>Ga0182027_10001458_pt1 | contig 39614 bp, 35 predicted proteins | sample 712E1DmetaG_FD_121300 | JGI IMG/M metagenome (GOLD analysis project Ga0182027, IMG submission 121300) | Permafrost microbial communities from Stordalen Mire, Sweden - 712E1D metaG (Illumina Assembly) | ecosystem: Environmental > Terrestrial > Soil > Wetlands > Permafrost | place: Sweden...
AAATCCGAAATCCGAAGCTCGAAATCCGAAGGAAGGTTCGAAGTCCGAATCTGTTAATGATCGAAACTGCCTGGACCGGTGCACCGGCTGAAACCGCGTGTTCATTCAACCGACCTGGTGCCGTTTGGGTCATTCGGGCTTTATTCATCTGGGTTTGTTTCGGATTTCGGGTTTCGAGTTTCGGATTTCCCTACCTGGCTGCAGCCATCGGCTCGGCGGGAACTCCGACAGGAGTCGCGAGTCCTTCTCGGACCTCGCCCTCCACTCCGTCTGCCCCGTTGGCACGCCGGGCGAGTTCGGTTACCTCGCGGTCCCAGTTCTCGAACTTGGCGGGCATGCCGAGCGGGCCGAGCGCCTTGATTTGGGCCGTCATCTCGTTGATCACGGTCTTCACGCGCTCGCCCTCGGCGGCGGAGATCCATTCCAGCCGCAAGCGTTGCTCGGCGATGCCGAGATCCTTGAGCATGCGCTTGAGGAGCTGAAAGCGGCGCAGCATCTTGTAGTTGCCCTCGACGTAGTGGCAGTCGCCGGGGTGGCATCCGCCGATGAGCACGCCGTCGGCGCCCCTTTGGAAGGCGTCCAGGATGAACTGCGGATCGACGCGGCCTGAACACATCAGGCGGATGACCCGCGTGTTCGACGCGTACTTGAGGCGTGACACGCCGGCGAGATCGGCGGCCGTGTACGTGCACCAGTTGCAGAAGAAGGCTATGATGCGCGGCTGCCAGGGGGCGGGGGTGGGTTGGGCGAAGTCACTCATGGAGGGTTAAATCCGAAGCCCGAAATCCGAAACAAACCGGAGGAAAATCCGAAGCACGAAGCTCGAAAACCGAAACAATTTCAAAACGTAAAACGCAGGGAAGGATCAAAACCCTGCCGGATGACCGCATGTGGACGAATGGTTTGAAATGGTTCATCATTATTCGCTCTCCTCTGTCATTGCCTGTTTAGAATTTCGGGCTCGGTTTCTGGGTTTTCAGCGGTCGACGCTTGTTTCGGATTTCGGGATTCGGATTTCGGATTTAGTCCGCCAGCACCCCTTCGATTTCGCTGAATACTTCTTCGTCCTCGAAGAGGTTCTGCGCGATCGAGCCGGAGGGGCAGGAGCCGACGCAGGTGCCGCAGCCCTTGCACAGGGCCTCGTTGATGACCGCCTTCTTGGTGGCCTCGTCGAAGGTGATCGCGGTGTAGGGACACAGCGGGAGGCACGACTTGCAGCCGCAGCAATCTGGAAGGATGTACGCCGTGTTCGGCTCTTGTTCGACGTGGCCTTTGTCGATCAGCACCATTGCCTCGGCGGCCGCCGCGCCGGCTTGGGCGACGGTGTCCGGGATGTCCTTTGGGCTTTGGCAGCAACCGGCTATGAAAATGCCGTCGGTAAATGTATTGACCGGGGCGAGTTTCGGGTGACGTTCCAGAAAGAAGCCTTCCGTGCCGCAGCTCATGTTGAAGAGACGGCGTACGTCCTGGGCATCGGCCTGCGGTTCGAGGCCGGTGGACAGCACGACCATGTCGACGGGGATGCGGCGCACAAATCCGGCCAGCGTGTCCTCGACGCGGATCACGAGCTTGCCTTCCTCCTCGGGAGTCATGCCCCAGTCGGTGACTTCGCCCACGCGGCCGCGCACAAAGTGGACGCCCTCTTCGTTGAGCTTGTCGTAGAACTCCTCATAGCCCTTTCCGGGCGCGCGGATGTCGATGTAGAAATTGTAGATCTCAGCCTCGGTGTGCTCCTTGAGCAGGTGCGCCAGCTTCATGGAGTACATGCAGCAGACCCGGGAGCACCAACGGTTGGTCCTTTTGTCGCGGGAGCCGACGCAATGAATGATGCCGATGGACTTCGGCTGGTGGCCGTCGCGCAGGATAACCTCACCCGCAGTCGGACCGGAGGCATTGACCAGGCGCTCGACCTCCAGCGCCGTGTAGACGTTCGGGAAAACGCCATATCCGTAGTGTCGCACCCGCTTGGCATCAAAGGCCTGGAACCCGGTGGCGATGATGATCGTGCCCACCTTGATCTCCTGGAACTGATCCTTTTGCTTGAAATCGATCGCCTTGCGGTCGCCGCAGGCCTCGACGCAGGTCTTCTTGCATTTATCCGTCAACACGCCGCGCTTGAAATTGAGGCAGACGTTCGGATCGATGAGCACCACCTGAGGGGTCGCTTGGGGAAAGGGAATGTAGACCGGCTTGCGCTTGCCCAGGCCTTCGTTGAATTCGTCGGTGAACTTGGGCTCCTTGTAGATGCAGTTGGCGATGCATTCCTGGCAGCCGGTGCAGAGGTCCTCGTTGATGAAACGCGGCTTGCGCTTGACCGTGACGGTGTAGTTGCCGACGTAACCGTCCATCTTCACCACCTCGGAGTAGCTCCACAGGGTGATGTTCTCATGGGCGCCGACGGAGGACATTTTCGGCGTGAGGATACAGGCGGCGCAGTCGAGCGTGGGGAACGTTTTGTCGAACTTCGCCATGTGCCCGCCGATCGACGGCTCGCGTTCCACGAGATAGACCTTCTTGCCGGCGTTGGCGAGGGTCAGCGCCGCATGGATCCCGGCGATGCCGCCGCCGACCACGAGCACATCCGGGTTGACCGGCACCTGCTTGACCTCGAGCGCCTTGTGATACGCGACCCGCCGGATCGCGGCACGTGCCAGCGCCTTGGCCTTTGCCGTCGCCTCATTGCGGTCGGTGTGCACCCACGAGTCGTGCTCGCGGATGTTGACCATGTGGAAGAAGAACGGGTTCAATCCGCCGGCGGCGACCGCGTTGCGGAAGGTGTGCTCGTGGAGCAGGGGGGAGCAGGAGGCGACGACCACCCGGTTCAGGTCGAACTCCTTGATGTCCTTCTGGATCAGCTCCTGGCCCGGATCCGAGCACATGTATTTGTAATCTCGAGACAACACGACGCCCGGGAGCTTCTCGACGTAGCGAGCGACCTCCGGGCAGTCGACCATGCTGGCGATGTTGTGCCCGCAATGGCAGACGTAGAAACCGATCCGTATGTCCTGCTTGATGCTGACCATGGGAGAGATGTCGCTGGCGGCGTTGAGGTTCGGAAGCGTTAGGCGGGGACCGGCGTGGACGTGGCGGCCGGGATCGTTTCGGCGGGACGCCATTTGAAGGGCACGGCGGCGCGGTGGAGCCCCAGTTCCTTTTCCGGCAACCCGTACGCGAGGCCCATCAGTTGCGTAAAATAGACCGTTGGCACCAGGACATCGCCGTATTTCGCTTTCAGCTGGGAGTGGTAGCCGTCGAGGTTGAACTGGCAAAGCGGACAGACCGTGGCGATGCAGTCGGCGCCTCGTTTCTTGGCTTCGTTGAGGAGAATGTAGACCAGGCGGATGCCTGCTTCGGGCAGGGTGCCCGTGAGGCTGCCGCCGCAACATTTGGTCTTCAATGGGAAGTGTACGAGGGTGGCGCCCAAGGCCTCCATCAGCCGGTCCATCGTGGTAGGATTGTATGGATCGTCGAAGGTGGCGTAGGGACGCACGATCTGGCAGCCATAATACGTGGCCACCTTCAGGCCTTTGAGGGGCTTCTCCACCTTCTGCTTGATGGCGTCCAAACCGACGTCATTGAGAAGGATATCCAGCGGATGCCGGACGGGGGTGTCCCCACTGTAGTGCAACCCGATGGCATCGAGAGCCCGGTCCATGGTCGCCTTCATCGCCGGATAGTCGTGGAAGTAGTGCTTTGCCTTGTTCAGCACCAAGTAACAGGCGGCGCAGGGCGCCATGACCTGATTCAGCCCGCTCTTCTCCGCCAGCGCCAGGTTCCGGGCGGCGAGCACGCAGGCCTTGACTTCATCCACGGCCATGTAGGCGGTGGCCCCGCAGCAATTCCAGTCGTCGAGTTCCTGGAGTTCGACTCCGAGGTGTTTCATCACCGGAAGGAGTGATTCCTCGTAGGCGCGCCCGAGGCCTTTCAGCGAACAACCGGGGAAATAGGAGTATTTCATGCTCAAGATCCTTTCTTGCCATCGACTGCGTCCATCATGCGGGCGATATCTCCGTGCTGCCGGATCTTCTCCGTCTTGAGCGAGAAGCGTCCGGTCTTCATCAGATCGATGCCGAGCCGCCAGTTGCCGAGCGCCGCCAGCCAGCTCGTTTTCATGAACAGCTTGATGACGAGGATCATCTCCGTGATCCGTCCGTTCTTCCGCACCATCTCACTAAAATCATAGGCCAGGATGGGAATCGGGAAGCGTTTCGGATAGATCCCCTCAAGGATGGCCCGTTGTTTGAGCTCATACATGATGTCGGTGATCCTGATCTCCTGGGGACATTCCACCGTGCAGGCGTAACATGAGGCGCACAGCCAGATCGTGCGGCTCCGCAGCACCTCGTTTTTGAAATCGGCCCGCGTCAAGGCCATGACCTGGCGCGGCGTATGGTCCATGTAGATGCTCAACGGACAGATGCCGGAGCAGGTGCCGCATTGGATGCAGCTCTGGAGCTGTTCGCACCCCGGCACGCTCATGATCTCGCGGCCGAAGCCCCGCACGCGGTCGGCTTCATACTTGATCGTCGGCCGCATCTTCATGACCGGAACGCTCTCCTCGCCGGGTTTTTGCACATTCGGCCGGTCGCTCGATCGAGTAGGAACGGTTTCTTGTTTCGCGGTGGGAGGCGTTGTCATCGATTTGACCATGGGTACAAATTCGTCAGGGCGCGCAGAAACATTCGCGACCGTGATCGGATGAACAGGGGAGGATAATTGGGGTGGGGGGCGGCTCCTAAGAACTCGCACATCGGTCAATACGACGGGCGACGCCAGATTCTTTAGGGCACCGGCATGACGGAGCGAGTAAAATCAACGGTCGTGATTCCCCAGGCCACGCCTAACGCCTGACCCGCAGCCAGACTTCCGTCGTTCGGTGGCAGGTCACGGTGGCAAAGCACATCAAGCTCCGCGGCTCGCAACGCTTTGATTGTCTCATCCAATAGGCACGCATTTTGGAAGCATCCTCCGCTGAGCACCACCGTCTCGATTCCCACCCGCAGGGCTACGTCCCGGATGCTGCGCGCCAATCCGGCCTGGAAGCGCGCGGCGAGCAAACCGGGCCGGATCTGGGCTTTCGTGGACAGGATTTCTTTTAGTGCGGGGCGCCAGTCAATCTGCCAGAATGCCCGTTCGCCGAGCGCGATTATGGGCATGATTAATCCTGCTTCTTCTTGTGGGGCGGTGTCGGCGGCGAACTCCAACTCCATCGCCGCCTGGCCTTCAAACGAGCAGCGTTGTCGCAGCCCAAGCAATGAAGCGGCGCCGTCAAAAAGCCGTCCGGCGCTGGTGGTCACTGGCGCCTGGATCCCGCGACGAAGCAAGGATAGCAGAACGGCGATCTCGGACTCGCCGAATCCCAGGGATTGCGCCAGCGGCGTCAGGCGCGCGGGATCCAGGCCGAAGGCCACATGCAAAAGGCCGAGGGCGCTGCGCCTGGGTTCCCGGACTGCGGTCTCGCCGCCGGGGATGCGGAATGGCAGCAGACTGGCGACCCGTTGCGCAGTTCGGGCTTTGCGGTCGACGACGATGAACTCCCCGCCCCACACCGTTCCGTCGGGACCGTAGCCAGTGCCATCCCACGCGACGCCCAGCACACGCTCCGGTCCGCCGCCATGCTCCAGCAGGCAGGCGAGCACGTGGGCGAGATGATGCTGCACCGGTGTGACCGGCAGCCCAAGGCTTTGCGCAAATCGTGTGGAAGCGTAGTCGGGATGGGCATCGCAGACGACGCGGGCGAAGCGTCCTCCATACAGCGATCCCAGCAACGTCACCGTCCTGCGGAACGCATCCATTGAAACCGGATTGGACAGGTCGCCGATGTGCGGACTAAGCACGACGTTCTTTCCGGCCGTCACGGCCACCGTGTTCTTCAGATGACCGCCGACGCAAAGCAATGGCTCCGAAAGTTCGCAGCCGGATGGCAGCGCGAACGGGGAGGGGGCGAAGCCGCGAGCGCGCCGCAGAACAATTCGGGCGCTGGCCGCCCGGCGCACCACGGAATCGTCAACCGGCCGGGCGATCGGCCGGTCGTGTACGAGAAACAGATCCGCGATTGCCGCCAGGCGTTGGCGCGCTTCGTCGTTGTCCTTGCAAAGCGGTTCTTCCGAAAGATTGCCGCTCGTCGCCACGAGCGCCCGCCCGACCTTTTCGAGCAGCAACGCGTGCAGCGGTGTGTAGGGCAGCAGTGCGCCTACCCAGGGATTCCCGGGAGCAATGGAGGCGGCGAGTGCTGGAACGGAGGGCGGAAGCCGCTCGCCGGCGCTTTCAGCTTCGTTGGCGGGGCGCCGGCGCACCAAAACAATCGGAGCCGCGGCCGAGGTCAGCCAGCGTACGTCGTCTGCCTCCAGCACCGTGGCGGCATGCAGCGATGCCAGCGAAGGGAACATCACGGCCAGCGGTTTCTCCTCGCGATGCTTCCGGCGCCGCAACTCGCCCACTGCCGCATCGCTGGCGGCATCGACCATCAAATGGAATCCACCGAGCCCTTTCACCGCTACGATCCGGCCGGCGCACAAGGCCTCGGCGGCCATCGTGATCGCGGCGTCGCGGCTTGCCAGCGGGTGCCCGGCTGCATCCACCAATTCGACCTGCGGCCCGCAGACCGGGCAGGCATTTGGCTGGGCGTGATAGCGCCGGTCCACCGGGTCGTCATACTCGCGATGGCAGGCGGGGCACATGCGGAAGCCGGCCATGGTCGTGTGCGGCCGGTCGTAGGGGAGTTCGCGGAGGATGGAATAGCGTGGCCCGCAGTTCGTGCAGTTGATGAATGGATACGCGTGCCTGCGGTTGTCGCCATCGGTGAGTTCCCGCTGGCAATCGTCGCACAGCGCCAGGTCCGGCGCGATGGCGGCCGTGAGCTGGGTCCCGGGCGAAATGCTCGGCGCGATGAAAAAGCCGGAGGCCGGAGCGGCGGCGGTCCGGTCGATCTCCGAGGCCGGAATCGAGGTCACGGTGGCGATCTGCGCGGCGGGCGGCGCTTCCGTGCGCAACCGGGCGGCGAAATCATCGAGCGTCGCGGCGGGGGCGCGGACGAGAATCGTGACTCCCTGGCCGTCGTTACGGATCCACCCGCCCACTCCGAGGCGCGTTGCCAATCGCGCCACAAACGGCCGGAATCCCACGCCCTGCACGGTGCCGGTGACGATCAGAATGCACTCTTCGTCGGGCGTCACGAGGAAGGTCAGTTGGGGAGACTTAGGCCGGGACTAGCCCTATGTTGCGGGCCGTGTTGTGGCGTCGCGTCTCCAAATCGTCTGAGGAATTGGAGGGCGGCGCGCTGTCGCCGCCAGGGGCTGGCGAGGCGCTGACGGCGCAGCGCCCTCCAACCGAGCATCCATTTCATAGCAGCCCCCGCAGATAGGTCAGCCACCCGTCGCAGCCCTCGCCCGTGCGAGCGGAAAGTTCGAATACCTCCGCCTGTGGCGCAACGCGCCGGATGTTGGTCAGAGCCGTGGCGCGATCGAAACCGAGGGCCGCCGCGACATCGATCTTGTTCAGGATGACCACGTGGGCGCTGGTGAAGATCGGCGGATACTTGAGCGGCTTGTCTTCGCCTTCGGTGCACGAAAGAAGCGTGATCCGGCGATTCTCCCCGAGGTCGAATGACGCCGGGCAAACCAGGTTGCCGACGTTTTCGATGAACAATAGTTGAACGCCCTCAAGCGGCAATGCGGCGAGGCCCCGCGAGATCATCGAGGCGTCCAGGTGACAGGTGCCCCCGGTGGTGATCTGGGCGACAGGCAGTCCGGGACGCCGGAGCCGGCGCGCGTCGTTATCGGTCTCGAGATCGCCGACCAGCACGGCGCATCGCACTTCGCCGGCCAGTGCATCAAGGGTGCGCTCCAGCAACGCCGTTTTGCCCGAGCCAGGGGAAGAAACGAAATTGAGGGCGCGGATCCCGCGTGCTTTAAGAACAGCGCGATTCTCCGCAGCCTGGCGGTCGTTCTGATCCAACAACCGCACCTGCAGGTTGGCGGTCCGCATTGCGCCGGGCAGCGGATCGCCTGGAGGGGTGGCCGGCAGGTCGTCAGGTTCGCGTACGTCGACGAGGATGACGTTGTCTGCAGTTGAGTCGGCGTTGCTCACGGATTTGATGAAGTGTTGGGACATGATGGATTGGCGCACACAAGTTCACAGAAATATGCACAAACTGGCATGTGACCGGACTCTTCCCTATCCATGCCGGCTTCCGTTCGTTCTGCCGCGATTTACGACGATTCTTTTGGAGGGCGGTGCGCCGTCACCGCCATGGCCTGGAGAGGCGCTGACGGCGCAGCGCCCTCCAGTGTTGGTGGCAGCCTTGGGCAGTGTTGCGTGACTTCGTGGATACATCGACTGGTGGTCCGGATGCTTCATGGAGACGCGACGCCCCCGTCGCGTCCATGCCTCGAAGATGCGACGGGGGCGTCGCATCTCCAGATCAATGACCTTCACATCAGGGTCGTTCTCCCTGAAAAATATGCAGGCCGAAGACTTTGAATGGTGATGCATGTTGCCAACAGGGCAAGTTCTTGAACTGGATTTCTCTGATCGCGCCCTGCTGGGATCAGATCATCTCCAGCCGGACAAGATCGAGCTCACGGCCTTGTTTGAGGGTGGAACATAGCTGGCCGCACGTCGGGCATTCGAAGAAATGATCCGTGTCGGGGGCGAAATTCCGCTGGCAGTTGGGGCAGTAGGCAACGGCGGCGACGGCGTCGATTTGCAGGGCGGCGCCCTCGGCCGGCGTGCCGGGCAGGATTGCGGTGAAGGCAAAGCGCAGCGCCTCCGGATCAACGCCTGAAAGAGCGCCTACGCGGATTACCAGTCGCAGTACCCGCGTCGCGCCGGCCGCTGTCGCCTGGGTAAGCGCCATCTCCAATGCCGATTCGGCGATTCCGAGTTCGTGCATAAGCAAAACGTGGGCTTCGCTCCTGCAAAAGTCGAGCCGGCATGCCGGTCTTGTAGAAGGATCATTTATTCAATTACCTGATAATCTAATATGGGTTGAGTAGAATGGAGAGTTGGTCACGATGCATTTAAGCTGATTTTTACCCAGAAACCCTTGCGCCGTTCGGTTGCGGCCGATCGGTGCGACCAGCCAAGGATCGTCATGAATGTGTTGGAATCCCCGTCCCGAACCGGTGGCCTGACGATTTGGGAGGAAATGCAATCGCGCGGCGTGAGCCGGCGCGATTTCGTGAAGTTCTGCACGTGGATGTCTGCCTACCTCGGCCTTCAGTCGAGCGGAGTGGCCGATGTGGTGAAGGCACTGGAGAAGAAGCGCCGGTTGCCCATCGTCTGGCTGCATTTCCAGGAATGCACCTGCTGCAGCGAATCCTTTATCCGCTCATCGCATCCGATCGTTTCGGACATCCTGCTCGACAAAGTGTCCCTCGATTACACGGAGACTTTGCAGGCTGCCGCCGGCTTCCAGGCGGAGGAATGTCTGCACCGGACGATGAAGGAATCGCACGGCGAATACCTGCTGATGGTCGAGGGGTCGGTGCCCGTGGGCGAAGACGGGGTATACTGCGTCATCGGTGGGCGCACCGCGCTGGACATCGTGCAGGAGGCCGCCGCCGGGGCCAAGGCGGTCGTCGCGTGGGGCAATTGTGCCTGCGCCGGATGCGTCCAGGCGGCCAAGCCAAATCCGACGAAGGCCATGCCGATCCACAAGGTGATCACGGGCAAGCCGATCATCAACGTCCAGGGCTGTCCGCCGATCGCCGAGGTGATGGCGGGCGTCGTGGTGCACCTGCTCACCTTTGATCGTATTCCTCAATTGGATGCGCTGGGGCGCCCCGAGGCATTCTATTCGCGGCGGGTGCACGACTCCTGCTACCGGCGTGCCTACTACGACGCGGGCCTTTTCGTCGAGTCATTCGACGACGAAAATGCGCGCCATGGCTATTGTTTGTACAAGATGGGCTGCCGCGGGCCGACGACGTACAATTCCTGCGGCGTGATCCGCTGGAACAACGGGGTCAGCTATCCCATCCAGTCCGGCCACGGTTGCATCGGCTGCTCCGAGGCGGGTTTCTGGGACAACGGTCCCTTCTATCAACGACTCGCCAGCTTCCCCGGTTTCGGCATCGAGTCGACCGCCGACCAGATCGGCCTCGCGGTGGGAGCAACTGCGATTGCGGGCGCTGCCGCCCACGCGATCCTTACCAACGTCCGCAAGCGCCACGACATTGGCGAGCAGGCCGGCGAATCGGCCAGCCTCGCGCAGCCCCCGGCCGTGGCGGAATCCGACGAGCCTAAACAGGAGTGAACCATGAGCACCCGCATCGTTGTCGATCCCATTACCCGCATCGAGGGCCATCTGCGCATCGAAGCGGAGGTCAAGGACGGCCGCATCACGGATGCCTGGAGCGCGGGCACCATGGTGCGCGGCATCGAAACCATCCTCCGGGGGCGCGACCCGCGCGACGCTTGGGCTTTCACCGAACGTGTCTGCGGCGTCTGCACCACGGTGCATGCGCTCGCCTCCGTGCGCTCGGTGGAGGACGCCCTTGGCGTCGCCATCCCGCCCAACGCAGAGCTGATCCGGAACCTGATGTTTTGCGCCCAGTATATGCAGGACCACGTCGTGCATTTCTATCACTTGCATGCGCTGGACTGGGTGGATGTCGTCAGTGCGTTGAAGGCCGACCCGGCCGAGACGTCGCGCATCGCCCAGAGCATCTCGAACTGGCCCAAGAGTTCCCCCAAGTATTTCCGCGATCTGCAGAAACGTCTGACTACCTTTGTCGAAAGCGGCCAGCTCGGCATTTTTGCCAATGCGTACTGGGGGCACCCGGCATACAAGCTGCCGCCCGAGGTCAACCTCATCGGCGTCGCCCATTATCTTGAGGCGCTCGAGTGGCAGAAGGAGATGGTGAAAGTGCACACGATTTTCGGCGGCAAGAATCCGCATCCGAACTATCTCGTGGGCGGAGTGCCCTGCGCCATCAACATCGACGAGGCCAATGCGATCAACGCGGAACGGCTCGCCTATGTCGGCCGGTTGTTTGAGGAGGGCGCGCGGTTCGTGGAGCAGGTCTATTTGCCGGACCTGCTGGCGGTCGCACCGTACTATCTCGATTGGACCCAGATTGGCGGCGGAGTTTCCAATTACCTTTGCTATGGAGACCTGCCGACCAACGGCTTTGCCGATGTCGCGCGCTTCAAGTTCCCTCGTGGCGCCGTCCTCGACCGCGATCTCAGCAAGGTGCATCCGGTCGATCCCCATGATCCGGACGGCGTGCAGGAATCAATTGCCCACTCCTGGTATTCCTACCGCGGGGGCGAGGACAAGGCGCTGCATCCGTGGGACGGTGAAACGAAGTTCAATTACACCGGTCCGAAGCCGCCCTACGAGAATCTGAGCGTCGACGGGAAATATTCCTGGTTAAAGACTCCGCGCTGGAAGGGCCATGCCATGGAGGTCGGTCCGCTCGCACGCATGCTGGTCGGCTATGCCTCCGGGCAGGAGGAGATCAAAGAGGCGGTGACCGAAACCCTCGCCGCACTGAAAGCGCCGCCGGCGGTGTTGTTTTCGACGCTGGGCCGCACGGCGGCGCGCGGCATCGAGACGCGCCTGATCGCCCGCTGGGCCAAGGAATTCTATGGTCAGCTGCTTGCCAACATCCTTAACGGCGATTCCCGGACCTTCACCAAAGAGAAATGGGAGCCGTCAACCTGGCCCGCTCAGGCCCGGGGCGTCGGCCCCACAGAGGCGCCGCGCGGCGCATTGGCGCACTGGATCGTCATCAAGGACCAGAAGATTGAGAACTACCAGCTCGTCGTGCCCAGCACATGGAACGCCTCGCCGCGAGATGGCGCGGGCCAGCGTTCCCCGTACGAGGCCGCGCTCATAGGCACGCCCGTGCACGATCCGGCGCAGCCGCTGGAGATCCTTCGCACGGTGCACTCGTTCGATCCGTGTATTGCCTGCGCCGTCCATCTTTACGACGGCCAGGGTGCGAAGGTCGGCGAGGCCTCAAGCAGTCCTGCGGTCTAGGAGGAGGAACAACCATGACTCCCGAAGCAACTTCAACCGCCTCGGCCGCGTTGGCTCCGGCGCCCGTGTTCAAGCGGGTCTACGTATGGGAGCTGCCGGTCCGCGTGTATCATTGGCTGAACGCTCTCTGCGTGCTCGTGCTCACCGTCACCGGCATCCTTATCGCGCATCCGCCCGCATTTGCGAGCGCGACGGAGGCGTCGTTCAGCTACTGGTTTGGCGTCAATCGCTTCATCCACTTCGCGACGGCCTACGTCTTCTTTTTCAACTTCGCTTTTAGGATTTACTGGGGATTTGTCGGCAACCAGTTTGCGGACTGGCGCAACTTCCTGCCGCTCCGGAGGGCGCAGTTCCGGCAGGTGGGCGCCGTGCTCCGGGTCGACGTTCTTCAGGCGACCAACAAGCCGATCGAAGCCGTCGGTCACAACGCTCTCGCGTACTTCACTTACTTCGTGATGTTCCTGGTCTTTCTCTTCCAGGTCGTCAGCGGTTTCGCAATGTACGCCTCGATGAGCAAGGCGTGGTTTCCCCAGCTCTTCACATGGGCGGTGCCGCTGTTCGGCGGCGAATATGGACTGCGCCAGTGGCATTATCTCGCCATGTGGTTCTTCATCGTTTTCACGATCGTTCACGTCTACCTCGTGTTCTATCACGATTACGTCGAGGGACATGGTGTCATGTCGTCCATGGTCGGAGGCTGGAAATTCGTGCATCCCGATGTCCTGAAAGGCAACGGCCGGTCCTGGTTTCCGCTGTCGTCCCCGCCGCCGAGGAATCCGCTCAACCACGATGTTTCACACTGAGAATGGCACGGTGGTGCAGGCTATGTTCTGGAGACGCGACGCCCCCGTCGCGTTTCCAGGGAATATCCAAGCCGATCCCGGGTCGCATTGACGGGGCATTCGGCTAAACGATGCATGCCGCAACCAACATGACCGGTCTTTCCGCCCCGGCCGGACCCGGGGCGTACGCTCCCGATGTACTCGTCCTCGGCGTGGGCAATTTGCTCGTGGGTGACGAGGGCGTGGGGGTGCATGCGTTGCGTGCGCTCGAGACCGAGATTTGGCCGGTGCATGTCCGCCTTGTGGATGGAGGGACCGGAGGCTTTCAGTTGCTCGATTTGGTGCGCACATCCCCGCGCGTCATCCTCATCGACGCAATTTGCGACGGATCGGCGCCGGGCACGGTTGGCCAGTTTCACGCGCGGGTCGCCACGGATTTTCCCCCCGTGCTCGGTGCGCATGACATCGGTCTCCGCGACCTCATCGCTACGGCGGCGTTGCTCGGCCCCCTGCCCGAAATCGAGGTCATCACGGTGTCAGTCACTGAACTGAAGCCGATGACGCTCGAACTTTCCGCTCTGGTGGCCGCCGCCCTGCCCGAGGTATCCCGTAGGGTGCGGGCACTGGTCGGTTGAGGGTGAAGCCCGCGGCGCCGGTTCGCCGGCTTGAGGGGGGGCCACCGAATGGGTCCGCGCACAATGTGCGACCCTACGGGATCGGGTAGGGCCGTACCTTGTGTCCGGGCCGATTTTCAATGCGCCGATCGTGCGTCAATCACCCGGCCGCTCCGAAATCACTTCTCGGCGAAGATCTCGTCGAAGAAAAGCTTCATGTGCTGCCACGAGCGGCGCGAGGCCGCCTCGTTGTAGCCGATCCCCTTCAATCCGCTTGCCGCAGCCAGCGCATCTGCTCCGGGGTTGGTGAAGGCATGCACCGCGCCGGAGTAGGTCACGAACTGGTAGTCGATCATGCCGGCATCGAGCGATTTTTTGAACGTCGCGATGTCTTCGGGCTTCGTGAACGGGTCGAGAGCGCCGTGGCAGATCAGAAAGCGGGCATGGTTTTTCGCCGCTGCCTCGGGAGAGGCCGGGATCAGGCTGCCATGAAAACTGACGATGCCGGCGAGCGGTGCGCCGCTGTAGGCGAGTGCCTGGCAGACCGCGCCGCCGAAGCAGAAACCGATTGCGGCAACCTTCTTTTCGTCCACCAGGCCAGTTTTGAGCAATTGGTCGAGAGCGGCCTGAGCGCGTTCGGCCATAAGCGGTTTGCCGTAGAATTGCCCGGCCAGCTCGCCGGCCTTTTTGGGATCGGTCGTTGCCACGCCGGCGCCATACATGTCGACTGCGAACGCGACATATCCAAGTTGGGCCAGCTTCCGGGCACGGTCCTTCGCATAGTCGTTCAGCCCCCACCATTCGGGCACCACAAGCACGCCTGGCCGGAGCGCTGTCGTGTGGTCGTCGTAGGCGAGGTAGCCCTCCAGTTTCACGCCTCCTTGTTCATAGGCCACGGGTTTGCTGACGAGTTCGGCGCGGGCGTTGAGCATGACGGTGAAAAACGTGAAAAGAAGAGCCAAGTTTCTCATGACAGACTTAAACATGCTCAAGAGCGCGGTCCGGTCAAACGCACAACCGTCCTGGGTCAGGATGTTTGAAGCGGGAATGACCCGGTGCTACAGGCTGTTTTTGGAGACGCTACGTCCTCGTCGCGTTTTCGACGGACGTACGCGACGAGGGCGCCGCGCCACCATGGGATAGCCAGTCCGGATTTTTTGCTGTGACAGGATGCGCGCTACAAAATGCAGGCTGAGAGCTTGCCAGTTTGAAGGCACATTCTAGGTTCGTTCCGTGGCTGGCTCCCCTCCAAACCCCGTGAAGTATCAATGCCCGGTGCCCCTCACCAACCACGCCGAGATTCAGATGGCCCACGGCGGTGGCGGGCGGCTCACTCAGGAGTTGATCGAGCGAGTATTCGGGCCGGCCTTTGCCAACCCGTCCCTCGATGTGCGTCATGACGGCGCCGTTCTCGAGGTTCCGTCAGGCACGAGGCTCGCGTTCACCACGGATTCGCACGTCGTGAGTCCGCTGTTTTTCCCTGGGGGCGATATCGGGCGGCTCGCCGTCTACGGCACTGCCAACGATCTTGCGATGTGCGGGGCGAGGCCGCGCTGGCTCAGCGCCGGCTTCGTTCTGGAGGAAGGGCTACCCCTCGAAGTGCTTGAGCGGATTGTCCGGTCGATGAGCGACGCCGCCCGTGTCGCGGGGCTGTCGATTGTCACGGGTGATACGAAGGTCGTCGAGCGAGGGAAGGGCGATGGCCTCTATATCAACACGGCGGGCATCGGCGTGATCGAACATGCGCTCACCGTTGCACCGGCTTCGGTGCGGGCCGGGGACGCCATCCTGCTCAGCGGCGACGTCGGCCGGCACGGCATGGCGATTCTCGCCCAGCGGGAGGGACTGGCGTTCGAGTCGTCGATCGAGAGCGACTGCGCTTCGCTCTGGCCGGCCGTCGAGGCATTGCTCGCAGCCGGCGTCGACGTGCACTGCCTGCGCGATCTCACGCGCGGCGGGTTGGCGACGGCGGTGATCGAGATCGCCGAAGCGGCGGGACTGGCGGCGATTCTGGATGAAACTGCCGTGGCGGTCAGTGAGGCGGTGCGCGGGGCGTGCGAGCTTCTCGGGCTCGATCCGTTCTACGTGGCCAACGAGGGCCGGTTCGTCGCGTTTGTGCCGGGCGCGCAGGCCGACCACGCCCTGGCGATCATGCAGCGTTTTGCGCTGGAAGGCGGAGCGGGCCGGATCGGGGAGGTGCGGGAATCGCCCCGGGGCGAGGTGACATTGCGCAGCATGGTAGGGGTGGAACGCATCCTCGACCGCTTGAGCGGCGAACAGCTGCCGCGGATTTGCTAGGAATCAGGAACCTGTCGGGCGTTGCCCTCCAGGTTCCTTGGCAAGATGGCCTGGCCATTTTGCGCCATCCCGATGATTCTGTTGGAGGGTGGCGCGCGGTCGCCGCCATGTTCAATTGGCTGGCGCTGCTGACGCAGTGCCCTCTGGTGCGCCGATCCCGATGTCATCCATCAAGTGACAAAACCCGAAGGAGGCACGGACGGTTTGTAACGTAATACGTTACGAAGCCCTGGATGGTCAGGACCCGGGATTTCACGGGCACTGCAGCACAGGCGGTTCGAATAGTTCCCAATCAGGGAATCGCTGTGCTGGCGGCAGCAGGCGTCTTCCGCAGCCGGTAGCGGTAATAGGCGGCGCAGGCACCTTCGCTGGAAACCATGGGCGCGCCGACCGGATGTTCCGGTGTGCACCGGACGCCGAAGGCCGGGCATTCCTGCGGTTTCTTCGCTCCCCGCATGATCAGTCCGCTGATGCACTCGGTGGCTTCCGGAGGCACGTCGTTGGCGACGCCAAAACGCCGGGCGGCGTCGAATTCGGCGAACTCGGGCCTGAGCGCGAAGCCGCTGGACGGGATGCGCCCGATGCCGCGCCAGTTGCGATCGACGACCGTGAAGACTTCCTGCATCACGCGTTGCGCGTGCACGTTTCCCTGAGGACGCACTGCCCGCGCGTATGCGTTCGCCACCTCTGCCCTGCCTGATTCGAGTTGCTCCACGCAGGCGAGCACCCCCCTTAGGATGTCCACCGGTTCGAAACCAGTGACAACGATCGGCACTCCAAAGCGCGCGGCCAACGGGGCGTATTCCGTGGTTCCCATGACCGTGCAGACATGGCCAGCGGCGAGGAATCCCTGCACCCGGTTGTCCGGCGCGGAGAGGATTGCTTCGATTGCAGGCGGCACCAACACATGCGAAACAAGGAGCGAGAAATTGCGCAGTCCCAGCCGTCGCGCCTGGACCGCGGCCAGGGCGTTGGCGGGTGCGGTGGTTTCAAAACCAACTGCGAAAAACACGACTTCTCTCGCGGGCGACTGTGCGGCAAGATTCACGGCGTCGAGCGGCGAATAGACCATCCGGACGTCGCCACCGCGCGCCCGGGCGGTCAGGAGGTCTGCGCCGGTGCCGGGCACCCGCAGCATATCGCCAAAAGAACAGACCGTGGTACCGGGCCGGGCGGCCAGCGCTACGGCAGCGTCGATGAGTTCGACCGGTGTGACGCACACCGGGCATCCGGGACCGTGCACCAGCGTGATTGCGGGCGGCAGCAACTCGTCGAGGCCGAACTTGACGATGCTATGCGTCTGGCCGCCGCAAATCTCCATGATCGTCCACGGGCGCGTGACCCGGCGCGCGATGGCCGCGGCTAGCTTTCGTGTCGGGGCTGCGCCGCGATATTCATCCACGAATTTCATCAAGAAGGAGCGAGGAGCGAGAATCGAGTAGCGAGGAGCGGGCTCCGCTAGCCCGGATGTGCCGGCCAGCACGCTTGGCGCTCGGGTTGGCTACAGTCTGCAGGCAGGCTATCGCGTAGAGTGTGAAACATCCGGGCTAGCAGTCTGCCGTCAATGAAGGGTCGCCGCTTGCCGGCGGACCATCTCTCGGCTTCATGGATTCTCTTTGGGTATGGGCGCCGCCAGCTCTTCGATCTCTCCCATCTGTTCGAGATAGGAGAACGTTTCTGCAGCCTCCTGATCGTCGACGACGCTCAACGCCATGCCGACGTGGACCAGCACATAGTCGTTGACTTTTGCCTCCGGCACGCAGGCCAGGCTGACCTGCTTGACGATGCCGCCGAAACTGACGCGGCCGGTACGCAGGTAGGGATCCCCGCCGGTGACATCGAGGATTTTCCCGGGGACAGCGAGACACATGGTTGAAAGCGGGGTTATGCGGACTCGATAATCAAGTTTGCGTATTGCACGGTGTCGCCGGTCCGAATCAATCCGGTGGCGGCGGGAACGCGTTTCTTGAATTCACTGTGCGGTTCGAAGACGAGCGGAACGCCGGTCAGGCGCGCCGCCAGCGCCCGCTGCCGGGTCTTGTCATTGTGCTGCCGGAATTCTTCCGCGGCGTACACCCTGCCGATATTGAAATCCGGCCGGAGCGCATCCAGGACCTGGAGCACGGTGGGGATGTCGTCGACCAGCGAAAGGTCAACGGTCTCGATTTGCGGCCAGAAAGGGAAGCCGCGATCGGCGATGACCAGGGTGTTGGTGTGCCGCACTCGTGCCAGCAGGCTGAGAACGGCGGGGTTGAGAATGCCGGTTTTAAGCATGACGGGGAGGGAAGTTGAATACTCTCTTCAGGCGACGCGGAAAGACAAGCACCTAGCCCGGATGTTTTACACTCTACTCGATAGCCTGCGTGCAGACAGTAGACGATCCACGGGCCGAGCACGCTGGCCGGCACATCCGGGCTGAGCCCGCATATCCTTTGACTATCGCCAGCATAGGAACCGCCAGCAGAGGAATGATCGTGGCGATGGCAAAGACTATGGTATCCAGTCAGAGCCGAGTTCCAGGCGTCAGGCGAAGGCTGCGCAACCCGGCCGCTGAAACAAAAGGTGGGAAAAATGCGCTTGCAGGACGACTTCCGATATAGCACAGATTTTCGTGTTTATGAAAAACATCCCCTGTGCATACTTGTTCTGCGCGGCGGCCCTCCTGGGGCTGCCGCTTGTCCCGGTCTCCGCATCCGTTGCCACGGATGGGGAGATTCCTGCCGCCAGCGTAAAGCAAACCGACGCCAACAAGGACAATCCGTCCGATGAGTCCGCCAAGGCTGTGGCGCCAGCTGAGAAGGGAAAACAGCCCAACGCTCGGGAGGCCAAACACGCTGCCGACCTGGCCCGCTACGATGTCAACAAGGACGGCAAGCTCGAGGCCGACGAACGGGCGGCGAAGAAGGCTGACACGGAAAAGGCCCGCGCCGAAAAGAAGGCCGCGCGCGAGGAAAAGCGTGCCGAAAAAACGGCTGCTGCCGAGGAGAAGAAGCTCGCCCGTTACGACCGGAACAAGGACGGAAAACTGGACGAGAGTGAACTCGCCGCCGCCAATGCCGACGAGGACAGGCGCAAGGCGGCAGCTGCGAAACGGAAAGCCTCGCAGGAAGGCAAGAAACCAGTCGCGGAGACTGCAGGCAACGAAGGAAAGGCGCCTGACCACGAGTGATGGCGGTTCCGCGAGGAAAACAGATCAATCGCGGCGCGAATCCCCTGACTCATCTGCAAGGCAGCCCCGCCGCAGCGGCGGGGCTTTTTGTTGGGCGGGTGGGGCGTCGCGTCGCAGGGTGGCGCTAGTCTGTAACTGGCGACGCTGCCGGTCACCGACCGGCGCCACTATTCTCAGATTCATCAGCCGCCGGCCGAGGCGGCTCCGCCTGACCACTGCAGCTTGGTGCGAACGACGGCGAAATGCGAGTAGTCGACCTGCTGAACGAGCGCCAGCGTGAGTGGCGCAATCGAGATTTCTATGGGCGAACCCTGACAGAAAGTGAGATTCCGCTGACCGTCCATCGCGACGAGCAACCGCGCCGAATCTGAACGGTTGAAGATGCGCAGCTTCACATCATTCCGGAAAATGATTGAACGGTTGCTCAGCGTGTGCGGGCAGACCGGCGTCATGGCGATGACGTCGGCGGTCGGGTGGATGAGAGGGCCGCCCGCAGACAGATTGTAAGCGGTCGAGCCGGTCGGCGTGGTGAAGATCAGGCCGTCGCAATAGTAATCGGTGACGAGTTCCTCGCCCGCCAGCACCTCCAGCCGTACGAGTCGCGAATTGACCTCGTCCTTGATCACGACGTCGTTGAGCGCGAGATCGTGCTGGCCCGGGCCGGTTGAGCAGTCGAGCAAGGCGCGTGTGGCGATCCGGTAGGCGCCGGTCAGCAATTCGGTGAAATGCGCCCGTGCCTCCTCGGCGGAGAACGTGGTCAGGAAACCCAGGCTGCCCCGGTTGATGCCGATGACCGGCACCTGTTCGCGCGCGGCAGCCCCGACCACGCCGAGCAATGTGCCGTCCCCGCCGATGACGCAGCATGCGTCGAAACCCTTGAGGAATCCCTCGGGCAGAGGAAAGCGCATCGTGTGGTCGATTTCCACGCCGACCGTGCGTGCCCTCGCCATGAGCATCCGCCCCAGTTCGGGCGCTCCGGCTTTCTGCTCGTTGACCACAAAGGCAAGTCGGCGGATTGGTTGCATCGTTCGGTGGGTTTGTCCCAGCGAGGCGCAGTTAGCAACATTGCCGGGGTGGCTTCAAACCCGGAATGACGGCGCCGTTTTCCGCAGTCCAAGCAGAAACTCCCGGTTGCCGTCGGCGCCGGTGAGCGGGGATGTCATCGAGCCCAACAGCACGGCGCCGGGCAGTTCGCGCAGGGCAAATGTGGTGACTCCGGTCAGCACCTCCGCCTGCACGGCGGGGTCGCGGATCACCCCTCGTCCCTTGTCCGCCTCGGCTTTGCCAGCCTCAAATTGCGGCTTCACAAGGGCGACGAGCAGCCCTCCGGGTCGCAAGAAGCGCCACACGGCCGGAAGCACCGCCTTGAGCGAGATGAAGGAAAGGTCCATTACCACGGTGTCATACTCGGCCCGCGGAAGGGCGCCCGGCTGAAGATGTCGGGCATTGACCTTTTCAAGGTTCGTAACCCGGGGATCGGCGCGCAGGCGCGGGTGCAGTTGGTTGCGCCCGACGTCAACGGCGGTCACGTCGACGGCGCCGGCCTGCAGCGCGCAGTCGGTGAAGCCGCCGGTGGATGCGCCTACGTCGAGCACGTGGGCGTTCCGCAGGTCGACGTCGAATTGCCGCAGAAAACCATCGAGCTTTTCGCCCCCGCGGCTGACAAAACGCGGCGGTTGTTCCAGCGTGAGCAAAATCTCCACCGGATAATCCTTGCCCGGCTTTTCGAGGCGCTCCGTACCGTGCAGCACGCGGCCGGCCATGATCAGCGCCCGGGCCTGTGCGCGCGACGCGGCGAGACCGCGCTGCACAAGCAATTCGTCGAGACGCTGGCGTCCGGAAGTCATGGTTGCTTGCCTTTCCACTCTGCGGCGAAGCGAACGCAACCGAAAAACAGCATTCTCACCGCAGGCGCCGGACAAGCCGGTAAGTCGCCATCAGACCGCGATTCTTGACCTCAATCGTGCCGCGGTCTTCGAAGACGAACCGGTCGGCCAGCAAGGCATGGGTCGAGGAAGAAACCTGGATCATCCCCGGCTGACCCTGCGATTCCATGCGGCTGGCAACATTGACCGTGTCCCCCCAGAGATCGTAGGAGAACTTTTTCGTGCCGATGATGCCAGCGACGACCGGCCCGCTGTTCAGTCCGACGCGAAGATCCAGGTTGATGGAATTGCGGTGGTTGAAGTGCTTCAACACCTCGAGCATGTCGAGCGCCATCCACGCGCAGCGATCGGCATGTTCCGGTTCGGGGGTCGGGATACCGCCGACGAACATGTAGGAATCGCCGATGGTCTTGATCTTTTCGAGCTGGTACGTCTCGGCGAGCTTATCGAACCCCGAGAATAGATCGTTGAGCAGTTGCACGGTGCGGCTCGGCGCCATGTTGGCCGAGAAACTGGTGAAGCCGACAATATCGGCGAACACCACGGTCGCTTCGCGAAAACTGTCGACGATAATCCGCTCGCCCTGCTTCAGCCGGTCGGCGACGGCCTTGGGAAGGACATTGAGCAGGAGGCGGTCGGAGTTGGCACGCTCTGCCTGGAGTTCGGCGAGGTAAGCCTGTTCCTTGTCGCGCAGTCGCTTCTTCTCCAGCGAAGCATTGATGCGCGCGTGCAGGATCACCGGGTTGAACGGCTTTGGCACGTAATCCTCGGCGCCGGCCTCGATGCATCGCACGGTGCTGTCCACATCGTCGAGAGCCGTCAGCATGATGACGGGCAGGTGCCGCGATTTTGGGTCCGCCTTGATGAATTCGAGCGCGCTAAACCCATCCAGCTCGGGCATGATGATGTCGAGCAGAACCAGGTCGAAGCATTGTTGCTTCAGGCGCTCGAGCGCCACGCGTCCGTTTTCCGCCGTTGTGATATTGAACCCTGAACGCTGGAGGCGGCGCGCCATCATCTCGCGATTCATCGCGTCATCGTCCACGACCAGCAGGTTGCCGGTGTACCCGAGGCCGGTCTTACCGAGATACTCGCCGGCCCCAGGGGTCTTCCCCGGCTGGCTTGTCGTCCCGAGAACGGCGTGGGCCGAGATTCCGGCGTCGCCCGAACGGCCGCTCACTTCGATCCGATTGCCGAAATCGTCGCTTTCAAACAAGTGGTGCAGGTTGTAGCTCGCCTGATTGATGCGTTTGAAATCACTGACGAGGTCGGGCCTGCCGAGCGCCGTCGCCGTCTCCTGGCAAAGCAGGCTGTTGCCGACGATCATGTTGAGCGGGACGATCATGTCCCGGCGCATCGCGAGCAGATCGATCTTCCCTGTTTCGATCTTCCACGGGGCCAGGGCGTCGTTGAAAAGCGCCAGCAATTGGCCCCCGGCGGTGTGGATCTTCTTGAGATCGCCCAAGAGGCGCGCTGCCTCCGCCTCCTCGATTGATTCCATCAACATCTCGCTGTAGCCGATGATCTGATTCAGGGGCGTTCGCAGCGCGTGCCGAAGCTGGGTGAGTGTCTCCAGATCGTTGGCTTCCAGCGCGCGAAGGAAGGGGGGCATTGTCCCCGACGGATCGGACAGCGGTCCTTCACCCCCGGAGGAGGATTCGCTCATGGGGTGGCAGGCGGCGGACTGCTCAGGAGCGCGTCGATCTTGCCCAGGAGCCGGGGCAGATCCACCGGTTTGGTGTCGTAATCGTTACAGCCCGCGTGGAGGGCCTTGTCCCTGTCGCTCATCATCGCATGCGCGGTCAGGGCGATAATAGGAATGCTGGCGGTGGCTGGGTCGGCCTTCAGCTGTCGGCTGGCCTCCCATCCATCAATCACGGGCAGGCTCATGTCCATCAGGATAAGATCAGGATGTTCCGCCCGGGCCATCGCCACGCCGGCGCCTCCATCGGTTGCGATGACGGTGACGAAGCCACGGCGTTGCAGGCGCCGGGAGAGCATGTCCCGATTCATTTCGTTATCTTCGACAATGAGGAGTTTCGCCATGGTGCAAGCGGAATGAACCGGGGGCTAGGAAGTTTTCGGCACTGGGGATTGGGACCCGCTCTGCCGTTTCAACATGTGTTGATTGATGGTTTCCCGAACCTCGCGGAGCAAGTCTTCTCGGGCGAACCGTCCTTTCTGGAAAATACGTTCCACCTGTCCTCGGAGCACATCCTGTGCTTCGCTGTTGATATCGAGAGAACTGACCACGACAACCGGGATCTTTGACCACTCGGCATGAGGCCTCACCTGCCGGAGGAATTCGAAGCCATCCATCTCGGCCATGATCAGGTCAAGAATGATCAGATCCGGGGTCACGCCGCTCTGCAGAACCTCGATCGCTTCGCGACCATTTGAGGCTTCCCGCACATGGATGCCCTCCTTCTGCAGCATCCGGACAACGATTTCCCGGGAGGCGGGATCATCTTCCACCACCATCACGGTTCCGGTCGGCTTGGGGGAGCGATGCCGTTCGAGGACGGGCAGCAGCTTCGAGGCGTCAATCGGCTTGGTGAGGTATTCGGCGGCTCCGAGCGCAAACCCCATTTCCTTGTTCTCGAGCATCGTCAACAAAATCATGGGAACGTCCTCCATTCCCGGCATGGCCTTCAGCTGCGCGAGCACCGACCAACCGTCCATGCCCGGCATGAGAATATCGAGAATGACGATATCGGGATGGTATTCGCCGGCGATGCGCAGCCCTTCCTTGCCGGTTCGCGCGATCCGCGTCGAATAACCTTCCCGCGTCAGCATGTTGGTCAGCACGCCGTGCACCGACTCGTCATCGTCGATGACCAGCACGCGGCCTTTGGGGGCGGGCGCCGGCTTCTGTTCCTTTTCAACAATGGCGTACGGCGAACGGGCCGGTTTGACCCGTGCTGGCACTCGCAGAGTGAAGGTCGAACCGGTGTTCAGGGAGCTTTTCAGTGTGATGTCGCCGCCCATCATCTGCGCGAATTGCTTGGAGATGGCCAGGCCGAGGCCTGTGCCGCCAAATCTGCTGGAAGTCGAGGCATCCGCCTGGGCGAATGGCTTGAAAAGGCCCGCCATCTGCTCCTCGTCCATGCCGATGCCGGAGTCGATGACCTGCATCACAACCCAAACCTGGCTGTCAACGATTTCGCGCTCAATCTTAAGCTCGACGCTCCCGTTTTCCGTGAACTTGCTCGCATTGCTCAGCAGGTTGAGGAGGGTCTGCCGGATCTTGGTAGAATCGCCGTACATCGATCCGATCGTCGGCGTGCAGCTAATGATCAGTTGATTATTGCGCTTTTCGATCAGGGGAGCGATTGTGCTCGTGACTTCGTGCACCAGAATCTGGAGATCAAACGTCTCCAGGTAGAGCTGCATCTTTCCCGCCTCGATCTTGGACAGATCCAGAACATCATTGATAAGACCCAGCAGGTGGCGGGCGGCGCTGAGGATCTTGTTCAGATCGTCGGCCATCCCGCTGTTGCCGTTGTCGTTTGCGTCCTCCATCAGCATTTCGCTGTAACCGATGATGGCATTCATCGGCGTACGGAGTTCGTGGCTCATCTTTGCCAGAAACGCGCTCTTCGCCTGATTGGCCTCTTTGGCCGCGACCACAGCGCGCTCGAGTTCCGCCGTGCGCGCGGCGACCTTTTGCTCCAATTGTTCGTTGATCTGGCGCAGGCTCTCGCGGGCGTCCTCGGCGTTCTTGCGGGCCACCTCCAGCTCGGCGTTGCTCAACTCGATCGTCTGGACCATGAGATTAAACGAATGGGTCAGGGTGCCGATTTCGTCCTCGCCACGTTCCTTCACCCGGACGCTGTAGTCCTTTTGTTCAGCGATCTGACGTGCGGCACTGGCCAGTTCGCTGAGCGGCCCGGTCAAACTGCGCTGCAGGGTGTAGCCGACCACGATTGCCAGCAGACACGAGGCCAGAAAAATGATGACCATGCCCCGGAAAAGGTCGCCGAAACGCTCCGTGGCCTGTTTGCTCACGTCCGCCCTCAGGTAGAAGGTGCCATAGCCGTGGCCGTCGCGGCTGCGCAACGGCGCGAAGAGGACCACATGATCCGTGGAGAAACTCATTCTGATCCGCTGGGGTTGCGGAATGAATTCGTTTGATCCGGGTTTGACGTAGTGGGCGAGCAGCTTTTTGTCGGTCGTGAAGATGGCTGCAGACGTCACGGTTTCGTCAGCTTGGAGAGAGGCGAGTTCCTGGCCAGCGGTCGCAGGGTCGGTTGCCAGTGCGGCGACGATCCGCTCCATCAGCAGAGCATGGGTGATTTCCAACCGGCGGTAGCTCTCGCTGTCGAAGCGATAAACCTCCATGCTGTAAAAGCTGATGATCGCTGCAGCCAGCGAGACTGCGCAGACCGAAATGATGAGCAGGCTCAGCTTCAACCGAAAAGGCAGAAAAAATTGCTTGGTTCTTTCCATAAGGGTTGATCACGCAGACGGCTAACGTTGCGATCCTGTCCGTGCTGCGCCTAGCAGCAGTGAAGAATGCAGTCGACGATGAAAGGGCGGGGGATCGAGGGAAGCAACAACGGTGTCGAATTCGTCCAAGGAACTGCCCCATTTGTCAATTATTTGTCAATGATGATACTCTGGTTGGGTCGTGGGCAAATTCGCTGAGCGGGCTGAAATTGTCGCAACAATCGAGATCAGAATGGTCTCAGGCGTACTCAGGGGAATTGAGATTCTCATCGTTTGGTCGAGAAATCTAAGAAGCGCGAGATTGGTGCGTTATCCAGGTGGAGACACCTAACCCCGAAACCCAGGAGAGCTTTATGAACACAAAATTCATCCTGCCCGGCAGCTTCGCCCTGACCTTCCACGCATTTCTGCTGTTTGGTTTGACGGGGAAAATCCCGCCAGTTGTCGGCGGGCCGGAGACGAAGCCGCCAGGCCCGGACATAGCGATTCCAATCGATGCGGATGTTCCTGTTTCCGAACCGATTAACATAAATGATGGACCAAAATCGGGGGGCAGCGGACCGGTCGTGCCGCATTTGATCGAGATTCCTGTGCTCAACCCCCCGATTGGCAGCATTCCAATCGCGACGCTTCCTCGCATCAAGGGGACTTCCTCAACAACCTCGATCCCCGCGGACTGGCAGAATTCCCAAGTATCCGGGCGCGACCCGTCTTTAGACACGGTTGGATTGGGCGAGCTCGATCGCCCGCCGCGGGCGCGCGCGCAACCGGCGCCGATCTATCCGGCTGATCTCAGCAAGAGCGGAGTCGAGGGGACGGTCGTGGTTGAATTCCTGGTCGACAAGGAGGGGAATGTATACAGCCCCGTCGTTTTGCGGGCGAGCCATCCAGGATTCATCGACTCGGCTTTGTGTGCAATCCGCCGGTGGAAGTTCGAGCCCGGTCAAAGCGGCGGACGAAGAGTGCGATTTCGGATGAGCGTTCCCTTGGTATTCAACCTCGTGGGTCGGTAGTGATCAAGCTGCCAGGCGAGAATCCCAGTTCCCGTTTGGGCGCAGACCCGGATCAGAAGCGCCGCCCGTTGAAGAATCGGGCGGCGTCTTTTTGGGCTCGGAACAAGGAACGGAAAGGCGGTTGAGGCGGGCCGGTGCGGCCAAGGGCGGGTGGGGGAAGCCCCCTGCTCTGGCCTGAGGCTATTCGATCTCTCGATTCATTCCACTTGATTCACACGGAAAATCGGTCAAACCCCCTGCAAGGGCTTTTAGCTCGCAGGACCCCTGCAAGTCACAAGCTTCAACCTCTTAGATGAGCGCGTGTTAACACCCATCAGCAATGGCGAGGAAGATAGCATTTTTGAACTATAAGGGCGGCGTGGGCAAGACGTCCCTGGTTGTGAACCTGGCCGCGTGTCTGGCGAAGGCCGGCCAGCGTGTACTGCTCTTCGATTTTGACACGCAGTCCAACGCGAGCATCTGGCTGTTGCGTTTGGAGCGTTGGAACAAGATCAACAACACGGACGTCGGCGCCGTGTTCTCAATCTTTCAACCCGGCACGGCCAAGCTGAAGGACATCGTGGTGAAAGACGTTGTGGAGGGGAAGAACGGGGAGAAACTTCTGCCGGGGCTCGATCTGGTTCCGACGACGTTCAATCTTGTGGATTTGGAGAGTGAATTTGAGGGCGACCCACGCAAGCCGCCGTATCTTTTGTTTAATGAGCAGTTGCTCGAGCTGGAGAGCGGCTATGACTTTATCCTATTCGACTGCCCGCCGAACATTTTGCGGGCGTCGCAATGCGGGGTTTTCTCCGCCAACGAGATCTATGTTCCGGCCAATCCCGATGCCTTGAGTCTCATCGGATTCACTCTGCTCGTGGAGAAATTGCACAAGTTTCAGCAGCTTTCCGCCAGCTTTCGCCTGGCGCAAATGGGGCCGCCTGCCGCCGTCCAGGGGATTGTGTTCAACTCGATCAAGACCGGCGTGGACATCGAGGTTCCGAAGATGCGGATGCAATTGCGCATGAACCAATACAAGGCGCAACGTCGCGTAGCCAGCACCGCCAAGCTTTTTGAAACGCAGGTGCGTGACGCCACGATTGTGCGCAGGGCGGTGGCCCTCGGTCTGCCCGTGGCCCTCGTGGGCCAGGAATCGGAGGAGACGGACAACGTGCTGAATGATTACCGCCGGCTGGCCCGGGAGATCATTAAGCACGGTGAGTTGCTTTGACGGATGATTTTGCCGAGAGACGACCTATGAGCACGTCAACAGGACACCGCACAGCCAAGGATTGGGACAAGGTCCGCATGGACTTTCACACCTCTATCATGGTCGACACCGCGCTCAGCAGCCTGGCGCAGAATCTCGACGGCACCGACTGGCCGTTGGCTGGCGGGGACGAGACACCTGCGAAATACATCGACCTCACCTTTGGGGAACTCAACATCTGCCCGGGCCTGAGCGGCCATCCCGAACGCATCGACCAGCTGATCGACATTCTCGAAGAAACGCTGGCGTTCGACAATCCGTTTGGTGAGATGGTTGCCCAGTCGGCAGCGGCCTCCGCGGAGGAGAATCCGCTGCTGAAAACACTCACGCGGCTCGAGATTCCCACGGATTTTCCGATCGAAGCGTCGCTTCTATCCGCAGACGTTAAGGCATTCTGCCAGCTGGAAAAAATCAGGACGCTGGCGGAATTCGCCGATTTCGCCCAGAACATGCCGCCGCAGGTGGTCGTGGGCGGCGATTTTCGCACGCTGCTCAACGCATTGGCGCATGTGAACGAGAAGGCGCTGGCGGCCATCCTGCCGTTCCGCGTCGGCAGCAAGGGTCTGCATCTGCCGGAAGCCGTGGGGCAGCTGATCGACGCCTTGGCGCCGGCGGAGCGTCTGGCCCTGTTGAAACATTATGGTGTGCGGTTGAATGATTCGGAAGCGAATGAAGCGGCTGGTGTGGATCGACAGAGGTTGACCCAGGTGGAACAATCCCTCCGACAGAGCGTGGCGCGGGTGAAGGAACTCTTCGGCGCAGAGGTCCTCGGGCTGCCGGCGATCATCAAGGAACATGGGTCTCTTGGACGTTACCTGGTCATTCTCGGAAATCCGCAGAAGGAGGCATTGGTAGCGAGATTGCTCGAACCGACGCCCGCAAAGACCGAAACTGCGGCTGCGCCGGCTCGGGCTGCGAAGGGCGGGTTGTGGGCCGCACTCACCCGATGGTTTAGGAAATGAAAGACACACCTGCTTCTTCTCCGAATTTGCTGCCACCCAGCCGCGTCAAGTTCCCGCCCCCTCCGCGGCCGGACTTGGATTTGTCGCTGCGGCGGCGCCTGGAACCGTCGCCAGGGTCGGTGGAGGCGCGCAAGTCCATCAACGCCATCATGGCGGCGACCCGCGCTCCATGGGGCGAGCTCCGTCCGATGGAGCCGCAGCAGGTGGGTGAGTTGCAGAGGGCGTTGCAGCAGCTTGAGGCGAAGCTGGATGAGCGGGAACATGCCATGGAGGAGATCGTCGCGCGACTGGCGGAACGCGAACGCGAACTGGCAGAAACGGAAGCATTGTTGTCCGCGCGGGAAAACGTCGTCGTGGCTGCCGGTCGGACAAAGGGGAAACCGTCGCTTTCGAAGGAGGAACGAACTGCGCTCGAACACCTGAAAGCGGAGTTGGAACGACAGGAGGCATCGCTCAAGGAGCAGAAGGCCGCGCTCAAGGAGCGAGAGGTGTTCGTCCAGGAGAACGAGACGAAGCTGTTCGAGAAGATGCAGGAACAGCAGGAGCGGGAAGTCGAACTGGAGCAGAAGGCCGACGATCTGCACTCGCTGGAGAAACGTTTGCGCGACCGGGAAGCCGCGATTGACCCGGCTGCCGCGGCCGCCTTGAAGGCGGAGAAGGATTCCAAGAAATTCGACGAATTCAACGAATGATCGGCGCAGACGACCGAGGCCCGGCCTCTGACTGCGACCACAGGGAACCCATTTGTCGTTGGCAGGTCAGATCCATCTGCCGCGCTGATCTGTTGCCAGACGACGATTTGCACGGCATCGCATAACTTTTTTGCTCGCTCCGCTGTATCCAGCAATGCTTCCTTCCAGGTCACTCATGAGAATCGCTGTATTTGTTGCCGCCGGTTTGGTCGTATTCACCAGCTTCCTGCATGCCCAATCCGATGACGACGATGAGGATGAAGCGGACTATTTTCCGTTGGTGCCGACCGGCAATTCGCTGCGTCTCGGGTTGCGGTATGTCGGAGGCCCCAAGGTGGCTTTCCACGATGTGGGCACTGTGCCGGCGACCGTGGCGATCGTGGCCCCCGGGACCATGGGGGTGCATACCTACAACGACGGTTCGGTCAGTCCGGATGAGCGCGTCGACAGCAGTGGTCATCCCTTGAACGAGGGGCTGACCAACACTTGGACGGTCGACTTTCCTACGCAGGTCACTTCGAGCGGCGACATCGCCTATCACACCTATAGTGCAACGCCGCTGCCTGATGAGCAGACGATAAAAGCCAAAAACTCACTGGCAGAGGGCTGGGCATTGGAGATGAGCCACCGCCTCGGCAAGATCGGAAAGAAAGTGGACGTGAGCTTGGTGGCCGGGTTTACCTTTTCATCTTTCAATTCGAAGAGAAGCAGCTACGTCCAGTCGGAGCTCGCCACCTTGACTGACGTTTACTCACTCTATGGCCAGGCCCCTCCCACGTCTTTCCCCTCGACACAGACGACAAGCGCCACCCAGCCTGTTTACGATTCGAACGCCCAGGCCGTGCTCACTTCGAGCGGCCAGGCGAAGACAACTTCGGCTGATAGCAGCGTGCTCTTGAGTCAGCAACCGATCAGCAGCACCACCTCATACTCCAAGGCCACGGTGTGGGGGCAATGGCAGATCAAGGGCGCCTACTATGGTTTCCGTTTGGGACCGTCGTTCGAGTTGCCCGTTACTGAACGGCTTAAATTGACCCTCAGGGTCGGTGGGGCGGGGTTGTTAGTCGCGAGCAATTACACGGCGAACGAGGTGATCGAGGTCGATAACGTTTCTGCCCCGCTCGCGGACGTTGAAACCAAGACTCATAGCGTGTTGCTGCCGGCCTGGTACGCTGACCTTGGAGGCGAGTATTGGCTGACAGAGCGAACGGGGTTCTACGTCGATGCGACGTACCAAGGAAGCGAGGCGTTCAACCAGAATCTTGGTGGTCGCACGGCGACTATTGATCTGTCATCGGCGTCCGGTATCATGAGTGGATTGACCCTTCGGTTCTGACCTCGGCTTGCTTCCGAGTTTGGCCAGCGAGGCGCAGGCTCAGACTGCGAACGTGGGAAGGTCGCCCGAATCTGTTGCCGACATATTTCCGGGCGGGGAAGCGCCCCTCTCGCCCGTGTAGCTTCGTTTTGAAAGCAACACGGCCTTTTCTCCGGCTTCGACTTTCCCGCGAGGGAGGATTAATGTTGTTTCATGAAAGGCCGCCTGCGGCTCGAAGAGGTTTCGGATACTTTGGTGCTCGCTGCGATGGAAGCGGTGCCTCGGGAGGAGTTTGTTCCCGGGCGACTGCGCACCGCCGCCTATGATGACCGAGCTCTGCCGATTGAGGCAGGGCAGACGATCTCTCAGCCGGCGGTCGTGGCGTACATGACCGCCCAACTGGGGTTGTCACCGGACAGCCGGGTGCTGGAAATTGGCACTGGCTCGGGATACCAGGCTGCGGTGCTCGCCGAGATCGCCCGCGACGTCTATTCCATTGAACGCATTCCCCGGCTCGCGCGAACTGCGGCTGCGCGCTTGACCCGGTTGGGGTATGGGCGGATTCACCTCCGCCAAGGGGACGGGGCGGAGGGCTGGCCCGACGCTGCGCCCTTTGATGCGATCATCGTGACGGCGGCTGCGGCTGCGGTTCCGTCCGCCCTGTTGGCGCAGCTGGCGCCAGGTGGTCGCATGATCCTGCCCCTGGGCGAACCAGACGGCCCACAGGTTCTGGTGTCGCTCGAGCGGAACCCTGCAGGTGAATTCATTCGGCGAGACCTTTGGCCGGTCCGGTTTGTGCCATTGGTTTAGCCGCCTGTCGGGATCGAGGCCTTACAGTCTCCCAGGACATCTTCGATGGGGCGCAAGCGTGTTGCCGGGAACAGGGCGTTGACGCGCAGGATAACCTGTTGGATCAATCCGTCCGGACAGGAGGCGCCGCCGGTGATCAATATCCGCATAGCGTCCATTTCCTTTGGGAAGTTCCGACGTTCCATCCGGCCGGTGTGAGCAAGACTGGCGACCGGAAACACGTAGTGCTGCACGTTGTCCAGGGAGCGGATGTTCTCTTCCGATTGGATAAAAAAGGCCCGATCGCCGAGGGCCTGCTCGCAGAGGCGGAATAGTTGGTAGGTATTTGAGCTGTTCTGCCCACCAATGACAAAGGCGGCGTCAGGCAGCTCTGCGAGCGCCCTGCTCAAGGCATCCTGGTTCACCTGGGTGGCATAACACAAGGTGTCCTTCCTGCCGCTGCCGCCCACGTGCGAGTCTCCGTCGGTCTCGCCGTATTTCTGGCGGTAGATCCCGCGGAAAAAGTCGATGATGCTCACGGTCTCGTTCATCAGCAGAGTGGTTTGGTTGACCACCGCAATGCGGACCAGATGCCGCGCTGGATCGAAATCGGGAGTAGACAGCACCCGGAATCGTTCGGCAAAGGCCGCCGTCCGGGCAGGGGAGGGTTCCAGGATCAGTTCTCCGATCAAGCGCGCTTCATCAAGGCTCCGGATGATCAGGGAAGGAGCAAAACGTCGGGAGTTCGAAAAAGTGGCCTTGGTCTCCTCATGTTCGGCCTTGCCGTGGATGATCACGCTATAGCCTTCGCGGCCAAACGCGCGGGCGGCTTTCCAGACCTTTTCCACGAGCATGCATGTGGCATCGAATTGGGCTACGCGAATGCCCTTCCGGATGAGTTTTTTCTTGTCTTCGTCGGTCGCGCCGAATGCCGGGATTATCACGATGTCATCTCCGGTCAGTGTGTCCCACAGAAGTGGCGAGGAATCGCCCGGCTGGGCCAATCCGCCGCCGATCGTGAACGGCCGGCTCTTGTCCGTCTGCAGAAAACGGAGACCACGCCGCTGGAGGTCTTCATTCACAAACGGATTGTGGATGAGTTCGCTCAGCATGAACACCCGGCGGCCCGGGTTCGCGGCGAGGGTTTCGTAAGCGCGCTCGATGGCATTCTTCACGCCGAGGCAGAAGCCGAAGTGACTCGGAATGACGTAACGCACCGCGCCGAAATCGAGCGTGGCCGGGCGGTTGGCCGAGCGCTCGTTCGTACGATTCAGCGCTTTGATCGCTTCGCAGAGCTGACTTTCATAGAGGATGCGTGCGGCGGGATCCTGCGCATAGATTTCGTGGTTGCGCTCACGTTCCACGCGAAAACGATAGATGTAGTCGTTCTCGCCCAGATGCAGATAGGGAATCGCCATCAGGTGGGGTTCGAGTCCGGCGATGATCGCGGCGAGCGAGGGTGCGAGGTCAGCCCGCCCAGCGGCCAGTTGCTCCAAGGAGAGAAACTGTACCTCGTCGCCGACCGGGACTCCTTCCACCTGAGCGAAAAACACCCGGTAGTTGGCGCCGCTGGCGGCCACCGTGAAATACTCCGCAACGGGAGTATGGTGCTGGAAGTGTGCCTCCAGTCGGCTGGCTGCGATGTCGAGATCGGAGCCGACAAACGCGAGCTCCAGCCCCGTTCCGACCCGTCGCACCGCCAGCCGGTTGCCGGCATCGAACGCCAGAAAGGTGAACAGGGTGGGTGAGGCGGAAGGCGGACTGATGGTGGTGGCGGGCATCAATGGGGCCTAAGTAACGAGGCCGCCCCGCAATGGTCAAATCCACCTTTGATCCCGCCGACGCGACATCACTCTGGCGTAGGGATCATCTCGCTGATATCTGCGACTTCGATATAGACCGTCGCGCGCCCTCCGAGGCCGAATGGTCCGACCTTAAGACGGCCTCGCACAGACACCAGTTTTCCGCCGAGACGGTGGCCGAGGTCCTGGCGCCGGGTGTAGCGTTGCTCCTTGGGAAGACCCGTAAAAACCGCCAGATCCACAATGTCGGAGAACCTGCCGTTTTGGCCCGTGAGCAAATCCTGGTCGTTTGAGGAACTGAGATACCCCTGGGTGACGATGATCTGGTCTAGCGTGCTGGAGGTCGGGTTCCTGACCTCGGTCAAGGTGAGCTTCTTCTCGCTGCAGCCGGATAGGGCGAGAGCAAGCAGCGCGAAAGCAAATGGCAGTTTTTTCATTGGAAGGCCTGTTCGTGGTTGAGCCATGCCGGCCGACCGACGTCGGAATGGGGCAAAGCGGGAGGTTAGCTTGGTCGCCAGACGATCTATCGGCCGTCTGTCGGCGCTGCAAGCCAAGGTCGAACGGGCCAACTGCGGATGATTCCGGTAGCCTTTTGTCTGGCCGGCGAGGACTTTTCGGGCAGGCAGGGCCTCCCATCAGGCGGCAACCAATCCTTTCGGGTCGAGTTAGCGCGGATGCACGGTCCACAGTCGCATGGAGGGCAACGTGTGCACGATGGGCGGGATGTCCACCAAGTTCGCCGCGAACAATGTTCTCCTTGGCATGTCTGCAGACAGCTCTAGCTTCAGAGATCGCGCATCAATGAACGGATTCACTACATTGACCTGCATATTCCCTATTGCGGCATCTGTCATTACCAAGTGTGGAGGGCATGGGGCAGTCCGGACCAGGGAATCGAACATTGGCGGTGAGAGCCGGCTTGCGCTTTTCGGTCTACTTCTTGCGACCGGATCGCTGTTCCTTTGGTCGGGCTGCGCAACCACGTCCAAGACGCGGCCGGCGGTTCCGGCCGCTTTGAGCCCAGCCAAAGTTCCGTCGAAAGTTATGGCAGTGCTGCCTGAGCCGCCGGTGACGGTTCCGCAGGCGCCGGCGGTGGCCGTCCCACCTACGGTGTCGCAACCGGTTCCTGCGCCTGGGGTCGTGACCGTGGGATCGGAGTCGATGAGTACCCGACTGATGATGTTGCTCGAGTCTGAACCCGCCGGTGCGACGATCGTAGTGGACGGGAGGCCCGTGGGGAAGACGCCGCTGCAGTTGAGCGTACCGGCTACTCCCTTGGGTTTTTTCAACGGTTACCTGGAGATCCGCGCACGGTTCATCGCAGACAGCGAATCGGAGGTATCCCGGACTGTCACTGAGGAGTTTTCTCCGCGCGAGAAGGTGCCCGCCGTCCTGCGGTTCACGCCAGCGGATTCCCGTCGCACGGTGCGGAGCGAATAGTCACCCGGCGAAGGTGAAGGGTGGGATCATCCGGCGCGTGCGCAACAGGGCGAGCGCGCGGGCCTCGGCGGCGCGCATCCGTTTCTTGGAGGCGGGCTGTCGGTCGTCGTGTCCGGCGAGATGCAGCCAGCCGTGTACGACATAGAGGGTTAATTCCTCGCAGAAATCGCGTCGGTGACCAGCGGCGAACGCGCGGGCCGTGTCGGCCGAGACACAGATTTCTCCGGCCTGCCCGAGCGCGGGAGTTCCGGCAAATGTGATCACATCGGTTGGCGAGGGATCGTCGAGGAACAAGGCGTGCAGGCGCGCCAGAGCGGAATCCGTGAGGAATGCAATGGACAGTTCGCCGGGGGGCACGGGATGAAGTCTGGCCGGCGACGGCCCGAGATTCAGGATCTTGGTGGCGTTCGCATCAAGCTGGTGAATCACGGCGGCAACCAGGCGCCGGTCAAATCGCAACCTTAGGTGTCCGTTGTGAATTCGAACCACTCTCAGGGAAACTGGAGAGCGGATTCTGGAGACGGGGAAACCATCCCGCGTGTTGGTTTGGGCGCGGTTCGTGATCGCCGGCAACGTCTGGCTGTCCGCCGTGGAACGGTCATCCCGCCCGTGCGTTTGTTTCCGGGCGCCGGACATGGGCAAGATGCCCATGCCACTTTCGTCAGCCTGTGTCTTGTTCCGACTTCGTGGGGGCATGCGCAGTGTCCGGTTGCTCTGCGTTGGGCGAGTAGGCGACGCGTGCGTGGAGCATGTTGAGCAGCGTGAAGGCAAAGCTGCTCTTGATCTGGGTGAGTTCGGCAAGCGTTACCGGAGCATCAGCGAGCTGCCCGTCTTCCAACCGGCTGGTGAAAATCTGATCGATGAGTTCGCCGAGATGTTGGGGCGTGACGCGCCGGAGCGAGCGGGTCGCGGCTTCGACGCCGTCTGCCAGCATGATGATGGCGCTTTCCTTGAACTGGGGCTTCGGGCCGTCGTAACGATAGGTGGTTTCACAGACGCGCGACCCCGGTGCCCGTGGAAACGGATCGGCCGTAGTTGAGGCGGCGGTTTCGGCCGGGGCGGCCGGACGACTCTCGTTGTTCCGGGCGCGCTGATAAAAAGCCTGGATCAAGGTCGTGCCATGGTGCTGCTGGATGACATCGACGATGGCCTTGGGCAGCTTGTGCTGGAGGGCGAGGTCGACGCCGTCCTTGACATGGCTTTTGATGATGAGCGCTGAGAACGACGGATTGCGCTCGTTGTGCGGGTTCACCCCATCCCGCTGGTTCTCTGCAAAATACTCGGGCTTAGAAATCTTGCCGATGTCGTGGAAAAGCGAGCAGACGCGGCAAAGCAGTGGATTGGCACCGATGGCATTTGCCGCGTTTTCCGCCAGATTGGCCACGACCAGACTGTGATGGTACGTGCCGGGCGTTTCCATCTGCATGCGGTGCAGCAGCGGATGGTTGTAGTCTGTCAGTTCCAGCAACGTGATGTCGGTAGTTCGTTTGAACAGGGTCTCAAACACCGGGAGCAGTCCGGCGACGGCGACACCGGTGAGCACCCCCGTGGCCAGGCCGGCGATCATCTCGCCCACCACCATCAAGGCGGGCAACTGGTCGGCGATCCCGATGAGCAGGGCGAAACAAGCGACGCTGAAGCCGCCCAGTCCGGCGGCGCGCACCACCCGGCTGCGCCGGCGGATGGCGCGGCATGAGAAGATGCCGATCATCGAGGCGAGGTAGGTGATGACGAGGAGGTCGAGCCGGTTGCCGTAGATGACGCCGGTGAAGATCGAGATCAGCAGCGCCATGAAGATTGCGGAACCGGCGTTGATGAGGATGGCGACGACGAGCGGCGCCAGTGCCGTGGGCGCGATGTAGGGCAGCAGCGCGGCAGCCGCGGTGTTCTCCATGAAATATGGCAGGTCACCGATCCAATAGGTTGCGCGAACCAGCGCGAGATTCAGGATGACCACCAGGGCCAGGAGCGCCAGACGCGCGTTGTTGTGCATGGTCTCGGGGTCCTCCAGTCGGATATAGAACACCGAGGCCATGACCATCGCCAGCACCAGGAGGATGCGGCCGAACAGCTGTAATCCCTCGTTGAAGGCGATATTGCCGTTATGCAGGAGGAAGTCCCTGTGGGCGCCAAGCATCTCGTATTGTTCGGGAGTAACCCGCGTCCCGGGTTCAATGATCGTCTGGCCGCGCTCGACGGTGACGATCGTCGGCCGGAGGTCCGCAATCGCCTGCTGCTGCAGTTGCTCGGTGGCGGCCCGGTCGAAGATCAGGTTCGGCGTCACCCCGTTGCGGAAGAGGCGGAAAAGAGCCAGCGTGGATTCGCGGCTGACGCCTTCGGCGGCGAGATTGATACGGAGGAAGGTCAGCGCTTCCTCCATCGATTGGACGCGCACCTGGGTCACTTCGCCGGTGGGCCGCCGGATGCGGAACAATGCGACGCTGTCGACCGTGTGCGGCGTGAAGTTGCTGTCGTTGTTATAGACGCCTTCGCGATAGATCTCGCGCAATGCCGCCAGACCGTTTTCGGTGATCGAAAAGCGCGTTTTGGCGTCGCCGAGTGTCAACAACGTGAGCACGTCGTCCACCGCCACCCGATATGGGCCTTTGGCATTGAAGGATTCGACGATGCCTTCGAGGACGGCGGCACGCCGCGTGCCCGGAGAAGAAGCTCCCTGGAGGGCGGAGGTCTCTCCTGCCGGAAAGTCGTGATCGAACTTGTCCAGGGCTGCGAGCAACTCGCGCAGATTGGTTTCAAATTGCTGTAGGGGCCCCATCTCCAGCTGAAAGACCGGTGGCACGCGGTTGCGCAGCTGGTCCCGGCTCAGGTCGGTCTTGATCTTGCTCGGGTAGCTGAAAGGGGCGCCCGCGACGATGCGCACCATGGCGAGCTGATTGGGCAGCACAGGCAGGGTGGCGGACGAGACACCGACGAAGCTGATGAGGACGATCGCCGCGACCGTGATCACAAAAAGCAGGAAACCCACTGACTGACTCTCGCGCAGATACGTCCCGGCGACGGACGTGCGCACGGTCTTGCGCCGTTTCCGGAGAGAAGAGCCGCGGAGCAACCGGAGTTTCTGAAGAAAGGCCATGGGGAAAATCGCGCGGGCGGAGAAGGCGGGACTGGTGGCGGCGAACCAGCTTAAGCCGGGCCTTCTCCTTCTTCGCTGTCGGCGGTGATCGGATGCCGGTAATGCTCGTAGGCCTCGATGATCTTCTGCACCAGGGGATGGCGCACGACGTCGGAGCCGGTGAAAAAATGAAAATCGATCCCGCTGATCCCATTCAAGATATGGCTGACCTGGAGCAGGCCCGACTGTTTGGATCGCGGAAGATCGATCTGGGTCACGTCGCCGGTCACGACCATCTGAGAGTCGTCGCCGAGGCGGGTGAGGAACATCATCATCTGCTCGGGCGTGGTGTTCTGCGCTTCGTCGAGGATGATGAAGGCGTTGGAAAGCGTGCGGCCGCGCATGTAGGCGAGGGGGGCGATTTCGATCGTCCCCTTCTCCACGAGGCGGGCGACATCCTCGGCCGCGAGCATGTCGTTCATGGCGTCATAAAGCGGCCGGAGGTAGGGCAGGATTTTTTCGCGCAGATCCCCGGGCAGGAAGCCCAACGCCTCGCCTGCTTCGACGGCGGGCCGGGTGAGCACGATGCGCTGCACCTGGTTCTTGAGCAGGGCGGAAATCGCGGCGGCCACCGCCAGGTAGGTCTTGCCCGTGCCCGCGGGCCCGATACCGAAGACGACCGTATTCTTTTGGATCGATTGCAGGTACAGTTTCTGCCCGACTGTCTTCGGTACGATGCTCTTCCGATTGGTGGCGACGACCAGCGGTTCCGCGAACAGCTTGCGGATCTGCGGACCGTCTCCGCGGGCGAAGCCCTCAAGCAGTTGGGCGAATTCCTGGTTCCGCACGGTCAATCCTTGCTGCCGCCCTTCGTTAAGGAAAGTGAAGAAATCCTCGATGCGTGCAATATCTGCGTCGGTGCCTTCGATCTTCAGCCAGTCTTCGCGGGTGGCGAGTTTCACGTTGAAGGCCTGTTCGATGGCGAGCAGGTTGTCGTCGCGACCACAATAGAGCTGATGCAGGTGGCGGGGGTTCTGATAGTATAGAGTCTTGGAAGGCACGATTGGATGTTCGGAAAAGGCGCCGATGGATACTGCGACAATTAGCGGGTCTTCCGTTTTCGGCGCTTCGATTTTGTGCCGCGCGTCGGGGAGCGGCCTGCTTTCGCCAAGACCCCGGGCAGGACTTCGACAAGCCGGTCGTAAGTTGATTCAAGCGCCTGTGGCAGGACCCTTGTCTGGCCAATGACGGGCATGAAATTGGTGTCGCCGGTCCAGCGCGGCACGATGTGCGCATGGAGATGCGCGATGCTTCCCCCGGCCGCCGCGCCGAGATTGAAGCCGATGTTGAATCCGTCGGGGTTGACCGCCGCACGGAGCACCTGCTGTCCGACCACGATGATTTCCATCATGTCCGCACGTTCCGCGGGCTCCAGGTCCCCTGGGTCCGCCACCGCGCGGAAAGGGACCGCCAGGAGATGGCCGGGATTATAGGGAAAGCGGTTGAGCACCAGATAAGAGAAACGGGTGCGATGGAGAATGAGGGCGGCGCGATCGTCCCCCCGTGCCGGGAGTTCGGCGAAGAGCCGGCCGTTGTGAGACGGTTTGGGCGCTTCGATATAGGACATCCGCCAATAGGCATGAAGCTGTTGCATTGCAGCAGCCGGGCACAGTATGCGTGAGACGCGCGATGTCAAAACGCGATTGGCCGGGTTAGCCGGGCATCTCCGAATTGTCGGTGGCTTTCGAATCTGGCCAAAAGTGGCACAGGCAGCCCGCCGGCCGTAGCGCTCGGCGAAGGCTGCTCCCGCCCCGCGGTTTGACGAAATCTCGGAACATCGGCAAGACGCCTATGCCCATCGGAGAACCGACAGATCGGAGATGCGCCTATCACGGATTCCCAGGGGCCTGGGACTTGACATCATTTGCCGCTGCCAACACCCTTGACGTAATTCAAGTTCACTTTGTATGAAGTGGGCCTTCGGCCCGCTTTTTTTTTCCACAAATCAATCCATATGAGCAGCGAAATCCTTTCCGTCCTCGAATACATGGAGAAGGAAAAGGGGATCGGTCGCAACGACATGATCGCCGCG
>Ga0182027_10001459_pt1 | contig 39614 bp, 39 predicted proteins | sample 712E1DmetaG_FD_121300 | JGI IMG/M metagenome (GOLD analysis project Ga0182027, IMG submission 121300) | Permafrost microbial communities from Stordalen Mire, Sweden - 712E1D metaG (Illumina Assembly) | ecosystem: Environmental > Terrestrial > Soil > Wetlands > Permafrost | place: Sweden...
ATGCCGCCGCAACGCTGGCATGATGAATAAAGCCGTCACCGGACAATACTTCAAGACATTCAAAATACAGCAAGAAAGGAGATTAGCTTCGGTAACATCTTAGACTGCACAACAACCCTACCTCAAAGTAACATTCTTAAACTGCTTGACGCGCTTCGAGCTCTGAAAAAGCATTGCAAATGCACGCGTGGACAGCTAGCCTTCTGCATGCCACAGAGAAAGGTCCTTTCACGGGTCCCCACGTTATGGGTTCTAGGCATCGGCACAGCGGCTTCGCTCTTCGCATTGGTGACAGGACGCGCGTCGGATGCCTTTGTGCTCGTCGGCACACAGGGATGGGGAAGGCGTCCATTGTCTCCCTATTCCTCGCTGGCACCAAGAATTAATGTCCTCGAAGTCGACGCCTGGCGGCGGTCCCTGGAGGACGGGAGCCTGCGACCCGTAGCGAAAGTCCCCATGGCGCGCAAGGAATTCATCCGTCCGGAACATTTTTCCCCGGAATTCTACCGCCGACAGATTGAAGCCCTGGGAGAATCCTATGCTCCCCAGCACGACGTCCTCATGTACTATGGAGGTCCTCCCGCGGCTCCGACGCACCATGGCCTCAATTTCAACGCCTGGTCTACGGAAGACCTCGGTCGTCTGCGCGCCCTGGGCGGTCGGCCCTTTATCGGCCTGGAAACCGTGGACCACAAAGCGGTGGAGTGGATGGCGAAAAGACTCCATGACGCCGGATACGGCCCGCTCAACCGCATCTATATTCGAATCTGCGCCGAACCTTCAGGAACATACTACGGGAGTGAAGACGGCACCAGGCAGGGCAAGCGTCATACCCACGCCGCGTACACGAATTACCGGAGCCGATTTGCGAGCGTCAGCGGATGGCTCCATGCATTCAACCAACGCTACGGCCTGGACATTCACACCGTCTTTGCCGGCACGAATGCGGAGGACTTCAACCGCTTTCAGCCCCCGATCGAGTTGATGGATGCCCTTGGCTACGATCTCTACGTGACACCGGAAAACAAAGAAAAATCACTGAAGCAGCTCCAGGAACTGCGGCGACGTTTTCCGGATAAACCTCTGGTCATCCCGGAACTGGGCATCGCGACCGCCGGGCCGGGAGCCACCCCGCGCTGGGCGGAAGACACTCTCGGAGACCTTCTGATGACTTTGGGACAACACCCGGGGGGAATCGCCGGGATCACTGTGTTCAGCGTGAACGCCGCCGGACGCATGCCCGGCCGGCGCTGGAACTGGGCCTGGACGCCGATCATGTTTGAGACGCTCAAAGAATGGGAAGAGTCCCCGCGCCGCTGGCGGAAAGAAGGGTTCCACCGTTATGACCCTCTGACCTATCCCGTCGGGAGGGATGTGCTCTACATCAACAGGCCCGATCTGCGGATTGTCTATCGTAAGCTCGCCGTTACAAAAGATGCCGGTGTGTCCCGGTTTTTCGAAGCGCGCCTTGTCTTGAAGCGTGGCCGCTGGCTTCCCCACACGCGACAAATCACTCTCGCGCAATAAAGAAGTATCAGGCCCTATTTTTTCGACGGAGGCATGAGTTCGGCGGATACGTGGCCGATGAAGACCTCCGAACGCATGCGGACGGGCATACGACGTCCATCGGCGGTCAGCCAGACTTCGAGCTTCTTGCCTTTGGAGATAAAAATACCCGGAGCGCGCAGGAGCGGTTCGACCAGAATCGTATCGAATTTGCCCGCGGGGACTTTGATCGTCTCCCGCTTTTCGACCCGCACTTCCAGGGGATACACCTTATCGCCGCTTAAGACATCCATGGTATAGGACTTTCCCACGACCAGCGGCATCAGACGGACGTAATAGAGACTGCTCAGGACATCGAGGACGTATGGCGGGATATCTCCCTCCTTCTGTTCATAGATGTTCTTATCCATCCTGAAGGACTGCATATGGTATCGGCGGCGGGGCTGGTCAATGAGCGTTGACTCTTCGATATGGAACTTCCCCTCCTTAATACGCTTTTCATAGCGCACGCTGCTCATGGAACCGCCATCCATCCACGCTTCATTATGATCTTCCACACGGTAGAAAGCGGAGACCATCCCTCCGGAAGTGGCTTCAGACAGCAGGTGGTAAGCCGGACGTCCATTCACATTGTCGACGCCCCGGATGGATAAAGTCGAATAACCGGCGGTCACCAGGCCCCACTTCACGACGAAGCGGAGGGTCTCGCTTTCAGGCAGCGTCGTACTCTCGGCCTGTCGCCAGGTAAACGTTGAAGCGGAAACCGTTGTGGAAGAAATACCGGCGGCATGCACAACGGAGACCCCAAAGAAGAGAAGCGCGAGGCTTCCGGAAAACTTTTTAAAACCCATAACGATACCTGGCGTAAAGATAAACGAGGAGAACCGCGCTTCCCAGCCAGCACTCATACTCGCGGTTGCGGCGGTAGAGCTCCCAGCTGAACCGTTGATCACCCAGCCCGCGAACGCGCCCGCGCGTCGGCAGAAAGGGCGGGACCTGCCGGGCGTAGGCCTGGTAGGGTTCGCCGAGACAGGAAACCAATTCATGCTCTTCCGCCAGCGTCTTGGCCCGGTAAACAACACCGAAACCCAGAAGAAATCCTGCCGCAATCAAAAGAGAGGATATCGGCAGAGGCTTCTGCCAGAGCGCCACACAGAACCCGGCGCCCAGGATAAAACTACCGACATATAACGGATTTCGAATATAGGCGTACGGCCCTCCGAGCGCTACCCGTTTTCCTTTGAACAGGTAGCCGGCCGCCCAGGAGCGAAGAAGGCATCCGATCACGACGAGAAAAAGACAGAGGAGATACAACGGGAAAGACACCGGACGGGCAATGACCAGATACCAGGCCGCGAAAAGAAATCCCAGCGGCACCCGCCAGCGCAGCAAGCGCCTCACCCGGCCTTGCGGCGCCCTCTCCCATCCGGGAGAGGGACGGGCGAAGCCCCAGGGTGAGGCTTCTGGAAGCGCAAATCGTTATACATTTTGAACTGACGATAGACCTTGGGCCGATACTTGTTTCGAGCCCAGGCGTCCGCGAGCGCGTTCAGTTCCTCGGACAGATCATCGCGCTGGCGGCGCATGACGGACAGGCGGTCCCGTGAAAGCTGGCGAAGCTCCTCCGCCAGATCCGTCCGGTCGATCTGTTCAAGAATATGAAAGATTTTCAGCTCGGCGATGCAAATCTTGTCCATCAAGCTGCCCATCGTCTCGGCCATCGCTTATCCTTTCGGCTGAGACGTCAGGAAACACTCGTCGATCTTCTCGATGAGGTCATTGCGGGTCTGATTCAATTGATCGATGCGGCGTTTCGCCGCCGCGACCGTCGCATCCCCTGGCAGCCGCGCTCTGTCTTCTTCATGCCACAGATCCACATGAGTCGCCGCCAGACGGCTGACCAGCGCTCCGAGTTTCAAGTTTTCAGTTGCCATAACCGCACCTCGCTGTCATTTTAAGAATCCAATCCGCTGCCTGTCGAAAATCTTTGGCGATATGGTCGGCCCGGCGGCCCTTCCATTTCTTCGCCCATCCCCGCCCGTACCCGGTCAGAACCAGGATCCCCCGGCCGCCCGATCTCTGCCCCAGTTGAACATCGCTCGGACGATCGCCCACGCTGATGCACCTTTTCCAGGAAATCCTCAAGTCCCTGGCGGCGCGCTTGGCCATCCCGAGTTTCGGCTTACGGCAGGAACAACGCGCCGATGGACGGTGCGGGCACCAGTATACCCCATCCAGACTGGCTTTCCGAGCTTTGAGAATCTGCAGAAAACGGCGATTGACGCTCTTCACCTGGCGCAGGGTCATGAGGCCCCGTCCGACGCCGGATTGATTGCTCACCACCACAAGCCGGAACCCGGCGCGCTTCAGGCGCTTCAAACCACCGGCCACACCGGGCAATAATCGAACCTGCTTCGGATCAGAGAGATAGTCCCTCTCTTCGATCAGCGTCCCGTCGCGATCGAGAAGGAGCAGTGGTTTTTCAGGCACCGGATGATTCCTGTTTCGTCATCATGGGATGTTATAGATGAATATAGAATACCCAATCTGGTCTTGCGGGCGATAGTGCCGCATCGCCTGGAAATAATTGAGCGGCATAAAGACAGGCTGGGGCAAGTACGTCAACAGATACGGTTGTCCCTGCAGAAAAGACGCGCTGATCGCCACCACTCCGGGCTTGGGATGCTCGCCCAATGGTTCAAATTCAATGCCGTAGACCTGAGGCCACACGTGCCCGAAATAAGCCAGCTGCACTTTGGCGATGCCGTGCTGGACCATGTAGCTCTTCAGATCCTTTAATTCCTGCCCGTGGTCGAGATTGGAATCGATTAAATGACGGTACCCGTTCGACGGCCCACCGGCGATCTCATTGAAGTAGGCCAGATAATGAGGCGCGACCGTGAAGGGCGACAGAATCGTGCCGAGCGCGAGGACTCCCAGAAGTCCGCGACGCCAGCTTTTCCCCGTCAGGAACTCATGAATAGTCCCGGAACAGAAGATCCATAAAAACGGATACAGCGGCAAAAGATATCGGATGCCGACATCCAGATGATTAAAGAAAGACAATACGACCAGGAGCGTTACGGGTACGGCACAGAAAATCCCTGTCTCCCAGATCGCCGGAGCCTTCCGGTTTGACCGGAGCGGCCAGAAGAAGACTCCCAAGGCAAGCAGCCCGAGGAATGGAACGGGTTCTTTCATGCCCAGGACCGCCAGGTAATACTGGCGCCATCCCCGTGCCGACCACCGGCCATTCAGGAACGAAGGAAATTCTCCCGTCTCAGCATCGGCTTTCTGGGCGTCAAAACCTTCCAGGAATGGACGCGGCAACGGGAGCGGCCATGAGCGTAGAAACGTATGTTGCGCGTCTTTGAAAAGTCGGCTTTCAACCGTGAGATTCTCCAGGCGAACTCCGCACCCCTGGAAGCGATATTGGATATTGATGACCCCCAGCGCGAGGACCGCCACAAGGGCTGCAGCCGCCGCGGCAACGCAGATCCCGCGCGCGCGTTGGCCCTCAGGGAAGGTCGGTACGCGAAGCAGAAGGATCAGCGGAATGACAGGCAGAAGCAATACAGCGGTGAACTTTGTGCTGAGCGCCACGCCCAGACTGACGCCCGCCCCCAGGAGAGTTTTCCAGGACGGGGACTGACAGAAACGCCATAAAAGAAAAAGGGTCAAGGTCATGAACAACGTCACACAAACATCCGGGGTCGCCTGCCGGGCATTCGCGAGCAGTGTCGGGGAGAAGGCCATCAGCAACAGGGTCCCGAGTGCAGCCTGAGACCCATAGAGCGCCCTGGCCCAGGTAAACACCAGCAGGAGCAGCAAGACCGCGGCCAAAATCGTCAGGCCGTGTCCCCAGAAATAAAACGCTCCATACCGTCCCGGATTGTCGAGCATGAACCGCGTGCCGAACACCCAGGGTCCCCACCCATTTTGAGGAAGGCGCCAGACGGGATCGAGATTCAGGGAAGCCTTCATCACGTGCGCCGGGAGGGCGCAGACCATTTTCCAGAAGGGAGGTGTCTTGGAGTCAAAGCTGAAATCGTTCGACCTTAAATAATAAAGCCCGGTCGGCAGATGGCGGAACTCGTCAATCGTCGGGGTCTGATCCTTCAGAGACCAGAACGCCAGAAGAACGAACGCGAAAAGGAGCGAGCCGGCCAGGAGATGATCCGTTCGAAGAACGCCGAAAAGAACGAGAGATCCTGATTTCTCGTCGCCTTTTTGCTTAGGAGCGGACATGGCTGAGCACCTGCATGGCGTTTAAAGCCTCCGGATGGCTGGGCTGCTGCCTTAACACTTCCGTCCATTCGGTCCTGGCGCGCGCAATATCATTGCGTTTGAAATAAGCGACCCCCAGCAGATAGCGGGCTTCCGTCTGTCCTGGATCCAGATCGATAGTCCGTTGGTATTCCGGCATGGCTCGGTCGTAATCGGCGCGCGCCATGTATAGATTGGCAAGCGTGAAGTGCGGTTCCGGCATCGCGGGAGAAAGGTGTATGGCTTCCTCAAGCGTTTGAACCGCTTTCTCCGGCTGGCCGAGGACACGGTAAGCAGTCCCGAGATTGGCGAGTGAGCTCGCCAGGAGAGGAAGTTCTTTCGGCGCCCAGGCCCATGCCAGCGCCGAGACGGCCAGCCCCGCCGCCGCGACGCGCGGCCATGCACGCTCTTGGCACCATCCGATTCCCCGGGACAGGGCCGCGGACGCAAAAACCATCAGCGGCGGAACGGAAGGAAGCCGATAGCGTGAAAACACGTAGAACAGGATCACGGAAGCGGCATTTCCGAGAGCGAAACCATATAAAAAGAAAAGCGAGCGCCATTGCTTCGCGTAAAAGAGCATTCCCGCCAGGGCCAGGGGCAACAGGACATAGTAGGTCACCAGGGGCATGCGCAGGACGAATGAAAAACGCCGGGCCAGATAGTAATCTTCGACATCCGGAAGCTCGTAGCCGGACAGGAACAGTTTTGTTTTTGTCCCCAAGAGAGAGAACCAGGCGGAAGGGTTCCCGGCGATAAAGCGGAACGCCTGACCAAACCAGAAACGCGACACTTCGGAGGGCTTCAGGGGCCGGCGGGTTTCATATTCCGCGATGCGCCTGGCATCCTGCGCTTCATAGTCGGGGGTCTGCCTGTCAGCGACCAGAGGCACGTAAGTGCCGCTGGCGCCCGCATGGTTGCCAATATAAAAGTTGGACCCCGCCTGGCTGGTGGACAGCACCAGGTCGTGACTGGCCCGATAATTGTGGAAGGTCGCCGGGCTGAGCACGAGAAAGAAACCGGCCAGGAAACATCCTCCCAGGAAAATGGAACGGCGCAGGCCCTGCCGCGAAACGAAGAGAAGCCAGAAAAGAATGATGGGGGCCAGCAAGAGAGCGTTTCCTCGAGTCAGAATGAGCAGCCCCAGGAAGATTCCGGAGCACACCCAATGGCGCCAGGTCGCGCGCTGTTGAGCCATCACCACGCTCCACAACGCGAGGCTGCTCAGGAACACGCTCACGCCTTCCTTGAGGAAAGTGCCCTCGTAAAAAATAAAGATTCCGTAGGCGGCGCTCAGTCCGCCGGCAACCCAGGCGGCCCGTTTGCCGAAAAGCCTTCGGGTCGTGTCGGCGATCAGGACACAATTCAGGCTCCCCAGCGTTATTTGAATCCAGCGGATCAAGACGGGAGAATAGCCGAACAACCGATAGATCGACGCCACCAGGTAGGGATAAAGGGGATCCTGGTAAAAAACTCCCGTTGAAGCAAATCCGGTCTGGGCGAGGGTTTTGGCCCAGTCGTTATAGCTGGCCGCGTCCCCGATGAATAAATTAAACAGTGGGTATTGCCGCTGGATGGCGATCAGGTGGAGACCACGGAGAACAAAGGCGGCCAGGAAAATGACACCCCATTGGAGAAAGTCAGGTCCTTGCGCCGAAAGGGACGTCGGGGTTTGCCCTGGCGCGGCGAAGACATCGCCGTTCTGATACTTATGCTTATTCTTTCGGGTCATGAGCGTCCGATGGAATGAGACCGGATTCATGTCTCGCCAGCGCCAGCGCCAGCCCTGCGACAAAATAGAAGGTCATCATGACGACCGCCGTGTTGTAAACCGTCTCCGTCAAGCCCCCGATCATAAATCCCAGAATACCCAGGAGCGCCGCCTGCAGGACAGCCGAACGCCAGGGATCCTTCTGCGTCGCGCGCAGGGCCTGCCTGAGCTCCCACACAAGAGAGCTGATGAACAGGAGGAACGCGAGAAGCCCGAGCGCGCCGCGTTCAGCCAGGAGATTGACGTAGACACTATGAAGATGCCCCCACGCGCCCCAGATTTTTTCATCCGCTGTCTGATAAGCGGACGAGGCCACCTTCACGCCGCCCGCCCCGATTCCAAACCAGGGGTGCGACTTCCACATCTGAAGGCCGGCGTGCCACATGTGCACGCGTTCGACGTTCGAGTGGTGAGAGCGGTCAAGAATGCTCACGGCACGATCTCGGAAAACAGGCACAGCCGCGAACACAGCCACAAATGCCCCGCAAAGGATAAAGATCATCCAGCCGCGTTTGGAGGAAGACGTCAGCATGGCCAGAAACGCGATGACGGCGGCGGCGATCCAGGGACCACGGCTTTGTGACACCAGAAGGGCAGCGCCTGTCAGGATCAAGTAGAGAATCCAGCCGATCGCCTCGCGCTTTCGTGAAATGAGCAGCAGGCCTATCGCCATGGCCCAGTTGAAGAGGAGACATTCCGCATAGGCCAGCGGATGGCCACGCGTTCCGAGAACCCTCCCGTTCACCATCGCCAGACTATTCAGGAGCGGGCGCGGCCAATGCGCCAGGCGCGCAGGGAGATAAAAGAAAAAGTTATCCGCCTTATCGGCGACATTAACCCCGACGGCATACTGGACCAGGCCAAAGATGGAGGTCAAGAGCGCGCCCGCCATGAATATTTTGATCAGGCACGCGTTGAGCTCTCTCCTTCTCACAAAAGCCGCCAGAAGGACAGCGATCAGGATGTAGAAATCTTTTTTGTAGATCTCCCGGAAGCTGTGACGAGGATCAAGACTCAGAGCCGCGGAGACCAGGCTGACCGAGAGGAATACAAGAAAGAACCTCTCGGGCCATCCCCAGGTCGGCTTCCAGCGCGCGAAGGTCCATCGGGCGCCGAAAAACCACAGCGCGAGCAAAGGGAAGAAAACGATGTTGGTCACAGCGATCGAAATAGGGAGCACGAAAGCCAGGAGATCCAGACCTGCAGCAAAGATTTTATCGAGCATGGACCATCCGTTCGACGAGAAAGATCAGCTGGCGCCAATGGTCCTCGCCACCGCTCAGGACGAGCTCCATGCGCAACGCGAAGGCTTCCGCCGGCAGACCCTCCAGCCCGGTCGGAATGCCTCCCGAGAATCCCCACCGCATGGCGTCCTTTTCAGTCATGAGGATCCATTCCGTGTGCCTCCGGTTGCGCACAATCCATTGGCGCACCTGCTCGGCTCGGCCGCTGTGGTCCGCCAGCCGCAGGGTGCCCACCAGTTGAGCCCCCAGCTGCGTCAGCGTATTTTCGAAAGCCTTGGGATTCCCGATCGCGGAAATCGCCAGAACCTTTTTCCCCTGCAGCTCGGAGGGGGACAGCGTGCGCCGTCCCTGAAGAGAGATGAGCTGGCGCGGTTCATGCCGGCTTTCCAGGAGCGCCGAAGAGGGCCTCATATGCATGGCGACTTCCGCGCGCAGAACGGAGAGCCGGTCCGGCCCGACCGATCCCGCGCGGGTCAGAACGACGGCATCCGCCCGGCGCAGCGCCTGCGGGGGTTCCCGCAGAAGGCCCGCCGGTAAAAGCCGCCCGCCCCCCCAGGGATCCGTCACATCCACCGTGACAATATTGATGTCCCGCTCAAGCCGGTGATGCTGAAATCCGTCATCGAGGATAAAACAATCGATCGGGTGATGCTTCAGGAGTTCGTTACCGACGGCGTGGCGGTCCGCGCCGACCCCCACGCAGGCACCGGGAAGGCGGCTGGCCAGTTCCATGGCTTCATCGCCCGCCTCCTCGACGGTGGCACAGATCCGTCTGGCATCGCGCACGATCACGGGTCGCCGGCTGTATTTTTCGCGCTTATAGCCGCGCAAGAGGACGGCGGGCCGCAACCCCTTCGCCATCAGGTCGACGGCCAGGCGGATGACGAGCGGCGTCTTGCCGGTCCCTCCGACGGTGATATTCCCCACGCAGATCGTCGGATGCGGCAGGCGCTTGACCGGGAAAAGACCATGCTGGTACGCCAGCTCACGCCCTTTTATTCCGGCCGCGTATCCCCAGCTGCCGAGCTGGGCGAAACGACGGACGGACTGGGCCAGAAGATCGTTTCGTTCCCCGCGCAAAATCTGCTCCCACCAGGGAACCGATGGTTTTCGATGATCCATCTGCTTGCTCATGAGCACCCTTGAACAGCCTCCAAAACCTTTTCGGGAGAGATCCAGGTCATGCACTCATGCCCGAACGGGCATTCATTCATATTGCATCCAAGACAGGTCAGGCCTGTCGCCTGGACGACCTGATGATGCGGTCCGCCGGGGTTCCAGGCCATCGGAGCCGTCGGGCCGTAGAGAGTGACCGTCGGTGTGCGCGCCGCCACGGCCAGATGCATCGGACCATTGTCATTGGTCACCACCAGATGGCATTGCTCCAGGAGAGCGGCCATTTGCCTGAGCGACGTGCCAGGAATCAAGCGGCTCCCGGGGACCTGCGCCGCGATCGTCTCGACATATTCTTTTTCACCCGGTCCCCAGAAAAACCAGACCGCCGCCCCCCTGGCGGTGAGCAGGCGCGCCAGCTGGCCGAAAGAATCCGCTCCCCATCGGCGTGACGCGCGGCGATGCGTCGGAACGAGTCCGATCGTCTTCCCATGACTGGAATCATCCATTACGCCAGTGGCCCATTGGCGCTCTTCCGGCGTGAGATAGACTCGCCGGTCCCCCGCCGCACCGATCCCCGGCACAAGCGTGCGGACCAGCGTCATTTTACCCTCGGTCACCGACATCGAAGCGCCAGGGCGTTTCACAGACCGGTTCAGAAGGCGCCCCCAGAATGAAACACGGTATCCGGCGCGCAGGCGCGCCCCGCTCATGAGCCCCGCCATAATGGAGCGTGGAGAGCTTTGAAAATCAAGGACCCAATCGTAGGAGGCCGCGCGCAGCTCCCGCCAGGTCATCCAGGGAGCTTTCCGATCATACACGTGGACGCGGTGGACATCCGGATTGTTTTCGAGCAAAGGCGCAAAGGGTTTATCGACAAGAAAATCGATTTCAACGGCCGGCACCGCCTCGCGCAGCGCCGGAAGAATCGGCGTTGTCACGATCACATCGCCGGCCCGCTTAAGCTGGATGATCAGAACCCGTTTTGGTTTATCCATGAGCATAGGGGGTTTCGTGATGCCACCAGACTTTAAAACGGCGATCCAAACCGTTGAACGGTCCCAAGAGAGCCGCCGGGACAGCCCATTGATTGCGAAAAAGGCGGCGCCGGAACCAGTCGAGATCGGGCCTTCGTACAGGGATCCGTTTGAGTGCATACGGATCCTTACCCAAAGTATTCGCGCCGGAGGAGACCGTGGCCGCGGAGCGGTAACCGATATGTTTGACCAACGGCAACCAGCCGGTCTCATAGTCGCCCCAGGGCCATGCGAGATCCTGGCAGAGTTTCCCCAACCGTTCCTCAATCAGGGCTTTCGATTGGCCGAGTTCCTGTTCAAGATCTTGATATCGCTCTCCTCGAATAAAATGCCGATGCGTATGCGTGTGAGAACCGAACGTCACCAACCCCGAATCCGCCATCGCCTCAATGTCCGGCCAGGTTAAAAATTCTGGGGTCCCGATACGTTCCGTCACCAGATAGATTACGGCCCGCATCGACAACCGCTGCAGAACCGGGAAGGCCTCGGTCCAGTTATCTCGATAACCGTCGTCAAAAGTGAGCGCGAACGCCCGTGCCGGCACCTCCTTCTGACCGCCGACCATCCGAATGACGTCATCGATCGCCAGGGCCGTCCAGCCTCGCTCCTGCAGAAAGCGCAACTGGGCTTCAAAAGCGGCCGGGGAGATCGGACCCTCCGGAGCAACGTGATGATACAGGAGAATGGGAATGGATGGCTTCACGATTGCGCCAGAAGTCTTTCGTAGAATCCTTCCATCCTGACCGATGCCGGCTCCAGCATAAAGTGCTCGCGGACAAACTCTCGGCCCCGCACGGCAAGCGTCTGCGCCTGATGCGGATTCTCCAGCAACCGGCAGATCGCCTGAGCCAGCGCCCGGGCATCCGCCGGCGGAACCAGCAGCCCGGTCTCCTCGTGCTGGATCGATTCCGGGATACCGCCAGCGTTTGTCCCGATGCAGGGCAGCCCCGCCGCCATGGCCTCGCGCAGCGCGGTTCCGGCCGCCTCCTGGAGCGATGGCAGAACAAAAAGATCGGCCGCGGCCAGAAGCCGGGGGACGTCGGTGCGGAACCCGGCCAATCGGACGGAGGCCGACAGGCTCAGCCGATCGACGAGGGGCTTAAGCGTTTCCGTATCGCGCCCCACGAACAAGAATTGCGCATGAGGGAAGCGCCTGATCACGTCTGGCGCGGCCTTCATGAGGATATCCTGCCCCTTAAATTCCGAGACATTGGAGATATTCAGGATGACCGGCGCGGCGGAGGCCAACCCAAGCTCCCGGCGCACTTGAGAGCGGTCCTCGGACCGGCCGGGCTCCTGATTCATCACCGAAGGAATGATCTCAATGCGGGAAGAATCCAGTCCGGCTTTCATCAGCTCGGTTTTGACCGCTGTCGAAATAGCCACGTAGCCATTGATCCGCCCGGACAGATACTTCAGACGGCTGAAAACGTTTTTCTTCAGCGGGAAGATGACCCGGCGCGTCACCGCGAAAACCGGGATCTTGATCCACCAGGCGGCCATGAGGCCGATGGCATGCGCCGTCGAATGCTGGGCATGAAGGACCTCCGTTCGATGGGCCCTGAGCAAAGACGCCACCCCGCCCACCGACGGAAGATCATAATCCTGCCGCATGCGCACTTCGACGGCCGGAAGCCCGGACGCGCGGGCGCGAGCCAGGATATCGCTGCCGGGCTGGCAGGCCAGGACCATCGCATGGCCGCGTTTTTGCAGGGCGCCGGCCATCCATAGCGCCTGCTGGGCGCCGCCCGACCAACCGGTCGATTCAGTTAGATACATAATTCGCATACATTCCTTAACTCACAGATATTTTACTTGCACACCCCTGCTTTCGGGGCTAGATTGGCCTCAAGGAAATCCCATGAAACCTCACAAGAAAAAGAAAGCCAAAGACGAACTCGACGTCGAGCAGGACGACGGCCGCGTGGTGCCTTTTGGGGCGCTGGCCGAGCTCACCTCCAGCGATGTCATCGCCCAGGTCAAAATGGGGATGAGCCGCATTGAGCCTCTCGACCACGAAGGCGAGTTCGACGAAGACGCCGCCTAGGCGTTTGGCGAACCGGCGCGCTCGGCCTTGCGGGCCAGTCTGGCCTGGCAGTGCCGCCAAACCTCCTCGACAGTGACCGCTGCCATAGTGACCTGAGCTCCTGAACCTTCCCCGATCAAAGGCGCTACCAGAACGGAATGGCCATGGGTCTCTTCCGCATAATCGGGATAGGGCCCCCAGCGGGTCGGATGACAGGTGGCGATGGGCGAAAAGATCGAGACCGTACGAACATCGAGTGACACCGCCAGATGAAGCGGCCCCGTTGAATTGGTCACGACCAGATCCGCGCAGGAAAAAATGGCCCCCAGTTCCCGCAGACTGATGCTGCCCGCGGCGATAAACACAGGGATCCGGTGCATGTTGTCGATCATGCTGTATTGATAGTCCTCCCCGGGCCCTCCGGTGACCACCACGTCACAGCCCTCCATCTGCAGCTTATCGCCCAACGCCATGAAATGCGCCAGAGGCCAGCGCGCGGAAGACCCCCCTGATCCGGGATGCAGGATCACGACCGGCTTGGAAAACGAGATGCGATGCGACTCCAGAATCTTCCGCGCGGTCTGCCGCTCGTCATCGGTGAGAATACATCGTGTCGGGTAGCGCTGGAAGGGCACTCCGAGGGGTCCGAGGAGCTCCAGATTGTAGTCCGCCTCATGCTTATTTCCTTCCGAGCGATGCTGATAGAGACGATGGGTGAACAAGAGCGAGTAAAGCTTACTGGCCGGTCCGATCCGGACCGGAACCCCGGCACGCCAAAGCGCCCAGGCGATCCGCCAGCGCGGCAGTGACACGATGGCGGCATCAACTTGCTCGCGCTTGATCATCGCCGTTAACTCGCCCGTCGATTGGCCTTTGTCCAGCAGCACCTGGTCAACATCCGGATTATGTTCCAGGAGTGGGGCCGCGTAAGGCCTGACGAGCCAGGCGATCTCTGCCCGGGGAAAAGCATGGCGGAGCGCGGTCGATACCGGCGTTGTCAGAAGGACATCGCCTATCCGATCCGTGCGGACAACCAGGATTTTATTCAGGGGCATGATGTTCCATATCCCACAATTTGACCCCGCGCAGCCACGCGGCGTGGGCGGAAAGCGCGGCGTACATCAGCCCGGCCTGGCCGTCCAGCCAGGCCCCCTTGATGACAACCCGGCTGAACAGTTCCCAGACCGGCCTTAAATGGCTGAAGATCGAAAATCGCTTTCCCGCTTTCCAGCGCTGCTCAGCCGCCATCGTGGTATAGGCGGGGATCTTCTCCAGATATTCTTCCAGCGTCGCGTAAGAAAAATGATCCAGGGATCCTTTCAGGCGCCGGACCGTGCCGTCGACGGTGACCTGCTCATGGATTTCTTTCGGGAGGTAACGCCCTTTTTCACGCCGGAAAAAACGGAGGACCCAATCCCGGCCGACCCCGCCAAAGCGCAGGCGGTGGCCGAGAAAATACATGTCACGGGAGAGAAAGTAGCCGTCCGGGCCCCCGGCTCGTCCGATGACATCCTTAATCTCCCGGGCCAGAAGAGGCGTCAACCGTTCGTCAGCATCAATCGACAGGACCCATTCGCCCGTGCATTGGTCCAGCGCGAACTGTTTCTGCGTCCCGTAACCATCCAGTTTGCGGGAGTAGACCTTCGCCCCCCAGTCTTTGGCCAGGCTGACGGTATTGTCGGTCGACTGGTCGTCGACAACGACAATCTGATCGGCGACCCCTTTCAAACTTTCCAGGCATCCGGGAAGGTCCCGCGACTCATTTTTAACGATGATGTAGGCGCTCAGTGAAGAGATCATGATCGTCGACGGAAATTATACTCCATTGCCATTCAATACGTCATTCCCCGCGGCCACCGGCGGGGAATCCATGGATTCCCGGCCAGAACCCGCCGGGGATGACGGTGTACTAACCAAGGAAGAAGTTAGTCTCCAGCTGCATCTGCCGGGGGTATTCCAGAAACTGCCCGCGGTAAGGCTTTTCTTTCACAAAATCAAAGAAGATTCCCCAGGCCATGCTCGGAAAAAGCCTCGCCAGGGGCCGTGCCATGATCGGCGGAAAAGGGTAGAAATTGCTGCCTCCGAAGTCCCGGAGCCTGTAGCCCCCGGGGAACCCGCTTTTCAAGAGGTCCAGCACATCCGGTTTCGTGTAGCCCCGGACATGAGCCGAATTGTTCTTCAGAGGAGACGGCTGACGTCCTAAGGCAAGAAGGATACGGTTATGCAGTGCCGCGAGGTTCGGAACCCCGAGGAACAGATGTCCCCCCACTTTCAACACGCGGCTGGCCTGGTCGAGGATCCAGAAGATTTCCTTGGTATGCTCCAGAATCTGGTTACCGATCACAAGATCCAGGCTCTCCGCTTCAAACGGGAAGGGATCCTTCTCAATATTGAGGCTGTGGACCGCAACACCCTTCTCCTTAAGAATGTCCACATTGGCGGGAAAGCACTCTATGGCGAAAAGACGGGCCGAGGGGTTGGCCTCACGCACCGTCATCAAATCATCGCCGCGGCCGGCACCGATATCCAGCGCCGAGGCGAACCCGTCGCTGGCGCAGAGAAATCGCTTCAGGACATGACGGCCGTAGTTTAAAGTGCGGTCGATCATGAAAGCTCCCCAAGGGCCGCCTGGTAAACGTCCAGCGTTTTCTGGATGAAGGGCCCCATCGCGAAACGTTCCAGCGCCCGGGCATGCGCGTTCTGCCCCATGCCCTTCGCTTTCGACGGATCATGCAGAAGTTTCGCCAGGGCGGCGGCCAGAGACGGCGCATCCCTGGGTTCCACAAGATACCCGGTGATTTTGGGCTGGACAATTTCCGGCAGACAACCCACGGTCGTTGCCACCAGGGGCCGTCCGCAAGCCATCCATTCGAGCGCCACGCGCGACACGGCTTCGCTCCCCAGAGAGCTGACCGCTCCAATCGTGCATTCGCTCATGACTTTCGCCACATGGGTCTGGTACCCGAGAAATTCGACGTGATCGGACACCCGCAATCGCGCGGCAATGGCCTGCAGATCGCGCACCTTGATGTTCTCCTCCTGTCCGACAATCCTCAGGCGAAGCGCCGGGTAAGTCGCCAGGAGGATCGGGATGGCCTCAATCAAATAGCGGTGGCCTTTCACCGGATCCAGACGCGCCACGATCCCGATCACCGGAGATTCAGGAAGGGAAACGGCCGGATAGTCTTCGACGGGAATCCCCTGATAAACCGTCGCGACTTGGCGTGGGGGCAGCTTCAGTTCCTTGATAAAGGATTCCCGGATGTAGTCAGCGGCCGCAATCACGCGCTGGGTATGCTTGTAGAGGAACCGGCTGCCGGGCCGGCGCTTGACCGCGCGCGCGTCGGAACGGGTACGCACGACAGCCACTTTCTGCCCGAGCGCCGCCGCGACGGCCACGCTATGCGTGCTCCCGGTGTGTGCGTTCATGAGATCAATCCGGTGCTCGCGGAGAAACTGACGCAAGGGCCGCAGCCCCTTCAGGCTGACGAGCGGAATGGTTTTAAGCCCCAGCCGATGGGCCTTCTGCCAGGGTTTTTCTCCCGGGACAGCAGACACGAACACCTCGTGACCATTTTTTTTTAAACCCTGGGCGAGAACGAGTGCGTAATGCGCGAGTCCCGAATCCCAGGGAACGTCCACCATCTGCAGGATTTTCATCGTCCTAATTGTCCCTCAAGCGCCTGATAGACTTCATCGGGCGAGATCTCCTTCATGCACCGGAAATGGCCGAGCGGGCACTGGTCCGCCCCATGGAGACCGCAGGGCCGGCACGCCAGATCTTTTTCAATCACCCGATGGCCGGGACCATAGGGGAAAAAACCCAGTTCCCGCGTGGTCGGGCCGAAAATCGCCACCGTCGGCACCTGGCTGGCCACCGCGATATGGAGAGGACCCGAATCGTTCGTCAGGAAGGCCTGACAGCGCGCAATGACGGCCACCAGCTCCTGAAGCGTCGTCTGTCCGACCCAGTTCAGGGGCTTTTCTTTCATCAGGGACAGGATCGTGTCCATGATCCCCGCGTCTTTCAATCCACCGACAAAAACGACCGAAGCGCCCAGGTCGCGGATCATGCGATCGGCAACCGCCGCGAACCCTTCCGGGAGCCAGCGTTTCGTCGCCCAGGCAGACCCGGCGTTAATCCCGACCAGTTTATCATGCGCGCCCGTCCCGGCGGATTGAAGCCGCTCGGCGACGCGCCTGACAGCCGAAGGATCGGGCTTCAGCCACAATTCGCCGCCCGGATTCTGGACACCAAAGACGTTCATGAGCGCGAGGTTGCGATCCACATCATGCACACCCCACCGGAACGGCACGATGTCGGTCAGAAGCCAGCGGCCCTGACTGGCGGAAAATCCGACGCGCCGTGGAATGCCGGCCAGGTAAGCCGACAGAGCGCTGGTGAGAGATCGGTGCGGAATGACGGCCAGGTCAAAGTGCTCCGCGGACAAGCGCTGTACAAGTTTCCACCGGGCCGACCAGGAACGCTCCCGGCCGCGTTTATCGAACAGGATCACGTCCGACACGGCCGGGTGTCCGGCAAACACCTCCGCGATTTCTGGAGTACAGAGGACAGACAAACGCGCCTGAGGGAACTGCTGGTGAATGGCGCCGAGGAGCGGCGTCGTGAGCACCGCGTCCCCGAGGAAAGCGGTCTGGATCAAGAGGATCCGCGCGGGAACAGCGGTCAGGAGCACCCGAGGCTTCGTGTCCAGGTGACCCAGCGCTTCCATGTACCGGTCCAGCGTGTGGCGTTTAAGCTCGTCAGATCCGAGGCGCCAGCCGACAAAAAGGCGGCGCGCCAGAGCCGCCTTCCGGTAGCGCACGATACGCCCGGCGCCGGAAGACCAGGAAATCAGGCGCGAGCGGATATTGGAATGAAGGTCCAAAATCGTATCGAACTTTTCCCGCCGGAGTCGGCCGCATAATGTGAAAATGGATTCCCCGGGCGCTATCGTCAGAACCTCGCTGATCGAGCTTTCCCCTCTCAGGACGTCCGCATAGGCCTCCTTCACCAGTACGGCAATATGCGCGTCGGGATAGGAGATCCGAAGGCTCTTGAAAACAGGAAGAGTGAGGACGACATCTCCCAGGGAAGACAGCCGGATCACGAGGATCTTATGCATCCACAAGCCCCTTCAGCAGGGCCAGGCTGCGCTGCGAGGCTCCCTGACGGCTTTCGACCGCCTGGCGGGCGCGCCGGCCCATCGCCTGCCGCTCGTCACGACTCTCAAGCAGATCGCCCAGACAGCGTTCCAGCTCGGGAATCGTGACCTGACGCGCTCCGCCCTGCTGCACAAGAACTTCTGCGATTCCGTGAAAATTTTCCATGGAGGGACCAAAAACCACCGGGACGCTCATGGCGGCAGGTTCGAGAGGATTCTGCCCCCCATTGGGAACAAAACTTCCCCCCACGATTGCAACGTCCGCGCGGGCATAAGCATCCAGGAGGTCCCCCATGGTATCCCACAGCACGCTGGAGGCGTCAGAAAATGATCCTGTTGATTTTCGAACGCAGTTCACGGATTGTGAAGCAAAAAGCGATTCAAGGTCATGGAGGCGATCGATGTGCCGGGGCGCCCAGATCACGCGCAGACCGGGATATCGCAGGCGGAGCCGCTCCAGAATGGGCAGCAGCTCCTTTTCTTCCCCTTCGCGCGAGCTTCCGACCACGATCGTCAACCGGGAAGGATCATGAGAGGATAAGCTGTTGGAGCGCTGCGGCAGAGGCAGATCGTATTTGAGATTTCCGGTGACATGCACCAGACGTTGAGAAACGCCAAGATCGGTAAACCGGGACGCATCTTCATGCTGCCGGACAGCCATCAGATCAAAGCATTCCCAGACCGCCGGGAGAATCCCTTTAATGCACTTGTAACGCCCGTAGGAGTGGGCGGAAATCCGGCCGTTCACTAAGGCCACCTTTGCGCCGGCACGCCCGGCTTCGCGAAGCAGGTTCGGCCAGAACTCCGATTCGACTGAAACGAACAGCCGCGGCTTGACCGTCCGCGCGACGCGGCGGACCACCCAGGGGAGATCGATCGGAGCGGCGATGACTTCATCGACAAACTGCTGATCGACCGCCCAGGCCAGGGCTTCGGGAGTGACGACGCTCAGAAGCACCTTCGCGCCGGTTTGCTTCGGGATCTGCTTGAGAAACACCTCGATCGATTTGACTTCCCCAAGCGAAACCGCATGGACCCACCACCAGTGACCTTCACGGAATTTCGCCTGTTTGTCCGCCGACAGGTGCCCCCACCGTTCCCGCCAGCGTTCCATACCGCGGGCAAACCGCTTGCGCCAACGGACCAAGATCCCGAGCAGGATGAAGGGCAGGGCCACCAGAACGAGCAGATTGTAAATTCGGAAGATCCAGCGATTTTTCAAATGAAGGGCGTCGCGAGACGCGTGTTGTGTCTCCGAACTAGGCAACCGCTTTTTCCGCGCGTTTGGAGGCACCCTTACCGATGGGCGTCCAGAAAAGCCACGACACGCGGGCATGAGAAGGGAGTTCGCTGCCGGAGGAATCCAGGTTAATTCCAATTCTCTGGACACCCACAAGGGAAGCCAGAGCGCTTAGGCCGTCATTCCGGCGAAAGCCGGAATCCAGCACGTCCGCATTCTGGACCCCGGCTTCCGCCGGGGTGACGGCTAGAGCAGACAGTTCGCAGTCTTCTTCCTTGGCCTGTTCCTGAATCAGACGGACGGCAAACGAAACAGATTGAGACAAGGCTTCTTGCTCAAGCGCGGCCAGAAGCGCCTGTCGGCCTGCATCGGACTCAGCCTCTAAACGCTTCTGCACAAGCCCGGGGCCAATCGACACGGCGATGACGGACACGGCGATGGACCTCTCGGGAAAAGCAATCGTCGTGGTTTTTTCGGCGATCTGCCGGGTCAGCGTCGAATAAACCGCGGCGGGTTCGATCCACGTTTTCCCTTCTTTGATGAGATGATCGATCGCTATTTCGAGGTCGGGCGTCGTTTCCAGGCCGCGCTCTCTTTTCAGCCAGCGGGAGATCTCGCGGGCGCGCAAGGCGATCCGGAAGTTCTTGATCTTGGTCATTTTTTGACGGGTGCACGCCCCTGAGGTGCGACGACCGGCTTATTTTTCACTTGCCACTGATAAATGATGGGAGCCGCCACGAAAATGGAGGAGTAGGATCCCACGAACACGCCCCAGAGCATCGCGAAGGTGAAATCATGGATCACTTCTCCTCCGAAGAAAAAGAGCACGAGGAGCGTAATCGCCACCGTCATGGACGTCATGATCGTTCTCGAAAGCGTTTCATTCACGCTCCGATTGATGATGTCTCCCAGCGGCTCCTTGCGGGACAGCCGCAGATTCTCACGCATCCGGTCGTAAATGACGATCGTGTCATTCATGGAATAACCGGCCAGGGTCAGGATCCCCGCCACGACGGTCACCGTGATTTCCTTATTGAGGATCGAAAAAATACCGACGATCGACAATACGTCATGGACGACAGCCACAATACTGCAGACGCCCCACAAAGTCGATTTAAACCGGAATCCCACGTAGATGATGATCAAGAGCGACGCCCAGGCAATCGCGCTCAAAGCCTGATCGGAAAGCGCGCGGCCGACCGCCGGCCCGACAAATTCAGCGCGGTCGATGATGGGGTCGGATCCAGGAATACTATCCTGAATGTCCTTCTGCAGATCCTTGGCCAGGCTGTCTACCGACTCGGGGCCTTTTGGAACCCGGATAATGATCGACGGCCGGCCTGTAATGCCTTGAAGCTCCGCATCTCCATAACCCACCCGCGTCAGAACTGAACGGACGTCCTGCATCGGAATATCTTTTTTGAAAGCCAGCTGAATCAGGTTTCCGCCTTTAAAATCGATCCCGAGCTTCGGCCCGCCCTTCATCACCAGGGAGACTATTCCGGACCCGAGAATGATGGCCGAAAAAACATAGGCCTTGTAGCGCATCCCGATGAAATCAAAATTCGTCTTCTTGAAAACTTGCATGAGATCTCCCCTTTAGAAATTCAGGCTCGCGATTTCGCGGCCTTCCATCCAGTAATCGTAGACCATGTGCGTAAAGAAGACGGCCGTGAAGATCGAAATCACGATACCGGACATGAGGGTCACCGCAAACCCTTTCACCGGGCCTGTTCCGAACTGGAACAGGAGCAGAGCGGAAATAAAGTTCGTCACGTGACCATCGATAATGGCAGGCCAGGCATGCTTGTAGCCAAGATCAATCGCCAGGCGGACGGATTTCCCCAATTGAAGTTCTTCCCGCACACGCTCCAGGATGAGGACGTTGGCATCAACGGCCATCGCCAGACTGAGGATCGTTCCCGCGATGCCCGGCAGCGTCAGCGTCGCGTGAAACCAGGCCAGGGCTCCAAAGATACAGAGCATGTTGATGAGCATGGCGAAGTCGGCGATCAGGCCGGAGAAGTTGTAATAAATCCCCATGAACAGCATCACCAGAACCAACCCGATCAGGCAGGACCGTACACCGGCTTTGATGGAATCTTCTCCCAGGGTAGCTCCGACCGTCCGCTCCTCGATCACGCGGACAGGCGCCGGCAAGGCGCCGGCTTTGAGGATCGTGGCCAGCAGTTTCGCGTCTTCCGCCGAGAAATTGCCTTCGATCACGGCATGCCCGTCCGGAATGGCCGAACGGATCACTGGCGCGGACTGCACCTGGCCATCCAGAACGATGCCCAGCTGTTTGTTCACGTTGGCTTCCGTGACCAGCCCGAAAAGCTTGGCGCCTTCCGCATTAAATTCAATCGAAACGCTGGGATAGCCGGAAATCATCTGGCTGGACCCGCCGCCGAACGTCACTTTCGCATCAACCAGGGTCGCGCCCGTCAGTTCGGGCGTCGACTTCACGACGAGATAGCGGCCGCCCAGCCGTTCGGTGTCCTTGCGTTCCGGAAGAACTTCCCATCCCACCGGCACAATCTTCTTCAGGTCAGAGGGCAATGTCCCCGAGCTCTGCATCGCATAATACTGCTCCATGCTCATTTTTTTGTCGAGCAGGGCCTTGCTGATATTGCTCATAATCCCGGAATCATCCACCAGGCGGAACTCGAGCAGAGCGGTTTTTCCGATGAGTTCTTTGGCCCGCCCCGAATCTTTGATGCCGGGGAGCTGGACCACGATCCAGCGGTCTCCCTGGCGTGCAATCAAAGGTTCGGCCACGCCGAACTGGTCGACGCGGTTACGAATGATCTCGATGGCGCGGTCCAGAGCGTCGATGGTTTTGGTGTCCGGCGGGAGCTTGCTGCGGTCCAGCTCGAGAACGAGGTGGGTGCCGCCCCTCAAATCGAGCCCCAGATTCAGGATTTTCTTTAAAATCGGATCCCGGTCCTGCTCACGGTCAGAGCGCTCATCCGGAGCCATCCGGTACCAGCGCAGAGTAGGCAGAAGGAAATAGACGGACAGGCCGACCAGAGCGAGCGTCGACCAGAGGACAACACGGGATCGGTTCATGCTGATTTTTCTCCTGTGACGGAAGCGACGCTTCCGTTGGTAGGCGCTTGAAGGACCTGGGCGATGGCGGTCCGGTTCACATCAACCTTGACGTTATCGGCAATCTTCACCTGGACGACCGCCCCCTTGAGAGAAGTCACGGTCCCATGGACCCCGCCCTGCGTGATGACGCGGTCTCCCGTCTTGAGATTATCGACAAGACTTCGATGCTCTTTCGCCTGCTGCTGCTGCGGGCGAATGATCAAGAAATAGAGGATGCCGATCACCACGATCATCGGAACAAAACTCATGATCGGGTTGGCGTTTGGCTGTGCGTTCGAACTACCTTTGGGGGCGACAGCGATTTGTGAACCCATAAAATCTAATCTCCTTGATTACGATACGCCGCGAAGAACTTCTGCTTGTCTTTCAGGAACGTGCCGTCCGTAATAGATTGCCTAATTTTTCGCATTAATTTTATTAGAAAGGCCACGTTATGTAAAGACGCAAGCCGCAAAGCGCTCAGTTCTCCCGCCCGGAAAAGATGGTGTAGGTAGGCCCGGCTGTAGCGGGCACACAGGTCACAGTCGCATTGCGCGTCGGGCGGCGTGAAATCTTCACGGTAAGGAGAATTCTTGATGTTGAGCTTCCCGGTCGATGTGAACAGTTGTCCGTTGCGCCCATTGCGTGTCGGGAGCACGCAGTCAAACTGATCGATGCCCATCTCCACCGCCTCCCAGAGATCCTCTGGAGTCCCCACCCCCATCAGGTAGCGTGGCTTGTCCTCGGGGAGAAGCTCGGTGGAGAGCGCGACCATCTCGAGCGTGGCCGAATGCGGTTCCCCCAAAGACAACCCTCCCAGAGCAAAGCCGGGAAAATCCAGATCCAGAAGCTGCTGCGTGCTCTCCTTGCGGAGCGCGGGATAGATAGCCCCCTGTGTGATCCCATAGAGCAACCGCCCGCCCCGGTCTTCGGCGTGAAATGCCGTCTGGCATCGTTTTGCCCAGCGGGTCGTGATTTCCATCGCCCGGCGCGCATGATCTTCGGTGCAGGGATAGGGAGGGCATTCATCGAAACACATGAGGATATCGGATCCCAGCGCCAGCTGGATTTCGGTGGCTTTCTCCGGACTCAGAAAATGGAGTGACCCGTCGATGTGCGAACGGAATTCGACCCCGTCTTCGCTGATGCGCCGCAGCGGCTCCATACTGAAGACCTGGTAGCCCCCGGAGTCCGTCAGGATGGCGCCATCCCATCCCATAAACTTATGCAGGCCTCCCGCTTTCCGGATCACATCGACACCCGGGCGAAGATAAAGATGATACGTGTTCCCCAGGATCAACTGGATCTTCAGCTTTTCGAGGTCTTGAGAGAGGAGAGTTTTAACGGATCCCTGCGTGCCCACCGGCGCAAAGACGGGAGTCTCGATGATCCCGTGAGGAGTCCGGAGGCGTCCTGTCCGGGCTTTTGTTCCCGGGCAGCGGCTGATGGCTTCAAAATATTTTATCTGCGTTTTCATTCGATGAACATCGCGTCGCCGTAGGAATAGAAACGATAGCCTTCCCGGATCGCCTCCTCATAGGCCGATCGGAGCGAAAACGGTTGCCTCACCCTGGGCTCCGCCGTCCCTCTCCCGACGGGAGAGGGCGCCGCCAGGCCGGGTGAGGCGTAGAAGGCACAGGCCAGAAGTAATGGCGTCGAGTCGGGCAGATGGAAATTCGTGATGAGGGCGTCCACCGCTTTAAATCGATACCCGGGATAGATGAACAGGTCAGCGGCCCCCCGGCCGCCATGAAAAACACCCGAGGCGTCGCAGACCGTTTCCAAGGTCCGGACCGCCGTCGTCCCCACGGCGATGAGGCGCCGATGTTCCCGGCGTGCCGCGTTCAACTCCTCGGCCACGATCTCAGAGACCTCATAGCTTTCCGGCAGCATCTGATGGTCTTCAATTCTCTCGGTTCGAACCGGACGAAACGTTCCCCATCCGACATGCAGCACCACCGAACGGACGGTCACCCCTTTGGCGTGGATTCGCTCGAGGAGATCGGGCGTGAAGTGGAAGCCGGCCGTGGGGGCCGCCACCGCCCCCTCTGTTTCAGCGTAAACCGTCTGATACCGAACCAGGTCGGTGGCTTTGGGCGCCGATCGCTTGATATAGGGAGGTAAAGGCATCTCTCCATGCCGATCAAGGTAGGAGCGCAGGCCGTTGCGCGAAAACTGGAGTGTCCACTCGCCATTGTCCAACCGGTTCGTCATCAGCGCCGACACCCCTTCTGGAAAAACCAGTTCTGTCGGTTTTGTCGTTCCCCGAACAAGGGCACGCCATGAAACCGCCTCCCCCGCCAAGAGGGAAGGAGACAACAAAAGCACCTCAATTTTTCCTCCGCTCTTCTTTCTACCGCGCAGGCGGGCCGGGAAAACCTTAGTGGAATTGGTCACCAGAAAATCACCGGGCCGCAGAATGTCGACGAGGTCATAAAAGTGTTTGTGCTGAACGGTTGTTGATCGGCGATCCAGGACCAGAAGCTTGGAGTGATCGCGGGGGTTCACGGGTTCCTGGGCGATCGCGCCGGCCGGCAGCGCGTAATGGAAATCGGACAGGTTCATCGCAGAGCCACCGGGTCGCCCGGACAGTTCGCTCCCGCGAACAGTACGGGCTGCCCCTGCACCCGAAGGGTGGCCGGGGCGCGCTTGAGCGTCGCTCTCGGATAATAAGCCCTTAAAATGTCATCGTATTTCTGTCCGGCCAGCGCCCGGCCGCGGGCACCCCACTGGCAGAGTCCCACCCCATGGCCCCAGCCGCGGCCTTCAAAGCGAACCGTTTTTTTGGACAGCGTGATTTTTGTAAGCATCGTGCTGCGCAGCGCCTCAGGACCCAGCGCCAGCCGGAAGCGATTTCCCTGAATCTCCGTCTTGCCCCTCGAGGAATAAACCCAGACTGTCACCGCCCTTCCGGAGGACGACCCTTTGCCGATCACTATTTTCTGGATGTCCCGCATCTTGTAACCCGCTTTGCGCAATCGTGCAATAATCGTCGATTTATTCAATTCGATGGACCAATGATAATAGGGGTCCTCGCGACAGAAATCATCCTTGATGCTGTCAAACATGTCGGAGGGCTCCGTTTTGAACCAGACGTTCTCGGGCGTTTCGGTACAGCCGCCGCATGATGAATGAAAGAAGGTCTGGACGGGCTTCCCTTCCTTGTCCAGCAGTATTTCCCCGCGCGTCTGATCGACCGCCTGATTGGCGGCCGGCATCTCGTCTTCGAGCCCGCCATAGACCTGGTGTTTGACATCGTTGAAAACGTCAAAGCGCTGAACCGGGTCCGTCGCGCGGTTGGCGATCACGTAAGTCCGGGACACCACCGCCTGAGCTTTGAGGGATTCCAGGGGCCAATCGCTGCCGACTTCCCGGGGCAGGACGCCATACAGGTATTCTTCAAGACCAAGCGTCTCGACCACATCGTAGCGGCCGCGTCCGATAGGGTGAAAGATGAGCGCGCCCCGGTAACGTCGGCCGTTGAGACGGATGGTATCCGAAGAGCTGATCGGGACCACAGCGACATCCCCTTTGAAGCTCCGGTGGTCAAAGATCATCTGGCTGCTCATGGCCCGGACTCGAATGGCCGAATGGCCCGGATAGATCTTGCCGCCTTTTCTCAGCTGATACAGGAAAGGACCTGTCGCATCCAAACGCGTCGGGGATTTCGTGTAGAGAATGCGCACCCGGATCGTGTCCTGGGCGCTCGATAGCGCCATGGGTGGATTCGTGGATTCCGCGCGCAGTCCCGCCGCGCAGCCGGCCAGGACGGCGCAGGTGGCGAGAGAGGCGATTGAAAGAACTAGGGGACGCAAGTTTAGAACAAGCTGTCTTGCGGCGGCTGAGGCGCGATTTTCCCGAGGTGCTTGTAGGCATGTTCCGTCGCGACGCGTCCGCGCGGAGTCCGCGTGAGCAGGCCGCATTGGATGAGAAAGGGTTCGTAGACATCCGTCAGGGTATCCACATCTTCCGACAGGGCCACCGCCAGCGTTTCAACGCCCACCGGCCCGCCCGAAAACTTTTCAATCAGAATCGTCAGCAGCCGTCGGTCCATCGTGTCCAGCCCGCGATCATCGACATCCAGCGCCGAAAGCCCCTGAGCGGCCACTTCGAGCGTGAGCTTTTTGTCTTTCGACATATCGGAAAAATCGCGCAGGCGGCGCAGCAGGCGATTGGCGATCCGCGGCGTGCCGCGGCTGCGGCGGGCGATTTCCTTCAGGCCGCTGGTCTGCGCCGGCACCTTGAGGATCTGGCTCGACCGTCCGAGGATGGTCATGAGTTCGTCATCGGAATAAAATTCGAGATGCGCGGTGATCCCGAACCGGTCACGCAGCGGGCTGGTCAAAAGTCCCGCCCGGGTCGTCGCTCCGACCAGCGTAAAGCGCGGCACCGGCAGGTTGATCGTTTTAGCGCTCGGCCCCTCGCCGATGATGACGTCCAGCTTGAAATCTTCCATGACCGAGTACAGCGTTTCCTCGACCACATGGTGCAGCCGGTGGATTTCATCGATAAAAAAGACATCGCCTTCGTTCAGGCTGGTCAAAATGGCGGCGAGGTCTCCCTTGCGCTCGAGGACGGGCCCGGACGTGATCCGGAGGCCGACCTGCATTTCATGGGCGATGATCCCGGCCAGCGTCGTTTTTCCAAGCCCTGGCGGCGAATAGAAAAGGCTGTGATCGAGGGGTTCCTTGCGCTGGCGCGCGGCCTCGATGAAGACGCGAAGGTTCTTCTTCATCCGCTCCTGGCCCACGAATTCGTCGAGCGTCTGAGGACGCAGAGACTGCTCGATCGGTTCTTCTTCGGGGATAGCGCCAGCCGTCATCCCCGAAGGTCTCTGTCGGGGATCCATGGGTTCCCCGCCAGTGGCTGCGGGGAATGACGTTAATAAAGGTTTTTTCATGATAGCTGCTTCAAGGCTTCTTTAATCAGGTCCGCTGTTTTGGCTTCCGTCTTTAATTGACCGGACATTCTATCCAGTGCTTCGCGCGCCTGCGCCTCCCGATAGCCCAGGCTGACGAGCGCGGCGATCGCCTCGCTGACGCCGGTCGGCTGGGTCGCGCCCGACCATTTTTCCCGGCCGGCCAGCCGCAGGGCCGCCATCCGGTCTTTGAGCGCGACGACCATTTTATCCGCCGTTTTTTTCGTAAATCCGAAAAGACTGACCAGCGCGCGGGTGTCCGCTTCCAGGATGGCCCGGCGAAAATCCGGCGCGGATTTGGATATTTTGTCCAGGTACTCGAGCGCTTTCTTTGAACCGGTCCCCGGGATCTCACGCAGGAGCAGGTAAATTTCTTTTTCTTCCAGGCTCAAGAAACCGTACAGGGTAATCCCACCGCCGTACATGGCCATCGACTCCACCACGAACAGCTGGGCTTCCTGCCCGATGGAAGGCAACCGGTCATAAGCCGACAAGGTGACGGACACCTCATAGCCGATCCCCTGAATATCCAGCAGCACCTGGCCCGGTGATTTATTCAGCAGAACGCCACGAAGAGATCCGATCATATTTTTTGTAGGGGCCGGCCTTGTGCCGGCCCGCGGCTCCAACCCGAACGGATTTCATTCGATCGTATCGAATTTCGGGCCGGCACAAGGCCGGCCCCTACGAGTGCCTGATTGGTCTGCGCATGGCACAAGGCAATGGCGAGAGCGTCCGCCGCATCGTCGGGTCGGGGGATTTCTTTTAACCGGAAAAAGCGCTGCACCATGGATTGCATCTGTTCCTTGGAGGCCGAGCCAAACCCGGTCATCGCGGTCTTGACCGTCCGCGGATTGTATTCCACAAGCGGAATCCTGTTCTGCGCGGCGGTTAAAAGAATCGCCCCGCGCGCTTGCGCGGTGGCCGCGATGCTCACCGCGAATTTCGTAAAAAACAATTCTTCGATCGCCAGGACGGTCGGCTGGTAGGCATGGATGAGGAGAGAAAGCTCCGTCTGGATTTTCAGCAGCCGCTCTGGAAGAGGCTGGCCGGCAGGGGTTTCAATCGCGCCATAAGACAGGAGGCGCGGGCCGGACAGCGCTTCTTCGATCACGCCCCACCCGGTGGTCGCCAATCCGGGATCGATCCCGAGAATGACCCGGCTATTTGGCGGAAGCTTCAATGATCTCCTTGGGGATATCAAAATTCGCGTAAATATTTTTGACGTCGTCGTGCTCTTCCAGGTCGTTCATGAGCGACAGCATCTGCGTCGCCGCCGTGCCGGCCAGCTTCACATAGTTTTTGGGCAACAGGGTGACTTCCGCGGAAACCAGGGGGATTGAGGCGGCCTCAAGCGCCTTCTTCACTTTTTCGAAATCCGCCGGTTGGCAGGTGACCTCAAAGACCTCCGAATCATCCGAATTGATATCTTCGGCGCCGGCATCAAGAGAGAGGGTCATAAGCTGATCTTCCGTGGTCCTGGACTTTTCGATCACAATAATCCCCTTGGAAGAAAACATCCACCCCACCGATCCGGTTTCGCCAAGGTTCCCGCCATGCGATGAGAATGCCCGGCGAATCTCGCCCGCCGTGCGGTTTTTGCTGTCGGTCGTCACTTCCACAATCAGCGCCACGCCGCTCGGCCCGTAGCCTTCATAGACCAACTCTTCATAATTGACTCCGGGCAATTCTCCCGTCCCGCGCTGAACGGCCTTCTTGATGTTGTCCTGAGGCATGTTGGCTTCGCGCGCATCGTCCATGGCTTTGCGCAGCCGCGGGTTCGATTCGGGTTTCCCCCCGGCGATCTTGGCCGCGATCGTGATTTCTCGGATGATCCGCGTGAACGTCTTCCCGCGCTTGGCGTCGATCAATCCCTTTTTATGCTTGATTCCTGCCCAACGTGAATGTCCGGACATAAGGGCTCCTCTTGTTAGAAAATGATCCCTATTTTAACAGATATGGGCGAGGTTTTATAACGAAGGGTCGCGGGTCAGGCGCTCGAAAAGAATTTCTTCAAGATCGCGCCGCCCATCGAAAACGCCGAACACGAACACTTTCCTTCCCTGGATACGGAACAAAACCCGATAGGGGTAAATGATCAGCTCGCGGTAGAGATCAAGCCCGATGGCCTTCAATTCAGGAACCAGGCGACCGCGTAAGGGAAAACGAGATAACGTCTCAATCCGCCCCTTAAGGGTCGTCCACACATGAAGTGCGCGATCAGCGCTTTCCATTTCGATGAACGAAATCACACCGTCCAAGTCGCCCACCGCGGCGCTGGACCAGACTACGTCGAAGGAAGGAGTTTCAGGCACGTTTACTGAGTCTTTTGTCCATCCGTGCCACGACATCCGACTGTTTCAGACTCCGGCCGCGCCGGATATCCGCCTCGCCTTGCGCAGTCATTTTGAGCAGGAGAAGCGCGTTACGCGTCGCCTCGTAGGAGGCGACATCCTGAACCACGGCGCTGGCCCGGCCATTCTGCGTGATAACGAGCGGACGATGACGCCTATTCACCGACTCAATCAACGCCGCCGGCCGGATCTTCAGTTCGGTAATCGACTTAATGTCTTCATGCAGATTCATGGATTCCCCCTTGGCACTAATAAACGTACTACATGTAGTGCCACAACACAAGGAAAATTATGCGGCTCGGAGCTCGGCTGATCCATCGAGATTCAGTTCATCAAGAATACGACCACATTTCCTGCGATCAAGCTCAAACGTCACACCGGCAGCATCATTGATTACCTCTGTTGGAGTTTGTGATTCTTCTATAGCAACTGATGCTATCGGGGAAATTGAAAATTTCACAATCCGATACCCAAAGGCTTTCGCAGTCAGAAAATGTCCAGTGACATTCGAGGCGGCTGAGCGAAGGCGGGATCCATGATGAGGCCAGGAATCAGGATGATGGAGCAAAGGCGAATGGCCCAGGTTCTCATATCCTTACAAGTCTATTCGACCTGTGTTACAGGCATATTTCACATATTTGGCAACAGGGTTAAATTCGTCTATTGATACCTGGGCCTATAGGCCCAGCAAAGACCGTTGGACTCATTTTTTAAAAACCACCATTTCTGCTTGAAAGTCGACGGTAACGGCCTATATTCATGGGGAGATGAAAAGAATACTTGCGGTGGGGGTTTCAATCCTGAGTCTGGCGGCGCCGGTCCTGGCCGCCGGCTCGTTTGAAGCGCTGCAGAAGAAACTGGGCATTCCGTTATCTGAAGGCACGGTGGTGGACGCCTCCGGCCGGCAGCCTGAAATGATCCTGATTCAGGACGTTCACCGGCACCCCGAAGCCCAGCAGCACATCCGGGCGATGATCCTCAGCGCGATGAGGCGCATGGGAGCCAAAGAGATCTTCCTCGAAGGCGCCTGGGCGGATGGACAAACCGCCGATTATGCCTTTTCGGGCCTTGAAGACCAGGACGCCTACCGGGCCAATGTCGCCGCCTATGAAGCCGTGGAAAAAGATCGTGCGGCGGCCCTGCAGGAAATCGATACCGCTCAACTGTTCGAAAACGCGTTCGACGCGGATTCGTCGCCTTCCTGGCCTCTGATCAAGCGCCTGGTCCTGCTGCGCCTGAAACCGGCTGAGTACGCGGAATATGCCAAACATCCGTTCCGTGCGGCCACCGCTTCAGCCCTGACCCGCGCCGTAGAATCCGCCGAACGCTTCTATGGGGTCGCGAACCGGCGCAGCGATATTTTTCTGGCGAAAGCGAAGACGCTTCATCAGTCAGGACCACAGGTCCTGGTGGTCGGTGGCTTTCATACCGCCGGCATGGCGCAGCAGCTTCGAAAAGAAGGAATTTCCTACGTGGTCCTGGCTCCAAAAATCACTCAGGGCGGGTTTGAAGACCTTTACAGCCAGGGCATGCACCAGACCATCAGCGCGCTGAAACTCCACTAAATGTCGTCATTCCGGCGAAAGCCGGAACCCAGTGCACTAGACCCCGGCTTCCGCCGGGGTGACGACTAATGCGGCGTTCCCAACTTCTGCAGGACAACCGCCAGATTGCGCCGGGCCAGATCGAACCCTGGATCGGCTTCGATCGCTTTCTGATACGCCGCCGCCGCTTTGGCCCATTCCTGGCGGTGGGTATAGAGATATCCGAGATTGTTCCACATGTCCCTGTCCGCGGGATACATCAGCACGCCGCGTTGATAGAGCGCCTCGATCGCGTCGCCGTATTTCACGACATCCTTGAAATACAGGGTCGCCAGAGCGTTATAGGCCTCATGAGAGTTGGGATTGATCGCCAGACAGATCTGGTAATTGGTGATCGCTTCGGCGTCGTGGCCCATCTGCATGAGCATCGTCGCGCGGTTGAAATAGATCTCGTCATATCCGGAGTTCGCGTCGATGGCGCGCTGATACATCGCGAGGGCCCTATCCTTGTCTCCCAGCCGGGCATAGACATTTCCCAATTCGTAATTGTTGTTCACTTCCAGGTGGTGCCACTGGTACGCGCTCTCGAGATACCGGCCGGCGGAGACAAGATCGACACCCGACTTGGACAGCTTGAACCCCTTAAAAAAATTAATTTCCCCTTCCCATAGACAGAACGACCGCCCCATGAGGCCGACCAGTCCGGCAGAGGCCAGGACGACAGCCGCTTTCTTCCAGACCGCGCGCAGATTCAGGCGACGGACCACCAGGGCCGAGGAATCCAGAGCCATCGCGGCTCCCACCCACCACCAGAAAATAAAAGCGGGGATACAAAAAAAGATGGAGACATTCAGCATGTTGTCGACCAGCATGCCCGCAACGCCGCCCATCAAGCCCCACAAAAGAGGCTTTGACCCGCCCGAAAGCCTCTTGGCCATGGAAGTCCCGAGCCGGAAAAACAGAACCCACATCCAGAGCGCGATGCCCAGGCCGAAGGTTCCAATCTGAGACCAATATTCCAGGATTTCGTTATGGGCGTTGTTGGCATGTGTGCGCAGAGCCAGCCCTTTTTCGAAAAGAATCGGCCCTTGATAGAAAGGGTAAAAGAGTTCGAAACACCCCCACCCCTTTCCCATGAACGGATGATCCTGGACCATCCCCCAGGCGGACAACCAGATGAGAAAACGCTGATACGCGGAGGCATAATTCTCCTGGCCCATTTTTTTGGTCTCCAGAAGGCGTTCGACCACGGTCGCGCTATAGCCTTTACCGCCATGCGGCCAGGTAAAAATAAGCAGGATCAGCGCCACCCACAGGAACAGCCTGATCCTTCCCGACGTATTGTCGTTCGATCGGGATCCCCAGGCGACAAAAAGCATGCCGACAAAAAATCCCGCCCATGACGAGCGCGTCAGAGTGGACAAAAGAGCCGCGACGCACATGGCGATGAGCATCAATAAAACGGATCGAGGGCATCCGGTGGCTTTGTAAAGGTAATCCATGGCCATGACGGGCAGGACGACCACCAGATAAGACGACATGAAATTCGGGTTGCCGAAGGTCGACACGGGGCGGCTGCCGTACGGGTTCAAACTGGTCGGCCAGAAAAGCTCTATTCCGAAATACTGCATCACCCCATACAGCGCGGCGATAAAGCTGACCGCATACGTGATCCATAAAAGAGTCCGGGTCACAGACGCCTCACGCGCCTTCCCGGAAGGAAGGACGATCTGCACGGCGGAAAAATACACGAGGGCCACATTCACGACGAGAAAAATGGCGGCCTTGCTGCCCTCGCTGTAAATGGGCCTCCACAGGGCGGGATGCGCCGCGACGGACAGGCCCCAGCTGAGAAACGAGACCGCGATCAGCATCAAAAGCGCGGAATCAAACGGCGTGCTCACCCAGATCAGTTCTCCCGAATTCCATCCTTCCATAAGCCAGACGAGCCAGAGGAGCGGAACCAGGATATTGAAAAGCGCGATCTGGGTGTAATACGGATTGCGCGTCAGGTCCGTGAAAAAAAGAAGCGGACAAACGGCAAAGACGGCGTAGAGAAGACTACGGATGGGCCGGGACGTTGGCATGGAAAACACGCTGGACATCGGGATCCGTCGGAGCCGCCTGGCGAATGCGATTCCACATTTGAATCGCCTCGCCCTGGCGGCCAAGCTTGGACAAAATCGAGGCGAGATTTTTCATGGCATGGATATTATCCGGATCCTTCCACAAACTCAGATTGTAGGCCCGGGCGGCCCCCGGCAGATTTCCGCGCATAAACCGGACATTGCCCAGGTTCTCAAACATCTCGCTGGAAAAGTGCCTGTGCGTCGCGTTCCAATGCTCATACAAATCGTTATGGGGATCGCGGCAGGCCCAGGCATACAGGGATTCCAGATAGCCCTGCTCGGCGGCCTCGCGATGTTTCTCCGCTTCTGCCGGATGATTTTTCATCTGTTCGAATTCCGCCAGCTGGAGGTGAACCCATCCCATGCGCGTGTAGTTCGGCTCGAAGACGGGGTCAATATCATGGTATTTGCGGAAATAGTACAGCGCCTGGTTCCAATCCGCTTCCGCCTGCGGCAGAAGCCCCTGGTTGCGCTCATCCTGGCCCTTCTTCAAATAGACAAGCCCCGCCTGGTGGTGGGTCTGCACATAATTGGGCGCGATCGCCCACACACGCTGATACTCCTGCATCGCCCGCTCGACATCCCCGGTTCCCCACCGGTCGGTGTAAACGTTCCCGAGAAAGTAATAGGCCATGATGTAATTGGGGTTCAAGGCGACGACTTTGCGGTAGCTGGCGATCGCGTCTTCCCACTTTCCCTGCTTGGAATAAAAGATGCCCCGATTATGGAACACATCGGCCATAAAATACCCCCAGAATATCTTCAGGGGCCACGCCATCACGACGATCAGGATGATGAATCCGTACACCTGCTTGAGCGACCGGCCGACCTTGACCAGGCCATACCAGAACCCGCCGAGAGTCACCAACAGCGCGACCCAGGAGATGGTCCAGAGAAGTTGTTCGCCGAACGGGCCCGGAAACCCTCCCTGGGAATCATTGAACTGGGTCAGGACCATCCACGATAGATATCCGAAAACGAGCGTGGTCGCGACCTGCCCGGCGATCAGAAGCTCTTTCGAATGCGCCGGCCTGGAATCGTCCCCGGTCAGGGCCGGAAGTTTGCTGTCCGACTCCGGCATCGGGTCGTTGACAACCATGGCCCCGATGACGCCCGCCAGGAGCCACAGAAAGATGCCGGAAGAAACAAAACGCAGGCTCACATCCATGAAATTGTGCATGAGCATGCCCCAGAAAGCGGCTAAAAAACCCAGCATGTAAAAGGCCCGCGGATCCTGCGTGGTCTTTCGTTTTGCGCTGACGGGATCGCGGATGGAATAGCCCTCCGTGAAACGGCCGAGCGCGCCCATTCCCAGCGCGGAGAACGTCGCAATCATCCAGAGGAAAATACCGAAACCGATCACCCCTTCATCCTGCAGAACTTCCCAATATTCATTCTCCGAGTGGTCGGTTTCCGTGTTATGTTTCCCCTCGAGATGGAAGATCTGCGGACGGCGAACGGCCGGATAGATGATCCGGAAACTCCCGATACCGTTCCCCCATACGGGATGCATGAGCACCATTTCCCAGGTCGACATCCAGGTGGCCAGGCGGAAATGGATGGAGGCGACCCGCATGCGCGAATAGATGCCGACGCTGACCGTCGAAAAGATCAGGGTGCCGATCGCGGCGCGGCGGATGATGCGGCGCATACGTTCCGACTGAAATTGCGAAAAGTAATAAAGAACAAGCATCAGAAATGACACGAAACCCGCCGTGTAACCGATCCAGGAACCCTTGGATTCCGTCACGACAATACATAAGGTGATGAGGAACTGCAGGAAACCCAGGAACGAAAACCGCACCATGGAATAAAACGTGTATCCGGCCAAGACGAGAACAAACGCCGTCGTGTCCCATGTCTGCATGTGAACGATGCTCAGGAACTGATCGATGTGCCAGAGAAACGCGGAGACCGCCAGGGAGAACAATGCAAAGACCATGACAGAACCGGGGCGACCCGAATTCCGCTTAAGGAGAAGCGCCAGGGTGATCGGCGTCAAAATGACGAGAAAATTTCCGAAAAAATTAGGATTTCCAAACGTTGAAAAAAGCTTAAAACCAAACGCCTGTCTCCAGACGAACGGGTCGAGGCCCGGCAGCTGCCCGCCCGGATAGAATTGATAGTCCAGGAACTGGAGAAGCCCGTAGAGAGTCGACACGGCGACCGCGATCAGAATATACAGGACCAGCCGTCGGATCCGTTCGACCGTCTTGAGCTCCCGGAGCGCAATCAGGGCGAAATGGATATAGAACACCCGGCGCAGGAACTCATCGAGGCTGGGGCCTCGATAGGCCGCGTGCGAAAAAGACAGAACCCCGGAGGCCAGGCACATCAGAAGCGGGAGGGCCACCGGCGCGTAATCGTCCCACTGCTTCTCCCAATCGCAGGCCAGGCTGACATACCAGAACCCGATCAGGACCATGCCGCCCATCTGAACGAGTGAAATCTTAACCTGGGCCGAATCATAGGTGTGCAGGTAAAACGCGATGGAGGTCAGCAGGTACAAAAACGGCAACCCGTAGGACAACAGGCGGCTGGACAACCGCGCCGTTACGCGATCCACAATATATCCTCTACCGCGGGAATTGACTCACGAATGGTCATTTGATCTGATAGGCGCATGTACTATAGAAATAAAATCGAGTCGCTTCAAAATATATTTGGCACCACAGACCTTGAACTGCAGGCTAATAGCCTGCGCGTCGGGACCATCCGTTATCCGATAAACAACGATGTCATCGTCCTGGACTCCCCCGCGGGCCCTTCTGCGGCTTTTGCGGAAGATATCCAATACACTTTCGGGGCCGAATGGCGGGAACATGGGGCCATCCTGCCGGAGCATGCGGCCGAATTCGCTCAATATTTTGACGTCGTTGATCTTTCCGGGCTGAAGAACGCCCGGATTTGCGATCTCGGCTGCGGCAGCGGCCGTTGGAGTTATTTTCTCAAGGACCGCTGCCGGGAACTGGTTCTGGTTGATTTTTCTGAAGCCATTTATGTCGCACGGCAGAATCTCCGGGAAACGGACCGTTGTATTTTCTTTAAAGGGGACATTACCCGTCTTCCCTTTGCGGCCGATTTCGCTGATTTTGTTTTTTGCCTGGGAGTGCTCCATCATCTGCCGATGCCCTGCCTCGAGGCTGTCAGAAGCCTGAAGAAATATGCCCCGCGGATGCTCATCTTCCTCTATTACGCCCTGGATAACCGTCCCTTCTACTTCCGCGCCATCCTCGGGCTGGTCACAGGCGCCAGATCGGTCCTGGCGCGGATACGGTCGCCTCGCTTCCGGACGGTATTTTCGTTTCTGGGAACCGTTCTCGTGTATTATCCGCTGATCGCTCTGGGGACTCTCCTGAACCCGCTCGGCCTGGGACGCTATGTTCCCCTCTATGAATTTTATCGGAATAAAGGCCCGAGGCGGATTCAACAGGACGTCTACGACCGGTTCTTCACGCGTATCGAACAGCGGGTGTCGCGCAGGCAGATCATGAGGCTCCAATCCGATTTCAAGAGCGTGACGATCTCAGAGCATCTTCCCTACTGGCATTTCCTGCTGATCCGATAGCCCTCAAGATCTGGGATCTTTGACGTTCGACGCTTCGTAATCCGGAGGAAGGAACCGGTAATTGACGCTGATGCGATGGGTGGTCCCCAGATCGCCCAGCGGGATGAAGGCATAGTCGAACGAGATCTGCTTCACGCGCAGCCCGACCCCGGCGCTGAAATTGGACAATCCCCCCATGTCCGGACTGGTCATCGCATAGCGGTATCCCAGCCTGAGCGAGATGAAACGACGAGGAGTGACCTCCGCTCCGAAGTCGGCCTCCCCCTTGGTATCAACCCGTTTTACGTAGTCCGCGCAGAGCAGCCACTGCGCGAAGGGCTGGCCCGACGTGCCCGCGCGAAACGCGGCCGGGAGTTTGACCGCGGCATCCGCGAACCGGGAGGCGAATCCGACGTTTTGAATCGCGGCGCCCAGGTTCCAGGAATGTTCGTCGCTGACGCGGTAGAGGATTCCCCCGTCCACGGCCCCGGCGCTCGCGGAAGCGTCCGCGAGAGATTCACGCAGAAATTTCACCGTCCCTCCCGCTTTTATATCTTCGGCGACAGGCGCGGCCGCGGAAAGCCCGAGCGCCATGTCATAGGTCGAAAAGCTGCCGGCTTCCGTGAATCCGTCCCCGGAAGACGGCGGCGTTGAGACGGTGCGGGTGATGTTGCCCACGCTCAGGTAATTGGACGACAGGCCCCAGCTCATTTCCTCATCACGTCCGGCATGGCCGAAAGCGATCGCTTCCTGATCTACGTCCTGGACGTATGTCAGATGCTGGAATGAGAGCTGGGAGGCGGCCATCGTGGCCAGGCTGGCGGGGTTGTAGACCAGCCCCTGGACATCATTAGGCACGGAAGTAAACGCCTGCCCCATCGCGGTGGCCCGCGCGCCTACAGGGAGATTCAGAAAGGAAAAACCGGTGGTACCACTGTAATCCGCGGAGAAAGCCAAGGGAACAACCACAAAGGACAGAAGCCCCATGTAACAAACACGAAAAAACAGCGACTTCACCATCGCCTTAGAGGCGAATCCATTCATAGGCCGCCTATATATATCAGGCCGGTCAGGCCGGGTCAATGCCCAAATGCGCCTTGGGCGGCGGAGCGGACCGGGAAGGCCATGCGAGAGACGCCAACGCCAGCGCGTTGGACGCTCCCATCACGAGGAAACTTCGCAAGGAGGTGATCAGCGACCATTCCGTTGTGGGAATGATGCTATGCCCGAACAGGAGACCTGAGGCGAGGAGCACGAGGCAGGGGAAAGCAGCGCGTCGACAAAAAAGAACGGGAAAACTTAAAGCGATCGGCCAGAGGAAAAGCATGTCGTTAAAATAACGCTGCGGCAGGAAATAATCGATGTCCAGAGCCAGGACGACACCGATGAAAAGAGCCATTCGGAATGATTTAACGCCGCCACGGTTCCACCAGGAACAAAGAGCAAATAATCCGACGGACACGGCCGCCAGCAGATGGTCGATGCGCAGAAGCCATTGATCCGCCGATGGCTCCTCCAGATTTAAATGCAGCCATGCCCAATGCATCTTATTTGTTGGATCCCCGGTCAATCGCGGCTGCATGAACTGGATAAAGGTCGTCGACGTAATCCGCGCGGGCAACTGAGGTCGAAAATCCATGCCCTCAAGGACATGGGGAACCTCCTGGGCCGGACCGAATAATCTCTCAAGCAACGCAGGGTCCTGCATCGCGGCCTGGGTCACATCCACGTTCTCGACATAGCGCTTCCAGGCGCGCAGCCCCCCGACAGGAAGCGTCAAGGAGATGAAAACCGCGCAGGACAGAACAAGGATGATGGCCTCTCTTCTGAATTTGAGCAACCAAAGCGGCAGGGCCATAATGGCATAGGTGGGTCGAAGTGCGCCCAGGAACCCCAGCACCACCATCCCCCAAAAACCCCGGCGGTTCCCTTTTTCATGCAGGAACCATCCCAGCGTACCGGTAAAAAGGAGGAACACATAATATTGACCGCGTTCGGCATGCAGGCGCATGACACTCGAGTTCACGAAAAAAAGCACAGCGACCAGCACGAAAATACGCCGGAGCGCGGGAGGCTTGACGAGAGACGAGAGCCAGTAGACGCTGGCGCCCAGAGCCGCCCATTCGGCGCACCACCAGATCAATCGCAAAATCCGGAAAGAGAGCCAGCAGGTCGGGCCGTACAGGAACAACAAGAGTGTCGGCGCGTAGGTATTCCCGCTCGGGCCAGGGATCCGCTGCCTGGGGTTTAAAAGGCGCTCCCCTTCCGCCGGATTCCAGGTCGTTGCGTACGGATCTCGCCCCGACAAGAGAGCGCGGGCGCCTACGATCTTCGGCCGCAGATCGATGCCGGCGTATGTCTGCTCGTCATGGAAACTGATGCACACGCAAACCAGAGCCACGATGCCCCCCAGCAACATCAGGAGGCTCTGTGTCCGACGATGGATACGGCTGGAGACATGCCACATATTGACTTGTCCTTAGAAAACAGATTTAAATTTATTGCGGATTCTACCATTGTGTCCCACAAGTTGGCTAACCTCGCATCAAGCAGTCTAAGATGTTACCGAAGCGAAAGCTGTTGTGCAGTGAGAAATGTTACCCAACTCTTGATGCAAAGAGGAGGGCAACATGCCGAACTACACTGCGCGTATGCAATACCTTC
>Ga0182027_10001460_pt1 | contig 39575 bp, 60 predicted proteins | sample 712E1DmetaG_FD_121300 | JGI IMG/M metagenome (GOLD analysis project Ga0182027, IMG submission 121300) | Permafrost microbial communities from Stordalen Mire, Sweden - 712E1D metaG (Illumina Assembly) | ecosystem: Environmental > Terrestrial > Soil > Wetlands > Permafrost | place: Sweden...
CCCGATATCCGCTTGGCTTGACGCTTGTCCTGTCTGCGCCATCTTTGCTTTGCCCGGTTGTCGTCAAATCGTTTGGTTTCGCGGAGGTCCAAGATGCCTCGTTTAGGGACATCATCCGGTTCTAAAGGTGGCGGACGCCTCGCTACTCCCGCCCCTTGGCGCAAGAAGTTCAAGTGCAGCAACTGTCGCGCCAAAAACAAGATTCACGTCGAAGATCTGCGCATAGGCACAAGTGTGCCCGGCGCAGGCTACACCAGCCTGTGTGCCAATTGCCAATCCTGTGGGAGGCTCCTGTTCTTCAGCCCGGCAGACATCAATCCGACGATCTGGGCCATGGTGGTGGCTGCCTCCTAGGGAGCGAAGAGCAATCTCTTGCCCGCACGAAGCGCCTCGATCACGGCGGGCGCGTCGCCTGCGTCATCGATGAAGCGCAAGGCGCTGGCGATGACATAGTCGCGGTCTAGCTCGCAGGCGGCCCAGCGCCGCCCCAAGGTCTGCGACGCGAAGCCCGTTGTGTTGGAGCCGGCGAAGAAGTCCACCACGAGGTCCCCTGGGTCGGTCAGGAGCTTGATGAAGAACTCGGGCAGCCCAGACGGGAATCTGGCTGGATGAGGTGTGATTCCCGCCGTCTTGGCCGCTCGCAGGTAGAGTGAGTTGGACTCGGAGTTGGGCAGCGAGAGCAAGTGGGAGGGGAGTGCCCCGCCGTTGTCGATGGCGAACTTGTCACTGATGGCGTGGGCGCTTGGTCGTTCTTTGGGTGTGTAGTAGGTCCCGGGGTCCGCCAGCAGCTTTTTCATCCGGTCGCTATAGGGGGTACGCACGGCGGTGATGTCAGCCTTGGGCCAAGGCGTCTTAGACAACCACCAGACTGGGTTGACCGGGTCTTTGAGGCGCAGCTTGCGCTTGTTCACCCACTCGAGGGGTGTGGGCAGCTTGGATGTGTTGTTCCAATAGCATTCCTGGGCCAGATAGTAGCCGAGCTCCTCGCAGACGCGGATGAGAAACTTCCAGGGTACCAGAGTGCGCACAGGCATCCCGCGCACATAAGCGCCACCCAGGTCGATCACCGCCGAGCCCGAGTCGCGCAGCTTGGGGGCCAATGCCGCCATGAAGCCCAGCAGCCACTCGAGGTAGTCGTCCTCAATCTTGTTGCCGTAGGCCTTGGGCCGCAGCAGGGCGAAAGGCGGTGAGGTGAGAGCGAGATCCACGCTGCCGTCTTCTAGGCTCGCCAGCCACCCCTTGGAGTCCGCGCACCAGGCTGCGCCTAAGTCGCTGGCATAGAGGGGTAACTTCGGATCGGCGGGCAGGGTCGTGAATTTCATAGCCATGAGTTTCGGCGGGCAGTCCCGCGCGTCAAGAAGCCCAATTCCACCGGGACGCCCCCGGTATATTTGACAAGCTTTCGCGACGAAATACACTGAGGCCGTTTCGAGTGTCGGATAACAGAGCTCAAACCGGAGCCTGGGAGAGTAAGAGGGGGCTTTAGATGTCTATCCACACCACTGGTCTAGAACATGCGCCCGGAATGCCTGTCCGGGTGTCGGCGCCATTCCACTACGACGATCCATCCGCGCCCCATTCACGCAAGGCCCGGCGAGTGCCGGTGGGCGCGCGAGGCGCGGTGGTGGGGCTTGACGTCCATCATATGGGTTGGGCCTGGGTCGATCTCGGACCAGCCCATGGCGGCCAGCACTTCCTGCCCAGCACTCTCTTCGAGTTGGTGCTCTAAGTCGCCCAGATCCAAGTGGGCGGTCGCCTATTGTCGCTCCGGCAGCCAGGCCGGGCGCTCGCGCTCACTCAAGCTTATGGGCTCTAGGTCGCCAATGGCTGCGGCAAAGGCGTCGAAGGCCGGCGAGACGTCTGCCCCGAAGGCCTCGACCAGTTCGGCCGCGCCGCCGTCGTAGACCGGTGGTGGGAAGAGAGTTAGTAGATCCTTGGCGCCATCGCGGGCGACAAACAGCTCGGTGACCAGATGCGGCGACAAATCGGCGTTGTGGATGTCGGCGATCACCCCGGCAGCCAGCAGTTCCGCCCCCGTCTCGTCGGCATAGACCAAGCCCTCAAAAGTGACCTGAACCTCCTCGGTGGCGCCTTGCGACTCGCCGAAGATACGGTGGGCGCCGGCCGCCAGACGAGCCAGCAGAGGGCTGATCTGCTCGTCTGTGGCGGGGATCAGCGAGTAAAGCCAGAAGGCCCTGGCGCTGTCGTCTATGGCCGGGTCCATCTCCCAGGGGTCGGCACCAAGGAAGTCCTCGCGCTCGAAACGGTCCAAGGCCCGGATGCCCCGGGCTCGCACCTGCGAAAAACTCCCCTCCCCGTCCAGGCGGTAGGTGAGTCGGATCCGGTAGAGGTGCCGACCACTGGACAAGAAGATGTTGCGGGCGGCGGTCTTCATGCCCGAGCCTCTTTGTCGCCCACGGCCCGGTTTACCAATTCCTCCAACAGGGCGATCATCTCGGGGGCAAAGTATAGCGCCGCCTCCTGAGCCAGATCATCGCAGACCGTAAGGCTTGGATGGAGCACATGCGCGTAATCGCCCTGTGCGTAGCCCGCCCGCAGCCACTCCGAATGGAAGGTGCCATCAGGGGCCATGGGGCTGATCAAGGAGAACTCCGCGTGGAGGAGTTTGATAGGCTTGCGGCCCCCGGCGCTCAGGGCGAGTCGCAGCTCCGCCCGCAGCCAATCCCCATGCTTGCGGGGGTCGTTGGATCCTGCGGCCACGAAGTGGCACAGCCGGCCCGCCAGCCCGCCCCAGAGGCTGTGGGCTGGGCCCAGCAGACGCTCGGTACCAAAAGCGATGACCTCATGGGGCAGATGGGAGTCGTGTCCCCGGTGGCGCGAGGAACCGGGCAGTGAGAACCACTCTTTGAGGTCCGGAACGGCCGGATAGTAGATGATGTTGGGGTAGGTCTTCTCCATCAGCGCGGTCGGTGCCGCTAGGACGTCGAGGCTCTGGCGGACCGAGTCATCACCGAACAGGTCATAGCCGATCGCCAGCAGGTAGGTGTAGCGCGAGGTGGGCGCTTTGGCTTGGCGGCGGGAGTTTGGCACGAAGAGCACTCGCTGTGGCAGGTTGAGCTCTCATTATAGGACCACCCTGCGACGATGGCAAGACCTCAAGCGCCGGTTCTGCTGGACAAGGTCCGGATCGCGGCCTATATCAGCAAGGTCCGTCTTTGAATAGCTAGGAGTCCGCCATGTCCAGCAACGCCTGTTGTTTCTGCCGCAAGCTCGCCGACACCGACGAGGTCGGCGATGGCGCCATGATCTGCCCCCGTTGTGCGGGGCGGACCCGAGCTCTTGGCAGCTCGCGATATTCGGGCGGCGTCGCTGGTGGCTCCGGACGGCTCTATCTGGCTCGTGACGATGGCAAGACCGTCGAGCTGGGGCGCTACATCGACTGGCCGCAAGATCCAGGCGAGATCATCCGTGCCAAGGCTGACAAGATCAATCGCTCATTAGCCAAGATTGCCGCCGGACTCTAGTTGCGCCGTGCCGCCTGGGACGATAGCGGCAGCATGGAGAGCGATTTCATGGACACGGTGCGCTCCGGGCTCGCAGCCGCTTGGCCGGTCTCATAAGCGGCGGCTAGCAGGGCTCGGGCCTGGAGCGCGTCTTCCGCTTCTAGGTTGGATGCGAGCTTGGCCCCGGCATAGCCGGCGGCGAAAGCCGGCAGGAGCAAACCTGAGAGCCGGTAGCAGTCGGTTCCATCGAGGTCCTCGAGATAGTCAGCCTCATACAAGATGTCCGCGACCACTTCGGCGTAAGTGCCGTGGCCACCGGTGAGGGCCGCAATGTCCTGGGCGTCCAAGGTACGGTAGACCAGGCAGGCGGCCTGAGTCAGGGCGGTCAGAGCCGCCGGACCCACGCCCAGACTCACCGGGTTGGCCGGCAGATCCAGGTTCACCACCAGGCGGGCCAGCGTCGCACTGGTCACGGCAGCAGCGGCCACGCACAAGTGTAGACATGGCGAGGACCAGGCGGGTAGGGCGAAGGGATCGTTGAAGCCGTCACGGGCCAGATGGACACCCACTTCGAGGGCCGCCGCCGCCGGATCATCACGGAAGCGCTCGAGGCGCTCGAGCAGCTCGAGACCTTCCAGGTCATAGACCTGCTCCAGGAATTCTTCGAAGGAGGCGAACTCGTCAGGGTCTTCAAGATCCACCGCATGGCCATCCTGGTCCTCCATCTCCGGCGCCAGGCCCAGGGCCACCCGTTCCGCTGCCAGGGCCATCAAGGCCAAGGACACGGGATTGTCGCGGCCGAGCAGAGCGGCGAAGTTGATATCATTGAGCCGCGCGGCGGCCAACTCGATGGCTCCATCGAAAGCCTCTGCTGCGGCATCTGTGCGCTCGTCGTCTGAGTCCTCATCACGCCAGGTGGCGGCCAGGGTCTGGAGAGCGCTGATAGCCGCCTCCATCGCGCCCTCAAGCAGGCGTTCGTCATAACTGAGCTCGATCGGGTCGGATCCTTGAGACACGGTCTCCTCCTATTAGCTGGCGGCTTGTCGGTCTCCGGGGAAGACTTTGGTCGGGTTTGGCCCCGCGTCAAGAGCGGCGGGACGCGGGCACACCGATTTCTTGCCAAGAAGGCCGGCTCATCCACAGTCAGGGATCAGGACGACTGTGTGTGGATGAAGATGAGGAGTCTTGTATGAGCGACACTTTCAAATACGGCGATCCGGTCAAGACGCGCCAAGCCATCGCGGCGAGCAAAGCCGGAGAGCCGGGAGTTCCGGCGGGTGCCCCTGGACGGATTGATCGGGTGGGAAACTTGTTCAATGTCACCAGCCGACGCTACGAGAACCATTACACGGTCAAGTTCCATACGAAGACCGCGACGGTCTGGCTCGATTGCTGGCAGCATGAGCTGTCGCCTGATCCCTCGCGCGCCAACCGCTCGCTCTTGATGAAGGAGGCAGATCAATGAGCTACTCTTCGCCCTACTGGGGTCCCGGCGACTGCCGGCGTTGTGATAATCGCGGCGTCGTCTTCACACAGGACTGCGGCGTCTGTGGTGGTTCCGGTTCCGCCTTTGGCGGCTCTTGCGGTAGTTGCGGCGGCTCAGGTCAAGCGCGCGGTGATGCCCGCACCTGTCCGGCCTGCCATGGCAAGAGTGTCCTGCCCGCCTGCCCAGGCTGCGGTTGCACGCCGCCCTTGTCCGGCTACCTACCGGATCGCAAGCGGATCGGCTGCGGCGTTCATGGCCGGGGCTGCGGCTACGTCTACGACCGTCAGGCCCGCGCTTGGGTCAAGGGCGTGGCCAGCTAGCCTTGGCTGCCCTGATGCCCCAGAATTTCTTCTAGCGTCGGCGGCGGCGCGAGTTCTCAGCACGAGCTGTCGCCCGATGCCTCGCGGGTCAACCTCCCTGTGGATGAGTGAGGACTCATAGGGCCTCTTCTCGCACCATCCACGCAACCGTGATCGCCAGTGTCGGCGATCAAAGTAAGGATTGTGGCACCGCCCTCGGCCCCGATTTTAGCAGACCTTGGCAGGGCTCATCTCAGGGGCAACGAGAAGGGTCTCTCCGGCCTTGAGCAACAGGACCCCAAAGGCGAGAGCTATGGCACCGGCTCCCACTAGTGCGAGCATGGCTTCGGCTCCGGAGGCTGCCTGTGAGTTCGTGATAGGCGCGACATTCCGACTGACCGAGCCAATTAGGACGGCTGTCCCCAGCAGCGCTCCACTGAACAGGGCGATGCCCAGCGATGCAATGAAGAGGCCTGCCCCTTGAAACAAAGCGGCGATTGTTCGCTTGCGCATGTCGGACATCTCCTTGTCGTGTCTCACTATCCAATGTGTCTATTATTTTAGACCTTGGTCCCTCGCAGCGCAAGGGGAGAATGGAGGTTTCTACGGACTAAACTGACAAGGGGCTTGAATGCGTTGCCCCTAGAGGCAAGGCATTACTAACTTCCCTGATGCCTCAGGATCTCATCCCAGGTCGGCGCCGGTGGCGCGAGTTCCCAGTTCTCAAAGCGCAGGTCGACTGCTTTGGCTGCCCCGATGTTACACCAGACGAAATAGCGCTGACCCTTGCGCATGCCATCAAAGATGGCCGGGGGCACCTGGGCGCGTGAGAGGTAGACGCCGCGGTGGGGGTTCCAACTGTTGACCACGAGCCAGAGATGATCGCCCTCGATGCGCTGTACTCGCGCCAAGCAGCGCCACAGATGTAGCTCGTCTTCGCTAAGCGGGCGCTTCATCGGGGAGACGCCGGATGGGCGACTAACCAAACGAGGCATTTGGGGCAAATAGCCGGATCATCCCGATAGACTACCAGCGGATCGGCGTTGCGGTGCTTGATGAGCAAATCGCAGACCGGTCGGGCAAAACCCTGGATGGGGAAGCCGTTGGTCCGGTCGTTGAACCAGTAGTGTATCCGGGAGCCCTCTTTGGTCCCGCGTCGCCAGTCACCGTATAACCGCTCGGCCATGGTTCTCTCCTTCTATTTGTCTGGAACCCTTGGCAGTCTAAGGCGAAGAAGGCTCCGCGTCAACAGAACGGCTTGACAATAACGTCGTCCAATTACTTGTGTTGTGAGGACAGTTGATATAAACTGATGGCATGAACAAGAACTCTTTCCCACCCGCTGTCGTGGCCTTCATCGAGCATCCCGATGCCAGCGCCTTGCGCGACGTGCTTGATCTTGGTCAGGAGTTCGACTGCCTGGATTTCAAGCGTGAGTGGGGCGATCTCAAAGGCGAGGGCCGGGCCGGCATGGCCAAGGATGTCCTGTCCTTTGCCAACACCGAGGGCGGCCTGATTATTGTCGGCGTGGCCGATGACTGCACCCGGGTGGGGGTCAGCACCTATCTGGACCCCTCGATCTTCCGCCAGGCCATCGCCGCCTTCCTGCCCGCCGGTGACCTGCCCGCCACACTGTGGAGCCTCGAATGCGACGGCCTGCGCTATCAAATCATCCTGATCAGTCCCGACGACGAGGTCCTGCCCTATGAGGCGGCCCGCTCGGGTGCGGGTATCGAGCGCGGCCGCGTCTATGTGCGAATGGGCGCCTCCAATGTGGAGGCCACCAGCTCCCAGATGCTCGAATTGGTCCGCCGGCGTGATATCGCCCGCGCCGCACCTTTGCCGACCCTCGAAGAGATGATCAACGGACTGGAGCTCTGCTATCGGCGTCTGGACTCCGAGAAGACCATATCCGAGTTGACCGCGGCAGGTTCTGAGAATCGTCTGCACTACGATCAGTTCCTCAAGAGCTTGATCGCCCGGACCGAACGGGCCATCGAGCGCCGGCTGGTTGGGCGCTCCTAAAGATCGCTAAAAGCGATTGGGACTTTCTTACCAGGGCCCTGGGCCCACAAGTCCTATTGACCTCCGATGCCCCTCGGCCTAAATTGTCGCCACCCCTCGCAAGGCGCTGGCGGTCTGGTTCCCCAACCGGACCGCCATTTCTTTTGGGCCGCTGTTGTCGTTCGGGCCCAAGTTTGACGGCAAGACCTCTTTGTGCTAGACTGGCGATGTTCTGGCGAAGCCCATAAGTCAAGAGGTCGAGAAGCGCCCATGGCCCTGATCATCGACGACGATCCCGCCCACCGCCTCCACGGCGCGGTGCAACTGGTCCCCGGCACCGTCCTGAGCATCTGCGAGCACGCGGTCCCACATTGGCCCATTGGCATCCTGGTGCGGATCAAGCACATCCTCACCGAGCACGGCCGGGTCTTCATCGAGGTGGCGGCGTTGGGCGAAGAGGGACACATTGAGCGCGTCATCGCCACGGCCCTGTCCACCCATAAGTGCCCAGACTGTCCCCACGATCCGCCAGAGCATCGCTTCCAAGGAGAGAGTTATGTACCGGTACCGAACCGCCATTGAAGGTAGGCCCAGGGGTTTGTGCTACCGCTGCGAACAATTCAAACCCATTGTAGCGCATTGGGGAGTGCCGAATATCCCCTATCAGGTCTGCGCCGACTGCGACAAGGCTATGCTGTCAGCCTGGCGGGCTGAACATGCGCAAGACAGGAAAGGATAATCCCATGCCCCGCGCAATCAACGAATGGTGGCTATACATCTCAGGCAATCGCCATGAGGCCACCGCGGCCCTGCACGCCAACCTGCCCAGGGGCGTGATTCTAGATACCCAGGATCTACGATCCACCAATGAGGTCACCTTCGTGCTCGATGCCGGCGCCCCGGAGATGCGCGAGGCCATCCGCGCCTGGCAGGCACGCGCAGGCAATGTGCCGACCGGGCCAGGATCGCTCCTGCTGGTGTCGCGCCATGGCCCGCGCTTCTCAGACGAGCCATGACCACCTGGCTGCGCCTGCCCTACTACGCCAAAGCCCGCCGTGGTCCCCGCTCGGCCTGGCACCGGGTGCCGATCGCCCCACCGCGGACCGGCGGACCGCTCATTGCCGATTGCGGCGCGCGACTCGACCCTGATGCCAATACCGCGAGTTTGCGCCTACAGATCGTGGGCAACGCGCGCGAAGTCCCAGGCGAGCGCTGCGCCCGATGCAAGTGGGACTGAGTTGCGATTGCGCGACCAGTGACTTTAGTCATAAGAATCGGCGGGCCAGATGGCTCTACTGCGGTCGTCGATACTGCTCGCAAAAGGGGTCAAACACCATTGACAACGCGGCGCCAATGAGCGACACTTAAGTCGGCAGAAAATACTTTGCCGGCAATGTTGAAAGGCAGTCCGCACCGTGAGCAATGACCGGATGTTCTCCTGGCGCTCCCTGGGCTTGGTGCGCGTGGCTGTGGCCACCCCTGAGCTGCGGGTTGGTGACGTGGCTTTCAATGCTGCCACCGCCGTAGGTTTGATCAATGAGGCCGCGGCGGCTGGCGCTCAAATTGTTGTCCTGCCCGAGCTGACCCTGTGCGGCTATTCCTGCGCCGATCTTTTCTACCAGAGCGCGCTGCGCGAGGCCGTGCGCGAAGAACTGATCGCGGTGGCCGCGGCTACCGCCAACGCCGGGGTGGTCGCGGTCCTGGGCGCTCCGCTCGAGCTCGACGGCCGTCTGTACAATTGTGCTGCGGTCTGTACCGCGGGCCGCATCATCGGAGTGGTGCCCAAGACTTACCTGCCCACCACCGGGGAATTCTACGAGGAGCGCTGGTTCACCTCGGCGGCTCACGCCAGCGCCGACGCCATCAAGATCGGCGGCCAACTGGTGCCTTTCGGCGCGGACCTGCTGTTTGCCGCCGCCAACATGGACAATGTGGTCTTAGGGGTGGAGATATGCGAGGACCTGTGGGCTCCCGCCCCGCCCTCGAGCGCCTTGGCCTGCGCCGGAGCCACCATCATCGTCAACCCCACCGCCTCCGACGAGCTGCTGGGCAAGTCGGAGTATCGCCGTGAGCTGCTGCGCCAGCAGTCGGGCCGAACTCTCTCGGCCTACCTTTATGCCGCCGCCGGACCGGGCGAATCCACCACCGACGTGGTCTATTCCGGCCAGTCCATGATTGCCGAGAACGGCACTATCATCGCGCAGACTGCGCGTTTTGCCTTTGAGTCGCAGATGGCCCTCGCCGACGTGGACGTCAATCGCCTAACTCATGAGCGTCTCCACTCCAGCAGCTTCTCGGCCTCGCCGGCCCCAACAGGCCTACGCCGAGTGAGTTTTGATCTACCCGGACTCGAGCGCGAGCGCGGGCAGATCATAGGGCGGACCATCTCGCCCAGCCCCTTTGTTCCCGCCGATCCGGCCGCGCGGGCGGCCTCCTGCCGCGAGATCTTCACCATCCAGGCCACCGCCCTAGCCAAGCGCCTGCGCCACACCGGATCCAAGCATGTCATCCTGGGCGTGTCGGGCGGCCTGGACTCCACCCTGGCCCTGCTGGTGGCGGTCAAAGCTTTTGACATCGTGGGCCTGCCCCGCGCGGGCATCATCGGCGTCTCGATGCCCGGGTTAGGCACCACTGCCCGCACCAAGGGCAACGGCGAGCGCCTGACCAAACTGTTGGGCGCCACTCAACTGACCATCCCCATCAGCGAAAGGGCTTTGGCCTTGCTACACTCGATCGGCCATGACGGTGTCACTCCCGATGTTACCTTCGAGAATGCCTTCGCCCGGGTGCGCACCGAGACCCTGTTCGAGCTGGGCAACAAGCTTGGCGGTTTCGTCCTGGGCACAGGCGACCTGTCCGAGCTCGCCTTGGGCTGGTGCACCTTCAATGGCGACCATATGAGCATGTACCACATCAATGCTGGCGTGCCCAAGACCCTGGTGCGCTACCTGGTCGACTGGTCGGCCGACGAGGATTTCCAAGGTAAAGTTCGCGATATCCTCCACGACATCAGCGCCACCCCGATCGGTCCGGAATTGTTGCCGCTGTCTGCTGACGGCACGAGCAAGCAAGAGACGGAGTCGATCATCGGGCCCTATCGGCTCCATGACTTCTTCCTCTACTACGGCATCCGTTTTGGCTTCGCGCCTCGCAAGGTCTTTTACTTCGCCCGCGGCGCCTTTGCCGGCGAGTTCGCACCGGGCGAAATCACCCGTTGGCTGCGGGTCTTCTACCGGCGCTTCTTTGACCAGCAGTACAAGCGCAACGCCATGCCCGATGGCCCGAAAGTCGGCACCGTGGCCCTGTCGCCCCGAGGCGACTGGCGCATGCCGTCGGACGCCTGTGCCAACCTCTGGCTGGCGGAAGTTGCCGAGATCGAGGCGACCTTGGTCGAGGGCAGCCCGAATGCCTAAGATAGCCGCGCAGGCAAGGCCCAAGCTAGAGCAGGACATCCTACTCCGGGACACCCCGCTCAGCGATCCTGCGCCTGAGGCAGTGGGGTCGCAGGCTTATTGCGCGATCGAGATCCTTCATGAGCTCAGCCGGGCAGGCATAGTCGAGCGCAGCGGCATGGCGATCTGGAAGAGCTTCGAATATCCCCAGCCCTACACGATCAGCATGGTGAAGCGGCCCCTGGGCTCACTGTCGCCCCAGGGCCAACTCGATTGGCTCGGCGCACCCTCCGAGCCACGCACCCTGCTGTACAAGCCCTTCATTGAGGCGGTCGCAGAAGACTTCTTCACCGCTTCCGCCCGTTGGATGGCCGCCGTCTATAGCGCCGATCCCGGCCTTTTCCCCCGTGGCATCGCCACCGCGTTCACGGTCACCATCTGGCGCGGGGGTGACCGACTAAAAATCGACCTGCCGGGTATGGTCACCATCCGCGCCCGCGCCGCCGACACCTATGGCGACTTCCTGGAGAGCTGGGCCTGCCGCCTGGACTATTGCGACGCCGGCGGGGTTTATCCCAATCGTCCCGGCGCCCGCTGGGCCGCCGAGCTTGAGGTCCTTCGAAATCTGACCCCCGATGTCCGCGCCTTCTTTGATGGCGCGAGCGCCCACTTCGGCGCCCTGCTGGGCCGCCACCTGGGTCTGGTGGATCCGGCTTAGTCCTTGACTGGGAAGCGGGCCAAATAGGCCAGGAGTTCGGCCAGATTGGCGCCCGCCAGGCAGACCGACTGGTCGGCGGCACCATAGTAGATGCGCAAGGTGCCATCAGGGTCGGCGATCCAGCCTTGCGGGAAAACCACGTTGGGAATGTCGCCGATCCGTTCATAGTCCATCTCAGGGGCGAAGATAAACTCGTCGGAGCGGGCGATCACGCGGGTGGGGTCCGCCAGATCCAGCAGGGCCAAGCCGCTGCGGTACAGGACCCCTGATGCGCCTTCCTTGGCGGCGTGGTAGAGAAGCAGCCAGCCTTCGGGCGTTTCCAGGGGCGGTGGTCCCAGGCCGACTTTGTTGGCATCCCACCAACCGCCTACCCGCGCGGGCAGCAGGATCTGATGGCCGGTCCAGGTCGCCAAATCGGTTGAACGTGAGAGTATGATGTGCGCGGGGCCCTGGCCAGGATGTACCGGCCGGTGGAGCAGATACCAGACACCCCCAAAACGGCGCGGGAAGAGGGCAGCATCCTTGTCGTCGGGCGGACAGATGACGCCGCGGCGCTCGAAGTGGTGGAAATCGCGAGTTAGCGCCAGTGAGACCACGGGCCCTTGTTCTGAGTAGGAGGTGAAGGTGATCGCATAACCGAATTCGGGGACCGCCACAATGCGCGCATCCTCAATGCCCCAGGCGTCCTCGGGATGATTGGCCGGATCGGAGATCAAATCATGCTCGAGGTCGAAACGCCAACCGGAGATGCCGTCGGCGCTGCGGGCAACGGCCAAGTGCGAGAGCCCGGTGAGGCCCTCGACCCTCGCCAACAGCAGCGTCTCACCTTCAAAGCTAACTGCACCGGCGTTGAAGATCGAGCTCGCGGGCGCCGGGTAATCATCTGCGGTCAGGATGGGGTTGGCCGGAGAACGGGTCAAGAGATGGGGGTTGTTCATGCCGCTGACTATGGACCCTGAGCGCGGACTGTCAATTTCATCTCGGTCGGCTCCCTTGACGCCAAAAGACTCTGCCCTAGAATCGGCAACCATAGCTAAATTGTTCTAGAGAGGCACTGATGGCCATCGACGCACAAGCGCACTTGAGTTTGATCTGCGGACTGCCCGGCTCCGGCAAGACAGCCTTGGCACGATCTCTCGCCGATGCCGACGGCACCGTGCGCCTGTGCCCCGGCGAGGATGAGCTCGTCCTCTTCGACGCAAATCCGGCGCAGGTCTGACATGGCCGCAACGACGAATCGTGCAGCCCTTGTGCCTTTCGATCCCGTGCTCTTCGGGTCGAATTTGCTCTGCATCCCGGGTGCGCGCCCTGGTGTGCTGGAATTCTTGGACAATCATCCCGAAGTCGGGGCTCTCTTGGCGGAGCTGCCGCTGGCAGTGCGCGCCGCCTTTGGGGAGCCGAACGACATCGCCTTGGACACTTACCTTGACCCCGACGACGACAGTCGCTGGTTGAGTGCCGGGATCTTGACCAAACTAGGGGTGACAGACGCGCTTGCGCGCCTCGACGCGCTCGACCGCGATTGGTGGTTGGCCCGGGCGGGCGCAAGCCACGAATTCGTCATCACCCTGGACTTCCGCGCCTAACCACTACCGTCGGTGCGCTCTCGCTGCCCCGTCTTGACAGCCCCAAGCTCGCGACCAAGTTAATTAGAGATTGGTCGTAGGATCAACTCGAGATTAGGAGATATTCGCATGGCTGGTTTCACCGGTTCATTCATTGTAGAGAATACCGCCACCGGCATCATAACCCATGTCGCCCGGATTCACGCCTCCAAGACCCTGTGCGGTTTCAGCGTGGACACCAAGAGTTTCGATTTTCGCATTACCAGTCCGGAGCCGGGCTCCTTTGTGCGCACCATGCTCGGCCAGAAAAAGTCGCCCTGTCCGGCCTGCTTGGTGGCAACCGACCAACTTTAAGCGGAGGGAGACACCCATGCCCAAGTTCAATATTGGCGATAAAGTGGTAATTCGCGAGGGTCCGCGACGGGGGCAGTTTGGACAAGTCATTGACCGCTGGCGACGACCGGGAGTTGTGGAGACGGAGACATTCAATCTTCTCTTGCCCGACGGTGCCACTGAGGTTTTCGGTGAATCTAAACTAAGCCTGGCGCAGAAGCGTTCGCCCCGCGAAGCTTGGGGGCCTCGATAATGCCTGACTCGCTCAAGCTCTCACTCGCCGACCCGACGGTCAAACACCTGATCTCGGTATCCTTCCCCTCATACCGGGGCCGCAAGGTGAGCGCCGTGCTGTACAACCATCCGATTGGCCTGGATCTGAACTGGTCCGGGGGCTCGCGCGACCAGGCCGTCTTGATCGATTTCGCCAATGGCTCGAGTCGTCACCTGCGCGCGCCCTCGCCCTTCTCGCGTGAGGGCCACGAGCCCACGCCAGTTCCGGTTGGCGCCATCCTGGTCGTCCACTCCATTTTCATGGGCAAGGACGCGGGTATCACCTTCTATGTGAACCCGGGGGCCAATACTCCGACGCTCGGCCTGCATCCTTAGACACGACCCGCAACAAAGACCGACCTCACACAATGGGGCCGGTCTTCTTTTTCCAAGGACTGCTCTTAGGCGGTCTTGAAACGCGTTGGGACCAGTTCGGGATGGCGGGCATCCACGCGTCTGATGACCACCCGCGCTCGCGCTGAAGGGGCGGATGTCTGAAAACCGCAGCCCCGCGCGGACGCGTAGGGCACCGGGGTTGCGAACTGGTCGGCGGTGATGTCGATGATCTCACGATTGGGGCCTTGCACCCACCAATGGGTGCCGCCCTCGTGGCGCTGGGTCATCGGTTTGAAACCAGCAGCCTTACCGCCGCGCAGGTGGAAATAGGCCTCCGAGGCCACATAGCAGTGGGCCTTGGGGCCGTAGCCTGGCTTGAGCAAGTCGGGGGTCAGCACGGCAGCGATGGCGCGAGCGAGAGGGTCGGCAGCGGAATAGATCATGTCCTGTTTTGGGCGCAGAGACGCGGTAAGTCAAGCATCGCGGGTCTAACGAACCGAGCCCGCTTCTTTGGCAGAACGAAAGGCCCAGGAGTTCTACGGAGAAAGGCCTGTTGTGGCAGGGCAACCGATAAGTGGCAAAGGCCCTTGTTCCGGACAAGTTTCTGGCCCAATATCAAGGTTACAGGATCAAGGAGTCATGGCCCAGTTGTATAAGGACCTTCGTCAGACGCGGGGGTTGTGACGAAGGGATTCGCCGCCTATCATGTTTAGAAGAATGTCCTCGATGCTCCGCCCTGGTCGGCTTCGATCAATGTCGATCAGGTTGCCCCTATCCAATCATGTCCTGTCCCGGCTCACCCGCACCCTAACCGGCATGGACATCGACCATCACCAAATGAACATTCGCGACGAGTTTGGGGCGGGCGCCGCGCTGATTGCCTTGGCGTCGGTGGGCATCGCCATCATTTTAGGCCTGATTTTCCTGGAGGGCTGGGTAGATAACCCGCTTGTGTCGACTCTCCTGTTTTCTTCGGTGGTCTTGTCGGTCCTCTTTGTTGTCCTAGCTTTGCGCGAACACACTCATGGACCAGCCTGGATCCTGCTATTCGCCATGATCTCCTGGCCCGTGCTGCTGCCCCTCCTTTTCATCAACAGCGCCGATGCGTCCGGGACGCCGGTCGTAGTGCCGGTCCTGGTGGTGGGCACCCTGCTCGTTATGAGCGTGGGCGCGATCTTGCGTCCGGCGGCGGCGGCTTCCTGGTTGGCAGTGACCGGGTTCTTCATGGCCATCGCCATCGCGTCTGCGGATTCTTCTGATCTGATGCTATGGGTCGGTTTAGTGGACCTGATGTTCACCGGTATCCTGATGATGATCGGTCGCCAGGTTATCGAGAAACTAGCGACCTCTCACGGCCGGTTTGAGACACTGATGGGCCGGTTGACGCCAGGTGACACCGTGGAAGCCACGGCTCGCTCGATTTGCGCCGAAGTGCTCTATGTGGGCAATTTCGACATGTCGGCTGCCATCCTCTTCACGGAGTCAGACTGCGCCATGCTGGTGGGCGAGGCTATCTCCGAATCGGTTCATCGGCCCAATTTGGATGTGACGATAGGCAAGGACTTGTTAGCACAGGGGGCCTCTTATTTGCGGGCCCAGGCCCAGAAAGGCTTTTGGATCAGCTTCACCGACCAAGCTGAAGCGGGCGATAGCGTCGGCCCGCTCCAAGCGGCAGATGTCCCCGCCCTGCTGTTCGCGCCCATCGTTCATGATGGCGAAGTCTTGGGCGTGCTGGTGGTTGCTCAAGTCCAGAAAGGCAACAACGCGCGAAAGCGCGCCGATGCCTTTTTGCGGGCTAAAACCACCATTACCCTCGAGGCAGCCTCGCTCGCCGGTGCCCTTCTGAAACCGCATCTGGCCGAATTCGCCAGCCGTGATGTTGAAGCAAAGCGTCTGCGCGAAGTCATTGATGCATCTGCCTTCCGTCCGGTCTTCCAGCCCATCGTGAATCTGGCCCGCGGCACCGTGGTGGGCTTTGAGGCCCTCACCCGCTTCACCAATGGAGTGGCTCCGGACGCGATGTTCGCCAGCGCCGCCCGATTGGGCTTGGAGCTCGAGCTCGAATTGGCCACCATGGCATCGGCGGTCGCGGCCAGCGCGGATCTGCCCAACAAGCGCGCTTATCTGTCACTCAACTTCTCACCCGACCTGTTGCTGTCCGGCCGGGCGGCCGGGCTGATCGCTACCATCGTCCGTCCGATTATCATCGAGATCACCGAACATGTGGTGGTGAGCGATTATACCAAACTGCGCGAGACCGTAGATGCCCTTGGCCCTAATGTGCGACTGGCCGTGGACGACGCCGGGGCCGGCTTTGCCAGTCTGCGCCACGTCCTGGAACTCGGGCCCGACCTGGTCAAGCTCGATATCGGCCTGATCCATGGCATCGATACCGACCGCGCGCGCCAGGCCTTGGTGGCCGGCATGGTCCATTTCGCCCGGGATGGCAATTTCAAACTGCTGGCCGAGGGGGTCGAAACCCGTCTGGAACGGCGCGAGCTGGTCCGCCTGGGGGTCGAGCTTGGTCAGGGCTATCTGTTCGGCAAGCCTGCCCCGGCTGCCAGCTATGCATCAGCCGGGTCTTTGAAAATCCTGGACCCGACCCCCTTCCTGGATCTGCTCGATCCGTCTGAGGAAGAAGACCTGGTCGTTGGCCTCTCCTAGACGCCCAAGAGCGGCACCCGCGAATTCGTGGCCAAACCCTTTTTGGACCGGCTCTTGCTGCCGTATTTCATTTCGCCACAGAGCTGGCCTTGAGCGCATTGACAAAGGGGCTGGCGCGCCCACACTGCCCTTCGCACGCCAACAACAAATCGCTCAGCGTTTAGCCCGGCAGTCCAACCCGAAGGAGAAATCTCGAATGTCCATCAAGCGCAAGCTGATTCTATCAGGCCTGGCCCTTGGAGTCCTGTCCGCCGCTCAGACCGTCCAAACCCTCAGGCGACTGATACTCATCGAAGGCGAATGGGACATCGCCCGTTTCGACTTGTCGGACGCTATCGGTGACCGCCACGAAATCGCCTGGAAGCTCACCGACGCCGGACGCGAGATAAGCGATGTCGCCGTCTTGGCCGAGACTGCGGACGCGGCCAACGAGGTGGCCATGAAAGACGGGCGCGAAGGACTGCCGCGCCCTCTGGCCCATGAGGAGCTCCTGTCTATCGCTCTACGGTCGCTGTTGGGTGTCATGGAGAGGATGCCGGAGGTGTCGCCGATCGCCAAAGACTTCCGTGAACAATTGCGCGCCTCCGACGCCAAGATCGCCGGGGCGCTCACGACCTTCAACCGTTATGCCACCGAGTATAATCAGATCCTGGGCAGTCCGTTCCTCCAGGTCCCCTGCCGACTGGGGCATCTCGAGACAGAAGAGAAGATTCTCTGCGAGGCGTGGGAGTCGGTCTAAGCCTATGGAACGGTCGGATATCGCCTAGGCCGCAAAACTGAACAGCTCCTGGGCCTCGGACTCTTGGGCATAGTAATTAAGGGCCGCCACCAAGGCGATCTGGACTTCCTCATCGGTGCCAAGACCTGCCAGGAAGGGCCGGCCCGTAGGGCCGAAGCGTTCGGCCTGAGTATGCAATTCCATGTGCGGCGTCGAGCTCACCATGACGAGTTTGGCCACGGCGGCCTCCGCCTCGCTGACATAGCGGCACAGCAAGGTTCGACGCAAAAACGCGATCTCATCGGTCGCCTTCGAGATGTTCAGTTCGGAGTGCAGGATCAGCTCCAGCGTTCGCGGGGTTGGCCGCGCGGCGATGGCTGGCAGGCCCGAAAGGCGACTGATCAGGCGTGGGGCGATCAGGCGGAAACGGGCATCGATGGCGACGATCCGGGCCAGATATGGGCGCAGGGGCTCGCCTTTCGTGTGGGCTCGGCGCCAAGCGCCTGCGCGGTTGCGGGACCACAGTCGCGCTTCCATGAAACCCCGGGCCCCGGGCCGGCAGATTTTTCCATCTTGGGCGATGGCTTCGCTTGATAAATCCAGTTTATAGGCGCAGATCAGCCAGGGCCAGGGATCGTCGAAGGCCAACTGTGTGCTCACGATTAGTAGACCAAGGCTTCGTAGCGCGCAAGGCGGCGCAGCTTGGGGCCCGGCTTATATACCGCACCAGCGCCCGCGTCGATCAGCCAGCCGTCGGCCGCTAAAGTCGGCAGCAAGGCGACCAACGGGCTCGAGGCACCTTGACGTAAGGTCAGGTTGGCCAATTTCAGGTTGTCTCGGGCGGTCAAGGCGATCAGGCAGAGTACGCGGGCCTCGTCGGAAAGGCCGGTGTGGAATTGCGAAAAGCTCGCCAGGTCATTGACCGGGATGCGCCCGGAAAGCCAGGGTCCCAAGGCCCCGCGCACCGTGGCCATGGTGCCCGCATAGGGATAATTGGAGCCGTAGGCGAAGATGTAGGCGTCCCAGTACTCTTTGGCTTCAAAACCACTGCCCAGCTTGCCGCGCACCGCCCAGTGGGCCAGGGCAAAGGCGTCCAGGCGCTCAGACGGAGACGCCAAGGCATCGAGGACCTCGTCAGCGCGGGCCCGGCGCTCGCCCTCGTCACGTGGATCGGCGAGCTCGATCGAGACGGCGAGTTGGGGAAAGGCCTCGCGCCGGTGGTTGGTCATCTCGACGAACACCCGCGGCAGCACCTCCAGCCGGGCGGACACCTCAGCCAGGGCGGCGCGCTGGAGGCGGTGTCGTCCGCCTGAGTCATTGTTGGTCTGGGTCTGGAGGCTGGCCGGCAATTCGGCCTTGAAGATGACCGGTTCGACCAGCAGGCCGGCGGCAGCGGAGGCCACGATCAACGGACGGAGTTCTGGCGCCATAGAAGTCCTCTTATCGGTCTCTAGTGCCTCCATTGTACAGGTCTTTGAGCCAGAGGGCAAGAGCGGCGGCCCAAGAGGACCTGGGCGCGCCCCTCGCTTGACGCGTGCCCTTTAGTTCATGAGTATGACTTTATGAGATTGTTCAACTTTCTTCGCTCGCCCGACCGGCCACCGACCAAGTGCTGCCGCTGCGGGGACAATGCGCCAGCGCATGGCTACACCGCCGCCGACCCCCGGGTGGGCGAATGTACTCGCTGCCACTGCTGGGGCTATGTCGGCGATGAGCATATAGCCAGACGGCCCTTCAAGTTCCGTTCCGGGGAGCCCTTCCCCACTGCGGCGGGTGTGTCGGGGCTCTCGCCGGCGGATCAAGCGGCGGCCCGCAAGAGCTTCAAGGTGCCCCATCGCTAAAAGAACCAGGAAGACAAGTTTAGCAAAGGAGATCCCCAGAATGCCCAGCAACTATGACAGTGGAGACATCTTCATGCTGGCACGCGTCGATGCGCAAGGCAAGGTGGGTGGTGTCTGGCACGTTCCGGCCCATGGTCCCGGCGGCAAGAAGCCGGCCGGCGGCTTTTACACCACCTCCTGCGGTGAGAAGATCGCGGAAAGCGCCGTCAAGACCCTGCGCCTGCCTTTCGCTATCGCCGACATGCCTCGCGCCAAACACGTCTGCAAGCTTTGCAAGGTCTAGGAGAAATCATGGCCGATAAAGTCGACCCTAAACACATCCCGCCCTACGCCAACCAACGCGCCCTCTATTTCGGGGTGACCAACAAATGCACCGACGAGAGCCATCCCTACGGAGTGCATCGCGAGGGTCACGGCTACGCCCGCTATGTGCGCTGGGCGCCCGAGGAGACGCAGAAATACGAAAAATCCTTCTTGGAGATCCCCGGCATCCAAGAGCGGATCAAGGCGCCGCGTTGATCTGAGTCCCGTTCGGGGCCTTAGAGAATCCGGATCAGCGAGCCCGCTCGTTCCAGCTCCGCTATCTGCTCGGCGCGCATCTGGTTGCGCAGGGCCAGTGGATACTTCTCCAATAGCGCTTTGCGGATTAGATTGAGTCGCTTGTCCTCACGGGCCTGGTAGCGGCCCACCTTTCGGACGGCAACCACGTCCAAAGCAATGGGCAAATCCTTGCTCAAGGCCAACAAGGGACCATAGGCCGGGACCAGAATCTCCCGCAGCCGATCTGATCTGATGGGCTCCAGGGGAGAAGCATGGCTGCCTCTGGCCGCTCGCAGGCCCGCTAAATACTCGATTGCTCGGCTGAGGACGATTGCCTCGCGCTCGAAGGTCGCCACCGTACCCGCCAGCGCGCCGCGCAGCGCCTTCTCGTAGTCAAGGGCGCTGGCCTTCACCAGTTCGATCACCGACTCCTCGACTGCGGACCGTAGGTCAGCGAGATCGTCCGGTTGAAGTTCGCGCGAGCCCTGCGCGAGCAGCTCCCAGCCCAACCGCTCGGCCAGGTACTCAGAGCGCCCTCCGCCCAGACCCTCGGCCAGCACATGGCCCAACTCGTGGCCCACCGCCTCGAGGCTTAGGATGCGCTCCATTAGATCCGGTTGCGCCGGCAGTCCCAGACTGATCTGCCAATAGCCCGGAGCGCCAGAGCGCGTCTCGCCGCCAAAGAAGTCACGCTCTCCAGCGAACAGATCATCTTGCTTGGCCAGGTCCTCGGTCGAGATGAGGCGAACAGTCAGATGGCGCGGCAGTGGGCATCGGGCCTTCTTCAAGCGCTCCGCGAGCAAGGGGATGAGGAGATCTAGATAGTTGCCCACCTTGTCCCAGCGGGGATGCTCGCTGCCCACCAGGCGCACCGGAAAGGCATATCGCGACATCGGAGGGCTATTCCGGTTTAGTTAGTGTCTTGGCGCTGGTGCGCCGGCGGACGGCGGGCTTTGTGGGGGCGATCATCGGCACTTCTGGGACCGAGAGATCCGATAAGCGGTTGGTGCGCTCGGTTCCCAGGCCGCGGAGGGCGTCATGGAGGGATGCGTCAGAAAGACAATGCTCCTTGCCCCGGCTGTGCAGGAAGACGGGCTCAGCTCGGCGTCCGCCAAAATTGGCGGCGACCCCTTGGGAGAACATGCCGGCGCGCAGTTCCAGCACGTCCTCGCTGGCGTTGATGGGCTTGCCGCAGGCCAGGCAGAAGGTAATCGCGCCAGGCCGGGCGTCGGCGAAGGCGCCGTGGCCGCCAAAGCCGAAGTATTCCAAGACCGCCGCGATGGGGCGGGGGTACAGGCGGGACATTAGCTTCTCCTGGTTGGTGATGACGCGTGTAATGAGTAGATCCTAATCCTGGGCAGAAGCGCGCGCTCGTCAACCAGTTGATCCCAGTGAAGATTCAGATAATTTGCCCAGAAGGTTTTCTTGACGGGAGAAAGTCTCCACCCAAGCTCGAGGAGAAATCAAGGAGGTCGACTTGTTGTCCCAGATTGTCATCCGACCCATGCTCGAATCCGAGGCGCAGATCGCGGCAGACCTCCTTGCTGCCAACTTGGGCGAGGGTTTTATTGGGGCTCCGGACCTGCTTCCAAAGACCGATGCCGACAAGTCTACTATCACCCTGGTCGCCCTGGCAGGCGAAGAGGTGGTGGGCGCGCAGCTCCTCTTTGCCGGGTCCCGCGAGGTGATCTTAGGCCAAGTGCCGGGCGCCATCCGAGCACAGGTAGCCGAGGCGCTCCCTGCCGGGGCACGAGTGGCCGATCTCGAGTTGATCGCAGTGTCGGGGCTCTTTGCCGGGCGGGGCATTGGCACCACCTTGGTGCGCACGGCCCTGGTCTGGGCCACGCAATGCGGCGCAGAGGCCATCTTCGCCCTGGCCTGGTCGGACGCCCAAGGCCCTCATGCCGCCAAGATCCTGGAACGCTCGGATTTCACCGCCCTTGCCACCTTGGATGACGCCTGGTATGCCGACTCGCTTGAGAAAGGCTATCGGTGCCCCTCCTGTGGCTGGCCCTGCCACTGCGCAGCCGTACTCTATGCCCGATCTCTCACCGCAGGAGTGGTTCTTGACGAAAACCCGCCCACGACCAAAGTGAGCGTCTGACAGCGCTCGCACTCTAATGGCGGTTCTTTAGATGCTCTTCTCCCGGCGGCGACCCGAGCCCCGCATGAACATCTCCTGGCAACCTGGCGGCCAGCCCGCGCCGCGCTATGAGCGCGGGCTCTATGAGGCGCTATGGCGCTACGGGGCCGATGCGCAGGATACCATTTTGGCGGCGCAAATGACGCTGAGTCGCCTCGATCCACGAGACAACGTCATAGAGGCGGCACAGATGCTTGGGCCAGGCGAGTCAGCGGACCTGACATCTTTGGGCTTGGATGCTGGACAAACGGAACTCATCTTGACCTGCGGTCCTGCCTTCTGGCCTCTGGCTCCCTACCTGGTGGGCCGCCTCATTTGCGCTAATCCCCGTTTCGTGCAAGAAGGCTTGAGCGCGCAAATCGAACTGCGGGCGCGTTTTGTGCGCAAGTTCGGACCAGATGAATTCTCGGAGCTGCCCGGACGAACTCTGAGTCTCGCCTTCGACACCAGCTTCGGCCCGGTCCGCGCCCGGCTCCAACGAGATGGCGAGGCAGTCACTATCGTGCGTTATGACGCCCCCGTCGCCATGCCGTGCTTGGCCTGGCGGGAGATCCTGACCGAGGATCCGGTGGCACGAGGGGTGCGCGACCTGCTCAGATCAAAGCCCGCGAAACTCGGCCGCCAGAATCCCTAAGCGGGGACAGCGGCCCGCAGGGTCGTCAAACCCGCCTCGATGTCTTCGCGCAGACCGTCTTGTGCTTCCAGAGCCTCTTGCGGATCGGTATCGTGCCAGTCGCCCTCTTCGAAACAGGCGGCGGCGAGGATGCGCTCCTGTGCGCCCTCTGGGCTCTGGTAGTACTTGGAGACGTTGATCCAGATGTTCGAGGGTGGCACCGGGGCACTCTCGCGTGCAAAGGTGTGATACTCGGCCGACAGGGAAATGGAAGCAGTCTCCTGCGCTTGGCTTATCGCGCCGGCCACCGCAGCGCAGATGCGTGGCGCAGTGGCGCAAAAAGCAACAAAGAGCGGCGAGAGGGAATGCTCGATGACCCGGTCGTCCATAGAGGGCAGGAACAACAGCGGCGCCTTGGCCACCACCGACCAATCGACGCGATCCTGATCATGCGCGCCCAGGATCTCGGTCTGGGCCGAGATTTCACCATCGGCCGAGAGCGAGTATGACAGGAATAGCGAGAAGGCTCGGTTCACGCGAGATATCCAATAGAGGGTTCTTGACTCCTCTATTCTAACACGGATCGCCGGTTTTAGGCAACCAGAGACTGCTCGATTTCGATCTTGGTGATGGAGTACTCAAAGCAGCCCGAAGGGGCCTCCACGGTGATGGTGTCGCCGACGACCTTGCCCAGCAAGGCATTGCCCAGAGGCGACTCATTGGAGATCTTGCCGCCGGCCGGGTTGGCCTCGGCGCGGCCCACGATGGTGTAGCAGATCGGGCCGTCCTCGCAGGTGAGCTCCACCCGGGATCCCACTGCCACTCGGCGATTGCTCTTGGGCGGCTCGATAATCTTGGCGTTGCGGATGAGAGCCTCTAACTCCTCAATCCGCCCTTCGACAAAAGACTGCTCAATGCGGGCGACCTCCATGTCGGCATTGTCGTCGGTCGAGCCATACTCCTTGGCGACGGACAGATGTTCGATGACCATCTGGCGGTCCACGGTGATGAGCTGCTCAAGCTCAATTTTTGCTTTGACCAAGCCCTCTGGCGAGAGGTAGGTGATGTTCTTGGTTGTTTTTGTGGCCATAGTCTTTCCTTGATATCTCTATTCCGAGCCAACGAAGATCGATGATCAGGGCAGGGCAGCGAAAGCCGAATTTTCGACGGGGCCAAGCGGAGTTCGCAAAGGCTCGGGCTCGGTGCGATATCAAGAGAAGAACCAGGAGCGCGTACGCTCCTGGGCCTTAGCGGTGTGGCCGAAATTCGTAAGAGCATATTGGCCGCCTGTCCAAAACCGTCAAGAAAACGGGGTTATTGAAAGACCAATTCGCCCCTTGGGCAGCCAAAATAGGGCCTTTTGGCACGGTCTCTCCGAGCGGTTCTACGCTATCTTGACCACGGCGCCGATGAAAGCTTCCTCGAGATCGACCAAATATGCGCCGTTGGTGCCGTTGACCCGCAGGGCCCATTTCTTGGCCCGCGTGGGGCCATAGGCGCGCGAGGGATCCTCGACCACCTCGCAGAAGACGCCCTTGGCCCGCAGGGCCCGCGCGCAATGACTGGCCAGGGTCTTGTCGGTGGTGGACTTCATCATGGCAGGCTCCTTAAAAGCAAAGCGATCGGGCAACTCTAGGTTAGTTTTGAGGACAAGCCGCGCTGGTCAAGGCGGGCCGGCTAGGGCGTCGCTTTCTGGCTTGCTCGCATCTGCGCGTAGGCGCCCAGCACCGCGTCCTTGTGCGGACGCACACGACAATGGCCATCGCGGTTGTTGGCCTCATCGCAGTAGCCCAGCGGCACGCACTTGGGCATCAAGAAGCTCGCCAAGAACGGGCTGACCGCCCGGACCTCGTGGCGCATCGCCCCGAAGAGCCGGCGGATCTCCCACTGGGACATGACGCACAGGCGCAGCCCGGACATGTGGATCAGGGCCCGCAGATTGGCGGTCATGACGATGTTGGTGCGCGTGGCATTGGGGAAGACGAAGCGGGCGTCCTCGGCCGGGATGCCAGCGGCTTGGAGGGCTTTGTAAGTCTCCAGGGCGCCCGCCATCTGCTCGTCGTAGAGCTCCTGGGTCTGGACCGCCGAATCGCCGATCGTCGGCGGGGTCATGGTTGATGCCCCCTTGGCGTACTTGACATAGCGCTGGCTCTGCTGGTCGAAAGACACCCCGATCCGGTGGCGTACCAACTGGTGGGTCAGTGCACGACTAACCCCGCTGATGGCAAAGGTGAAGTTGACGTGCTCTATTGTTGAACCGTGGCCCGACTCGATCACCCGCCGGATGAGCTCATGCTGCTTGTCTTGGTCGGCGTCTGGATCGGAGGCCGCGGTGAAGATCTCCTGAGGAGTCAGTTCGGAATAGCAGGTCCGGGCGGCCGTGTAGATGAGGGGCACGTAGTATTTGGCTGCCACCTGCGCGTCCGGGTACAGCAACTTGACGCTCATGCCGGGATTGGGACGGGGTGAGGCGGCAGGTTTGCTCATGGGTTCTTCCTTGTGGTCCGGGCGGGATGTGGGCTCTTCTTAAAGCTTAGGCCGGTGCCCGCCGCGGTCAAGTGGCAGCCGCGCTTAAAGTGTCATTGACGCCTTTAGTAGGTGCGCAACGCCAACGCCTGTGATACCATTGACACAAGAAGTCTTTGTGATTATCCTTCCAAGAATCCCCACCCTGAGCAGACACCAAGGAGCAGATCGCAAAATGGGTAATTACGGCTACATCTGCAATAAGTGCAAGCTCTCGGTCCGCGGCGGCGAGAAGGCGGTCTTGCGCCACATCCGCCATGGACAACTAGCTGGCGAGACCCGGGGATGCTATGACGGCTACGGCGGGGTCGTCGAGGACAAGGTCTTCAACGGCTTCGAAGGGGACTTCTGGGGGCCGGCCGATGGGAGCGCGGTCTTCGCCCCTGACACCCTGGACGATTGGCAGGGCGCCAATGATCCGGGGATGTCCGCCCACCCCAACAGCCATCGGCAACTCTGGCTAAGCCAGTACAAACTTGATGATTCCAAGGGCTTCATCGAAGGCGCGCGCGTCTTCGGGGGCAAGCCCCTGGATTGGATGGGCTTCCGCGCCGCCGCGCCGGCGGCCGGGATCGCCGACCTGAGCAAGAAGATGTACGCCACCTGGGAGGCCTTGACCCCCTATAGCGAGAGCCACACGCAGCCGCCCCTCTCTGGGGTCGAGGCCTGGCACGCCTATTGCTTCGAGAAGGCCAAGCCACAAGCGAAAGAAGCGCACGTCATCTCCGAGTCTGATCCGGACCAGTCCTGGGGCAAGCCCCGCAAGAAGTATCTCTGATCAGGCGATAGACCAGAGAACCAGAGAAACCACACGGGAGAGACATAATGCCGAACCTTGATCCTGATGATGAGGCCCGGATTGTCCGGGAAATGGACTGGACCTGTCCCAAGTGCCACAAGCGGATCAACCGCCGCTACTGCTCCGCCTGCGACGAAGTCTGGTTCCTCTGCGATTGTCCGCTTGCGCCACGAGACGACCACCGAAGCCATGCGCTGGGACGCTAATCTGCGCGCCAAAGGGTCTTCCATCAGCGCAAGTTGACCAAAAACCCGTCTAGCCCAAGCTAGACGGGTCATTCTTTGATTAGAGCCCCTCTAAGGGAAGCCCATGCTGGATCAGAGCCCTGGCGCCTACAACCTCATCCGCGGCGACATCGACATCTTCAACTCCCGTCCCGGCTGGCTGGTGGGCCAGATCCGGGCACCTGGCCTGTCCGAACCACTCAAAGTCATCGGCTCGCTGCCCGACGACGAGCCCCTAGATGGCAGCGTCTTCTCCGGGGTCATGGAGCTCGACCCCAAACGCGGTGAATTGCAGTTCAGGTTGCGCGGGGTGGTGGACACCAATCTCACGCGCGAGCAACTGCGCGCCTATCTTAGCAGCGGCCTGGTCTGGCATGTGGGCCCGGTCATCGCCGACTCCATCATCGCCGCCTTCGGCGACGCCACTTTGCCAGTCCTGATCGAGAACCCGGAGCGCCTGGAAGGAGTGCGCGGCTTAGGCGCAGGCATGGTGCCGGGCATCCGCAAATCTTTGGCCATGACCATGCCGTTGGCCGGCATCGTCGGGTTGCTTGCCCCTTTTGGGGTGCATCAAGGGATCTGCCGCCAGATCGTGCGCAAGTTTGGCTCCCGCGCCGCGGCCGCGATCCGGGCCAACCCTTGGCGTCTGTCCATGGATTTCACCGGAGTCGGCTTCCGGGCCGCCGACGCGATCGCCCTAAAGTTGGGCTTCTCGCCCGACGCACCTGAGCGGGCCGAGGCGGCCCTGGTCCACACCGTCAGCCTAGAGACCCGCGATGGGCACACCATAACGCCTCGCAAACTGCTGATCGTGACCGCGGCGAAACTGCTCGAGCCGCAGGCAGTAAGCTACTCCTACGACTTCGAAGAAGAGATCCCAGAAGCCGAGCTAATCGACGACGAGCCGGAACCTGTAGCGGACGCTGACTTGACCAGAGTGCTGAGTGAAGCGTTGGAGCGCCTGCTCAACCGTGCGATCCTGGTCGAAACCCGTACGCCGCCAGGCATCACTCGGGCGGAGATCGCGTCAGCCGAGCAGAACGTCGCTGTTACAATCGCACGCCTGCTTTCAGCGCATAAGCCTGGGCATAAGGGGGCGGTTGCCGTGAGCGATGAGGATCTCGCCCTGTTGGAAACCAACGCCGGTATCGTCTTTGATGAGACCCAGCGAGCGGCCGTGACTGGTGTCCTTGGCCGCGGAGTGACTATCCTTACAGGATCGCCCGGGACTGGCAAGACCACCGTTATCCGTTCGATCTGCGACCTCGCGGATTGGCACGGCCTGTCCGTCGCCTTGATGTCCTTCACCGGCAAGGCGGCCAAAGTCATGAGCGAGGCCACTGGTCGCGAGGCCACCACGATCCACCGCTACTTGCGCTTCATCCCGGGCTCGGGTTTCCAGGGACCGGAGCTGGCCGCCGATGTGGTTGTGGTGGACGAGGTGTCGATGTTGGATATTACGCTTGGATCAGAGGTTTGCCGCTGGCTGCCGCCCACCACGCGCCTGGTCTTGGTCGGCGATGTGGATCAACTGCCGGCCATCGGACCGGGTAATGTCCTGGGCGATCTCATTGACACTGGGGCCGTTCCCGTGTTCCGCCTCAACATCATCCACCGCACCGACGCCGCCTCGACCATCCCCCTGTTGGCTCGCGCTATCAACGAGGGAGCAGATAATGAGCTCGAGGCGCGCTTCGATGGCGAGAATGCTCGTTTCGTGCCGGCGCCTGACGCACAAGCTGTGGTGCGCTGGATTGGACGGCACTTCACCCGCTATCGGGACCGAGTCGATGAATTCCAAGTCCTGGCCCCAATGAAGAAGGGGGATGCCGGAGTCAACAACCTCAACCGCGTGATCGCCGGGATCGTGCGTGACCCAGTTCTGTCCGGTGGACGGGCTATCACCCGCGACGACTACGAGCTTAGAGCGGGCGACCGGATCATCTGGACCATGAATGACAAAGATCTGGGCCTGTTCAATGGCGAGATCGGTACCCTGGTTGAAGTGCTGCCCAACAACGGGGCCACCGTCGAGTTCAACGAGCAGCGCTACAAGGTACCGCCGGAGAAGGTCGGCAACTTCTCCCTGGCCTACGCCCTGACGGTCCACAAGGTGCAGGGCAGCCAATTCCCGATCGCGATCATCGCGCTAGACGGATCTTTGGCCCATGGCCAGGCCCTGTCGCTCTACTCCCGCCGCTTGGTCTACACCGCGGTGACCCGGGCCCGAAAAACGGTGGCGGTGGTCGGACAGCTAAAAGTTCTGCGCGAGGCTGTGCGTCGGCACGACACCCATAAGCGGCGCACCGCCCTGCGGGAGCTGGTTGGGGCCGGGATGGCGCCGGATCCGACGCTTCTGGCGAGCGAGGGCGAGATTCCAGTCGAGGAACTCGAGCTAGATCGGCCTAAGCCATTTTCCGACTTGCTCTTGCCTTAAGCGGGGAGCTGACCATACTGTTTGCCTACGCAAGCAACTACGATCAACCGGACCAGAAGCGCCCGGAGCCCCGCTCGCGCCGCTAAGGATATAGGTCTAGATGAACACACCAACGCCAACTATCGATCAAATGCCGGTCAATGAGGAATTCGCCGCGCGAACCTCCAACACCGCCATCGAGCGCGCCGCCGACGCCCTGCGCGCCCATAAATTCGAAGTCTTCATTGTCCCCGATCCCGCGGGGGCCAAAGAGCTGGTTCTGCGCCTGATTCCCGAGGGCTCCGAAGTCGGTCAGGGCGCCTCGGTGACCATGGATGAGATGGGCCTGACCGAGCTCATTGAAAAGAGCGGCAAATATGACGCCCTGCGCCCGAAAACGCGGGCTATGGACCGGGCCACCCAAATGCGCGAGATCCGCAAACTCGGGAGCGCCCCAGACTTCTTCCTCAATTCCGCCCAAGCCCTGACCCAGGACGGTTCCCTGGTCTTCGCCTCGGCCACCGGCTCCCAGATCGGCCCGATCGCGAATGGCGCGGGTCGCCTTATCCTGGTGGTCGGCGCCCAGAAGATCGTGCCAGATTTGGAAACCGCTCTGGCCCGTATCCGCGAATACGCCTACCCGCTCGAAGATGCCAAGATGCGCAAGCTGTATGGCGTCGGCTCGGCTATGAACAGGATTCTCATTTTCAATGGTGAGGGCCGTGAGGGCCGTACCACAGTCATTATCGTGCGCGATCCGGTGGGAACTTAGCGCCCGATCGGGCGCGCTATTTCTTCTCGAGAGCCAGAAACGAGGGCGGCAACGCGCGCCGGCCTCGAGTAGCTTGGACCTTTTCGCGGAATCAGCCATTTTCACGGCGCCGTGAAAATGAGGCTTTTGGTGAAAATAGCAAGACGATCGGCGCCGGTCGGGGGTTGGTCTCTCCTAAATCACGGGCCCCGTGCGGGGCACAAATAGGAGTCGGCATTTCTGGAGGCCGCTGGCCTCCCACTGACTTCTGGCTTGCGAGATGGCGGACAAGTCAAAAGAGTGCCCCACTACCATGCCGTTCAGGATGAGGACCCATTGTCCGCGGTGGTGTTCTAATTCGGCGCGCAATCTATCCGAGATCTCGTCGCTCGAGCCGGTCTGTGCCATTGTCTCATCTCCAGAAATACCATGATGGGACGAGCGCGGAACCTCCGCAGGACGAGCCGGCCCTATGCCGGGGAGGCGGAGTGATCGGATGGAGTGCAGCGTTTCTGACGTAGGTGCCCCTCGGCATGGAGGCCGCACAGTCCACGACCTTCCTTGGCGCACCAGACCTCCAGCGGCATCGGGCAGGGCCCGGTGCGACCGTTGGTGCCAAAGAACATCGGGGTGTTGCAAAGGTCGTTCTTATTGGGACTCATGAGCAGATCCTCCACGTTTCGAAGAGCCAAGGCCATCGCCATCTTGGTCAAGCGCCGCCATAACGCAATCCCACGGCTCGAGCAAGATCTCGCGGTCCCGTTCGTTCAAGTATGGCGCCAGGGCGATAGCCACCGCGGCGTCCACCAGGGCCGGCGCCGCAGCGGTGCGCAGGCGGAGCCAGCCGATGTCATCGCCAACGATGTGGTATAGCGGCGGCCGGTTGTCGCCACGGGTTGCCCAATGCATGGCTTGATCGCAAACCGCCTCGATCTCGCGGGTTAGGCCGTGCTTTTGGGCGGCGCGGGAGGCGGCCAGCCAGGCGGTCCGCCGCGCGATAGGGTCGGCGCCCCGCCAAGCGGCGTCCAAGGCCAGTAGGTCGCCTTGGCCCAGATCATCGAGGTCCGCCAGGAAGTCGTCGAGTGCTGCGGTCTCTATTGTGTCGGCTTTATCGTTCATACTCGCCCTGTCTGTGAGTCTGATAAGATTGGCTTTATCGCGAATGGGGCCGGACGGATTATTCTGGTGGTCAGCGCCCAGAAGATGGTAATCTTGGTTTCAGCAAAGCCGGATTCGGTGAAACCAAGATTGTCCAGATCGAGCTATCGGGTGAAGTTGCGTCCCGTCCAGATGAAGCCGGTGGCATCGCGGCCATCGACCGTTTTGCTGCCCACTGGCAGCGGGTCGCCCGAATGGATCTGGGTCAGCAGTCCGCCGCTAACTTCCACGAGATGTTCAGTATTGGTCTTGGGATTGCGGACGGCGATCGTGACGATTTGGCTGGCCAAGGCGTCAGCCGGCTTTTTGGATTTGGGAGCCATGAGCATCCTCCTACCTATGAGCAAGCCCCGTGTCGGTGCTTGTATAACCAATTCTGGACAAAAGACGAGACTGTCAAGCCGGCCTCGGTTGCGCGTGTGGAGAGGAGAGCCATCAATCCAGCGTCTAATAGTGTCATAAGTTGTGGCAATATTGTTGACTTAGGGTTTGAGCCGCTCAATATCGGAGTAGTGCTTCTCAACCCCTCTCAACTAGGAAGTAGCAATGATCAACCTCCCGGCCGGCCCCGGCCAAATCTCCTCACCCCTGCCCAGCATCGCGGACTATGTCGCCGACTTCAATGGCAATGTCATCGACGCCTATCGCCGGGGCGTCGCCGACGCCGACCTGCCGGCCGACGCCTCCGCCGCCTGGGCCGTCATCCCGCCCGGCACGGCAGCCACCCGCGACTTCTCCTCCCTCTCGCCCCTGATCCCGGGCTTCGACCCGGAGCGCTGCGTGGGCTGTATGGCCTGCGTGAGCTCGTGTCCGGACTCCGCCATCTTCGCGAGCGTCCAGCCACGGGGAGAATTGGGCGCCGCTCTCGACGCTTTCGCCGCGGGCCAGGCCGATCCCGCTGCCGCGCGTAACAGTGCCGCCGCTCGTTTTGCCGCTACCGCCAAGTACGCCGATGTGCCGGCCAAGCGCGGCCTGGAGCCGGCTGATTTTGGCCTGTTCATCGATCCGGTGCATTGCAAGGGCTGTGGCGAGTGCGTGGAAGTCTGCGCCGCGCTGGGACACAATGCCCTGGCGATGGTGGAGAAGGTCCCGGACGTGAGTTTGACCGCGCCGGCGTCCGAAGACCTATTGAGCGCCTACTCGCGCGACATGGCCTTCCTTCGGAGCCTGCCGACGACGAAGTTAGAGTACCGCAACGAGAAGGCCCTGGCCGACATCATGCTCAACCCCGACGCCCTAGGCTACTTGGGTGGCGGCGGCTCCTGCTCGGGCTGTGGCGAAGGGACCATCGTGCGCATGGTTCTGGGCGCGACCTTGGGCGTCTATGGCCCAGAATCCATGGGCGTGGTGGCCGAAACTGGCTGCAACACCGTCTTCTCATCCACTTATCCCTACAACCCCTTCACCATCCCCTGGACCAACTCGCTCTTCGAGAATGGCCCGGCCGACGCCATGGGCATCCGCATGCGCTGGGATCAAGCGGGTTTCGAGCGCCGCCGCCTCTGGGTCTTTGGTGGCGACGGGGCCATGTACGACATCGGCTTCCAGTCCCTGTCGCGCATGGTGGCTTCGGGCATGGACATCAAGGTCCTGGTCCTCGACACCGGTGCCTATTCCAACACCGGCGGCCAGGCCTCCACGGCGTCATTCACCAGCCAGGTGGCGAAATTGGCCGCCTACGGCAAGGCAGAACATGGCAAGTCCGAGAAGCGCAAGGAGCTCGGGCGGATCATGATGGCCCACGGCGAGGTCTATGTGGCCCAGGTGGCCGCTTCGAACCTCAACCACCTCTACCGCGCGATTATGGAGGCCAACGACTACCCGGGCCCGGCCGTGATCGTGGCCTACGCCCCCTGTATGCCTGAGAACGGCATCTCCGACGATATGGCGACTGCGCAGGCCAAGTTGGCGGTGGACTCGCGCGCCTTCCCGCTCTTCACCTATGATCCGCGGCGAGGTGAGCGCTTCTCCGAGCGACTCTCCTTGCAGGGCAATGCCGGCCTCAAAGAGGACTGGACCAAAAAGCCCGACGGCTCTACCTTTGACTTCATCTCCTTTGCCCGCACCGAGGGGCGCTTCGCGTCCCATTTCGACAAGGGCGGCAAGCCCTCAGTCGAGCTCGAGGCGGCCCGCGACGACCGCCTGGCCAACTGGCATGCCCTCCAGGAGCTGGCAGGCATCCGCTAGGCGCGCGGATCTATTTGACGAACGGTCTTTCCTGCCCAGAATAGGTCGTCTCAAAGATGATTATCAAGAGGTCGACCATGGATGAGATCTACCTTCGCGACTACCGGATCGATGGCTGCCCGTCGGATAGCTCACACCTGATCGGCGACGACATGGCCGCACTTCTAGACGCAGGCCTGCCAGCCGATCAGCTCGAGCGGCCGCGTTACGCCGTTGAACACGGGGCCTGCCGAGTGGACTTCCGCCTGAGCTTGGGTCAGACCTTGATGCTGCGATATGATGTCGCCGCATATAAAGAACTCTTTGCGCACAACGGCCTGAGCAAGGCCCAAATCAAAGAGGCCCGCACCGCGCTCCGGGCATTAGGTCTGACACCGGACACCCGGGGCGTCCGGACCCCGTCGTCTTGACTCTCTCGGGGCGCTCGCCCAAGGTCCTCTCCATAAGAGTATGCTTCGAACGGAGGGCACCATGGTCTACAATCTGGGAACGCAGGCGGATCTGACCGCGCAGGCACAGGCCTTCTCCAATGCCCTCAACCTGCACTGCCGTTGCGGTGGCGGACTCTTCTTCGCTGGTGCTGCGGGAGGCGCGCCTGCGCGCCAGACGCAGAAAATCGATGGCGTGGCCTATGCCGCGGTCGAGGTATTATGTCGCTGGCACTCCGAGCCTGGCGCAACAAGGCCCCTGGGCAAGTTGGTCGCCGCCATCAAGCGCCACGACGAGGGCATCGTCGGTTGGTACAAGATCTAGGATTCCGTCCGCTATTCTTCGACGTAGCTGACCAGGCAGTCCATCGTGATACCATCCCGGTCCTTGAGCGTGAGCGGCACCGGCGCGTCGCCGACCTTGCGGCCTTTGAGAGCAGCCCCTACCAACTTGAGTGACGCGCGCGTCCAGCCGAATTCACCACCCAATAGCGCGAGGCTGTGAGCGAGATGTCCGGCGTGGCCGAACTGTATACGGATCAATCTACGAGCCATAGAATCCCCTCTACTTTACCGATTTGGCGGTAGCCTTGGCTGCGGCCAAGCGCTTGGCATGCATCTCTTGCGTGGCGCGCTGGCGGATGACGATGTTCTTGTAGCCGATGGTGCGCAGCTCGCCCAGCAACGAGGCATACTCGGCGGGCGTGGCTGGGCGTGAGCGGGCCATGCAAGAATTGTAGTTGGCTTCGCAGTGCTGGCCGACATGCTCATAGGAAGTGCATAGGCGACCCGAAAAATCGGCCGGATCCTCGGGGAACAGGGCAAAGACGCCACCACCTTGGGCGGCTGGGTCCTTGCGGAAGATGACGATCATGGCTAGCCTCCAACAGTATCCTAGCTTCGCTGAAGCCCGTCCGGCCTCTCGAGTCAGAGCATAGGACCATCGACGCTGCTGTCAATGGAGGGGCGAGCCAGGGCTTCTAGGGCAGCAAGTGCGGGTGAATTTTGTCGAGCCGCTGACAGGTCTCACAGAAGAGGTCATCAGGCTTCGAGAGCAGGTGGTCGCCACAGCGCTGGCACCAGCCCGGTGGGATGGCGATCGGACCCAAGATCCGGGAGTGGGGCAACTCGGCTGAGACTTGGGTGCCGGGCTCCTCACGCAGCCCCTGCACCGCCAAGACCTGGATGGCAGCGCCGGCTTTGAGAGCCTCAAGGCCGGCACCCAATGCGGCAAACCAGTCGGTAAAGAGGGCGACTTGCGGTCGCTGCCCCGGCATCCGGATGACCAGGGCGACCCTGTCATCCTCCTGGCTCGGTGCAACCAGGTAGTGGAGGTGTTCGCCATTCACATCGGTCGCTCCCAAGCCGCCGGGCGCGAGATAGGCGTCGGTGTGCCCGACCAGATGGTGGAAGGCATCGTAGGTCTCACGGTCATCGGCCCCCAGGAGGACCTGACAGACCGCGTCGTTGCGGCTCACCAGGACCACGCCGCGATAGCTGCCAACCATCGAATCGCCCATCACTAGCCCCCAAAGGTGAATGCGTAGGCATTGGCGCCGGCGCCATTGAAGGTGATGGTCACGATCCCGCGCCCCGGGGCATCCAGATGAACCAGGTGGTAGAGGCGGGCAGGCCCGATGGTCAAAGTGCCATCAGATCCCACATCTTCGCTTACGCCGACCTGACTGGCGGGCAGACCAGTCACCGACACGCTGGCGGGCACCGTGGCGCTCGTGCCCGCGGAGAGCACCAGATACACGTCGCGAGCATAGAAAGACATCTCAAGCTTGTCTCCGGGCCTAAGGGCGGTGATGTATTGCGGCTGGCCGTCAAAGGAGCCCGACAGGGCAAAATTGTCGTCGGACAGGCTGGTTGGGAAGGTGTAGGTGGCGGTGCCCGCCTTGGTGGTACCGAGTCCGGCCAGGCTCGCTGAGCGATCGGAGCCCAGATAGGTCTCACCAGTCTCACCATTGACAAACGGTGGGGCGGCGGCGCTGGGTGCCGCGCTGGGTAGGGGCACGGTTCCTTGATGTGCCTCGGCCAGCAGAGCGCGGATGTCGGACTCGGTGCCGGCATAGTTGCCCTCGCCGAACTGGGTAGAACGAATGTGACCGTTGGCATCGATCAGATAATCGGCAGGCCAGTACTCGTTGGCATAAGCGCCCCAGGTGGCGTACTCGTTGTCCTGGGCCACCGGATAGGTCAGGCCGAAACGGGCAATGGCGGCCGCCACATTGGCGGTGTCATGCTCGAAGGCGAACTCAGGGGTATGCACCCCGATGATAACCAAGCCCGCCGAGCTGTACTTCTGGTACCAGCCTTCCAGATACGGCAGGGTGCGGATACAGTTCACGCAGGAGTAGGTCCAGAAGTCCACCAGCACCACCTTGCCGCGCAAGGAAGCCAGGGTTAACGGATTGGAATTGAGCCAATGGTCGATGCCGACAAACTCGGGGGCGACGGCCCCAACGGCGAGATTGGCCTGGGCCGGATTGGACGAGCCGATCCCCAGATCCCGCAGGGCCGTCTGCACCGGGTCAGACCGCTCAATGGTCTGCAAGGTGTTGGTCCAGTCCGGGAAGGAGTTGGTCAGATCGGCGCTGATGGTCGTGTCGGCACCTACCGCCATCAAGGTCGCGGTGGCTAGGACCAGCACGCCCAGGGCTCGAGATCCCCAACCAGCGGCGTGGCGGAAGTGCAGTCGGGCGATCGCCGCCCGTCCACCCAGGGCGATGGCCAGCAAGGGCAATCCTGCGCCCAGGGCGTAGAAGACCACCAGAGCCACAGTGGCGGTTGAATTGGGCGCGGTGACCGCCAGGCTCGTAATGGCCCCCAGGATCGGTCCGGCGCAAGGCGTCCAGACCAGGCCCAAGCCTATCCCTGTGATAAAGCCGCCGGCCACCCCGGGCCGGGACAGACCCACCCCCACCGCCGGCAATCGGGCGGTGGCCCGCTCCCAAACGCGCGACAGGGCGGGGATCAGCAGAGTCAGGCCAAAGATGGCGATGATGGTGATGGCGGCATCGCGCAGGGTCGAGCTGGGCAGATGCAAGGTCTCGATGATCTGCACGCTGGCCAAGGTGAAAAAGGAAAAACTGACGATAAGGCCGGCGATGACCAGATAGGGCCGCCGGCGATCACCCGACGCGCCCGACGCCAAGATGATCGGCAGGATGGGCAGCACGCAGGGTGAGACCGCGGTGACCAGGCCAGCTATGAAGGCGACTATGAGTAAGATGAGCATGACTATCTCCAAAGGTTCCCGAGTATCGGAAAAATCACAAATTGGTCAAATCTAGAGCGCAATGATGGGTAATTCAATCTGGATCGTAGGACTTCTTCTGGGACCCGGATGCCTTGACATGGCCCCAAATCCGCCTATGGAATCAGTAGGAACTGCGTGTCCATCCACGCGAGAGACACACCCGCTTTGGGCGCGATCTGGCACGGATTAGCCGCAGCGGCCACCAGGACGTTAAGTTGGCACAGAATCCGCTCGCCATCCGCTCCCCCCGCCTGCTCACCCCGCCCGTACCTTTCGCGCCGCTGGTCATCGCCCAAGAGCATTGCAAGGGCTGCGAGTTGTGCGTCGGGACCTGTCATTCAGCCTGTCTCGCCCTGGACAGGACCCGCGTGAACGTCCTCGGCTACCACCCCGTTGTGCTCGTCGATCAGGCTGCCTGCACCAGTTGCGCCTTCTGTGCCCGGGTCTGCCCGGACGCGGTCTTCACCGTCTGGGCTCCCGGGCGCCAGGAGCACTCGTGATGAGCGGCATGACCCCCTTAGAGCTCACGGGCGATGAGCGCGCCCGACGCTCCCGCGTTCTGATGAAGGGCAACGAGGCCATCGCCGAGGCGGCCATCCAGGCTGGTTGCGACGCCTATTTTGGCTATCCGATCACCCCGCAGGCCGAGCTCCTCGAGTGGATGGCCCGGCGCATGCCGGAGGAGGGGCGGGTTTTCGTCCAAGCGGAATCTGAGCTTGGGGCTATCAATATGGCCCTGGGTGCCGCGGCATGTGGCGCCCGAGTGCTGGTGTCGAGCTCGAGCCCCGGGATAAGCCTCATGGCTGAGGCCATGAGCTATATGGCGGGCTCGGGCACACCCATGGTGCTGGTAAACGTCATGCGCGCGGGTCCTGGCTTAGGTGGCATCGGACCCTCCCAGAGCGACTACTTCCAAGCCACCAAAGGCCACGGCCACGGCGACTACCGCGTGCCGGTGCTGGCTCCTGCCTCAATAGCCGAAGCTATGGCCTTGATGGCCGATGCCTTCGAGTTGGCCGAGCGCTATCGCAGCCCGGTCCTGGTCGTCCTCGATGGCATCCTGGGTCAGGCCATGGAGCCGGTGACCCTCGATTTCCGCAATCCGCCACGTTTGGACAATGACTGGACTCTGACTGGGACCGGTGCCAGCGACCGGCCGGCGCGGGTAGTCAAGTCCATCGACCTCGACCCTGAGGCGCTCGAGGCGCGCAACCTGGCCCTACAGGCCAAGTACGCCCAGATCAGCGCCCGAGAGACCCGCTGGGCGGGTGAGGCGCTCGAGGATGCCCAATACCTGCTGGTGGCTTATGGCACCGCCGCCCGGGTGGCCGCCAGCGCCCTGGCCTGGGCTCGCGCCCGAGGCCTGGCGGTCGGGCTGCTGCGACCCATCACCCTGTGGCCCTTCCCGAGTGATGAACTCGCCCGGCTTTCGGTCCAAGTCCGGGGCATGCTCACCGTGGAGCTCTCGAGCGGCCAGATGGTGGAAGATGTGCGCCTGGCCGTGGCGGGGAGATGCCCGGTCGCCTTCTATGGCCGCATGGGCGGCATGGTGCCCACCCCCGACGAAGTAGGTGTCGCCCTGGCGGATTTGATCGCCAAGACCGAAGGGTCGAGCTCCGCATTGGGCGCCGCTCCGCTCCGCCCAAGCTCAGACACGGGAGGTGTGCAATGACTCTGACGATTGCTAGACCAGCGGTTGTGCGCCCGGCCCGGCTCATCTATGAAAAGCCGGCGATATTGGTCGACCGGGCCACTCATTACTGCCCGGGTTGTGGCCACGGAGTGGTACAGCGCCTGGTGGCAGAGGTCCTAGAAGAGCTGGATTTGGCGCCGCGAACTATCGCTGTGGCCCCCGTCGGCTGCGCCGTCTTCATCTACGACTATCTCGATGTCGATTTCATCGAGGCGCCTCACGGCCGAGCCCCGGCGGTGGCCACCGGTGTGCGCCGGGTGCGTCCGGAGGCCTTCGTCCTGACCTACCAGGGCGATGGCGATCTCGCGGCCATTGGCACCGCGGAGATCGTCCATGCCGCCGCCCGCGGCGAGCACATCACCGCCATCTTCGTCAATAACGGCATCTACGGCATGACCGGCGGCCAGATGGCCCCCACCACGCTTCTCGGCCAGAAGACCACCTCCTCGCCCGCCGGCCGCGATGCCGCCCTCACCGGCTACCCCATCCGCATCACCGAGATGCTGGCAAGCCTTCCTGGCGTCGCCTATGCGGCTCGCGGCACCGTGGCCGACGCGTCTTCTATTGGCAAATTGCGCGCCATGATCAAGCGCGCCTGTCAGGTCCAGCTAGAGGGCACGGGTTTTGCCTTGGTCGAAGCCCTGTCCAACTGCCCGGTGGGCTGGGGCATGACGCCGGCGACCTCTCTTGCGCATCTGGCCGGGCCCGTCGTGGTAGCTTATCCCACCGGAGTCATTGTCGATCGTGGAATGATCGCGCACCCGGCTCCCGACCTGGGTTGCCCATCCCCCGCCCATCCGGAGGACTGAGAGTGGAGCACGCCGTGGTCTTCGCGGGCTTTGGCGGCCAGGGGCTGCTGTTCGCCGGGCAGGCCCTGGCCCGGGCGGCCATCCGTGACGGCCTGGAGGTCTTCTGGATACCCTCTTATGGCCCAGAGATGCGCGGCGGCACGGCGTCGTGCACCGTCATCTTGAGCTCGGAGCCCATCGGCTCGCCGGTGGTGGATCACTTTGATGCCGCCGTGGTCATGAACCCGCCCTCGTTGCGCAAGTTCGCCCCACGCTTGGCGCCAGACGGCTTGCTCGTGCGCAACGATTCGCTCTTATGCGGCGAATCGTCTGGTCGAACTGATCTGCGCGAGCTGCCATTGGCCTGCACCGAACTCGCCGCCGCCGGTGGCGATGACTCATTGGTCAGTGTGGTGGCCCTGGGCGCCCTGTTGGGCGCCACCGGCTGGGTCAGTCCATCGGCCGTGCGGGCGGCTCTGAGCGAGATGGCCGCCCACAAGCGCCCCGAGATCATCAGCGCCGACCTGGCCGCCTTTGAAGCAGGGCGCCGGGCGGTCGATCTTTAGTTGCTCGGCTTGGCGGCCGGGGGTAGGGTGGGCACTGGGGTGGCGTTCGGCTCCCCATAGTAGATCGGGGTCTGGCTATCCCAGAAGGCGCGGTTGAAGCCGCCAAAGCCACCTTGTCCCGACAGGCGCAACCAGACCCGGCCGATGACCGCACTCGCGGGAATGGGGCCAAAGGCGCGGGAATCCAGCGAGACGTCGCGGTGGTCGCCCATCACGAAGACCTGTCCCGGACCGATGGTCCAGGAAGTCGCCGGACTGGTGCCGCTCATACAGGTGCCCGAGGCCAACTCGGATGGGCTTGTGACGGTGGAGATGGGCATCAGTGGCTGGGTGCCGTTGTTGGAGTTCACATAGGTCTCGTTGAGCTCGAGGCCGTTGAGAGAAA
>Ga0182027_10001461_pt1 | contig 39561 bp, 33 predicted proteins | sample 712E1DmetaG_FD_121300 | JGI IMG/M metagenome (GOLD analysis project Ga0182027, IMG submission 121300) | Permafrost microbial communities from Stordalen Mire, Sweden - 712E1D metaG (Illumina Assembly) | ecosystem: Environmental > Terrestrial > Soil > Wetlands > Permafrost | place: Sweden...
GGCCTACCTGCGCCACCTTTTCTGCGCCGGCGAAATACTTTCCCTGCGGCTTCTCACGCTGCACAATGTTTATTTCTATGGATCTGGTGCGCCGCGCGCGCGCGAGTATCCTGTCCGGGACGTTCGGACAGTTCAAGGAACAGGCGCTGCGCCGTCTGCAGCAGGCCGGCGCCGAGGAACCCGAAACCGCTCAGGGGGTCACCAATGATGGATCCGCTTGAAGAATGCGCACAAATTGCGCTGTCGGAATGTCTCAACCTGGGCCGTCAGGAGCAGCTTCTTGTCGTGTGCGATCCGCCCTGCGCCGAAATCGGCGATGCGTTTTGGCGGGTGGGGTCGGCCATGTGCCGAGAGGCCGTGATGGTACGGATATCACCCCGCAAACAGAACGGCAATGAGCCACCGCTCCCGGTGGGTGAGTGGTTTGGCCAGTTCGACGTGGCCGTGATGCCCACGTCGCGCTCGCTCTCGCACACGCAGGCGCGCAGAAAAGCATGCGAAGGCGGTACGCGCATCGCCACACTGCCCGGTATCACGCCGGACGTGTTCGTGCGCACCTTGCGCGCGGATTGGAAGAAACTGGGCAGTCTCACACGTAAATTATCGGGACAGCTTTCGGCCGCTTCGTCGGTGCGGATAACCACCCGGGCCGGCACGGAGCTGTCGTTCGGGACCGGAGGCCGCCAGGCCAAGGCCGATGACGGGCGGCTCATTTACAAAGGCGCATTCGGCAACCTGCCGGCCGGGGAAACGTACATGGCCCCGCTGGAAGGGACGACGGAGGGCACGCTCGTGGTAGACGGGTCGTTTCCGCTTACGGGACTCCTTCAGACGCCACTCGTTTTGAAGATTCGAAAAGGCAAGGCGGTCGATGTTGCGGATCATCCTTGCAAGGCCGAACTCGAACAATTGTTCAAGAAATACGGCCCGTTTGCCCGCAACATTGCCGAGTTCGGGGTGGGCACGCTCGACAGCGCCAGGATTACCGGCAATACGCTGGAAGACGAAAAGGTCAAGGGAACCTGCCACATTGCCTTGGGCGACAACGCTTCGATGGGCGGAAATGTGCGGGTGCAGATGCATTTGGACGGGATACTGCGAGAGCCGACAGTATGGCTCGATGATAAAATGTGGATGCGGGACGGCAGGATGGAATAGGAGTTCCAGATTCCAGAGTTCAGATTCCAAATTGGGATGCCTGCTGCCTGCTTTTGCAACCGCTCCGTTTCACCCGTAGAATCCCATTGCCGACAAATCCCGGCAGGTTCCCTTGCGCGGCTACTCCCGTAGCTCTGCATCCAGTCGCAGTCGTGATGCTGCGGGGTTCTTCAATTTGCATTCTGGAATTTGGAATGTGGAATTACTTTATCAGCCCCATCATCCTCGCCGCGACGTCCGGTTCAACCCTGTACGGGCTTCCCTTGCCTTGGAAGAAACCGTGTTTGTCAATAAGGTGCAAAGAGAGCGGCGTCAGGGAAAACGACGCGCCGGACGCTGCGAGGGTAAACACGGTCTCGCCTTTTGCAAACGTCCCCTCGTTGGCGAACGGTGACGGAATTTTGCCGCGGGCTCCGCAGTGCACGGCCACGCATCCTGCCGACACGGTAACCGGCGCGCCCAGCGCCTGTTCGGCGGCGTCGTACGCCTTGCGCAATGTGTCAACGAGACGCTCTTTGTCGACGCCGAGGCCCGCAAGCATTGCAGCATCGTCGCTCATGATGTCTTCGGGCCGCCGCGGGTCGGCGCCGAGGAATCCCGCCGCGGAAAACCGCGACGGGCCAAGGATTTTCCTAAGGTCCCGTTCGTCGGCAACTGCTTGCACGGGTTGTTTGTTGCTTTCAGGCGAATTTGTCATAAAATATCCTTGCATCCGGCAGGCCGCACTGTGTGAGCACCGCGATGCATGCGTTGATCATTCCCGGCGACCCGCAAAGGTATGCTTCGAATCGGGAACAATCCGGCACATTGCGCCGCACCACTTCCGTTATAAGGCCCCGCTCGCCGGTCCAGCCCCCGCTTTCCGGCTCGCTGGAAAGGGCGGGGATAAACTTGAAATCCGCTAGCCCGGTTTCCAATTTGTGAAGTTCTTCGACCATAAAGAGGTCCTTCTGCGAGAGAGCGCCGAAAAAACACCGGATGGTGCGGTTGCATTTCTTTCGAACCAGGTCCTGCAGAATGGACCAGATCGGGGCCAGGCCGGTACTGCCGCACACCATCAGCATGGGCGCCGCACTTTCGGACGCCCGGAATGCGCCATACGGTCCGGAAAACGAAATTGCGTCGCCTTCCTTGAGAACGTCGAATGCCCACCGGGTGAAGATTCCGTTTTTCGTCCTGCGGATCAATAGATCCACGCCCGACGAGTCGGACGGCGGCGACGCGATCGAAAAGTCGCGGAGTACCGCATCCCTCCCCAGATAGGACATAGACTTGGCCTGGATGTACTGGCCGGCCGTGAACTCGATGGTCTTTGGATTTGTCAATTCGATGCTGAGGCCGAGTATGTCGTACGTCACCAGCGTTTTGCGGGCGATCTTCCCGGAAAAGCGCTTGACGGAAAACAGTTCGTCGGGGACGGCTATGGCGAGGTCTCCAACCGGCTTGGTCTGGCAGGCAAGCCGCATGCCCGCGGCAATTTCGCTTTCGGAAAGGAGCGGCAATTCGGCGGCCAACGGCGGAGTCGCGCCGCCGACAACCTTCACCTTGCAGTAGCCGCACCGTGCATTGCCGCCGCACGCGGAAGGAAGGAAGAGACCGTTCCGCGCGCACCCGGCAAGCAGCGACGTTCCGGGTTTCACCCGGATGATCTTTTTACCGCCGTTGATGTCGATCGCCACGGTTGGTGCCTGGGCTGTTTCCATGAAGCTCCTGTGACCTTGGATTGTTGTGCGGCGACCAGTAAAATTACCTCATGAGATTGGGCATTCCAAACGGTAATGCGCCGTCTCCGGCCAACGCGGCCGAGGACAAGGGTTAATATGAGGCCAGGGCGTCCGTATTTTGTGGAATGGGGCTCTCTCAGAGGAATGTATTTTTCAAGTGAGGGAAATTCGTGGACGCTGCGGTTCTGAAGACAACACTTGATGGCTGGTATGCGGCATATCATGATCCGTCGTACCTGCGCTACGATCCCCTTGAATTCGTACGTCGCATGCGCGGCAGGGAGAACCGCGAGATCGCCGGCCTCATGTTCTCGTCAATTGCATACGGCCGGGTTGAGCAGATACGGGCGAGCATCAGGAATATCCTTGCCGTAACCGGCGCAGAATTGTTCCGCTTTGCCGTGGATACGCCGCTGGCAAAGAAAGTGCGGCTATTCGCGGGTGTAAAACACCGGTTCAACACCGGGACCGACTTCGCGGTCCTGCTGGAATGCGCCGCCCGGGCTCAATTGCGCTATGGGTCACTCGAGACTCTATTTTGCGAGGGCTTGAGGCAATCGCACCCGACGGTGGAACAGGCGCTAGACGTATTCGCGCTCCATCTTCGGGCCCAGGCCGCAAAAACACGGGGCGCGAGGTCGCGGTATTTCGATTTTCTTCTTCCGTCTCCGTCATCGGGCAGCGCGTGCAAGCGGTTGACCCTGTTTCTGCGGTGGATGGTTCGCCCCGACGACGGAATAGATCTTGGCGAATGGAAACGGGTTTCGGCATCGCAGCTCGTGATGCCCGTCGACACCCACGTCGCAGCCGTGTCCAGAAGCCTGGGGATAACGTCACGAAGGACGGCCGACTGGGCCATGTCTCGGGAGATCACCTCCGTTATGAGAACGGTGTGCCCGCATGACCCCGTGAAATACGATTTTTCTCTGTGCAGAACCGGCATGATTGATTTTAGAAACATAACCGCGGCTGCCTGACGCGCAACGGCTGGGCATACGGCGTTGTGGGGTGGCCCGTGATGAAAAGAAGAAAAGTCCAAAAATGGAAATGCAATTAGATTCGGGGTTATCCGCATGAGAGAGTTCGATGGACTCGCCGTCAATTCCGGCAAAGTGCTCGCACCGGCGTGCCTGTATTCGTCAAATTTGCACAAAGCCATTGACGAATACGATATCACCGGTGGGCAAATCGAGTCGGAACTGCTTCGTTTCGACAAAGCCCTTATAGACAGCTCCCGCGAGCTCGAAACGATTTCGCTCCGGGTAGCCGACAAAGTCGGGAACGTCGAATCGGAGATATTCATGGCGCAGAAGCATATCATGAACGACGATTCCATCGTGAGGCAGATTCGCGAAGGTATACGCGGAAAAAAGAAGAACGCGGAGGCGGTGATTTTCCAGGTCTATCGCGAGTTCGAAGAAAGATTCAAGGCCATGGACAACGTCTATCTCCGCGAGCGGGGCGCCGACATACGCGAGATACGCCGAAGGCTCCTGGACAACCTGAAACAGGAGAAGCGTGGTTTCGCATGCGAAGGTCAGTCACACTGTCAGCGAGGCGCAAACAGGATCATCGTTGCCGAAGAGTTTACCGCAGATATGATGGCCCACATGAATTTTGAGCGGGTGCGCGGTTTTGCCACCGAACACGGCGGTGTGTCATCGCACGCGGCGATAATCGCCCGGGCGCTGGGAATCCCGGCGGTTTCCGGATTGCACGGCATCACACAGACTGTAAAGTGCAGCGACATCGTTCTTGTCGACGGCGACAGCGGCCGCGTCTACCACATGCCTTCCGAGGAAACCATTAAGAAGGTGATCACCGTTGTCGACGTCCAAGCCCGCGCAAAGTGCATGATTGCGTCGCCGCCCGGCACGGAAGTTCTTGCCAACGCAAGCATTTTCGAAGACGCGCACCAGGCCCGCCTGCTCAAGGCCGACGGCATCGGGCTTTTCAGGACGGAAATCATGTTCATCCGCGAAGACCGGCTGCTCACCGAAGACGAACAGTTCGAGCGGTACAAGAATATCGTCGGCGAAATGGGAAACAGGCCGGTCACGTTCCGCCTGCTCGACGTGGGCGGCGACAAGCCGCTTCCGTTCCTCAGAATACAAAAGGAATCGAACCCGTATCTGGGATGGCGAGGAGCGCGGTTTCTCCTCGGAAACCCGGACATCTTTCACATTCAGGTACGCGCACTCGCGCGGGTAGCGCTGTTGGGAAAGATAAAGATCCTTTTTCCCATGGTAGTTGACGAACGCCAGCAGAAGGAGCTGGTGGACGGCGTTCGAGGTTTTGTGCAGGCGGTCCCGGGCGCCGCAGAGAATCTGCAACTCGGCGCTATGTTCGAAGTGCCGAGTGCTTGTATGCAGGCACAATTGATCTTCAAGCATGTCGATTTCGGCAGCATCGGGTCCAACGACCTCATTCAGTACCTGTTTGCGGTCGACAGAAACAACGAGCAGGTCTCCGCGGACTACAACCCCGAGCATCCCATACTGTGGAAGCTGCTCGCGGACCTTGTTGCGGCCTCTTCCGAAGCAGGCAAGCCATTGTCAATCTGCGGCGAAATGGCAGGCAGGGAGGGATTCGCCAAGCGTCTTCTTGACATAGGAATAAAGTCGCTTAGCGTGAGCCCACGGCTCATTCCGCAGGTAAGAACCGAAATGATGGAGTACTACGATGACGGTGCTTCAGTCGGGAAACCGGAACATCGCACGGAGGCGCGCGCGTAATTGTCCACCGCAGTGCGCGAAAAATGCGGGTGGTTGCGCGGCCGGCCATAGTTTATTTTGCTTGTTCTTGACGCCGCATCGGAATAGTCTATATGAACACCGTGTCCCGGAGCCGGCGACCAGAATCCACTGCCACAAGGAGCGATTCCGTATGTTGACACAAAGAGAGAACCACTCGTTTTCCGGTATCACGCTGGGACTGATCCTGTGGTGTGCCATCGCTGCCGGCGCTTCGGACGCAGACAGAGTGCAGCAGCTTGTCGACATTATCAAGAGCGGCCCTTCCTTGTATCGGACTCCCGAAGCCGCTGCCGCCTATGCCAGGTTCAATGCCCAGGGCGGTATTCCCGCGGTTTCCACCGACGACGGACTTGCGGCAATCAAACAAAGCCTGCGCGCCGCCATCAATCTTGCCGACTACGGAGACAAAGCCAGGGTCGCGGTGCCAACGCTCATCGAGGTTTTCCCGCAGGCAGAATATCTCGCCGTTGTCACGAATGCGCAGTTTGCCCCCGGAATGGGTTTCTTTGACGACTGGGTCCAAACTTACGTCATAAGTTCTAAGAACAAGTTTCTTCTGTCGTCGCCGTTCGTGGACTATCAGACGCTTTCCCGGTGCGAACAGTTTGTCGAAGCTTCGGGCACAACGGACATTCACCAGAAACGGATGGCGGGGAGTAAAATTGTTGAAGCCAACGCCGACATATACGTTACCATCAGGATAAACGCTGCTGCATGCGCGCTTTCGCGGATCACGGGCACGGATGCGGGAAGAACGCGCGAATCGTGGCGGTCGTGGTATGCCCAGAATAGCGGCGCACCCGCGCCTGCCGCGCTTTCCGCCGCTCCCGTAAAAATAACGGTGGTAAATACTCCCGCGAATCCGCCCAACGTTTATGTCGTTGGCGCGCGGTACCAGATCTCCCTTACCACGGGTGATGTCGTCTCCGGGATTATCGAATCGTCAGACGACGCATCATTTACAATACGGGTTGACGGCGGGGGAAGATACAGCTACGACAAGAGCTTTGTCAAGAGCCAGCTCATGCTGTCCGCGCCTGCGTACCAGGGCGGTTCCGCCGCGCCGGCCCCTGCCGGCGCGCCTGCGCCTGCGCCGGGTTCGGTCCCGTACGAAGACCTGATGAACTTTTCCTATTCGGGAAGGACCATGGAAGTCGTCATGCTCAACGGTACGGTCATGCGGGGCGCGCTCGGTGTCGTCGACGCCTCGATTCTGCACCTGACCGTGGACGGCGCGGAAATGCCCATTTCGCGCAGCCTTATCGCGCGGGTCTCGGTCGTTGTCGATCCGGCGGATACAAGATCAACCGATAGGCCGTCGGCCGCGCCGGCGCAGAACTCCGCGCCCCAGCCGTGGTAGGCCGATACGATCCACCGCGCAGGCACATGAAGTGGCGGAACATATGAAACTCGTGATCGCGATAATCCGTCCCGCAATGCTCCCTGATGTCAAGGAAGTCCTTTTCGACGAGAAAGTGGAAGGCTTTTCCGTCACCGATGTCATGGGCTGCGGTAACCAATGGGGCCACACCGAAAGCGAAAAAAACACGACGGTGGAGTCGAACCTTATCAGGAAAATCAAGATTGAATTTCAAGTGGCCGGGACGCGAGTCCGGCCGGTTATCGACAAAATCATAGGCGTCTGCCGTTCGGGCCGTATCGGCGACGGCAAGATCTTTGTCCTCAATGTGCCGAACAGCGTTGCCATGTGATGGAACCATGAAGCTCGTTACCGCGATAATCCAGCCTTCCAAGCTGTCTGATGTCAAACAGGCCCTGTTCGACGCATGCCTGGGAAAGATGACCGTGTACAACGTAAGCGGGTCGAGCCAGCTTACGCACTACCCGGACATCCACCGGGCCAACGACTACGAACCCAACCTTATCGGCAAAGTGAAGATCGAGCTTGCCGTCAATGACGACAGTGTTCGCCAGGTTATCGACATCATCAAGAAATACGCGCGCAACGAAAACATCAGCGGCGGAAAGATTCTCGTGCTCGACATCGAGCAGTGCGTAAGAATTCGCACCGGTGAAGAAGGACCCGCGGCGATTTGAGGAATCCCGTTGGGGCCGGCGCCGTTTCTCGGTGAGGAGCCGGCAGCGCGGTCGGCGGAGAACCTCCGGCCGAAAAACTATCCAGCAAGCACTGCCTCCATAGCCGCCTTAAGAACAACCTTTCGAACCTGCGATTCCGATTCCAGCATGCATTGCGGCCGATGGATTTCCCCGGGATACAGTATTGCATACATTCCGCTTGCCAAAACAAGGTCGGTTTCGCCGGCCACACTCCTAAAGAGTATCGTGTCTTTGGTCGCGGAAAGGTCCTCGCCGATCTCCGCGGACACGCCTGCGGGCGCAAAACCGAGAATTTCGGTGCCGCTCAAAACATATTGAACGTCGACGTACTTGACATGCGCTTCCGCATTTTTCGCCGCTTTGGGCCTGGTCCGGTATTCCTGGACAAGCGCAAACATTCTTGCCCCGTCGATTTCGTATCTGCCGATTGCCATTGCGGAAAAATCGGTGTTCTTGAGAACGTCGAGGCCTTTTACCAGATAGGCGGGTAACACAAGTTTGTCGGCGCTAAGCCGGGCGAGGCTGCTGCAGAACATCGGAAGTCTCCTTTGGTTTTGTGTGCGAGTAAAGAACCACGGCCATCGGCCGTGGCTTTGATGAGGGGGTGAAAAGGGGCTTTGCTACAATGGATGGTGCGAAGCGCCACTGCCAAACCCTTACGAAACGAGAGTGAGAAATCCCCGAAATCAAAGAAAGCACGTCAGTGCTTTTTCGTAACGTTGTGCTCCACGCCTCTAGGGCGTGGTCTCTTTTCAAGAAAACGCCGCAGGCTTCCCTCACATGCTTATACATGCGGCACAAAATGATGCAGGAAGAAAATACCTTCTTGCATCGGAGACCGTGTCACCGAGGCCTTGGCCGAGCCTGGAGATTCGTCGCCGCGCAGCGGCGGGGCGCCCGCATCCATTTTCGCGGGCGGGAGCTCGTCGCCATTCTTACTTTCGGTAAGATTCCCGCTCAACATTTCCGACCGTTTTTTAGTTATATATAATAGACAGGGGAGAGAAGAACCGCGCCTCAGGAGCGAAAAGCCCGCACTATTCGGCCATTATTCGTCGTTGACTTTCTACCGTATTTCTTTCCCCGGATACGCTGCCTCAATGCATTGGTTGCCTTCGAGGCGTCGGTTGTTGATTTCAATGTCGTGTGGTAATTTGTAACGCTTAACTGTCCAAGAGGGAGGGATGGCATGCATCTTCACAAGATTATCTCGCCGGTCATTTCATGCTTGATCGTTGCGGCGTCGCTTGGTTTTGCGGAGACCTACACTCCGGAACCGAGCAACAGAGTAAAAATCAATCTGGGGGAAACGCCCTGGAAGTTCACCAAGACCGATCCGGTGGGCGGCGCTCAGGCCATAACCTACAGCGACGCCGCATGGAAGGATGTCGGCATTCCCCACACCTGGAACGACACCGACACCTTTATCAACCAGCGAAGCGGCGGCGGCGACGGGTCGATGAAGGGGGGCACCTGCTGGTACCGAAAGCACTTCACCCTCGACGGTAAATATGCAGCGGAAAAAATCTTCGTTGAATTTGAAGGCGTTCATATGGGAGCGGCGGTTTACATCAACGGTACGTTCCTGCCCGGGAACAGTCCCGAGAATCCGACCGCAACGCACGTGATCGGCTTTATCGGGTTTGTGGTGGACATCACGCAGTATGTGCAGTTCGGCGGCGCAGATAACGTTCTTGCGGTGAGGGACGGCATGAGCGGCGGGTTCTACACGGCCCCGGGATTTTCCTCAGTTTTCAGGTTCGGGCAGAATGACGGCGGCATCTTCCGGCCCGTGTGGATGCACATCACCGACAAAGTTCATATTCCCGCCAACGTGTATTCGGTTCTCAATCAGTGGGGGACCTACGTTGCGACGCTTGCCGCGTCCGACGCCGGCGCAACGATCCGGATGCTCACGAATGTTCAGAACGAGGGCACCGCAAGCCAGAGCGTTTCCCTCACCACGAAAGTGGTGGATGCTTCCAGCAACGTGGTGTTGACTTTACAGAGTACCCAGACCGTGGGCGCGGGCCAGAGTTACGTGTTCGACCAGAAGGGCGACATAACGAATCCCACGTTGTGGTATCCGAACAACAGCATCTACGGGAAGCCGTACATGTACAAGGTATACTCAATAGTCAAGGTCGGCGCGACCACGGTCGACGTTTTCCAGACGCCGCTCGGCATACGGACCATCACCTGGGACAGCGATTATCCATATATCAACGGCAAGAAACAGTATTTGTGGGGGGCATCGGCGCGGTACGATTATCCCGCGCTGGGAACCGCGCTGCCGCCCGAAGTTGAGTGGCGCGATGCGCAGTTGCTCGCGAACATGGGCGGCAACCTGTGGCGGCCCGGCCATTCCGCTTGCAGCCCCGGATTCGTGAGCGCCTGCGACAATACCGGCGTCATGCTAATCCAGCCCAGCGGCGACGGAGAGGGTTCTTTCGATGCCGCCAATCTGGGAAATCCGCCCATAAAGGCTGCCGTCAAGCAGGAAGTGTGGCGCGACGGCATCGTGAGGGACAGAAACAATCCTTCGATATTGGCATGGGAAGCCTGCAACGCGACCATTGATCCAACGTTCGTGGACGGACTGCGCGCCATGAAGAACGTGTGGGACTCGCTGACTCCGCGAAAGATATCCGTGAGAGGCGGCCCGGAATTCGCGCCCGGCGACCTGGTGGGCTGCACCTTGACAGGCTGCGAGGTCGGCCGCAAGTCTGCTAATCCTTTGATGCCGGCCTGGGGCTCGGAAGCCTGGGGCAGGCAATCGGCGCGGTTCGAGTATGATTTCGAAATCGCTTTCATTGCCGAATTTCTCCAGAACTGGAGAAAGAGCCAGCAGGGAAATTGTTTCGGACTGTGCCAGTGGTATCTGGCTGAGACTCCCGGCGAAGTGGGTAATTTTCTCGAGATGCAGGCTGGAGTGGAGGCCAATGACCCTCGGTCCTTCGGTTCATCCATGACGGATTTCAACCGCATTCCCAAGATGCTGTATTACGCGTACAAGGCCGCATGGAGGCCGTATTCGCTTGAGCCGGTAGTTGCGATAGCGCATCACTGGAACCGTTCGGGTGCTGTTGCGGTCAATGTATTCAGCAACTGTCCCGGCGTGCGCCTTCTCATTAATGGCACGAGTCAAGGAACCAAGATTCCGAATCCCTGGACCGGCGCCGGAACCAACAACGACCTTACGGAGACCACCACCCAGTTGCCGTTTGAGTGCACGTGGAACGTGACCTGGGCCGCAGGAACGCTCCGGGCCGAAGGCCTTGATGCAAACGGCAACATGGTGTGTTTCGACGAGAAGAAAACAGCCGGCGCTGCCGACCACATTGTGCTCACCGTTGATCCGCACGTCGTGAAGCCCAGCGGCGAGGTTTTCGATTTCCGGGCTAATGGAACCGATGCCGCCCTGATTCTTGCTACCGTTGTAGATGCCAACGGCGTGCGGTGCCCCCTTGACAGCCACAATGTCACTTTCAGCGTTTCCGGGCCGGGAAACTACCGCGGCGGTTCCGACCAGTTCGTGACACCCACCCAGCCTCTCGGTTACCACGCGCCGCTCGACCCCGAGCTGCGGGCCGAAGGCGGCATGTGTAAAGTGGCGGTGAGAACCACGTTCACCCCCGGCGTGGTGACCGTTTCGGCTACCGCACCCGGGCTCGCGGGCGCGGCTTCAACTTCGTTTGCCGTGCTCGCTCTGGATGCTCCTGTGTCAATAGGCGGACCCGCGCTGCACGGAGCGGCCTCGTCCATGGTAACCGCACGATTTGCCGAGTTCGGCAGGACAATCAGGTACTTCCTCAGCGGGCCGGCGTCCGTGACCATCGAGATCCTCACAGCAAACGGAAGGATCGTTCGCCGCGTGGCCAACGATATGCTGGCCCAGGGATGGCACACCCTTCCGCTTGAGACAACCCCGGCCCTTGCAGCCGGCAACGGCGTGTACGTGGTTCGTCTCGCCGTCGCGGGAGGATCGCAGTTCGTCAAGCGGTTCGTCTGCATGCGGTAACCTGCATTCATACGCCGCGTTCGCAAAACGAGAGGCATCCGTCAAGGATGCCTCTTCTGTTATCAGGGCTTCGGAGTCTCGAATCCGGCCGGAGTTCCCCATTTTGCCGGCAATACCACCGCCCTTGGGGGCGTAATTTCAATAAGAGAAGCGGCCGGATAATGAGATTAATTGGGGCGAGGTTTTGAGGAGAGGAATTTGTTTGTGACTCACGGTGAATCTGCTGTGGCCTGTAGTGGTTGTGCAGGCGCAGTGGGTCGGAAAGCCCGGGCGCAGTTAAAGATATGCGCCGGGCTTTTCGCTTTTTGGAAGACCTGAATCCCAAAGTTTGCGCATTTCCGAAGGTTCACTGTCGCGGCTACTCCTGTTGTGTTGTATGCAGTTGTAGTCGTGGTGCTTCAAGGTTAGCAACCGACCAAAAACTTCCACAGCTTGCTGCGGGGTTCTTCACTAGTGAAGAGAGTGGAGATAGGCTCTTGCCCGAACCCGGGATCTCAAGGGTTTTCCCGGTTGTGCCCTGAATGCACGGCGGGAGAGCGCGGGGCCACGTTCTCCGGAAACCGGGTCATAACGTATTTTGTCGGGGTGTGGTTGGTGCGTACGCCAGGTTCATCTGCGCGGGATGGGGATCTGCAAAAAGCTGAACACCGTGGAACAAGCGAGGGAATCATGCCGTCCTCCGTTGTCGCAAGCATCCGTAAAGCGCTTGTCGAAAACAGCACCGAAAAAACAAGAAAGTCCGCCGCGACCTTCTTTAAAGAGGGGGTAAAGGCTCATGGCGCTCCGTCGGCCGCCTATCAGCGAATCGGCCGTGAGCATTTTGCCCTTGTCAAGAAACTGGGCAAGGCCGAAATCTTCTCGCTATGCGAAGAACTCCTCAAATCGGGCTTTATCGAGGAAGCAATCGTCGCGTACGAATGGGCCGACAAACTGCGCGCCTCCTTTGAGGAAGCCGACCTTGCGGTATTCGAACGCTGGCTCACGACCTACGTGAGCAACTGGGCCGAATGCGATACGCTGTGCAACCACGCGGTAGGATCGTTTATTGAGGCATATCCCGAGTATGTAGGGCGACTCAGGAAATGGGCAAAATCCGCCAATCGTTGGGTACGCCGAGCTTCGGCCGTGTCGCTCATTCTTCCGGCACGCCACGGCGAATTTCTCGTCGATGTTTTTGAAATTGCCGATATCCTGCTCCTGGACAATGACGACCTGGTTCAAAAGGGCTACGGATGGATGCTCAAAGAGGCGAGCAAGGTCCACACGAAGGAAGTCTTTGGGTATGTCATGAAGCACAAAGAGGTGATGCCGAGAACCGCGTTGCGCTATGCGATTGAGAAGATGCCGCAGGAGATGAGGGGAAAGGCAATGGAGAAATAATCGGACGAAACAGCTATTGTCTGATGTGACAATGAAAAGGAAAACGGCCCCATGCCAAATACAATCAAGACCGAGACGCTGGGCTTTCTCAGAAGCCTCAGATCGCACAACAACCGCGAATGGTTTATCCGGAATAAACAGAAGTATCTGGCCGCAAAGGAAAACTTCATCCTGTTTGTGCAAACGGTCCTGGACGAGGTGTCGAAATTCGACGAATCCGTTGCCGGGACCGAGGCGAGCACCACCATATACCGCCTATACCGTGACATGCGGTTTTCCCGGGACCCAACGCCCTACAAAACGAATTTCGGGGCCTCTCTCACCGGCAAAGGGAAAGAGGCGCCGCTGGCGGGTTACTACCTGCATCTGGAGCCCGGATCAAGTTTCCTGGCCGGAGGCGTTTACATGAGCGAGCCGCGGCAGTTGGCCGCGATCCGGGAGCGTATCAGCGGACGGGCCGAGGAATTCCTCTCAATCGTCAACACGAGGGCGTTTAAGAAGAACTTCGTGATCGACGGAGAAAAACTTTCCCGGGTGCCGCAGGGGTTCAGCAAGAGCAACCCGATGGCCGAGTACCTCAAATTCAAACAACTCGTTGTCCTCCGCTCGCTTGACGACAAAGAGGTTGTTTCAAAGGATTTTGCCGCAACGTGCGCACGAGTCTTCCGGCTGATGGCGCCGTACAACGGATTCATGAACAGGGCCGTACTCGGGCTTGCGCCGGTGGTCCGCGGTATTTTTCTTGAAGGATGATTTGCAGGTGGCCCGCCCGCACAAAAGCTTACTCTCCTCGCACCACTACCTTGATTGCCGGCTGAGCGTCGGCCCTGCAGAAATATAGCCCGGCCGGCAGTCTTACCTGCCGAATTGGCGCGTCGCCGTCGAGCACGAACGAATTCATCAGCCGCCCCGAGATATCGTACAACCGCATGCGCGTACGGCTTGACGCATGCGACGAAACCACGAGCATACCGCCCGAGGCTCGAACGTCCGGCGTACGGCGCAAAAATGTCTCGTGCGCTACGCATGGAACGTCGCTGGCCGAGGACAGCTTATTGAAGATCAAACTCGTCAGCGTCGAGCCCTTTGAGGGATAATCGCCTGTGAATTCCCAGAAGAATACGCCGCCGAGCTGGTTGCTTGCGGTATAGTCGCATTTGTCGGAAATAGATTGTTCGTTGTCGTAGGTATAGAACAGCTTTGCCGATGGGTTGTAGAGATAGGGCGCCTTCGCGACGCTGTCATATCGGTACGTGTATTCGCTGTTCGTTTCCCATCCTCTGAGCGTGTAATACGGCTCAACTCCGTAGTTCCAGGTTGTCTCGTAGAAATCGCGGGGAAGGCCTGGCTGAAACAGGCCGCTTGTCCCGCCATCGTCCACCTTTTTCCAACTTCGTCCGTAGTAAGCGGCGCCGATGTCTATCTTTGCGGACGGGACGCCTTTCGACTGGTAGAACCGAACAATCACATCGCCGTTATATTTGTCCTTGATGTCAACCGGTGAGGTGGGGAACGGGTCACGAGGATTCTGGTACAAGGCGGCAAGATGTCCCGTTGTTGAGTCCCATCCGCCGTGAAAATCGTACGACATCACGTTCATCCAGTCGATGTACCGGTTGTATTTGTCCGGTTCCTGAAATGTTACCGGGCCGTCGGTCTTGTCGTAGCCTCCGGGTGCGGCGATCGAAATGTAGTAGGTTGTTCCGTCGGCCTTGCCCGCTGAATCCAGCGTGGTCCTCAGGGTTTGGAGCATCAGTGTGTAATTCGATTTGTCGGCCGCCACCCCGTTGCATCCCTCATCGCCGGTGAGGTTGGGATCGGGTGATCGCACAAAGCAAGGATATTCCCAGTCGATGTCCACGCCGTCGAAGCCGTACTGTTTGATGTACTTTGCGCAGCTTCTCGCGAAAGCGCACCTCCCGCCATCCGTGGCCGCCATGGCGCTGAAATTGCCGCTTCGCGTCCATCCGCCAACGGAAATCATCGTCTTGACGCCATATTGTTTTTTGAGAGTGTTGATCTGGCCGATCTGGCCGTTCTGCAGTGTCCTGCACTGGATGTCGGCCCAGTCGTCGGTGCCCTGTAGTGCCCAGGTGCTGGTCACAATTTCGGCAAAGGCGTAGTTGATATGCGTGATTTTTGTCCATGGAATGTCCTGCGGGCTGTACTGGTTGTGCGCGGCGTACATTCCCCAGTTGATGTAATAGCCGATGATTCGTTTGGACAGAGCCGCCTCTCTGGCCTGCACGGGGGCGTGCAACGATGCCGACAGGCACAGGGCGGCGCATACCGCAATCGTTGTCATCCGTTTCATACTTCTGCCTTGTGTGCTGATGTTGTTCACCGCGCAACGGTAAATTTGAGTAGCCGGGTTTCGCGGGGCGATACGACGCGGGCCAGGTAAACCCCATTTGCAAAATCGAAAATGGCGATGGCGTCGGACGCTGGCATGCTTCCGGCAAACACGACGTTCCCCCGGATGTCCAGGATGCTCACCTGTAACGCGTCGCGTCCCGCATGAAGCCATTGTCTGCCGGCAACAACCGATTGCGGGCCGTCTTTCGCCTCTGGCGGAACCGGCGCGCGGGCTGCGGTCTGCGAAGCAATGCCGAAATAGCTTGAAAACGCTTTCCCGAACGCGTACGAATTCGTATTATCCCAGTTGATCGACCAGGTCATGATGCCGCGCAGGCCGGGATAGCCGCCGCTCTTTCGTATTGTGTACTTGCCGCCAAACGAGATGCCTTTAGTCAGATAATCGAGCGCCCTGGTGACGTCGGAAATCTGCGTGTAGCCGCCGCCGGCCGCGCCTTGCGTTGCGGGAAGTCCGAATGCCACCTGGGTCTCGGGAAAACCCGGGAAAATGTTGGTGGTAGAGCCGGCCAACCCGAACCCGCCGATGAGCATGTCTGTCATGGCGACGACAAAGTCGGCCGTGCCCTGATTGTAGGTGTTGCCGTCGGGCGCGAGGTTGCCGCCGCAATTATAATATTGAACATGCACATACGTGAGGATGTCGCGAAGACCGTACAGCACCGGCAAATAGGCGCCCCATATGCCGGCGAACGCCGAGATGCCGCCCTGGACATACGCGATTTCCGGGGCCGCGGTGACCCAGAAATCCGCGCCGCCGTTATTGGTTCGGAGGGTCTTCACCGCGTCAATAAGATTGACGAGCCTGGCTGATACCGGATTCTTGAAATCGGTGTCCCCGGCGCCCAGCTGCACATCGCCGTTTTCGAGATCCAAATCAATGCCGTTGAATCCGTATTTTTTGATGAGCGCATCCATGGTGGTGAGAAAGGTCTGCTTGTCGGCGTCGGCCGCGAGGATCACGGTTCCGTTCTGGCCACCCAGGGACAAGAGCACTTTGGTACCTCGCGCCTGCAATGTCTTGACATCTGCAATGAATTGCGCGTCGGATTCGATGCTCGGATCGGGCGAAAACGACATGGTCATGTCCGACGGCGAGGCTGAGGATGCGAATGCCACGCACACGACGTTGTAGTACGTCGGCACATCGGCGAGCTTGATTGCGGGAACACCTGCAAGGCCCCAATTGTGCCAATAACCCACGACAACGTGTGAGGCGGCGCTTGAGGAGTTTGACGGATACATGAGAAGAAGAAACGCTGCAAAGGCAAGTGAATATACGATTGAGTTGCGCTGGCGATTCATAAAAAAGTCCTTTGGGTGGAGATCATCGCACCAAATCGTTTAGGCGGATACCATGGATGCGCATATCATCCAGCCAGCAGTCCGTCCCTCCAGCGCACACAAAATGAATAGCGTTTATCGCAACGCACATTTGGGACCATTGCGTGGGCGGCGCGGTGTAGCGAGGCAGCCCGAGATGGGCGAGCGTGTCCTGCAGGCCGGAGGCCGGACTCGGAAACCAGTCTGTGATCACCGAAAGGTCGGCCGGCGTGAATTTTACCTGCGTCCAGGCCGCAGTCAGTGCGGTTTGCGCCACGGCCCGGATCATGACGCCCGGGACCTGCTGGATGAGCTCCACCATCACGCTGCCGCTGCCTTTTGCAAAGAAACTCAGCGTGTCGAGGCCGGAAAAGTCGTACAGGCCGGTTCCGACCGGGAAGCCGACGTAGACATAGGGATACGGATGGGGGTCGAGCGGTCCCTGGGTGCCGAGCGCATACTGCACGTGCAGACAGTTGTTTCGCGGCGCGGCGTCGGCAACGATGGCAGGCGCAAAATTCTGCAATGCGCCGTTGACAGGGGATATGAGCCTCGACGTGCCGAGGTTGAACGAATCGCTGTATGCTTCCCACCATCCGCCGCCGACAAGCGCGCCCAGGGCGGTCTGGTTGTCGCGGTCCTCAAAGTCATCGATGAGCACGGACCTATCGTCGGTGGAAAGGGAATCAATCCTGGCGGTGTCGCCCGCGCCGCAGAATGCCGTCCGCGTGAACGAAACGACCGGCGCACCCGCCGCGATCTGCTTCACAATCAACGAAAAGTCTCCCTGTGGAACATTCGGGAAGGCAAACGATCCATTGGCTGAAACCGGCGCGGCGCAATTGGTCCGGGCAAGGAACACGGCTGCCGGTGTTCCGGATGAGCCGTCAACCGTGCCGTGTATCGCCGCGTACGGGGCAAGCACAACGGTGCCCCAGGTGCCCGAAGCAAGCGTCACGAACCGGTCCGATTCTTCCGCGACGCCCTGGCCGGCGGCATCGGCCTGCAGCACGAAATCCCGGCCGGAAGGAATCGCAAGAGTAAAGCGACCCGAATCGTCGGCAGCCGTACTGTCGATGACGGTGGGGTAGTTGCCGAGCGCGTTTTTGAGCCATGTTGAATTGTCGATGAGCCGCACAACGGCATGCGAGGCAGGCGGTCCGTTGGAATACACTACCGAGCCGTTTGTTGTTTCGGAACCGTTGCCGCCCGCGATTCGCGCCGGGCTGCACTGGGCACATAACAATGCCAAAGCGAGAATCAGGAGAGTGCCGGCCACTATCTTCACGGCGCCGTCCTTTCTACTTTGGAAAGCGGAATCAACTGGATGTTGAGCTGGTATACACAGTCGGGCGAGGGATTCTCGGCGGCAAGCCCGAGAATGGAATTGCGAAATTCGCTTATGCGCTCCCGGATTTCCGGAAGGTCGCCGGAAGCAACCGCTACCGTTACCGTCGAAATGTCCCGAAGTTCCTTTGCATGGCGTTCGAGCGACTCGCGCGCCAAATCGATAGTCTGTCGCTGAAATTCCCTTACCGCAATTGATCGCCATTCCTTGCCGGTAGTAATGGTGGTGTCGGTGATTTCGTAGACCCCTCGTGCATTTTTCTTCACCAGCTTGAGGCGTTCGAGCAGGCGCACCGCCTTTTTCGCATCCCACGCCGATATGGACGGGCTCAGTTGCTCGGCAAGCTCCTTGCAATCGCCGCGGAACCCGCAGAAGCCGATAAGCGACCGCACCGCGGAGTAGTACCACTTCTGGTAGAATTCGTACTGTGATTCCTCGATCCTGCGCGCCTTGACGTTCTTGAGCGAGAGGAGCTTTTCAAAATAGAGCTTGATCTGGCGCTCCGACTTTGCCTTGCCGAAGCTCACCAAAGTCGAAAAATAGACGGATTCCTTTTCGTTGAGTTTGCAAAGCGCGGCGAATCTGTCGATGCTCGACTCCGCAATATGGAGCCTTCCTTGCATGACGCGCACAAGATAGCCCGGGTCCATGCCGACCTTGTTGCCCATGTACCGGTAGGAGAAGAACGAGTTTGTCTTCTTGCGTTCCTCGTAGAATTCCTTGAGAAAGAGGCGATAGTCGAGATAGTCGAAGATGTTCATGCAAAAGCCATCCAGGAGGTGAGCTGATGTTCTGACTGCTCCATAAATATAGCGGAATTGGGTCGGGGAGTGCGGAGCAATATTCAGAAATCGTTGATGTTTATATCAACGGCAGGCAGCAAGTTTTGCATGGAAATATAGATGATAAGAGGCAGGAATATGGATGTTTTATCAATATCTATGTCAACGCAAATTGTTGAGAACAACCGTAATGTTTTCTTTTAGATGGCGGTTTGCCCGCTGCGCGACGACACGGCGGCTATCTCTTCTGAAATGGAGGTGAGCGAGAGCACGCCCTCGGCGTATGTGAAGTTGTAGGTAATGATGCCTTCGGCCACGGACAGCCCAAATGTTAAATGGAAGAAGGTGGTGTCGGCTTTTGTGCTCATTTCAATCGACGCTATATTCGTGAGGCTATCCAAGAGATGAAGGCCGGGCTTGACGCCGGAGTACTGGTTGTGCAAGATCATGCGGAGAAGGTCCATTGCCGTCGGTTTGCTGATTGAATCGCCGGTCCGCGCGATGATCGTGACCGAGTCGACCCTAAAGATTCGTTTCTCGAAGCTGGAAAAGTACTGCGGCGTGGAATACCAATTGTTTACAAATACTCGTCCGGTATCGTAGGCGCTGTCTGCAGCATAAGCGATAGGAAATCCGGTCGGTATCGGAGAATACCGAATCAAAGGTGACTGTTCCATGGAAGTCGGTATTAGTGTCAGGCGTTGCGCGCATAAGCATCACGTATGAATTGTGGTGAACCGCAATCGAATCGATTCCCTGAGTTGAAAAGTGCGATGCAAGCGCCGCGATGTCGGGTTTGTCCTGCGCCGAGAGATTTGCGTTGGGGATACTCACATTCGATCTGTGGAATCGTGGAGAACCTATTCAGTATTGATAGTCGACGGTTGTGGGAGAAAGGTTCATCAGTGTCATGCATCCGGCACAGGGACGTCGCGGCTAGTAGTACTTCTCGATGCCGCCGTATCCGATTTGTTTGTTTTCGTGCGTCTTCTTGATAAGGTTGGCAAGCCTCTTGGCAAATTCCTGTGGCCGTTTTCGCGCGCCGTCAACATACGCAACCCGGATCCTGTTGTAGGAATCCGAGAACCGCTTGAAGTGTCTCCACGCAATTGCATCGTTTCTGATGGCTTGAAGGATGTCCGCCGGAAACACAAAATTCTCCGCAAGCACCTTACTGACCGTTGCCTGCACGGATGGATGGATGACATCTTGTTGCGCGAGCAGCCTCAAGCGCTCTTTGTTCGACTGCGAGTATACGCTGCCGGATTTCCTTGGTGTAAACCGTTGCACCGTGGCGCGGTCGTTCAGTTTACGCACCGTGCTGTCGATCCACCCGAAACACAGGGCCTCTTCAACGGCGTCGTTGTAGGCGATTCGAGGCAGTCCTGAAGCCTTTGTGGGAAAAACAAGCCAGATTTCCTTTTGCTTGTCGAAGTTCTTTTGCAGCCATTCGCGCCATTCGGTCCTGGTTGCTGCATGGAGTGTTTCCATGGGAGCGACTCCGTTTGTTGAAGTACAGAGCAAATTCGCGCGCTGATATACTAATATATACAACATATTTGAATTGATAAACAAATCCGGGCCCCAGCTTGTCAAAATTCGGTAAATTCATTGGTGTTGCGGTTCTTCCATGAAAAAAACCTCTGGAGGTCTTGATGAGGCGCTTGGACTCGGCATGGAATCTTCTCACGTGCATTTGTGGTTGCACGGCAATCCTGGTTTCGGCGATCGAAGTGCATGCCGCGCAAACCGTCGGAGCCACCACCCCCTTTACGACAATTGAGGCCGAGGCCGGATTCCTCGGAGGCGGCGCAACCGTGCGGAAATTGCAAACTATTCCCGACAATGCGCTGTCGAGTCCGGAACTCGAAGCGTCGGGCAGGGCGTTTGTCCAGCTCACGGCCACGGGGCAATCGGTGTCGTGGGTAAATCCCGTGGACAGTGCGAACACAATTGACATTCGCGAGTGCATTCCGGACGCCGCTGCGGGCGGCGGCATTGACGCCACCCTGGACCTGTACGTAAACGGGGTTCTCCGCCAGGCCGTGCCGCTCACCTCGCGCCAGACCTGGGTATACGACGGCACCAACGGCAACAACAACGGTATGGACCAGACCCCGGCAACGGGCGGTCCGCACGTGTTCTACGACGAAGCTCGAATCTTCTTCCAAGGCGACGCTCTCAAGGCGGGGGATACCGTCACGCTCAAGAAAGACGCCGCCAACACGGCATCCTTCTATTATGTCGACTGCATCGATCTGGAATCGGCCGCGCCTAAAACGCGGCCAGCCAATTCCCTTTCGGTGGCGGATTATGGAGCAACGGGAACCGGCACTGCAAGTGTCAACAGCGATTTCAATTCGTGCTGCTCGGCCGCGAAGTCGCAAGGCAAGACGGTGTGGGTCCCGTCCGGTACGTACTACCTGAACGCCAATTTTAGCCCCAACGGGGTTACAATCCAGGGCGCGGGAATGTGGTATTCCACTTTGTACTTTACCATGGGGCAAATTCAGGCGGTTTCCTGCACTCTGGAGGACTTTTGTGTGGACGCGGTCACCGTGCAGCGTGACCAGGGCATGGGCGGCGTCAACATAGCCGGAAGCAACTGGCTCATCGACCGCGTGTGGGCGATCCACGGGTGCTGGGCGGGGTTCTGGTGCTGCGGCACCAACGGCACCCTGCAGAATTCCCGTTCGTCTATATGCTGGGGCGACGGTCTCAACATGAACAACGGATCCGCGGGCAACAACGTGGGAACCAATCTTCTCGCGCAGAACAATTTCACGCGCGGCTGCGGCGATGACGGAGCGACAATCTATTCCGTAAGTTCCTCCCAGGAGATCAACGGTGCCACCCTGCGAAACAATACCACGGTGGGCATGTGGTGGGCCAACGGCCTTCGCATTGCAGGAGGCAAGAACGTGCGCGCCGAAAACAACCTGATTATGGATGATGTAAAGGAAGCAGGCATTTACATCGGCGTTTTCGGCTCGGATGGAAACAACCTGGATTCCGCCGTTGTCACGGGCAACGTCGTCCTTCGCTGCGGCGGCCGGCGCGATCCCGCCGGCATGGCCATCAACGCTTCGCCGGGAAGCAAGGTGGTTAATGTGACGATTTCCAACAACACCATCAAGGATGCGCAATTCTACGGCATGCTCATCGGCAGCAACACCGTCACCATGAACGTACAGCCCAACAATATCATCGATCATCCGGCCCAGACCGCAATCTATGTGCAGGGCGGCTCGGCTGGCTCGGCGTATTTCGACTCTAACCAGATTGTCAACCGGATTCCGGGACAGCTCGCGTACAAGAACGATGCACCGTCCACGTTCAAAGTTACGTTCGGGAAGAACATAGGGTTTCCGGATACGCTGCCTGTTGCAACCATTGCGCCGGTCATATTCACAAAAGATAACGGCGGCATTTCCTTTTCGCAATCACGCGACGCCTTGGTGGTACACTATTCTGCAACAGCCGGTAGCGGAAGTGTGAGAATCGCGCTGTACAATTCGGCCGGAAAACTGGTGTTTCGCGCAGGCAATGTTCTTTCACATGAGGGAGTAAACCGCGTCGAGTACCCTCTGGGAAAGTTCGGGACCGGCGTCTACGTCGTAAGAGTTCTTCTCGCGGACGCAAGCGGGCGGGAAGAGACGGTGAAGTCGGGGACGGTGGTTGTGGGAAACTAGCGGCACCTCTTGTCTCAGGCTCGCGGATTCGGTTCTCCTTCCTTGGAAAATCATATCTGCCGCACCAATTCCTTCGTTGAAATTGCTGTACGCCATGCAAACCTCGAAGCATCTCTATACCGCTGACAGGAATAATCACAGTAAGTATCACTTGTGTTTCAATTATTATCATAAATCATTGAAATATAAAGTAATAATACTTAAGCACGCTGACTAGAAGTCAGCTAATAACTACAAAAAAATCTAGCAATCCACCTCCTTTAATACTAAATTATTTACAGGCTCGTATTTGCAGCTTGGCGCGATTGAGCCAAGGTAGTGTCCCAATACGGGCACAAAACTCATTGTCCCTTCAATGTGTGGTTCTTGGTCCCCGGGATTGATGGACCTTCTTGTGGTGAGTCTTTATGATTTCCGTCTTTTCCTACACCGACTACCGCGCCTTTCTCAAGGATTTCTACGAGGCGCGCAAGAAAGACGATCCGCATTTTTCGCACCGGTTCATCGCCTCGCACGTCGGGTTCGACTCGGGTTACTTCACAAAAATCCTTCAGGGCAAGCGGAACATTTCGAACGCTCTCATCGCGCGGTTTGCGGAGTTTCTCAAGCTCAAGGCCCGGGAAGCGGAGTATTTCGAAGCGCTGGTGCTGTTCAATCAGGCTGCCGGCCACTCGGAAAAGAAGCGCTATTTGGAGCGCCTGATGTCGTTTGGGGCCACCGATGCGGCAAAACTTCGGCGTCATCAGTATGAGCTGTTTGACAAATGGTATTACCTCGCCGTCCGCGAAATCCTCGCATTTTATCCGTTTAGCGGCGACTATGCAAAGCTTGCGAGTCTCACCGATCCGCAGATCCGGCCCAAAGAGGCGAAAAAAGCGATTGCCGCACTGGAAAGGGCCGGGCTGATTCGCAAATGCGCCTCCGGCGTGTTCGAACGCGTGGAGCCGGTGTGGACAACAGGAACAGACACGCAATCGGTCGCACTCGTCAATCTTCACCGTGCTATGGCGGATCTCGGTAAGGACGCATTTGACCGGTTTGGACGGAAGAACCGCAGCATGTCCACGCTCACGCTGAGCATCTCCGCCCGGGAGTACGACCTGCTCGTGGAGGAGCTCGAAGCCTTGCGGCGCAAGATGCTGGGCCTTGCACGCGCGTGTGAAAAACCCGACCGGGTATACCAGTGCAATTTGAACGTGTTTCCTTTGTCGAAGCTGCCCGACGCCAAGGAGAAGTCATGAGTGCTGTGAGACGAATACTCTACGCTGCCGCGGCGCTGTGCCTGGCGGCAACAATGCAGTGCACAACGCACTCCACCGCGTCCGGCGGGGGCGGCATCGAGACCGTTGCCGTTGTGGGGCACGCACGCCTCGCCGACAACTCCATTCCGACAGATGCCGCAGTTTTTGTGCGGCCCGCCGGTTTCCTGGCCGGTGCGGATCTGCAAGCGACATTGGCCAACGCGTCGGTTGACGCCCGCGGCGATTTTCGCCTGGATTCAGTTGCTCCCGGCCCCTATGTTGTGGAAGTCAACGATCTGTCGCACAACAGCGGACTCGTTGCATGCAGTGTGGTTGTGTCGGGCAATGGAACCTTCGACATCGGCACGGATACGATTCGGCCCTATGCGTCTATTTCCGGTTCTGTTCTACTCCCTTCGGGGGCTGGTGCGAACACCTACGTGCAGGTGTTCGACCTGCAGCGGCTCGTTCAAACGGACTCAAGCGGCGCTTATGTCTTGTCCAACATGCCCACGGGAGTCTTTAGGCTGAGGATTGTCGGGCCGGGCGGGGACATCGGCTACCGCGACACCTCGAATATTGTGGCGAGAAGCGGACTGGTCACCGTCCTTGCTGCAGTCTCGATGTTTTCGTTTGCATCGGAAGATTATTCGAGTTGGAAGTACTCAAAGCGCATTGTGCTCAACACCACCGCCGGCGGTGCAAACGTGGCCGCAAACGTGATGAGTTTCCCGTTGCAGGTAAGGTTGACCAGCGCGAATTTCGATTTTTCGCAGGCAAGCGCGGGCGGCGCAGACCTTCGCTGCGCGGATGCGCAGGGCAGTCACCTGCACTACGAAATTGCCCGTTTCGACAAAGACCTGCCGGCCGCGGAGATTTGGATCCTGCTCGACACGGTTATGGGTAACTCAAACACGCAAACCATCACCCTGTATTGGGGCAGGCCCGATCTTACCGACTGGTCCAACGGCGGTGCGGTGTTTTCCCCGTCGCTCGGATACGCCGCGGTGTGGCACCTTGATTCGCTTGCCGACGCCACAGGCAACGGCAACGCACTTGTCAACAATGGCGCGATAGCGGCGGCCGGGATCACCGGATCGGGGTTTACACTCAATGGCGCGAACGAATATCTCTCTTGCGGCCCGTCGGCGAGCCTCAACATGGCGGCGAGCAATCTCAGCATTATCGTGTGGGAAAAATCAAACGATCATTGGTCAACAGAGCGCATGCTGTTCGAACACGACGTGTGGGCAAATGCCGGGACTTACAGCTTTAGTACCCGCAACGACAGCATCCTGTCCTTCGATTTTCCCAGCGCCCTGTCCGAAGTACGGGGATGGCAGGGCTCCAACGCCGACGGCGCATGGCATTGCCTTGCGGCAACGCTCAACGATGCGATCGATACCGGAAAAGTCTACCGCGACGGCGTTTTTCTTCACGCCGATACGGTTCGAAGCTCCATTGGCTCGAGCGTAGCGTCCTGCTATATCGGTTGCAGGGGAGGCGTTGAGCGGTTCTTCAAGGGCGATATCGACGAGGTGTGGGTAATGAACCGGGAAATTTCCGCAGCCTGGCTCAAGTTGCTTTATGAGAACATGCGGGAAAACCAGTCGCTGTTTACGATGCAATAAGGAACGCCGAGGAAAACAATTCCGCTGGATGGGAATCAACCGAGAGGAGTTCGGTCATGCATAACGACAAGATCACGTATCTGGCACCTTTTCTCGTCTGCGCCGCCTGCTTCTTTTCTGCCGCTTTTTCCCAATCCTTCACCCGTGTCAAGTGCCCCGCGTCGGGCATGACGTTTACGCAGGGGCTGCCGGTTCGGGTGCTTGCAGATGGTGTGGATATCAACGGTTACCAGTGGAATGATGGTCAGAACGAAGCCGCGGAAGTACGGTTCTTTGCAGATGGGGTGCAGTTTGCGGTCGATGGCCATTCGCGCGGCTACAACCATTTCGAAGCGATCGACACCAGTCTCACCGTGGGAACTCACGTGCTCTCGACGCAAAGCCTGAACTACGGAAATGTTATTCTAAACAGCGCAGAATCGGTTTTTATTGTCGTTGCGCCCATGCCGGTCAAGACAAAGAGCGTTTCACTCACCGCGGATATCCTGCTTTCCGGGAACCAGACCCTCGACTGGGAGGACGCGATCGTGCAGGGGAACGGCTTCAAGGTGACGAGCGCGGACAACTGGACCGGCGGCATCACCATCAAGAATTGCTTCGTCACCGGCCTTGCCGTGCCCGCACGGGAAATTCCCGATACGGCAGTTGTCAAGGCGCTGGGCATCGACGTGTCGACGCAGGGCGGGTCGGTGGATCTCGAGAACACCATTTTCGAATGGACGGGCGGCAACCGGTTCGACGTGAACGGCGGCGGCGGCATTGTGGTGCGGGGCTGCGAGTTCAGGGCCAACGCGTTCATCGCGTACGATTCCAGCAATCCGGAGCGGTCGCCGTTCCTGGAGTTCTCCGGAAACGCAACAGGCTCAAAGGTGTTTGCCGCCAACAACGTGGGCGCCGGCTACCTGTACATCCACAACATGAAGGGATGGCTTGTCGGCGGAAATTCCGATGCGGAAAGCAATGTGTTCATCGGTCCCAGAACCGGTCCGCGCGTGGAATTCTCCCAGGACATAACGATTTGCGGCAACTACAGCCATCACGATTACAAGGGCGGCTGGAGCCAGGGATTCAACTTCTGGTTTTACGACAACTCAGGAGTCGTGATAACCGAGCACAACGTGATTTCGGAGGCGTCGTGGCCCGTACAGTCCGTGAGCGGGGAGTTCCGCTACAACCTGGTGGTCCATTGCGGCCACGAGTGGGTGCGGACAGCGCTTACCGGCACCTCCATTCACCACAATGTCTTTATCGAGCCGTCGACACCGGGCGACCCGGCAGCAGGAATCTGGATGTACGAGAACCAGACCGGCGTGAACATCTGCAATAACACATTCGACGCGGGCGGCTCGCCCGATTGGCTGCCGGCGCCTGCCGTTTCCGTGTCCAGCGGCTCCATGATTTCAAAGCTTACCAACAACGTGTTTACGGGCTTTGCAAACGATAGCACGGTCGGCATCGTCGACCGGTATGTCGTGGGCGGGGAAAAGGACTCGGCTGCGCGAATCGTCAAGGCGGACTACAATTGTTTCTACAATCCCAAGGGAAGGAAGGCCAACAACTACGGCAGCTTCCTTGTTTCGGGTGTTTCCGAAGGCACCGCCGGTTACGGCGGTCACGATCTTGGGGGAATCAACGGACAGGTTGACCCGAAATTCAAGTTGGGCATGGATACGTCCTTCGGCCTGAACGAGGCGGACGTGTGGAATCGTGTCAAGACCGTGTCCATGGTTCTGGCAGAGTACCGCAACCGCTATATGCCCAACACCGGCAGTCCCCTCATTGACGCAGGCGATCCTGCAGACGGACCGGGCGTGGACATCGGCGCAGTGGGTGCGGGAAAAGACGATCCCGCGGATTTGTTCGGGAAATTCGGGACGACGGCAGCTGTGAATCCGCCGGCACGGCGCACGACAGTTCCTGTTCCTGCGGCACACTCAAGACTTTCAAAATCATCTATGGTGGTCTTGTATAGAATTGACGGAAGAAGAATTGGAGAAATGAATGCCGCGGCCGTCGAAGGATTTTCGCCGTTAACAACGCTCGGGAAGAATATTCCGGCGGGAGTATATGTTGTGAAGTGTATGGATGGACAGACAGGTTTCAAAGTTGTGACAGGACGATAGCATCAATGAAGCTGATGGCGGAAGATGTCGACCCGGCAGGGCCACGCGTGCGACGCCGAATCAAGGCAAAGGCGGCATTGCGTCGCCTTCGTCGAGGCGATGTCGAATACGGGGTGCTGCAGCCCTTTCCGGCTCTCGAATTGTGCGGTGCAGGAATTGTCCGGTGATTTCAGCCGCGGAGCGGCACACCTTTGAGAAGGCGTTGCGGAAACGTGACGCTCGTAACGCGCAAGCGTTGCGCTTGGCGCACGTTTCCGCTGGAAGGGGTATGGGTGCAGATCGCCTCCCGCCGATTTCCGGCGGGAGGAAGCTACACCCTAGGGGAAACCGGCTACGGTTTCCCCACCACAAGCAATCTAAAGTGAAAAAACGAGGCAAACCAATACAATTTTCGTTGGAGGCATCATGACTGCTCGCACACTGCTTGAGTTTAGTTTCCTCGCAATCGTCGCAACAACCTCAAGTGCCCTTGCGGCTACACATCCGGTTCTGCTTACTCCCGACCGCCTTGCAACCCTTTCCGCTGGCGGCAGCGAGTGGAATGCGATTAAACACTACTGCGACGACAGCCTGAACCTGGTGATAGGACCGGACTATGCCGGCTGGGGATGGCGCACCGCAGTAGAGAATTTCAGCGAAGCCTATGTGGTGACCTTGCCCAAAGACCCGGCGCTTGCCGCGAAATACGGGAAGAAGGCGCTCGCGATGATGAAGGTGCTTGCCCGCCATCACAATTACGGCGGCCCCGATTGCGGCCAGCTGATAGGGCTTGGCGACGGATCGACAAAATCGTTTGCACTGCCCATGACCCCCATGACGGGAACAACGATCACCGTTCTCACGGCGCCGGTGACGGACACGGCGCTCACCTACACCGGCAACGCGGTGCAACTGGACCACTTTGACCCGATTGTCAAGATCAGCAACACGGCCGGCGGCCCTGGCGACTACGCTCCCTCCGCCTACAAACTCCTGTACCGCGACAGCCTTTCCATCTTCGTGCTCACGTGGCCCGGCAGCAGTCATCCGTCAACGGGCGCCACGTATCACGTGTTCATGACGAACGGCACGGGGACCGAAGTGCCGTCAGGCCAATTCTCTGTTGCCAACAACAGCGTCGTTTTTACATCCGCCCCTGCCGCAAATCAAGCTGTGTTCGCGCGGTACATCGCCGACAACTACGATCAAACCGGCAACTTTCTCGGCGGGTATTCGTCGGTGACGCCGGACGGCCCGGGTTACCAGATGCGAACCTTTTGCCCCGGCCTGGCCTACGGCTTCGACCTGATGTATAGCGATGCGGATTTCACCGCTGCCCTCAAGGCCGAGTTCGACACAGTGCTTAACCAGGAAATCGACTGGTACTCGTCGTACGGGTACGAACACGACGGCGACTTGGGCAACTACTTCATCCGCGGCTACCTCACGGGAGTCATGTTTACGGGCTACGGCACCGACGGCGCCAACAGCCGTAGCGCCGGATTCAAAGTATTGGCGGACACCTGCATTGGCCGCACCTTTAGCAAGCTCGACCAGAAGCTGCCGGGAGGTTACGGCCCGCAGGGTCAATATGCCAACGGCACGGCAGGCGACGTGCTCCAGACGTTTACCATTTATCAAAGCCTCACGGGCGTGGATCTGCTGTCCAAACTGGAATGGACGTCCAACATTATTCCGGCAACAATCCACGGAACAAAGCCGGACCGCGCCACCTTCTACGACGGCGGTGACTGGAGTGACCTTCCGGCAACGCCGCTTACCGGGCTTGTTGACGCGTTTCTCACCTACCTTCCCAATCACCCAATGGCGCCCTATGCCCGCCAACTCCTCAACGACATGGGGACGGCCGACAGCTTTCCCGGAGTGACGAAGGACTACAAGACGGTCTTCCCTTCCGCTTATTTGGCAAAAGTGTCCGGACCAATGTATGCGAGGTCCGACTGGGGAACAAGCGCGGTGTGGGTGAGCCTCGCCGCGGGAGAAATAGTAATGGACCACCAGCATTACGACCAGGGCCACATCACCATCCAGCGCGGCGCGGACTATCTGCTGGTTGACGGAGGAGGATACGGCGAATACACCACCGACAAGCACAACACGCTGCTCTTTGACGACAGGGGGGCGGGAGACATTTCAACGTATCCGCCGGGCCAGGGAGCATGGGGATTCAACAGCGTTTCCATAAAACGCTTTGAGCCTGCGTCCGGGTACGTATACGGCCTTGCCGATTTTACCCGGTCCTATGCACAGGCGCATGACGGCATCGCAAACTCCGTGAAGACCGCTGTACGGTCGGTTGTGTATGTTCGGCCCGGCATGTATGTAGTGCACGACCGCGCACAGACCTTCAACGCAAATGTGAAGAAAATATTCAACTGCAATTTCGGCAGCACGCTCGCACAGAGCGGCGGCGTGTGGAAGACAGCGGTCGGCGCCAGTACGCTGTTCATGAAATCGCTTGAACCGGGCACTCCCCAGCCCACGATCACCGCTATTGCAAACGAACCACTTGCCAAAAGCAACTATCAGGAACTGCTTGCCGGCCAGGCAAACAGCGATTTCCTGCACGTGTTCGAGGCCGGGGCGTCAACGCAGGCGTCTATGACGCCGTGTTCCTACCTTGACGCGGGAACAAGCGAAGGCGTGGAACTGAAACTTGCGGATTCCGCGTGGGTTGTACTGTTCGCCAAGACAGACAGCATCGTGGCAAATCAGGTCGCCTATGCCTATCACGGCACGGGTCCGCAGCGGCACGTGATTGCCGACCTTGCTCCGCAGGCAAGCTATGCCGTACGAGTTGTCAGCAAAGGACAAATGGTATACGGCGACAGCTCTCATAGTGCCTCCGATAACGGCATAGCAACCTTTGCATTTTCGTCGGCAGATTCCGGGACGGTCACGTTTGTGCCGGGCAAGGTGCCGGTTGTCAATGGAATCGTCTTGTCACGAGGCAAACCGGGCGAACCGGCGGTGCGCATGACCGGCAGAGTCCTTTCGATTTCGATGGACCTGGCAGCGGGTTCGAACGTGAACGTTTCGCTGTACGATTGCGCCGGGAGAAAAATAGTCACCATTGTCGATGCACTGCTGGGCGCCGGAACACGAACAATCCGGCAGGATTTGTCGCGGGTGCTTTGCGCGGGAACCTTTGTGGTGCGGCTCAGGGCGGGTAATCGTGAGAGCACTTTCAGAGTGGTTGCGGGAATGTAACTGCGAGCCGATGAGAAAAGGATCAAAAGCAGGATGTCACTAATGGGAGAAATGATTATGGGCAACATCACAATTGTTTCAAGGTTTATTCCCCTTGCGCTTTTCGTAATCTGCGGCAATTCCATGACCTCGGCTGCCGGTGAGAAATTCCTGGGGTGCTGTTATACGCCTCAAAGCAATCCCGTGTACGAAGCCAAATTTAAAGATCTTTTCACCATGGTAGTGCCCGAAAATGCGGGTAAATGGGACGAAGTGGAGGATACCCGCGGCGTGTTTACCTGGGGTGACTTCGACAAAATGGCGGCCATGGCCGCAAGCGGCACCATGATTCTCAAGGAGCACACGTTTGTGTGGGGTTCGGGGTCGGGACAGCCGCCGTGGCTTGGCGGCATTACAAATGCCGATACGGTCAAGGCGCTCGTGCGCGATTGGATGAGTCACGTGCTCACCCGCTATCCCCAGGTTCAATTGATAGACGTGGTGAACGAATTTCTCCACGCTCCCGCACAGTTCCGCCAGTATCTGGGCGGGTACGGGACAACGGGGTTCGATTGGATTGTCTGGTGCTATCAAACGGCGCGCGATCTTGCCCCGAACGCTAAACTCATTCTAAACGAATACAATCTTTTGCGGAACGAGTATGGCGATATCAACACCGTGCTCACTGTCGGTCGCCTGCTCAAGTCGCGCGGACTTATTGACGGCCTCGGCGAACAGGGACACAACATCGATACCCTGCCTGCCTCCTTGATCAAACAGAGCCTGGATTCCCTGTCCACGCTCGGCGTGCCTGTTTACATTACGGAACTGGATCTGGGCTCCCCGGATTTTGTGGCCAACGACAGCGCGCAGTTGAAGACATACCAACGCATCTTTCCCAGCTTGTGGGAGCATCCGAATGTGGCCGGAATCAGTCTGTGGGGATTTTTTGAGGGAAACATGTACCGCAGCGATGCCTACCTGGTGCGAACCGACGGCAGCGAACGGCCCGCCCTCACGTGGCTCCGGGGCTATCTGTCAAGCCACGCCACATCGCTCGATCCGGATGTGCGGACGGCACATTTGGCGGGTGGCAACCGGCTCTCGGTTTTTCCCAATCCAAGCCGCGGACGCATCACGATTTCCCTCCCTGGACAGGGTTTGGCTCAGGCGATAATCTTCAGACTAACAGGACAAAGAATGTATTCGGAATACTTTGCACGAGAGAAGGATTTAAAAATCAACATGGCCGGCTTTCCCAATGGACAGTACATTCTGCAAACCATAGCCGGCGGCAGGGTAGAGCCGCACATTGTGTACCTTATCCGCTAGATCGGTCTTTGGCGCCATCGGCGCAAAGGACCCTGAGCCCGATGCGGAGCGTAAACGGAGACCGACCCGATGCGCGTCTGCAGGGGGGAACGCCCAAATCTTCAATTCAACGTGGCGGTAATTGCCGTTATCTCCCCATGACCACTCGCTTGACAAGTCGCGAATCACCCGATTCTACTTTCAGCAAATATGTTCCCGCCGAAAGCGGTTTGCTTATCCATTCCGCGGCGCCTCCCGGAACAATGGGGCTGCGAAGAAGCGGCGGTGCGGCGCGGCCGGAGACGGTGAGGAGCGTGGCGGTCGGAACTTTGTCCCCTGCGGAAAGGAACCGGACGGCAATCCTGTGTCGCGACAATTCGCAGACAGTTAAGGTCGGTTGCGCAGGTCGAGCGGGCGACACCTTCACCGCCGCCGGCCCGCCTACGATTGATTTCATTGCCGCGTACTTGTAATTGCGGTTCGGGAACGCGATGTCGTCGGTGAGGCCCCAGCAGCCGTACCTGCTGTAGCTTGAACTCAGGGAAAACTGCATGGCAAGCGTTCCGCCGAGCGCGAGAAACGCGGTGTCGTAGTTGTACTTCATCAATTCACCCATTTCGATATCGCGTTCAGCAAGAATGCGGTTTGCAACGTTTACCGTGCTGCCGCCGCCGTGATCCGGCCCGCCCTCGTAAGACACATATCCGCCGGCAAGGTTCCACGACTTCGCCGCCGCGATCCACTGCTTGCGTCCGGCATCGTTCACGCCTCCTGTTTCGTCAATCTGGCTCTTGATGTCGTCGTGTCCGGCGGAAAGGATCTGGGCGGGGCCGGCGGTACTGTCCGGGGTTCCGCTGAAATATGTCTGGCAGCCTATCGCATAAATAAATTTGCTCGGCGCGCCAAAGGCCGAATCGACATACTGCAGCATCGGTACCACCCACCACTTGAGCATGGGCTTGTGGCTGCACAGGACCACACGGACGCGGTTGTTGAGCCCGCCGGCCCCAAACACGCTGTCGAACGTCATTGCGAGCGACACGGTGCGGCGCGCATGGTTCTGGTGTTCGGTGATGCCGAGCGCCTTGGCCCACGCCTGGTTGTAGCTGCTTTGGCCGAAACCCGGCGCCGTGTTCCACACCTCGTTGCTGCTTTCCACATACAGGTTGAGGTCGGACTTGAGAGAGTCTTTGAACAACTGTGCGAGGTTGCGCACATACCCTGCGTCGGCCGAAATGGGCACGTTGATCCACGCGTCTTTGTGGACAGCATTGGCGATCTGAATAACGTATTCCCATGCGCCGCCGTCGGTCTTGCCGATCGGGGCGATGGGCGGCTGGCCCGCATCGGCAATATGCTTGCGCCTGGCCCAGGCCGTTGTGCCCGGATACGCCGGGTCCATGCCGTTTGTGCCTGTAAAGACCATAAACCGGATGGCGGAGAAATTGATGCCTGAGAGCGCTCCCAGAAACGCCGAGGTGAAGGTTGCGGACGTGTTGAGCGGATAGCCCGGGTACAGCATCCTGAAATTTGTGAATCCGCTGCCTGTCGCGCTTGCCAAGGTGCGCTTTGTATTTGTAAATCCAAGCTCGATGAATCCGCCGCCGGGCGCCGGCGCATCGGTAATGACAAAATCAAACGTCGAAACGTTAGTCGCTGAATCGTACAATGCGTTCTGCACCGTTCCCTGGCCTGCGCTGCTCACTGTTGCGCGGCCGGTGAGACAGCACTTGTATGTTCCACGCAAATCCAGGTGATACGACGCCGGGTCGTCGACCGTGCCTGCCCACTCGGCAACGGGCCGCAGATCCAGCACGAAATTCGCGTCCGTCTTGGGCCAGCCGTTGGAATCCACGTCGCCGGCGGTGAGATCCGCGCCGGTGCTTGCCTTTGTCCAGCGGTAGTTTTCCTTCACAATATCAACAAACGTGCCGCCGCGCTCGGGCAGGCCTATGTTGATGCCCAATTGGCCGGCCGGGCACCACGAGGCGGCAATCAGCAGGAAAAAGCCGGTACGAATGACATTCACGGTAGACCTCCTTGCGGCACATGTCAAGAAAAAGTCACCACAGAGACACAGAGGACACAGAGAAAGCGAATCGAGACTCGAAAGGCTGGTGTCAACCTCGTTCTTCCAACTTTGTTACTTTGTCACTCTTTCACTTTCTTCCCACCTCGGCCCGTTTGCCCTTTATCCATACCGCATACTGCGAGTCGCTTGTCTCGCTATGCTCCATGAGCCAGCCAGTGAGAAATATCCTGAGCGCGGCCGGGTTGAGTGAGCCTGTTTCGAAATCGTTCTGGAATTGTACGAACCGGCCGCAGGCGAGCTCATGGTCCGACTGGTGCTGCGCAAACCCCGGGAACCCATACCGCCGCATGAGCAATTCTTCACTCTCGAAATGAAAGGAAATGTATCGCTCGATTTCGCTGATAAGCGCGGCCATCGATTCGCGGTTTGTTGCGTGCGGAGCCTGTTCTATCTCGTCGAACAGCGAGTACAAATAGTCGTGCTGCGCGTCCATTTCGGGTAGGCCGAGGATAAACCGGGGCGAGGCGTCGGGCATGGGGCAGAGCTCCTTTGGGGACTATGATAATATAAGGAATGGGTCGCTCGGATGCCGAGGAAACAAGGAGAGATGTTGGGTCGTTATTCATCAAGAGAGTGGGCGTTCCCCGGCCGAAGGCCGGGTCGGTTCTCCTTCCCGCTCGGCCGTTCGGCCTCGTTGCCGGTCCGCCCTAGCCGCCTTCGGCGAGGGTCGGCCGGCAATGCGCTCTGGCGCCCGTCCAGTTGCCCCTAACGCGGGGCAGAAGAGTTTTGCCACAGTCGCCGGTATTGTCAAATGCAACTTGACGACCACGTGTTACCGTTTGTTGACGAATAAGATCCTACCCGATCGTGCCCCATCTGCCCACTGCCACGAACAGGGCCAATGCCAGCAAAACCGCATTCATCGGTACAACCTGGTATTCCTTGCGCGGCACATGAACGGTGAGGATCGCAAGCAGTTGAACAATCGTCAAGCCCAAAGCCGCCAGGAACGTGAGCCAGGGGAGAATACCCATGATCATGGGAACCACCAGCCCGACTGCACCGAGCAATTCCGACACGCCGATAAAACGTAAGAATCCGGTTGGGCGATCATGCGCCCACGCCGACATTTTGTTCTCTTTGTATTTGGCGGTCTGAAAGGTTTTCATGGTCCCGGCCATCAGATACATTGCCGCAAGAAGGCCTTGAACGATCCAAAGTGCGATGTTCATGCACAAGCTCCTTTCGGTTGGGAGAAGTATTCGACTGTTTATCAAGTACGGTTCAATCTGGACGCAAATGTAGGGCCATTGCCCCTTTGTGGGCTGATGAACGCCTGTCGGCATTTTCGTTTTTGATTTTAAGAATTGACTTCTCGTTTTTGGGAAAAGTTGCAAAGACGAAATGGTCCGGCTGTACTCAGAGGGTGCCGATGGCCGCTCGTGCGGGTTCGCCTATGGCGATGGTCATTTACTGGAAAGCGTCAACAATGCGTTGTTCCCCGCGAGCGCGGGGATGAACCGTATACGTGTCGATCCGGCGACAATACAGATATCAAGAATTAGATGTATTGGTTCTCTCTCAATCAGTGTAATCTCACTAATCACTGTCAATCAGTGGTTCAGACAATCTTCAGCGGCAGGGTTGCTGCAATTTATCGATGGGCTTCAAACTCTTCGGAGGTCAGGTGATCTCGTTTGAGGATGCTGTGAAGCGTCCCGGTTGCGACTTCCTTGTGCATGGGAACTACGCAACCCACGGCACCTTGGGATTAATTTTCTTCATGACGACATGGCTGCCGCGCTGCCGGGCCTGGGAAAATCCGAATTTCTGCAAAATCTTGACAATCTCTGCGCCCGAAAGCTTGGGAAGCTTAGGCATACTTCGCCTCAAAGGTTGTCATGATCGTGCGGTCAATCTTCGGCTTGGGGAACTCCTCAAGATAGATCTCGGTCGCTTCCTTGAGATTGGCAATGGCCTCTTCGATGGTGGGACCCTGGCTTGCGCTGCCCACTTCGGGACATTCAGCGACGAACAAATCTTCTTCCTTATGGATGACTGCGGTAAAGGTATGCGATGTCATGGCGGACCTTCCTTTTTGTCAGGATTCCGCAGCGTCGAAAAGATAGAAACTCTTAGACCAATTGCCTTTTCCAAAATATGCACCGGGAAAAATGATTGTACCATGTTTTTATTCCGATCCATTTGTTTGGTCGTAATCGTGCAAACACCCGCCATTGAATAGTATTTTCCCCTTCATGCAACATCCCCTGCGCGCTCCCAAGTGCTCCAGGCGTTCCCACGATGCGCCCTGGCTTCAAATCCGCGACCCCGAGCTTCTGGGCCGGTTTCTCGACAGGTTCGGCATAGATTCGCGATTGCCGAATATCGCTCTTATCGACCGGGTGACGAATGCGTTTTCGAACCTTCCTTTTGAGAACCTTACAAAGATCATAAAGGCCGACAGCGTGACCAGCGCATCGTCCGCCATGCGGTATCCGGACGAAGTGATCGGCGATTATCTCAAATGGGGGAGCGGCGGGACATGCTTTTCCCTAACCGCAAGTCTCGTGGCTGTTCTGGACGCGCTTGGAATAGAGTCGCATCCGGTGCTTGCAGACCGCCACTACGGACCAAATACTCACTGCGGCGTGATGTTGGTAAGTCCGGGCGGCGAGATACTCCTGTGCGATCCCGGGTATTTGTTGTTCGTGCCGGTAAAGGTTCCAAGGGAAACGCCGTCTTCGTTCGACAATGGTTTCAATCGCGTCGAGCTGCGGCCGCTCTGCGGTGGAACACGGCTGGAGCTGTTTACAATCGTGAAGGGTAACCGGAAGCTCAGGCTTACGTTCAAGATGGAGCCTGTCGCCGACGCCGCATTCGGCAAGGCGTGGGAACAGTCGTTCGCGTTCGAGATGATGTCGTACCCGGTGCTCACACGCACGGCAAACGGGTGTCACCAGTATTTGCAGGCCAACACGCTTGCCGTGCGCGATGCGGCTCGGACGCAGCGCACAACGCTATCGCCGGACCAGCAGATCGATTTCTTTACAGGCGCCGCGGGAATAGACAGAAACCTCGTCACCCGCGCATTGGAGATTGTCAAATATGGCCTCGACTCTGCCGCCGCCAAACGTTAAGTTCTTTGTCGCGGTGCTCTATAAGGACCGTGCCGCACTGGAAAAGGCCCGGCCGTTCCTTGTGGCGCGCTTTGGCCCCATCGACTTTGAAGGCGGCGACCACCCTTTCGACGTCACCGACTACTATGTCCCCGAAATGGGCTCGCCGCTTTTCAGGCGTATCCTTTCATTTGAAATGCTCGCGGAGCCGCTCCTGCTCGTCAACATGAAACTCGCATGCAACGATATCGAAAAGTCCCTGAGCGATGGCGGCAGGCGCATTGTCAACTGCGACGCCGGGTACATCGACCACAACAAGGTGGTGCTCGCTTCGGCGAAAGAGGCGGGTCAGAAGATCTATCTTGATAAGGGCATATATGCGGACCTCGCGGGCCGATACAAGGCAGGGAAATATCAACCGTTCGAATGGTCGTTTCCGGATTTCAAGGACGGAAGGTATGATGAGGAATTGCTTGCGATGAGGGCAAAATATCTTGAACAGATGCGCCAGGAAAATCGAAGGAAATTGCCAGGGCCATTCTAAGTCGCCCGTCAGAGAGTATAATGCCGGTAGGGGCTCTGCCCCTAAAACCCCGCTGGGAAAATGTTTGTCGTAGTCCGCCCACCAAACCTCCCCCGCCGGGGAGGCTTTCAACAGAAGATCTTTCAGAAATAATCTGCATTCCTAGCGCCGATAGTCGATTGATAAAAGCAAAACCAAGCAGCGCATAAATCGTCGAAAGTGTTGCCTCAATTTGGAATCGTATTTGCAGAGAAGGAATTGACAATTGTGGCAATAACCTTCTGCCCAGCGCCAGGCTGGACCGGAAGGCGCACTGGAGTGCGGGGCCGGCCGACCCGGCCGAAGGCGTCGGGCGGTCCGGCACCGAGGCCGACTGGCCGAGCCTATAGGGAGAGCCGCCGCTGCAAAGCAGCGGGGCGCCCAGTTCTTATCTTAACATGTCCAATTTGCTACGAAGGCAAATTCTCACTTTTTTTATCCTTTTCCGCAATCTGCTGCTTATTAAGAATAAAGGACTGCGCCACGGCAAACGCCATGATGAGCCCCATGATGCCGAAAAGCTTAAAATTCACCCAGGTGTCGGTGGAACAGGTAAAGGCCACCGCGAGGTTGACGCATCCGATAACCGCAAAGAAGATTCCCCAACTCAAATTCATCACGCCCCAGGCCTTGTCGGTCATGGCTATTTCTTTTCCCAGAAGGCCCTTGATTCCGTTTTTCTTGAGAAAGACCTGGCCGATTATAAGGACCGCGCCGGTGAGCCAATACAGGATGGTCGGCTTCCATTTGATGTAGGTCTCGTTGTGGAGAATAAGCGTTGCGCCGCCGAACACCGCGATGATGCCGAGGCTCGCCCACATCATGGGTTCCACCTTCTTGCGTCGTATCAGCATCCAGCTTATCTGCAGCACGCTTGCGGCAATGGCAACGGCGGTGGCGACGAAAACGCCCTTGATCTTGAAGGCAAGAAAGAACAGGACAACCGGCAGGAGGTCGAAAAGGAGTTTCATGAAAGACCTTTCTTTTGTAAACAAACACACTGCGGCCGGCAAACAGCCGGACACGATGATCCGGTAAAATAGCATATCCCGCTTAAGCGGTGATGTTTTGCGGCTGTATCGTGGACGGTACGCTGCCGGTTATCGCGGCAGGGCGGAAGTGGAGTGCCGATTGTCATCGTTTCCGGAAGGAAACGGAATCTGGAACAATTCATTGACGATAGCGGTTCTATCCAGTACATTTTAGGAGGGAAGAAACAGCCACTGCTGTTTCCCGAAAAAGGGCTCATCCATGATCAGCATCAGTTCATACACCGATTACCGCGCGTTCCTCAAGGATTACTACGAGGAGGCCAAGGCGAGGAATCCGGGATACTCCTACCAGGTCCTGTCGAGGATGGCGGGAATAAAGAGCAAGGGGTTTCTCCACAACGTGATCAGCGGCAAGCGATCGCTGTCGGTGTCCAGCGTCTTCGGCATCGCGCGGGCGCTCAAACTTGACAAACACGAGACCGAATACCTGGAAAACCTCGTCGCGCTCGACTCGGCGGCAAGCCTCGAGGAAAAAAACCTGTACTACGACCGGCTATCGTCGATAAAGGCAAGCGGTAAGACCGCCTGGCAGCCACAGATTTTGCGCAACGAGCAGTTCGAATTCTATTCAAAACTCCACCACAGCGTGATCCGCTCCCTCATCGACCTGCTCGGGTTCAAGGGCGATTACGCACGGCTTGCGGCATCTGTAAACCCCCGCATTA
>Ga0182027_10001465_pt1 | contig 39482 bp, 29 predicted proteins | sample 712E1DmetaG_FD_121300 | JGI IMG/M metagenome (GOLD analysis project Ga0182027, IMG submission 121300) | Permafrost microbial communities from Stordalen Mire, Sweden - 712E1D metaG (Illumina Assembly) | ecosystem: Environmental > Terrestrial > Soil > Wetlands > Permafrost | place: Sweden...
ACTCGCAGGACTCGACAAAAACGAAACGTTCAGGCGCGCCATTGTTCCTCCAACCATTGATAGTTCTCGGGCAGCCAGCCCGCGCCGGCGAGGCGCGTGAGCTTTCGTGCAGATTCCAGGGCGACGTGTTCGTCGCGGGTCAGCTGGTCGTAGCGCGTCAGGGCCGCGCAATTGTCCTGCACGAACCGCTCGTCGGTCATGCCGACCATGTTGGCGCACAGGAACTGCTTCGAATAGACGTAGCGCATCGCGGCCTGGGGCAGGCTCTCATCCGGCAATTGCTTCAGGTTCCTGGCCAGCTCCGCGACCGCCGCGGGCAGGATGGCCCGGGAGCCCGGGGCCGAGTTGAACAGCATGAAGTTCGTGTTCTCCGGATTGGTGTCCGATTTCACCCGCGGGTCCAGCCCGACGATCGATCCCGCCGCCAGGGCTTTCATGCCGATCAGCCCGATGTTGCGCTCCGCGGCGGCGGGCAGGAACTGGCCGTAGTCCGCCTTCGCGTGAATGAAATTGTACGGCAGCATCAGGTAGTCCAGCCCCTCGAGTTCCTGCAGCGCGGTCATCATCGGCCCCTCCAGGTGGCAGGCGATGCCGATGGCGCGGATCTTGCCCGCCTCCTTTGCGCGGCGCAGCACGTCCCATTGTTCCAGCAGCTTGTAATCGAAGGTCACCGTCTCGCTGCGGATGCGATAGAGGTCGATGTATCCGCCATACAACTTCGCAAGCCGGTCGATGTTCTGGCCGATGAACTCGGGGTTGTCGTAGGCGCCGGCGACCATGACCTTGTCCCGCCGGGGCTTGAGGAGCCGGGCCAGCGGTTCCCACTGCCCCTCGTGCTCATAGACGTCGATGAGATTGACGCCCAGGTCCATCGCCAGGGAAACCTGCCGGTCGCGGCGCGCCTGGCCCTCGGCGTTGAGCACGTTTCGGATGCCGCCGCGCTCCTTGTAGGCGCGGTCGGTGTGCGACCCGAAGGCCAGCAGCGAGACGTTCATCCCGGTCTTTCCAAGCGGACGGTACACCATCCCGCCGCGGCGGAATTCTCCGGATGTCAGCGCGGGCGCCGCCGCCGATCGGGATCGCGGCAGCATCGCCGCAGCGAGACCGACGCCGGCGCACTGCATGAAGCGCCGGCGGGTCATGCACAGTTTGTGGTTCATATTGGATACATCGCGGTCATGCGATCGGCGCGCCCAGCCTGCCCGCAAAAGCTTCAGCGACGGCGGGCGGTCGCGCCCTGCCTGTCGGGGGCAGGCACAGATGCACGGGACATCAGATCAGGGATTGTAGGTCTTGGAGAAATTGTTGCGGGTGTTCGTGACGGTAAACGTGCCGTCCTGCCGGGCGGAGACCGTGATCATCTTTGCTTCACAGGGCTCCTGGAGATTTGCGATGAACGGCTCAGGGGCGTTCTTTTCCCTGCCGGAGTTGGAATAGTGCAGCTGCCACAGGTCCTGGAAGCCGGGCGAGCTCCGGATGATGTCCAGCACCTCTGGCTCGCCGCCCTTGCGCTGTCCGTTGTTCATGATGGCAACCTTCGGTCGGATCGAGTGGACCAGAAACTTCGAGTTGGACTTCTTGAACCCGTGGTGGCTCACCAGGAACAGGTCCACCGTGCCAACGAGATTGTTCGGGACCATGAGCTTGAATTCGACCATCTGAAGCAGGTCGGCGAGGTCGAGCATCCGGAATTTGCCGAACTGGAAAAGCAGTCCGACCGACCCCGCGTTGTCATCGGTGTCGATCGGTCCGGGTTCTGCGCCGGCGGCGAACTCATTGGGCTGTCCCGCTCCCGGAAGGGGACGTGCAAGGGCTTCCCCGCCCGCCGCAACCACGGTGATTTGCACGCCCTTCAACGGGATGACGTCGCCGGGTTTGACGATCATGCGCCTGCGGGTGCCGATGGCCTTTATGTAGGGTTCGTAGACCTCCGCCCTGCTCCGCGCATTCACGGTTGGGAGAACGACGCCATGGTCCACAAAGACCCGGCCGGGAATCCGCGCGTCGAGGCGCGGGATGTTGCCGGCATGGTCCCGGTCGTAGTGCGTCGCCAGGATGTAATCGAACGACTTGATCCCAAGGGCCTGGGCCACCGCGACGATCCGATTGGTGTCCCGGTCGTCGGGAGTCGGATAGCCGGCATCGATCAGCATCGTTTCACCGCCGGGCGGCACGACGATCACCGATTTTCCGCCCTCGGTGTCGATCACGTAGAGGTCGAGCGTTTCCGCCGCAGGGAGCACCAGTGCTGAAAGCCAGAGCGCGACAATGGCGACGAGGAGTTTTCTCACAGTGTTGTTCAGGCTTGGCGGGACGATGCTAGCGGTCGATGCGCACCGTCAGTTTATCCAGCACATCGCGGTCGAGCTCGTAACCGAGCCCCGGTTTGGTCGGCGCATAAACGTATCCATCCGGCGCGATGCGGATGGTGTCCTTCATGTAGGGACGGTCGCCGGTCCCCTGGGGGACGGTCATCTCGAACCACGCGTTGTTGGGCATCGCAAGTTCGAGGTGGAAATGCACCGCGTGGTCAAAGACCTCACCCCAGTTGTGCGGCGCGCACTCCAGCTCAAAACACTCCGCGGCATGCGCCACCTTCAAACCGGCGGAAATCCCGCCGATGTTGTCGACGACGAAACGGACCACGTCGACGGCGCCTCGGCGGATGTACTCGGCATAGTCGTAGATTGAGACAAGAAACTCGCCGATATGGAGCGGCACGTCCAGATCACGGGCGAGCTCGGCAAGGCCCTCGATGTCCTTTGTGGGCAGCGGGTCCTCGTAGGCGATGAAACCCAGATCCTGGATCGCGCGGCCGACCTTGATGGCTTCGTCGCGCGTGTAGACGCCGACCGGATCGCACATCAGGACGAAGTCGTCGCCGGCGACCTTTCGAACCGCGCGGCAGACCTCGATGTCCAGCTTGTAGTTGTGACCGCCGCCCGGCGACGGAGGATGGATCTTGTAGCCATTGAAACCCTGGGCCTTGCAGACCTGAACCTCCTGCACGAACTCATCCACGGTCGCATGGTGCTGGGAACTCGCATAGGCCATCACGCGATTTCGGTAGGCTCCGAGAATCCGGTAGACCGGCAGGCCAACGGCCTTGCCCAGAATGTCCCAAAGACAATTGTCGATCGCGGAGGCGTAGGAACTCTGTCCCACGCGGCGCTTCTCCGGCACCCACTGTGAAGTGAGCTGAGGCAAATCGAGGACGCTCTTACCCACGCAGGCGCCCTTCGCGAATTCCAACCATCCCAGATTGCTCCAGTTCGGGTGCCAATAGCGGGTCGCAAGCGTGTAGTTGCCCTCAATGCCGCTGTTGGTGACAATCGACGCGATTAGCGTATAGCCCTGGTTCGTCGGACCGCCGGCGATGCGCTTTCGGTCCAGAACGAAGATCTTGACCTCCTTGATGGTCAGATCGGGCAGATCTCCGGTCTTGGCTCCGACGGCCTGCGCAGCCACCCGGGCGGGATTCGCCAACAACGCTGCCCCGGCTGTTGCGCCAAGCGCGGATCTTCCGAGAAATTGCCGACGCGAAAGACTGCGTTCCTTCATGGGGCCTCCACCGGGTTGGAAGTTCGGGTTGGGCGGTCTAGCCAGGATGTTTCACGCTCCATTCGACAACTTGCGTGCAGACTGTGAAATATGCGGGCTAGCCTCTCAGGTAAGGCTTCATGTAACTGTTCAGCGCCGCGATGACCGCCTGGTCGTCAAGCGGCGGCGGATTGTGCACTGCGCCGGCACCGCCTGCTGCACTGGCGCCGGCAGCACCCGCGCCGGCCGCAGCACCGGCGGCTCCCGGCGCGGCGTGGGCGCCCCCCGTCATCGGTGCGTTGCGGGACCGGGCGCCGGGCTTGAAGATCCCGCGCGCGATCAAAACGCTGTCCCTGCCCATCGTGCCGAGACTGATGAATGCGAGGATGCGGCCAAACATGTCAAAAGCCTCCTGGTGTCTGCCGGCATGCCAAAGGTCAAACGTCGCCGCGTAGACATCCGCCAGCGGCACCCCGGGACAATGTCCGGAGAATCCCAATTCCATCTCGGTGATCATGTACCGCACGCCCTGGCCCGAGAAAACCTTCAGCTCGTCGTTTGTGCGCTTGCGGATTTCGCCGATCCGCATCAAGGCGCCGCCACCCGCGTTTGATTCGTCCTTCACGTGCCGGAAGGTCGGGACGGTCTTGAAGATCTCGACGACCAGATCGATGCTCATGTTGTCCAGCGTCTGCACGATCAGCGGGAGCTCGGTCATCCGGCCAACCTGCTGGTAGTAGTCGAGCAGGATCTTCTCGTCGGCGACGCCGGGCGGCGGAAGCGAAACGATGGCATCGGCGCCGTTCTTGACGGCGTGCTTCGCGTAGCGCTCGACCTCTTTGATGTCCCCGGTCTTCGACTGCACGCCGACGACGAGTGTCGTGGCACCGCCCTTGCCGGTCGCCAGGATGGCCTCGGTGCCCGCCATGCGTTCCGCTTCGCTAAGCGTGGTCCAGCCGCTCGCGATCTGCGGCCAGACGAAACCGTGCACGCCGGCGCGATTGCAGAATGTCACCTGTGCCGCAAGCGATTCGAGATCGAGTTTGTCATCCCCGGTGACCGGCGTCGATCCGATCGGGAAGAGACCCTGCAGTTGCTTCCTGCCCGGGCGCGGAACCGGAGCCCCCGCGGCCGCCGGGACAGAATTGGCGGCGCGCGCGGAACCGGCGCTCGCAAGCGCGATACCAAGCGCACCGGCGCCTAGCAACTGAATGAAATCGCGCCGTTGCACGCAAACACTGGGTTTGGTCGCGGGTTTCTTCGCATGCATGAGTGGGGTCCTTTTCTATTGGGGTGTTCCTGCCGGGCTTCCGACAGATGGGTGATCGAGAAAGATGGAGCGTCGCGTCCGCAACACGCCGACAGTGCAGCGGGGATAACGCGATCCAGCAATGTCATTTCGCACCGCGGCCCTGAGGCCGCAACCAAACGTAGGGGCGCGATCTCGTCGCGCCCTCCAAAAAATCGTCGCAAACATGAACGATCTGAACCGATATTTGCATAACGCGTGCTTCGGGGATCATGGCGTGTCCGGTCCTGCGCTGCAGCGTTTCAACGGTCGACCCGGACAAGCATCTTGTCGAGGGCGTCGCGGTCGAGCCGGCAGCCGAGACCCGGCTCCGCCGAGGCGACCACGTAGCTGTCCTTGTCGATGCGGAACTGGTCCTTGAGGTAGGCCCGGTCCGTGAGCGTCTGCGGGTACGGCATCTCGAACCAGAAGCAGTTGGGCATCGCCAGCTCGATCTGAAACTGCATCGCCAGATCGAATCCGTTGCCCCAGTTGTGCGGCGTGCACGGCATGCCGAAGGCATCCGCGAGCTGCGCGACCCGGAACGAGCCGGTGACGCCGCCCACGTTGTCGCCGATCAGGCGGACGATATCGAGCGCACCGCGGCGGATGTATTCCGCAAAACCCTGGATTGTGTAGATGAACTCGCCGATCTCGACCGGCACATCCAGTTTCTTGCGCAGCTCGATGAGCCCCTCGATGTCGGACGTCGGGATCGGGTCCTCGAATGAGACGAACCCGCATTCCTCGAGAACACGACCAACCTTGAGCGCCTCGAAGACGTTGTAGCGCTGCACCGGATCGAACAGGAGCGTGAACTCGTCGCCGACCGCCTTGCGGACGGCCCTGATCTCCTCGATGTGGCCGACGTAGGCAGGAATCGGTCCGCCCTCGGGGTGCTGTCCGCCGCCGGGGTGAATCTTGTAGCCCTTGAAACCCTCGGCTTTCGCCTTCATCGCCTCGGGTGCGAAATCCTCGATGCTGGCCAGATGCAGCGAGCTCGCATAGGCCAGGACCCGGTCCTTGGTGCCACCGCCGAGAAGCTTGTAGATCGGCCGGTTGACCGCCTTGCCGAGGATGTCCCACAGGCAGACGTCGATGACGGAATTGTGGATGTCGGTTTCGGAGGCGTTGCCCATGTTCATCCCGTTGGGGTATCCGAAACCACCGACAAATCCGGAAGGGCTGCGTCCGCCAAGACCGGCGCCGCCGCCCCGTGGGGCGACATTCGGGCCGATGCGCGGGTCTCCCGCGCGCGGCGGCGGGCCCATGCCACCCCGCCGGATCGTTCGCGTGGTCAGTGACGGCAATACGTCGAGGACATTCTTGCCGAGACACACGCCCTTTGCGTACTCCAGCCAGCCGGCGCCGGAGGAGCGGTTGCCGAGCGTGTAGTTTCCCTCGATTCCGCCTTCGGTCACGATCGAGACGATTTCGCCGCCCTCCGTGCTGTTGATGCGGCGGATGTCACCAAGGTTGGCGACGTACATTTTCACTTCCTTGATCGTGAGGTTTGGCAGGTCGGCGGGCTTGACTCCGACCGCATCAGCGGCGGCGCGACCGGGATTGGCAAGAATGGTCGCTCCGGCCATTGCGCCAAATGCGGAGGCGCCGAGGAATCCACGGCGGGACAGGTCTCGTTTTAGCATGGGTTGGGTCTCCTTGGAATGATCTGCGGAAAGTCCGGTCCGGCAGGCTGCAGCCAGCCGTTTGGAAGATAGCGCAACACCTCCGTGTGCGCCAGTTCTGTGAACTGCCGGCGGCGCGGGCATTCGGAATGCGGGTCGGTGGCCGCTCTCATGGGGTGTGCTCTAGAGAGTAATTGTCTCGTGCAACTGCAAGGCGGAAAATCGAAATGGACGACCCGATTTCGCCTTTCGACTTCCGACGGGATTTTGCTGGCGGCACCCTTCCCGTGAATTATCCTCACCATTCTTCCCCGGGATGGCAGGCCGCTGTTGATCCTGCGACGCCCCTCATCCCCGCAGTCCGTTTTCCGCGTTCCACCCCGACTCCATGAGTGAGACTTCGCCCCAAACATCGCTCGACCCTGCCCTGAAACCGACCCGCGCCCGCCATTGGGTGCTGCTGTTTGCGGCGACGCTTGCCGTGATCACATACATCGACCGCGTCTGCATGTCCCAGGCGAAGGTGTCGATTGCCGCCGATCTGAAATTGAGCAGCGTGCAAATGGGCTACGTCTTTGCCACGTTCACGGTGGCCTATGCCCTGTTTGAGATTCCAGGCGGCTGGCTGGGGGATTTGATCGGGCCGCGCAAGGTGCTGCTGCGCGTGGTGCTCCTCTGGTCGTTCTTTACCGCGGCCACCGGCCGGGCATGGAACTTGGCGTCGCTGATGGTCACCCAGTTCCTATTTGGAGCCGGCGAAGCGGGCGCATTTCCCAACCTGGCCAAGGCGTACACCAACTGGCTGCCGGCGCGCGAGCGGAACCGGGCGGTCAGCGTCATGTGGCTGTGCACGCGCTGGGGCGGCGCCGTGACTCCGATGCTGGTCGTGTGGGTGATCTCCCTTGTGGGCTGGCGGTGGGCGTTCACGGTGTTCGCCGCCCCCGGCATCGTGTGGGCGGTCATCTTCTATTGGTGGTTCCGCGACCACCCCCGCGACCATCCCGGCGTGAACGCCGCCGAACTCGAACTGGTGAACGAAGCGCGGCCCACTCCGGCCGGCCACGCCGAGGTGCCCTGGGCGAGGATCCTGCGCTCGCGCACCGTGTGGCTGTTGTTCGTGCAATACTTCTGTTTCGGCTACGGCTGGTATTTCTACATCACCTGGCTGCCGACCTACGTGAAAGAGGCGCGCGGACTCGAACTGCAGAAGGGCGCGCTGCTCTCCGGCATTCCGCTGTTCTTCGGCGGGTTTGCCTGCATCCTGTCCGGTTGGCTGGCCGGCTGGCTGGTGCGGCGCGGTTTTGCCCTGGCCCGCGTCCGGCGGGGCCTTGCGTACGTGGGTTACTGGGGAGCCGCGGCCATGCTGCTGCTCTCGCCCCGCATCGCCGATCCCGTGTGGGCAATGCTGGCGATGGGCCTGGCCAGCTTCTCACTCGACCTGACTCTGCCGGTCTGCTGGCGCACGGCCATGGATGTCGGCGGGAAATACGCGGGCACCATCTCTGGCACCATGAACATGGCCGGCCAGATCGGCGGCGCCGTCGGGCCGGTCGCGGTGGGCTACATTCTCCAGTACATGAATCACAACTGGACGCTCACCTTTGCCATCTCGGCGGCGATCTACGCGCTGGGCGGATTGTGCTGGATCTGGATCGATCCGGTGAGTCCGATCGAGAAGACGGAAGCGGCGGCGCGGCCGGCGTAGCGCATCCGTTGCGCGTTGCAGGAGCGCCGCTTGCCTGCGCCCGATTGTTCCGATGGCGATCCGGGCGCGCCAGGCGCGCCCCTGCACGGCATCAGGGACGCCGCGTCACTTCGGCAGCAGAGCGATCAGATCGTCGTGCGGTCGCGCAATGACATGGGCGGCCACGAGCTTGCCGAGGGTGCCCACCGCCTGGGCGCCCGCATCCACCGCCGCCTTTACGGCTGCGACGTCGCCCTTGACGATCACAGTGACATAGGCCGCGCCGATCTTCTCTTTTCCGACCAGCGTGACGTTGGCCGCCTTGAGCATCGCGTCGGTGGCTTCGAGGATCGCCGTGAGACCCTGTGTTTCGATGATTCCGAGAGCCTGTTGGTTTGTGTTCATAAATTTGCCCTCCGATTTGGGAAAGTCCGTCGGCAGCAATTGATCGCGTCCGCCGTAGAGAGGGTTCTGCGCATTCGGAAAATGAATGAGCGCATCGATCGCCGGCTCGGGACGGGCGAGACATCGGACGATTGCCGCCACGCCGAGCTCCGCCGCCCTTTTTTCAACAAACCCCAGCGCGGCCTCCACCGCCCCAACATCGCCCTGCAGGCGGAGCATGAGCTTCTCGCTGCCCGTCGTCTCGATTCCGAGCAGGTGCACGCCGGCGTCCTTGACGACCTCGTCCGCGATGACCGCGGTGATGCTCAGAAACGGGATCTCGGCAAACCCGTAGGCCATGCGCGGCGGCTTCACGATTTCATGGCGCCTTCGCCGGGCGGAACTGTTCCATGACCTCCTGCACGATTCCATTGACGTCGATGCCGCCGATGGCCGCCGGCGCCACCGCCTCAATGCGCCCGGCGGGCAGAGTCGTCCCGCCATTCTGCCGCTGGCAGGCTTGTGCCGCCTCCGCGTATCCGCAGTCCGTCAGAATGCAGGCAATTTTCGAGCGGATGTCCCCGAGATCGGACTGTTCCTTCGGCGACAACAGCTGGCGGGAGGTTCCCAGCGCAAAACCGCGCAACGACATCCCCGCGCGGAAACCCTCCGGAAAATTCGTGCCGGAGAGCATCACGCCGATCAGGTCGAGAAGTTTGAACTGGATGCGCTTCGCCTCCTCCCAGTTGCCGGCCATGAATTCGCGATACAGCTTCATGATCACCTCAGGCACGACGCCGCACGAGGCGATTGTGCCCCCATCGGCGCCCATCAACAGCGAGGGGAACAGAATCTCCTCGCACCCGATGAGGCAGGTGAAGTCGGGCCGCTGCGGTTTGATCGCATGCAGCGTCGAAAGGAACCGCGGAAAATCGCGGCTGCTGTCCTTGACACCGACGATGCGCGGGCAATCCAGCGCGAGCCGCGTGAGCACCGGAACGCTGATCTCGTTCGAATACTGCGGGATGTTGTAGAGCACGATGTCGATCGGCGATCGCTTCGCCAATTCGCGGAAGTAGTGCTCAATGCTCTCCTGGCTGACCTTGTAGTAGTAGGGCCCCGTGATGGACACCGCGACGCAACCGAGATCGGCATAGGTCCGGCAGGCATCGAGGATCATGTCCACGTTCGCCTCGGCCGCCCCGGCGAGGATGGGCACCCGGCCGCGATTCTCCTCGACCACGATCTTGATGACGCGCTTGCGCTCCTCGAAGCTCAAGCGGATGAACTCCCCCGTGCTGCCGTTCGGGTAAAGGCCGCTGACGCCTTTGTCGACAAGCCAGTTCACCATGCGGCGCAGCTCGTCCTCGTTGATGCGGCCGTCGTCGAGGAATGGAACCAGATTTGGGGTAAAGATGCCGTTGATCACGGGCCGAAGAAAATGCGGGGTTTGGCGGTGGAGGCGTTCAATGAGTGGAGGCCGCGACAATCGGGACCGGCCCGGCGTTGAGGCGGACCAGCTCGATTCCGGCGCCGCTGCCGAGGTTGCGGCTGTATTTCTTGTCCGCCGCATTGTTCCAGTGCTCATGCACGCCCATGCTCGCGAGCGGCTTTCCGTCCTTCTCCGGATCGTAGATCGTCTTTGCCGACGGCTGGCCGGCCAGCGCCATCTCGTGCAGATAGTTGTCAACCGCCACACCGGTGACGATCGTCGCGAGCGTCGGTTCGTTGCGCAGGAAATCGAGCGCCACCGAATCGATCGCCACGCCGTCCTGGGACGCCAGAAGGCTGGCCGTCCAGTTCTTGTTGAATGGCGCACTCTCCCATTTGCACGAGGGATCGAGGCGGTATTCGTTGTGCTTCGTGGCGTAGAGTCCGTCGATCAAGTACAGGACTGTCTTGCCGCCGGTCTGCGCATGCCCGTTCAAATCGACAAGCCCGTTGTAGGAACCCATCGCCTGCGCCGTAAGCGCCGGGCCCCGGCCTCCCTTGTGGCTGATGACCGCGATGGACGGATGCAGATCGCGGGCGCCCGGCGTACCGTCGGGCATGAAGACGGATCCGAGGTGGTTCTTGGCGCAGACCGTCATGCCGGCCAGCGTGTGACCCTTCAGCCCGGCCAGGTTGATCATGTATTCCGCCTGCGTGACACAGGTCGGGAAATAGAACGTCGTTGTGCCCTGGGACAGGACGAGCGGCTTCGTCATGTCGGGCACGGCCTTCTCGCGTCCGTCGGTGCCGGAAGAGTCGACGAAATGCACCCCTGGAAATTCCTTCGTGCAGCGCTCGAAGATCGTCGCGGGCACGTGGCGGATCGCATCATAGCAAGTGATGTCGGCGGGCGCGACGCCCGCCTCCTTGACCAACTGACGCAGCAGCGCCTGCACCAGTTGCGGCGCGATGTACGACGCCATGGCGCCGTTGCCGTGGTCGTGCGATTGATTCAGGTTGAGCTTGATCACGACCTTCTCGCCCGCCTTGTAGCCGACCGCGCCCCTGCCTTTGCGCTGGTTGAAATTGGTGAAGATCTTCCTCCATGCGTCCTTGATGTTCGCGGCGTCGCCCACGGAACAAATCGTCTTTGACAACATCGTTGCGACGACCTCGGGATGCGTGTTGGCGTCGTCCCACCAACCGGGAGCGCTCGTCGTGCCGTCCCACGTCGTGGCCGCGGGATCGAACGCCCATGCGACGCGGCCCGGCTTGACGCCAAAGGCAACTCCCATCGGCGAGTTGGCGGGCTCAGTGGGAACAAACGTGGGCTGCGCCGGGGGCTGACTTTGGGCAAAACTCTCACCAGCCGGCAGGGTCAGGAAGACAACCGCGCCAGACGCCACGGCGACCGAGAAGCATACGGCCGCCGTCATCCAGCGCGCTTCGCGCAAGTGCCGCCGGGCCGCGCGCCACGCGATGAGCGAACCCCACGCGCCGAGCAACCAGGCGACAAAACCGGCGGCGATCGGGAAGGCCGCGCGCTGGCACGGATAAGTCGCCCTGCTCGGCTTTGGAATCACCCGGATCAGAAACCAGACGAGCGCGAGCGCGCCGCCCAGCCGCAGAGCCCACCGGGAGGTGGAGTGCTGCAGGGCAGACTTCGAATCAGATGGTCCGCTGGGTTGCTGCGAGACGGAGGTATTGTCGGGGATGCGCATGGCGGGGATATTTTGAGCGGTTTATCTCTCTGGCACCAAGATTAGTCAAGCGGGCCGGGCTTCCTCACCGCGCGCGAGCGGCAGGCCGGCTCCCGGTCGTGTGGAAAAGCGCGAGCAAGGTCGGCAATACGATGAGCACGAGCGGCATTTGCAGGAACAGGCCGGAGATGATTGCGATGGCCAGCGGCTGCTGCATCGCCGATCCGGCACCGATGCCGAGCGCAAGCGGCAGGAGCGCGAGGATCGCGGCAAACGTCGTCATCGCGATCGGCCTCATGCGGTTGATGCCGGCCTGGACGAGCGCCTCATGCCGCGGCAGCTCTCCAGGAAGCGAGACAAGTTCCGACACGTAGAAGATCGCCACCTCGGTCGCGATGCCGACGATCATGGTCATCCCCATCATCGAGGAAATATTCAGTTCGGTTTGTGTAATCCAAAGCCCGATCGTCACCGCGGAGAGCGCCAGCAGCGTCGTCAGCAACATCGCCACGGCGGTGCTGAAGCGCTCGTAGAGGAAAAGGAGCAGCAGGAACACGAGTGCGACCGCACCGGCGAAAACCGCGATCAGCCCGGCGAATGCGCTGCGCTGTTCGGCATAGGTGCCGCCGAGCACGCAAGAGACCCCGGTGGGCACGGGGCCGGGTTTGGCAAGCACCGTCTGCACATCGCGGATCGTCGAACCGAGGTCGCGACCGCTGATTCGCCCGGTGACCGCGAGCACCTGCTTCAAATTGTCGCGGTCGATCTGCGGCTGACCGGTGACGGACGAGACTGTCGCCACGCGCCCCAGCGGGAAATAGTGCCCGTCGGGCGCCCGCAGGCGCAGCTCCGCAACCTGCCCGGTGGTGCGGCGTGCGCGTTCCGGAATCCATGCCCGGATGCCGATGAGTTTTGGGCCGCTCTCGATCTTCGTTGTGGCCATGGCGCCGCTGAGCAGCGCGTCAACGGCCTGGGTGATTGCGTCGGGGTCCATTCCCTCCAGGGCGGCCCGGGCGCGATCGACCGTGATCGTGAGCGCATCGCCCGCGAGCACGATGCCATCCTTCACATCGACCACGCCAGGAATCTGACCGATCGCCTTCGCCACGACAGGCGCAACCGAGCGCAGCAGATTGCCGTCGTCCGAATAGAGCTTGATCTCGATCGGCTGCGGCACGGCGGTGAGATCGCCGATCAGATCCTCCATCAACTGGGCCATCTCGATCTCCAGGCCGGGAACGTTCGTCTCCACGCGCGTGCGCACGTCGTCCATGACCGCGTCAATCGGACGGCGCGGACGCGGTTTCAGGCGTATAAAATAGTCGCCTTCGTTCGATTCGGTCACCGCGCCGCCAAGCTGCAGGCCCGTGCGACGCGAATAGGTCTCCACCTCCGGCGTGGCATGGAGGATCGCCTCGACCTGCCGGAGCAGCCGGTCGGTCTCGGTGAGCGAGGTGCCGGATTCGGTTCGGTAGTCCAGGATAAAGCCGCCCTCGTCCATCGATGGCATGAATCCGGAGCCGACATTCCGGTAGCCGAGCCACGCAAGCACGAGAAGCGGCACAAGCCCGAGGAGCAGAAGCGCAGGACGGTCGAGCACGCGCCGCATCAAACGGCCATAGCCGCGGTGCACGCTTTCGGTGAACCGGCCTCCTTCCTTCTGGTTCGCGTCCTTCTCCCCGAGAAAATGATCCGCCAGGATCGGCACCGCGAGCCAGGCGATCAGGAATGAGATCACGAGGCTGGCCGTCATTGTGAGCGACAGCGCCTTGAAGAAGGCCCCCGTCACGCCCGAGAGGAACGCCAGCGGCGCGAAGACGATGATCGTCGAGAGCGACGAGGCGACGAGCGGCACGGTGAACTCAGCCGCAGCGGACCAGACCTGCCCGCGGTGGTTGCCGCCAACGCCGCGCAGGCGCCGGGTCACGTGCTCGACCATCACGATCGCATCGTCGATGATCAGGCCGACCGCCGCTGCCATGCCGCCGAGCGTCATGATGTTGAAGCTGCTGTGGAGCAGCTTGAGGAGGAGCACCGTCGCGGAAAGCGTCGCCGGCACACAGAGGATCGCGATGAGCGTGATCTTGCCGTTGCGCAGGAAAAGCAGCAGCACCGCGGCGGAGAGAATCACGCCGATGCAGACGGCGTCGCGCACGCTGCCCGCGGAGGCGAGGATCAGTTCGCTCTGGTCGTACCAGTTTGCGATCTTCAGGTCGCGCGGCAGCTGAGCGCGGCAGCCCTTCAACGCCGCCTGCACATCGCGCGCAATCTGGACCGTGTTGGCGTCGGGCTGCTGGTAGACCTGGAAGATGACCGCGTCGCGCCCGTCGCCCGTCACGCGGACCCACTGCGGGACAGTATCAAGTGCGACCGTGGCGACGTCTGCGACGCGAACGAGGCCCGTCGGGCTCTTTTGCAGCACGGTCTGCGCAAGCTGGTCGAGTGTCGCAACGCGGTTGTCCACGATCGCGAGATAAAGTTTGTAGTGATCCTCGAGCCGGCCGACCGCGCTGATCGTGTTGGCCGCGGAGAGGGCCCTGGCAACGTCGTCCAGCGTCAGTCCGTGCGCCTCGAGCCGCGCAGGATCGATCGTCACCCGGTATTCCGCCTCCGCGCCGCCGAGCACCGCGACCTTTGCCACGCCGGCAACCGTTGAGACGAGCGGCCGCAGCTGATGGTAGGCGATGTCGCGCAGCTCGACGAGCGACAGCTTCGTCGACGTGAGCGTGTAGGCGATGGTCGGGAAAACCGTCGGGTCCATCCGCCGCACCTCGAACGTCGTGCCCGCCGGCAGCGACGGAAGCACCTGGTTGATCGCCGATTCGACCTGCAGCGTCGCCGATACCATGTCCTGTCCCCAGTCGAAATTGACCGAGATGTCCGACGCGCCGCGGCTGGATACGGAGCGGATGCTCCGCAGGCCGGGAACTGAGCGGACCGCCTCCTCGACCGCCATCGTGACCTCTGTCGTCATCCGCTCGGCCGGCCGGTCGCCCGCCTCGAGGCTGATCACGACGCGTGGAAACTGCACATGCGGGAACAGCGCCACGGGCAGCGTGAAACTCGCGAACGCCCCGCCAAGGGCGAGCAACGCGAGGAGGAACAGCACCGAGCGCCGGTGCAATTGCATCCACGCGACAAGATTCACGGCCTCGCCTCCTGCGCCGCCGGAGCCTTCCCGCCCGCGCCTGCCTCACCCTTCGTCAAACCCTGCGGCACGCCGACGGCAGCCTCGTTCCCATCGTCCCGCTGGATTGCCATGCCGTCGGTCAGTTCGTAGTTGCCGAGCGTGACAACCATGTCGCCGGGATGCAGCCCGTCGCCGATCACCTGCACACGGTCGCCGGCCACGATGCCGAGGCTTACCTCGTGCCTGACCGCCCTGCCCTCCTTCACCGTGAACAACACCTGCTTGTCTTCATCGGGCAGCACGGCGCTGCGGGGCGCGACAAGGCCCTCCGTCTGTTCGACGGTGATCGAGCCCTTCACATGCTCGCCGAAATACAGCGGCGCGCCCGGCGGCACGGCGACGCGAATTTCCGCGGTGCCCGTCGCCGCGTCGATCGCGCCTCCAGCGGCACGCACCGTCGAGGAAACCGGCGGAATGCCCGGCCGGTTCGCCGAGACAATCAGGACCGCCTGACCGGGATGCACATCCGCAACGTGCGCGATCTCCACCGCCAGCCGCGCTTCAAGATGGTCGGCGGACGCGATCGCGACCAACACGGCGCCTGTCGGGGCAAGCGCACCCGAAGTCAGATCGAGCCTGCTGACCACGCCGGCAACGGACGCGACGATCCTGCCGTCGCCTCCGAGGCCCCGCGCCTGGAAGCTGGCGACCTTGAGGCGCGCATCGTCTGCGGCCTGTTTCGCAGTGGCCAGTTCCTGGTCCGTCGTGAGCCTCAGATCGTAACGCTGCTGGGTGGCCGCAAGCGTCTTCTCCGCCAGCGTCAGCGCGGTGCCCGCGGATGCGGCCGCCAGGCTGGCGTCCGGGCTGGGATCGATTTCGAGCAGCACGTCGCCGGCCGCGACGCGCGATCCAACGCTGGCATGCACCGCACGCACGACGCAATCGAACGCGGCGCAAACGGCCACATCGCTCGACGGCGCGGATCCGACGATCCCGAATGCGTCGAGCGTCCGGGCGATCGGCTCGCGCCGCAACAACGCGACATCGACCCGGGCGATTGGGCGGGCCTCGCCCGACTCTTCCGCTTCGCCGGCGTTGCGATGCGCGAGCCAATACCAGGCGCCCCCAAGCGCGACAATGAGCAGCAAGGCGTAGAGGATTTTTTTCATGACGGAAATCACGGGCGGCGGTCGCGATCGAGCAGCGGGCGTCCGGTTGCGATTTCGAGCGCGATCTCCAGTTCGACGAGCGATTGCTCAAGGCGGCTGCGCTCGATCCGCCGCGCCGCAAGCGCACCGCGCGCTTCCCGGGCCGTCAGCACGTCGGCGTTTCCGCTCTGAAATGCCTTGTCCAGGGAGGTTGCCAGTTGTTCGAGCGCCGGAAGCGATCCGGCGACCGACTGGAGTTGCAGGCGCACGCCCTCCAGATCGGCCAGCCCTTGCGCAACCTCCGCACGCGCCTCCGCCACGCGGGCGACGTATTCGTCGAACAACTGCTGGCGCGTGGCGCGGCCGATGGCGATCTGCCCCTGGTTGCGATCGAAGACCGGCAGGTCCACGGTGACGCCGTAGTTGCGCGTGCGAACATCGCTCGTGTCGTTCGACTTCCCGAAGCTGAGCCCGATCTTCGGGAACTGCGCCTTCACGGCGGCGCGGAGCGACGCCTCCCCGCTCTCGTAGCCAAGCCGCAGCGCGACGAGGTCGAGCCTGCGTTTTTCGAGTCCCTCGAGCAGGCGGGATGCGTCGGATTGGGTCGCGGAGAAGAAATCCACCGGTCCGGGCTTCAGCCTCAGCGGTGTGTCCGCCGGCTGGCCAAGCGCAACATCGAGCGCGGTGCGGTCCGCATTCAGCTGCTGATCCACCGCAAGACGTTCGGCCTGGGCCTGAGTCCATTCTGCAGTCGCGGTCGTCAGGTCGGAGGCGGTCTTCTGGCCGAGCGCCATCGCCTGCTGAATGAGCTTCACGGTTTCGGCGAGATCGTCCTCGCTCGCCCGCGCGAGCGGAAGCCGTTGTTCGAGGGAAATGACGCGGAATGCCCGCAGGCGCGCATCCTGGGCCGCCTGCCACTCCTGCCAGGCGATCGAAAGATCGAGCGCGTCCGCCGTCGCACGGGCGGCAGCCACGTTGTCACCGCGGACCAGCAGCGACGTGACTTCCCAGGTCAGGCCCAGCCCGCGGCCGTTTTCAAGGGTCGGATCAAGTGTTGCGGCGTTGCTGCCGTGCAACTGATCGAACGTGAAGCCGAACTGCGGATTGGGGAGGATGCCGGCCTGCAGGAGCTGCGAGCGCGCGACGCCGCGTTGATCGCGCAATGCCCGCAGCTGCGGACTGGCGATGACGGTCATCACCGCGATCTCGTCGGGCGTAAACCCATCGCGTCCATCGATCACCAGCGGCCGGAGCAGCGGGTTGCCGATCTTGTCCGCGGCGATCCTGACCGGCGGGGCATCCGGCGGACGCAGCGCCGAATTGACGGCGGCGGAATCGAGCGGCTGCGGGTGATACGTCGAACAGCCGGCCAACAGCAGACCGAGCAACGCCATCAGCCGAACGCCGCGACCGGGCGCCAATCGCGCCGCATCGGGTTGTTGATGACTCTGGTTCATGGGCGAACGCGTGCGCGGATCAAGGATGCCGGAGTCCTGCTGCGCTTCGTGCATTGGTGGGCCGGAGCAATGTTCAATTCAAGACGGACCCGCAAATGAAGCATCACGCCGCTGCGAACGAAAGCTGAAAGATGCTTCAATCCATTGGTCCGCGAACGGATCGGCCAGCCGGATTGCAACCAGGCGCGATATGCATCGCGTTTGGCAGAACCGGTTTTTACGATGTTCGAGCTCGCGAATACCTGGAACCAACGACATGCTACCAGATAACACACCATCCTCGCCCTCTCCGGCGCGGCAAATTACATGAGAGACGACTATCTTCTAAGCGCGCTCAAGGTCATCGACGATCGCAACATCCTGATCAATGTCGTGTCGCGACGTGTGAAGCAGCTCAGGCGCGGGAGCCGCCCGCTCGTGGAATCGCTGGAGAAGCTGTCGGCCGAGGACACGGCGCTGCGCGAAATCGCCGAAGGCAAGATCTCCTATGTGCTGGCGACGCCGGAGGAGCTTGCCCGCCGGTGACGCGGCACACGCCCGCGACCGCTGACGCCGGTGCGATCATCGCGACCGCTGCACGGCGCCCGCACTCGCGGACATCGGTCTGATTGCCGGCACGATCAATCGCTGATCCGCCGGTAGACAACGAAGAGCGCATCGGGATAGGCGATGCTCATCCCGGGCGCGACCGCCTTCGGCCCGAGTTGGTCGATGGCTTTGCGATCGTCAAATACCGCCTTCAACTCGTAGTGGTGTGCGAGGTAGGCGTTTTGCCCCATGAACAGCGATTCATTGGCCCGGGCGACGATCCAGGGCGGCTTGATCGCCTCCGCCACCTCGGCCCAGGTGAAGTAGGACTCCTTGGGGCCGATCTTTCTGCGGGCCTCGACGACAGCCGGCGAGACGAGGCCCGGCCAGTCCAACATCCTGCGCTGGCTGAAATACCCGATGTAGCCGAGAGGTTCGAGGTAGACCGCTTCATTTCCGGCAACGTGCGCCTTCAACCACAAACCGATCTGCCGTCGCTGCCCGCCGTCAATCACCTCCTGCTTGAAACGTATCGGAGCCAGGGACGAAACGAAGATGAATCCGAGAAAGAACAGCAGGCCGGCAAGCATCGCCCCCGCGCAGGCGTTCCGCAGGCGGCTGCTTGCGAACTGCTCCGCGAGCGTCGCAGCGGCGCTCGCCAGGGTCACCAGACTCATGAACGCGAGCGGCGGATAATACCACGGGCAATATTGCGAGGCGATGTCGGTGTAGGTCAGATAGCCCAGCAGCACAAATGAGACGAGCGAAGCCATCCGGCCCAGCCTGTCCCGGCTGGGAACGAGCCAATATGAAACCGCGACCAGTTCCAGCGCCAGCTCCGCATCGTGGATCCACGCCGGCCAGGATCCGGGCGCCGCATTGAGCTGGTCGTAGATGGGTGCCAGCGCACGGCAAAGCACCGACGGGACCGCGCCAAGGCCGGCAGCCACCGCCGCCATCACCCCGAATCCGCCGTGGGCATAGCCGACGAGATCATGCTTGGCGATGACGGTGTGCGGCACCGGCGAGCCGTAGTAATACCACGTGAACAGAAACCACGGCAGGTAGAGCAGGCCGCAGATCAGCGCCGATTGGCCCAACGCGCCAACCAGCGGCTTGCGCGGACCGGGAGCGAAGGCAACTGCTGCGAGCGCGATAGCCGCCATGTAAACAAATGCGTCCGGCCGGCTGTAGAGCAGCCCGGCGCACAGGATGCCGCCGAGAACCCGATGCGGCGTCCAATCGAGGACGGCGATCGCGAAGGCAGGCGCAAAAAAACCGAGCACCAGACCCGCCTCCTGACCGCTCATCGCAAAGGCGGTGGATTTGATCTCCAGCGCCGCAATGACCGGGAACAGGACGCCGATCGCAACCCGGATCCTCGACGCCCCTGCCCCGCGCGCAAACACGCTGACAATCGAAACCGAGGCGAACAGCAGCCCCGCAAGCGACACTGCGCGATAGAGCCACAACGGCAGCACATAATCCCTGGCGGCAAGAACGGCCGCAAAAAATGCCGGGATCAGCGTGTTCAGCGGCGACGTGAACCCGTACACCCGTTCGCCCGCCGTGTAGACCAGGCCATGGCCGCGCGCCAGATTCTCGCTGTAGCGGTACGTGATGAAGAAATCCTCCCACGCCAGATTCGTATAAACGGCAAAGAAGACCGGGATCGCCGCCGCGAGGCAGAGCAGGCCGAGGAACAGCGGCGACCGCCGCTCGAACGGGGAGACGAGTTCCCGCACGGAAGACCGCAACGTAGTGGTGAGACTGGAAAGAGGTTTCGACACGCGCGAAGCTTTCACCGAGGGCTAGCGGTCGCCGCCGGTGAGTCAAGCCGGGCTGCCTGCAACGCAGCCGCTTGCCCGCGCGGCATTCAGGCGGCTCCGGATTCGATGACCGCAGCGTAAGTCGCAAACGGTCCCATTGCCATTCCGGACGCAGCGAGAAACCGCGATGCTCTTTTGTAACGTATTACGTGACAAGATCGATGTGCAGACGGTGGGCGCGTTTGTCACGTATTACGTTACAAACGGGATTTTTGCGGCGTCCGTCGGAATGCCGGGGGAAAGGGGCTTTTTGAAGAACACCACGCGAGGGACAATCCCGCGGGGAGCCCCTCGCCACGGCTGTCAGGCGTCCATCCAGGTCGAGACTGAGGGGCAGCAGTCCGGCTAGAGCCCGCCGACAATCCGGACGCGGGCGGACACTTACCGGCTGGATTCCCCCAACCTCCGTCCCATAGTGTTGCCGGACAACCCGCTCTCCGCATGAAATACCGCACCCTCGGCCGCACCGGCTCACAGATCTCCGTCATCGGCGTCGGCACCTGGCAGTTCGGCGGCGAATGGGGGAAGGATTTCAGCCAGGCGGACGTCGACGCAATCCTGTCCGCCGCGTCCGACTCCGGTATCAACTTTCTCGATACCGCCGAATGCTATGGCGATCACCTCTCGGAGCGCCTCATCGGCGCGGCCCTCGATGGGCGGCGCGACCGCTGGTTCATCGCGACCAAGTTCGGCCATCACTTTCACGAGCCGTTCCGACGGGAGGACCGGTTCGGCCCGGCCGAGGTGGTGCGGCAGTTGGACGACTCGTTGCGCGCCCTGCGCACGGACCATGTGGACCTGCTGCAATGCCATTCGGCCCGGGACGAGCAATTCCGCACCGGCGATCTCTGGGAGACCCTTCTCCGGGAAAAGGCCAGGGGCAAGGTGCGCCATCTCGGCATCTCGATCAGCCCGAACACCAATCGCTATCAGACCGACCGCGCTTCATTCGTCGGCGCCGAGGTCATCCAGGTGATCTACAACCGGCTGCAGCGCGAGGCGGAGGAGACCGTGTTCCCGTCCTGCCGCAACCAGAATCTCGGCGTCCTCGCGCGCGTGCCGCTGGCGAGCGGCTACCTTTCAGGCAAGTACAAGCCCGGCGCTGTGTTCCCGGCGAACGACGTGCGCGAGGCCCTGATGAAGAAGGACCGCGATGCCAGGCTCGCCGAGGTGGCGCGGCTGGCCGCCACGGAGGTTCCCGCCGGCGTGCCGATGAGCCGCTGGGCGCTCGCCTGGTGCCTGCGCAATCCGGCGGTGACCGCAGTGATCCCCGGCTGCAAGTCGCCCGAACAGGTGCGCGACAACGCCGCCGCGGCTGAGCTCGACATCAGCCAGTCCTGATATCCGCAGGCGGCGGCCGGGGTCGCTTGAGATCGGGGGATTGGCGGCTGTGCCTCCCGCCCGCCGTCACGCCCGAGAAGGGCACGACTCGCTCCACCGGTCGGTTGCCGTCGGCCGCCCTCGGGACCTTTCGGGCGGCCCGACAACGGCCGCGTGGCCGCGCCAGTTGATGTTCTTTTAATGCGAATCGCCCCTCCATTTACGCGCTTTCGCGAATCGGGGGCACCCCAGCTGCTACGTCATGACGCATCGCTGGAACTGCGTCATGAAATTCACCGAACTCCTACAAATCCTGCTCTTCTTCGGCGTTGGGATCGCCCTGACGCCTGTGCTCGGCCGCTTCCTGGCCCAAGTCTTCAAGGGTGAGAAGACCGTTCTCCATCCACTTCTCTTCCCGGTCGAAAAGCTCATTTACCGGCTGACCGGCGTCGATCCGAACGAGGAGATGTCGTGGCTGAAGTATATGTGGTCGATGGTGGCAATGACCTGTGTCGGTTTCGCTTCCCTCTTGGCGATACTGATGACCCAAAAATGGCTGCCTTTCAATAAGCAGGGACTGGACAATCTTTCCTGGCACCTCGCGTTCAACACCGCCTGGAGCTTCGTTTGCAACGCGGACTGGCAATCCTACTCGGGCGAAGCGGTGATGTCCTACCTGTCGCAGACCTTGGGGCTGTCGGTCCATCAGTTCATCAGCGGCGCATCGGGTCTCGCGATTCTCGTCGCGGTCGGTCGCGCCTTGGCACGGGCCTCGGTTAAGTCCATCGGCAACTTCTGGGTCGATCTAACCCGCTGCACGCTTTACGTCGTCATCCCGCTGTCGATTCTCTGGGCGATTCCTCTCGCCTGGCAGGGCGTTCCGCAGACGTGGATTCAGTATCCGACCGCAAACCTGGTTGAGCCGTACACCGGGCAGGTCCAAAAGACTGACGACAAGGGACAACCCGTGACGGCCCCCGCGCCGAAATTGGACGATCAGGGCAAACCGGTGGTCGGATCCGACGGCAAGCCGGTGATGGTTGATCAGCCGGTGATGGTGGACCAGAAGGTCGACACCCAGCCGCTTCCGATCGGACCGGTCGCATCGTTCGAGTCCTGCAAACAACTGTTCACGAATGGCGGCGGCTGGTACGGCGTCAACAGCGCGCATCCTTACGAGAACCCGACACCGCTCGCGGATTTCCTGGAGATGCTTGCGATCATCGTGGTGCCCATGGCGCAGGTGTACATGTTCGGCCTGTTGATCGGCAACAAGCGCCATGCGTGGACCCTTTTCGCCGTCATGCTGGGCATGTATCTGTTTTCGTTCGGCGTCGCGTGGTATGCGGAGGCGCAACCGAATCCGATTACCGACAATATTATGCCGCACATGGAGGGCAAAGAGCAGCGCTTTGGCGTGATGAACAGTGTGCTTTGGGGAATCTCCGCAACTGCCATCGACAACGGTTCGGTGAATTCAATGCACGACAGCTGGATGCCAATCGCGGGCATGATGCCAATGTGGAACATCCTGGTCGGGGAGATGCTCTTCGGTGGAATCGGCTGCGGCATGTACTGCATGCTCTTCCACGTAATCATTACCGTCTTCATTGCGGGGCTGATGATCGGACGAACCCCGGAGTATCTTGGAAAGAAGCTGGGTGCATGGGAGGCGACCTGGGCGGTGATCGGCGTGCTCGTGCCGAACGCCGCCTGCCTTATTCCCACGGCCATTTCGGTCGTATTGCCTGCCGGCATTGCGAGCATGAACAACGCTGGCCCGCACGGGTTGAGCGAAGTACTCTACGCCTTTGGCGAGGCCGCCAACAACAATGGCAGCGCCTTCGCCGGGCTCAATGCGAACGTGCCCTGGTATGACGTGACGCTGGGCATCGCGATCATCATCGGGCGCTTCGCGCCAATCGTCGCCGCGCTTGCGATTGTGGGACGGCTCGCCACGAAGAAAACCGTCGAACCGTCCGCCGGCACCCTGCCCGTGCACGGCTGGACCTTCGGTCTCACGTTGACCGGAGTGATCGTCGTCGTCGCGGCCCTGACCTTCTTCCCGGCGCTGTGCCTTGGGCCGCTGATAGAGCACGGTCTGATGACAGCCGGCCGTGCGTTCTAAGACTGAAAAAAGGAATTCACACCATGAACACCTCCTTCCAAATCAACTATTCGTCGCTCGTTCGCCAAGCGGTCATCGACGCCTTCAAGAAGCTGAATCCGCGCGATGAGATCAAGAATCTGGTGATGTTCGTCGTCTGGCTGGGATCGGTTCTTACGACCATCTGGTTGTTCGTCGATTTCTCCAGCTTCAACCTCCAGATCTGCCTCTGGCTGTGGTTCACCTGCCTTTTTGCGAATTTCGCGGAAGCCATGGCCGAGGGCCGCGGCAAGGCGCATGCCGACGAGCTTCGCAAAATGCGGACCAAAACAACGGCTCGCAGGCTAGTGAACGGCCACGAGACCACGGTTTCCAGCAGCGAACTGAAGATCGGCGACCACATTGTCTGCACGGCCGGCGAACTGATCGCAGCGGACGGAGAGATCGTCGAGGGCATCGCTACGGTCGACGAATCTGCCATCACTGGAGAGTCCGCGCCCGTGATCCGCGAAAGCGGCGGCGATCGCAGCGCTGTCACGGGCGGCACGCGTGTCACGAGCGACCGGATCGTCATCCGGGTCACGGCCGAGGAGGGAAATTCATTCCTTGATCGGATGATCTCGATGATCGAAGGCGCGCGCCGCCAGCTCACACCGAACGAGATCGCACTCAACATCGTCCTGATCAGTCTCACCGCGCTTTTCATCGTGGTCGTCCTGGTGCTCCCGCCGATGGCCATCTACGACGAGAAGGCGGCAAATCAGAGCGGGGTCGTTCTCACGTCCCTGCCGGTTTTGCTTTCGCTGATCGTCTGTCTGATTCCGACGACCATTGGAGGGCTATTGAGCGCAATCGGCATCGCGGGCATCGACCGGCTGATGCGGCGCAATGTGCTCGCTACCTCCGGACGCGCCGTTGAGGCGGCCGGCGACGTCGATGTTCTCCTCCTCGACAAGACCGGCACAATCACGCTCGGTAACCGCATGGCGACGGAGTTCATTCCGGCGCCGGGAGTCGAGCTTGCAGTGCTGGCGGATGCCGCGCAAATGGCGTCGCTTGCCGACGAAACGCCGGAAGGCCGCAGCATTGTCACCCTGGCCAAGGAGAAATTCCAGCTGCGCGGCCGCGAGGTTGCAGCACCGCACGCGACCTTCGTGCCGTTCACCGCGCAGACCCGCATGAGCGGTGTGGATGTGGATGGACGTAGCATTCGCAAGGGCGCGGCCGACAGCGTCAAGGCGTGGGTCCTCTCGAAAGGCGGCACATACCACCCGCTTGTCGCGACCGAGGTGGAACGGATTTCACGATCCGGGGGCACGCCGCTTGTCGTGGCCGAGAACAATCGCGTGCTCGGCGTGATTCTGCTCAAGGATATCGTCAAGGGCGGAATCAAGGAACGGTTCGCCCAGCTCCGAGCGATGGGCATCCGAACCGTGATGATCACCGGGGACAATCCGCTCACGGCCAGCGCAATCGCCGCCGAAGCGGGCGTCGACGACTTCATCGCCCAGGCGAAACCCGAGGACAAGCTCGCGCGCATCCGCAGGGAACAGGAGGGCGGCAAACTGATCGCGATGATCGGCGACGGCACCAACGACGCGCCGTCGCTCGCGCAGGCCGACGTCGGCGTCGCCATGAACTCCGGGACGCAAGCTGCGCGCGAAGCGGGCAACATGGTCGATCTCGACAGCAATCCAACGAAACTCATCGAGGTCGTCGAAATCGGAAAGCAACTGCTGATGACCCGCGGCGCCCTGACGACCTTCAGCATCGCCAACGACGTCTCGAAATATTTCGCGATTCTGCCCGCGATGTTCGGCTTGCTCTATGCGACCGAAAAAGGGGGCTATGGCCCTCTGCAGGCGTACAACATCATGTTCCTGCATTCGCCGCAGAGCGCGATCCTCAGCGCAGTCATCTTCAACGCGCTGATCATCGTCGCCCTCATCCCGCTGGCCCTGCGCGGCGTAAAATACAAGCCGCTCGGCGCGAAGGTAATCCTGCGCAACAACATGCTCATTTACGGCATCGGCGGCATCCTCGTGCCCTTCCTGTTCATCAAGCTCATCGACCTCATCCTCGTGGCCGTCCATCTGGCACCCTGAGCCGGTCTGGCAAATCACACCTGAAAGGAAACTTCCATGATCAAAGTCATTATGCAATCGATCCGGCAGACGCTCGTTTGGACGGTCGTCACCGGCATGCTTTATCCGCTCGCTATCACCGCGATCGCACAACTCGCGTTCCACGACAAAGCCAACGGCAGCCTCGTCGAGCTCGATGGCAAGTTGGTCGGTTCGGAGCTTCTTGCCCAGCAGTTCACGGGCACCAAGTATTTCTGGCCGCGCCCGTCGGCCAACGGCTATGGAACCGGCACGTCGGGTCTGGCTGCATCCAGCGGCAGCAATTTCGGGCCGACGAGCGCGCAACTGCAGACAAACGTGCGCAACAACGCCAAGGCGCTGCGCGATGCGCACAAGCTTCCGGCCGATGCGCCCGTGCCGGCTGACCTTGTCTACGCATCAGCGAGCGGACTTGATCCGCACATCAGCCCCGAAGCGGCCCGTTTCCAGGTCGCGCGCGTCGCCGCCGCACGAGGCATGTCCGAGGACGCGGTGCGGTCGCTCGTTGAGCAGCATGTCGAACCGCCCCAGTGGGGTTTTCTCGGCGAGGCCAGGATCAACGTGCTCCTCCTGAATCTGGCGCTCGATGCCGCCAACGCAAAGAAGGCCGGATGAAAGAGCCTGCGGCACCACTTTGTTGGAGTTGAGTTGTGGATACTCGCTCCCCGGCTGGTGGGACAGCCGGGGAGCACCGATTCTGTCCATGCTGTGGCGCGCCGACCGGATGCTCCCCGGCCCGTCCAATGAAACCGCACCCCAAAGTGCTGATTGCGGATGGAACCGCAGGCTACAGCCTCGCCCTCCACATCGTGTGCAAATATTAGTGACGTTGTGTATCGCGCACTATCCGCTGGAGATATTTCAGATGACCGGCGCGCCTCCGTTAATCATTTTTTGATGGCTTTCGCATGGCATTTGATGCGGGGCGGCAGCGTATCTGGGCTATACTGCCGGCATGGAAACGGCCAACCACCGCTCCATCAATCCATGAACACGCCAACGACAAATTCCCGAGTCTCCGATTCCTGTTCTCCCCTGCCCGAGGCTTCGGCCCTGGTCTCAGGGCCGACTGGAGACCGCGCACCCCGGGAGACGATCACTCGATGGCGCGTGAACCGCGTATTCTGGATCAAGGATTCGCTTCCACATGCGACACGCACCCTCCACACCCGATCGACCGACGAATCCTGCGAAACGGAGCATCTCGGTTTCCGGTGTTGGTCCGGCGACGTCGAGGTGGATGTCAGAAGTCCGCTGACGGCGAAGGCATTCCAGGCGCTGCCGTTCGCAGAGCAGATCGGCTATCTCCGCGCCTGGGAGCCGGAGACCTCAGACTTGGACGGCCCGATGCGGGAGGGTCTCGCCGCGATCCTGCACGAGGAAGTGAAATCGCAGGCGGTGCCCTATTTTGAGCGCGCCGACCAGTTCTCCGGGCTCGACCCGCTGTATTCGACCGCACTGGTGCGCGGGTTTTCAGATGGGCTCAAGGGGAAAGCTGTTTCAAGCTGGGAGTCGTTTTGGAGATTCGCACGATGGGTCCTCGCGCAATGCGATCCTGAAACCGAGGTTCGCGACGCGTTCAGCGGCGAAACGCAGCTGGGACGCCGCTGGCAGTTCTGCCGGCTTGAAATCGCACGGTTTCTAGACGCCACCCTCAATGGCAAACTGGCGCCTCTGCCACGAGGCGAGCGCGCCGCGGTGTGGCAGTTGATCGACGTGCTGGCGCACGACGCAAATCCGGCGGCAACCGATGAATCACACGAGGACGAGGGCATCATGGACCCGCTTGCCCTGTCCCTGAACACGGTCCGGGGCGTCGCCGTCCATTCGATGTTCTCATACGTCTGCTGGATTCGATCCCATTCCTCCGCGAACGCTCCAACCGGCCAGAATCTCGACGATGTGCGCGAAGCTCGCGAGGTACTTCAAGCATGCCTCGATCTACAGCTCGAGTCTTCGCCGGAGATCCGAAGCGTCTTCTGTGCGAATCTCGCGCGGTTGGCGTCGCTGGAGGAGGAGTGGCTCCGCGACCATGTCGAACAGATATTCCGGCCACATGGACAAAACGAACAGCCGTACAGCACCTGGGAGATGTTCATTCGTTTTTGCCATGCCGATTCCAGGATATTCGCACTCCTTCGACAGCAATACTCCTCCGCCATCCTCAGAATGCCGCAAAATGAAACGGAGGGATCCAGCCAACCGGATTCACGGGTGAGCCTCGGAAAGCACCTGGTCGTGAGCTACTGCCGGGGTGCTCTCGACTTCGAACAACCGGGCGACCTCCTCGCGGCATTCATCAGGCGCGCCCCGGAGCCGGTCCGGGCCGACGTCATGGGCTTTGTCGGCCGATCTCTGGCCCAATCGAACGGGCCGCTTCCAACGAAGATGTTCGCGCGCCTGCTTAAGTTGTGGAATTGGCTCGTACAACGCGAGACTCCAGCAGGTGGTCCGGGCTTTCAGGATCGAGCAGCCTGAAACGGATTTTCGGGAATGAGCCCAAACCGCTTCGACTGTTTCGCCGCCGTGCAAACAAAGCATCCATGAACCAATGTACGACATGATCCGAAATGAAGGTGGAATCACCGCCCGCGGGGATGCGTCAATCGGGGTTCCGCCGCTCGCCGGCGTCTCCTGTTGCGACGATATCCCGGAAGTCTACGGCAACATCGCCCCCGCGGCCGACCCCGAACTCCGGCTCAGCCAGATCATCGACGGGCGATTCCTGGTCCGCGAAGTCTTCAGCCGCGGCGGCATGGCGACCATTTACCGGGCGGAGGACATGCTGAACGACCGCCGCGATGTGGCCCTCAAGGTGCCCTTGATGCGTGTTGAAAGCGATCCCGCGGCATTCGCGCGGTTTCGCCACGAGGAGGAAATCGGCCTCGCGCTCTCCCACCCGTCTCTTCTGAGATTCTACCCGGTCGCGGGCACAAAATGCCGTCCGTATATCGCGACCGAATTCCTGCGGGGGTGCACCCTCGACTACCTCGGGTATGAAAAACGCCCCTTTCCCGAAGCCGATGCTTTGAGAATCGTCAGCCTCATAGGCGAGGCCGTGGGCCACATGCACGGGAGGGGAATCGTCCACCGCGATCTCAAACCGTCGAACATCATGATCTGCTGCGACCGCACGCTGCGGGTGATGGACTTCGGGCTCGCGTCTCCTCCGGTCCGGCGGCGGACGCTTCTTGCAAAGCTGACGCCGATTCTCGGCACTCCTGAATACATGGCGCCGGAGCAGGTCGAGAACGGGCCTGTCGACGAACGCACCGACATCTACGGGCTTGGCGCAATCCTCTATGAACTGCTGACCGGGGTGGTCCCGTTCAAGAATGACGATCCGTGGCAATCGGCCTTTCAGCGGACCACAGGCGATCCGATCGCGCCGCGAACCCTGAATCCCGCGCTGTCGGAACAGGCCGAGGAAATCGTGCTCCATGCGCTGCAACGCAAACCGCGTGACCGCCATGCCAGCATGGCAGCGTTCAAGGCGGACTTGGACGCGCCCGAGCAAGTTCCGGTTTCCGGCTACTGCAATCGCCTCCGGCGCCCCCGATGGAAACTGGGCCTTCAATCGACGCCGGTGCTTTCGGGTCTGCTGATGGGCGTTTGCGCCATCGCGTTCCTTGTCACGATGTTCCTGGTCCTGCGCACCCGGTTGGCGCATTGACGACCGTTAACCGAGCCGGGTCTTTGCAGAGAGAACTCCGGATTGACAGAGATGGACACCGATGTTCCGGGGACGACCATTCGGAAGATGAGGTTCTGGCGAGACCACCGGCTAGTGACATTTGGAATCCGTCGTATTTGTCCATCCTCTAATTCTAGATACTATCCCTTCAACCCTTCCGTTTCTTGCATGATCTTCCTATGCGGCGGGGCGTTCGAATCCTGTAGGGGCGCAGTCTTGCTGCGTCCCTTTGAGGGCGCGACCAGCCTTCGCCAAGCCTACGGCACGGCAGGCAAGATCGCGCCCCTACATTTGGATGCGACGGCGCCGTTAATCAAATATTGACGCTTTCCGGGGAGCATTTGATGCAGGGTATCGGCGTTTTCGAGCTATCTTGCCTTCATGCATACGACCACTCTGCGCTCGCCTTGGATCCGATCGCGCCAGGCAACTGACGGCAGTCGTCACGGGAAACAATCACCGGTGGAGGCGACACCTTCGCACCGGCAACAGGATGACCGTTTGCGAGTGTGGGCCCTTATCCTCGTGGTGCTTGCCGCCATAATCACCGGCTACGTCCTCGGTCTCAGCAGCGATCAATCCGCCAACCGATCGCGAGTCGCATGGCCCGGCACTGCGAATCCCCGCTCCTTCAATCCATGATCGATTGAAGCACGTCCATCCGGGTCCAGCGCCGGCGATCGGAAGGCTCTCCATCCCGCGCCCGCAGGATTTCGCCGCCCCCCTTGCGATCATCCGGCTTGTCGGCTATTCTTCCGCCGTCAGGTTCCACCTCGGAATTTCCTCGGCAGAACAATACCAGCACCCAGGATTTTATGAAGACCCCGCGCGAGTCCATCACGCGGCGCGAGCTTCTGCAAAGGCTTGCGCTGCTCACCGGAGCGACCCTCGTCCCGTGGCGCGCCTTCGGCGCAATGGAGCCTGCTTCCTCCGACAAACTCGGCCCCGTGCTTCCGCAGCGCACGCTCGGGAAGACGGGGCTGAAAGTGACCATGCTTGCCGTCGGCGGCTCCCACATCGGGAGGCCGTCCGAGGCCGTGGCCCAGGCCGTCATCGAGGCGGCGATCGAAAGCGGGATCCGCACCTTCGACACGGCCCAGCTTTACCAGAACGGTGGCAGCGAGGAACGCTATGGGAAGTTCCTCACGCCGAAGTACCGCGAGCACGTCCTCATCTTCACCAAGACGATGGCGGAGGACGCCGCAACCGCCCGCAGCCACCTCGAGGGTTCCTTGCGGCGGATGAAGACCGACTACCTCGACCTTTGGCAGCTGCACGACATGCGGACCATCGACAAGGCGGACCTCCGCATCGATGCCGTGCTCGACGTCATGCTCAGGGCCAGGGAACAGGGCAAGGTCCGCCACATCGGCTTCACCGGCCACGGCAGCTGGAGAACGCACGTCCACGTCCTCGAGAAGACGGACGCCTTCGAGACCTGCCTCATGCCCATCAACGTGGCCGACCCCTCCTACGAGAGCTTCACCCTGAACGTCCTGCCGATCCTACTGAAACGAAACATGGGCGCGATGGCCATGAAGACGCTCGCTGCAGACGGCCTCATGGGCGGCCGCGGCGGCACAGGCCCGCGCATCATTCCGGACCGTCTTTCCGTGAACGAGGCGCTCCGCTATGTCTGGTCGCTACCCGTATCCACGCTCGTTTCCGGGATGGCCAGCGTCGCGCATCTCAACGCAAACGTCGCGTCCGCCCGCACGTTCGTCGCGATGACGGAAGCGGAACGCCAGGCGCTGATCGCGAGGGTCGCCGACGTGGCGCAGACGGGCGAAATGGAGCGCGGCTTCAAGGGCCAGGTCGGAAGCTAGCGTGTCGGACCTCGTCCTCCGCGCTGCTAGTACAAAGTGGCTGCGCCATTTTGGCGGAGCCCGGAATGGCCGGGTGATCTTCCGGTTTCCTGCTCGGCGGTGATCGAAGGCGTCCGTCTTCTTGATCCGGAAGCGGTTCTCAACACCGGGACTGCCTCTACAGAGGGCTTCATGCCGCTTTGAGCACCGCTCCCGCCGGACGTTGCAGGACAGCGTCACGAAGATCCATTCCAGCGGCACCTTCTGCAGACCGCAGCGCTGAGCCTCTTGTGGCCAACGGAATCCCGGGTCGCTGAACGCGGGGACACCGGGGCGATTCACGCACCGCCCCTGGAAACCGGGCGAAGCCTGTTGACAACCCTGGCGACAATATGTAGCTCCGGCTACAGTTTGGAGACGAGGCCACAAGAACCCGCCGACCCGCCGCCTGCGACACACCCGTCGCTGGAGGGTCTGCACGGATCCGTGGCCCTGCCGGACCATAAGGCGGGATTCTGGAGGCAATGGCGGGCCTTCGTCGGACCGGCGATCCTCATCAGCGTCGGCTACATGGACCCGGGCAACTGGGGCACCGATCTCGCGGGCGGGGCGCAGTTCAAATACGGCCTGCTCTGGGTCGTGGCGCTGGCGAGCTTCATGGCGGTGATTCTCCAGGTGATCTCGGCCCGCCTCGGCGTTGCGACGGGCAAGGATCTGGCGCAGTGCTGCCGCGACTACTACCCCGGGTGGATGCGCTGGCCGAACTGGATCTCGATGGAGATCGCCATCGGCATGACCGATCTGGCCGAATCGCTCGGCAGCGCTGTGGCGCTGAACATGCTGTTTCACATCCCCCTGCAATGGGCAATCCTCATCACCGCCTTTGACGTGCTGCTCCTGCTGGCACTGCAGGGCTTTGGCGCGAGGCTGATCGAGGCGGTGGTCACGGTCTTCGTGCTGACCATCGGCGCCTGCTACGGCATCGAGGTTTTCGGACTGGCCCAGACCCGGCCGGATTTCCTGGAAATGGGCCGGGCCATGACCCATCCCGATCTCGCCCGGAACGGGATGCTCATCGTCGCCATCGGCATCATCGGCGCGACCGTCATGCCGCACAACCTGTACCTGCATACGGCGTTGGTGCAGACCCGCAAGCTGCAGCAGGACGAGGCGTCCGTCCGCCGCGCCATTCACTTCAACACCATCGACACAGCGGTGGCCCTGACCGTCGCCTTTTTCATCAATGCCGCGATTTTGGTGCTCGCGGCAATCGTGTTTTATGGAAAGGACAGCCTGACGGTGCCCGGCCACGCGCTGGTTCGGTTTACGGCTGACAGCGACTGGATTCGTATTGCGCATCTGACGCTCGCGCCGCTGCTGGGGACGACCCTTGCCAGCACGCTTTTCGCGGTTGCGCTGCTTGCAAGCGGTCAGAGCAGCACGATCACCGGCACGCTGGCCGGACAGGTCGTGATGGAAGGCTTCATGCACTGGCGGATCAAGCCCTGGGTGCGGCGCCTGATCACACGCACGCTGGCCGTGGTGCCGGCAATCCTGATCATCAGCATCCGCGGAAACAGCAGCGTGACCGATCTGGTCAACCTCAGCCAGGTTGTGCTGTGCATCGAACTGCCCTTTGCGATGTTTCCGCTGCTGCACTTCACGAGCACCCGAAAACGCATGGGGAAGTGGCGCAACGGCTGGTTTCTCATGATTGTCGGCTGGGGCAGTGCGTTGTTGATTACGGCGATGGACGTCTATAGCCTGCCGGATGCGCTCAGGCAGGCTTGGGCCATGATTGCCGGCCACTGATATCCGGCCTCAAACTGCCCGAAACCGGAGGCAAACCATGTATGACAAGATTCTCGTGACGCTGGACGCGACGCCCACCGACCGGGCGATCATCGAGCACGTCAAGGCGCTGGCCGCGGTCATGCACAGCCGCGTCGTGTTGCTGCACGTCGCCGACGGCTGGGCGGCACGAACCCATGGAGCCGACGCGATCAGTCCCGAAATCGTCGAAGACACGGAATACCTGCGGAAGGTGCAGGGCGAGTTTCAGTCCGCCGGCATCCCGGCCGAGGCGGAACTGGCTTTCGGCGAACCCGGCGAACAGGTCGTCAAATGGGTCCGGGAGAAACGCTGCGACCTGGTGGCGATGAGCACTCACGGGCACCGGTTTCTGGCGGATCTTTTTCTCGGCTCAACCTCCCGGCAGGTGCGGCACAGCGTCAAAGTTCCGGTGCTGTTGCTCCGTGCGAAATGAGAACGCTCGTGGGACCCGTCAATCCGACTCACCGACCCGGCCAGGAATTCCGCATCGCCGCACGTCTTCTGAACGGCGCTGACGCCGCAACATGGTCCGCGACCTGAATTGAGAGATCGCGAGCCGCCTCGCTTCAAACAACACGACCATCCTTCGATTCTGACAAAGCCTTTATGATCGCGAAAACGTCTCCCTCCGCCGCGCGCGCCCTCGCCCTGTCGGCCGCGCTCACCGTCATCCCTGGATTTGCGACGCGCGCCTGCTGCCAGGAACCTCCAAAGTCCTGGATCGATCCGGATACCGGCCATCGCGTCATCCGCCTCACCGACGAACCCGGATCGCACAGCTTCTACTTCAACGTCAACGCCTACACACCGGACGGTCGGAAGATGGCCTACACCACCGCCGACGACGGCATCGGCGTCATCGACCTGACCGACTTGAAATCCAAGGTCCTCGTGCCCGGACCCGTCCGGGTGGTCTCGGTCTGCCGGAAGACTCCGCGCGTCTTCTACGTCAAGCCGCAGGAGAACGCGCTCTATTTTGCCAATCTGGACACCGGGGAAAACGGGAAACTGGTCGACATCCCGAAAGACGGCGGGATTGCGACCATCAATGCGGACGAGACGCTGGTTGCCGGAACCCGCGTGCTTGCCAACGGAACCGAGCGTCGTTTTGTCACGGGTGACGCTCATGGCGTGCAGGCCCTCGACAAGGGCGCAATGATGGCCCAGCGGCTTGCAGCGCGCCTGCCGATGGAGATGTTCACCGTCGATCTGAAGACCGGGCATGTTAACGTGATCCTGAGCGGAACAGACTGGTTCAACCATCTGCAGTTTTCACCGACCGATCCGACGATGCTGATGTATTGCCACGAGGGCTCGGGGTGGCGGGTGGACCGGATCTGGATCATCCGCACAGACGGAACGGAGAACACAATGATCCCAGACGAGCCGACCAAGAACCGAATCCTGGAGGGCGAGCTTGCCGGGCACGAGTGGTGGAGTCCCGACGGGAGGACCATCTATGTCGACCTGCGTTTCATCCGGGGTTTGGTCGGATTCATCGCGAGCTACAATCTCGATACCAGGAAGCACACGTGGTATCACTACGACCAGAACGAGGTCTCGGTCCATTTCAACCTGTCCCCGGACGGCAGGCTCTTCTGCGGGGACGGCGGCCGCGGGACCGGCGGCGCGTGGATCTTCATTTTCCATCCGACGCTGCTACCGGACGACCAGACGCTGGGCACCGATCTGATCCAGGTCGGCTCATTCAAGTCGGAGAAGCTCTGCAGCATGGCAAAGCACAACTACCGGCTCGAACCCAACGTCAGTTTCACTCCCGACCAGAAGTACATCATCTTCCGCTCGGACATGCTCGGAAAGACGTACCCGTTCGCCGTTGAGGTGGCGAAGTCGGCCCAGCAGTAGCGAGCACCGAAGAGGAGTTCGGACGATTCGAACCGACGGTCAGCCGCTCCGTATCGACCGCGCAATAACGATGGCATCCGGCGATGCCCCCTAGGTCTCTCCGGCCTCGTCCTTCGCTGCCGGCGCAACGGACTCGCCGCCGTCGGCAGCGGCGAGATACCGCTCCATCTCCGCCGCCGAAGCCGCATAGAGCTGCTGCAGCTCACCGGGGAATGTCGACCATTCGGCGAACTGCTGCGCCCGAGCCTGGTGCATCCCCGCCGCACAGCGACCGGCGATGCGGCTCCATCCAAGGGTCGAAAAACAACCCTTAAGCGCATGGAGGGCCGCGGCGAGCTGACCGTTGTCGCTGCTGTTCGCCGCTTCGACCACCCGGGGCCAGATCGCTTCAAAATCACTCGTCACTGCGCGATACATACGGCGGTGCATCGCCGCCAGTTGCGCAGGAGAAAGACCGGGAATCGACGCATTCAGACTCGCAAAATCGATCAGGAGCGGTTCATCGCGCGCGTCCTGGGGGACGGAGCCCGCCGGCACGTGCGCCGGCAGCGTCGTCGAGAACTGGCGATCGACGCAGGCCTTGAAGGCTCGTGGCGAGATCGGTTTGACCAGACAATCGTCCATGCCGGCGGCCAGGCACGTCTCCCGATCTTCGGCCGACGCACTTGCGGTAACGGCCAGGATTCTCGGCCGGCGCTCGGGATCGGGCTGCCGACGCACGATTTCCCGGGCGGCGTCCAGCCCGTCCATCACCGGCATCTGCACGTCCAACAGGATCAAATCGAAGGAGCTCCGATCCAGCGCCGCCAGCGCCTCCGCGCCGTTCTCGACGATTTCCGCCTCATAGCCAAAATACTCTGCCAGCCGGCGGATCAACTCGCGGTTGATCCTGAGGTCATCCGCAGCGAGGATGCGCAACGGCCGCTTCGCGAGCAGCGGAGTTTGCGGGCTGTCGGACGGCGCCAATGCCGTCGCCGCAAACGCCGCAGCGGCGCCTGCACCCTCACCTTGGGCGGAAGGCTCCTGATGCATCGGACGAAACGTTGAAATCAACAGATGAAACCTCGGCTCAAATTCAAGATTCTTGCGGCAGAAACGGCAATACGCGATTCGCAACAGCTCCTTCTCCTTCCAATTTTCCGGGGATTCTGAGAGGGTTGGAGGATGAGTTCCAAAGGCACCATCCTCGTCGTCGAGGACACTCCGGTGAATCTGAAGCTTCTGGTGGATACGCTCAGGGCGGATGGCTATGAGGTTTTTCCAGCCAACAGCGGGGAAAAGGCGCTGGTCGAGGTCGCCGCCCGCCTGCCGGAGTTGATCCTGCTGGATCTCTGCATGCCAGGCCTTGACGGTTTCGAGGTCTACCGGCAGCTCCGGGCCCAGACGGAAACCCGCGACATCCCCGTCGTGTTCATCAGTGCGAGCGGGGAAAGCGCGGACCGGGTGGAAGGCTTGAAGCTGGGGGCGGTGGATTTCATCACGAAGCCATTTCACCGGCAGGAATTGCTGGCGCGCGTCCAGACGCATCTGGAACTTCGGCGCCTGCGCGTGCGGCTCGAACTGCAGGCGGACGGACTGCGAACGGTCAACGAGCAGCTTCAGAACGAACTCGCCGAGCGGAGGCGCTACGAGGCCGAGCGCGACCAGCTCATCCGCGACTTGAAGGACGCCCTCGCAAACGTGAAGTCCTTGAGCGGCCTCCTTCCAATCTGCGCCGGCTGCAAGAAAATCCGCGACGACCGCGGCTACTGGAATCAGGTGGAAACCTACATCCAAAAGCACACCGAGGCCAGGTTCTCGCACGGTCTGTGCCCGGATTGTCTCAAGAAGTGGTACCCGGAACTGAGCGAATACGATCTTGCGGGACCACCCGGGAATGGTCCATGACTCGATCTCCGCTTGAAAGCCTTCGAATCCTTCGACTCAATAGCCGGATCCCCACCCGGGGAAGAAATAACTCAACCCAATAAAATCCATGGCCAAGAAGCCCGCCCGTAAACCCAATGCCGCATTTATGAAGCCGGTCCAGCCCAATGAGGCGCTGGCAGCAATCGTCGGGGGCAAGCCCCTTCCGCGCACGGAGCTCACAAAGAAAATCTGGGCGTACATCAAGAAGAATGGTCTCCAGGACCAAAAGGTGAAGACTCAGATCAATGCCGATGAGAAGCTCGGTGTCATCTTCAAGGGCAAGAAGGCCGTCTCGATGTTCGAGATGACCGCCTTGGTCAGCCAGAATCTGGTAAAGTAGAACGCGAACATTTTTCGCATTTTCCGGCCGGCCCAGACAACGGGGCCGGCCTTCTTTTTGCCCAGGAACCGAGGAGCCTGTCGTGCTTCGCCCTCCCCGTCTCAGTCAAGGCTCCGACGCGGCCCGTCAGGATTCAGTGGTCACGCCGTAGCTCTCTGAGCGAAAGCGGGCATGCTAAACAAACGGCGGACGCCGTTTGATGCAGAACGGCAGTCTTTCTTCCGATTCAGCGGAGAGGTTTTGAACTTTGGCGTGAGGCTTGCGTCAGAGAGGCATGCCCGCCCCTTAAGTGACCGTGGACCGTGAGACTCCGATGCTGCTGCCGCCCGATCTGCGGGGGTGTATGCTTGCGGCAAACGTCCAGTCCTTGCTGGATTTCTCCCCGACGCGAACTTCCTCCTGAAGTGTGTAGTGGGCATTCGGCAAAACCGGGGCCTGAAATTCCATCTCCCGCCTGTGGAGCAATCGTCCTCCCAACTGCCACGCGATGTCCTTGACTGCCAGAAGCGGATATTCGTTCTCGACGCTTATCGGCACCATGAGCTGGCGCTTCAATTCGGTCTGCAGCATGCTCGCACCCATTGTGGCAAGCCAGACATTGTCATAGGCCTCCCGTGTGATGCTGAAGGGCACAACCATCCGGATCGCAACATCCGTCACGTAGCTGAGCGCAAGCCGTTCGACTTCGGTTCCCGGCTCCAGCTTCTCCACCAGCGACTGCGCATCGAGCAGCACGGGAAACTCCGCCCGCTTGAATTCATCGTCAGACCGCAGCGTTTTCCCCTCCAAGGCCTTCGCCAGGGCTGCGACGGCTGTGGCGGGCGTCGTGCAGTGGGCAATGATGAACGGTGACTTTCCAAGCCGCAATCCGGTCACCTTCATGCCGGGAAGGCAGGCGGAATAGACGCATTCCGTGCTGTTGGATCCATCAAACTCGATGCGCATCGGAATGTGATGAAACTCGAGAAAGGTCTCCAATGCTGCTGGCGTCTTGTCCACAGCAGCCCGGAAGTCGGCTTCGATATGTTTGAGTTGGTCTTTGGTCATTTCCTCAGGGCAAGTTGCTTGCAGTAATTAAGCACTGAACATGCCACAATGCGAGATGCCGTCGTATAACGTTTACTTTCAATGTGATGTAAAAACCATCAAGCCGGAATCGGCGGATCGGCCGAACGGCCTCACCCCACTGCCGCCACATCTCCCGGCATTTTCTGCTGCCGCCGGCCGTCTCGAGCGGTTCTAACCCGCATATTTCGCACCGCGGCCTTGATGCCGCAACCAAACGTAGGGGCGCGATCTCGTCGCGTCTCCATGAAATATCCAGGCTAATTGAACTGTTGGAAGCCTGCTCGCAGGCGATTGATTCAGCGGAATCGCGAGCCGTTTCGACAGGCAAGGCCCCGAGCGTGTCGAGGGGCAAGCTCGCTTCCTACAATTTGCATGGATCCGGCTAAGAAGAAGCACCTGCGGTCGCGAGCGGCACCGGCCTGCCATCGGCCTTCGCCGGAGTCGCCACGTTCTTGACCGACAGAAACTGCCGGGCCTCAAGCATCGCCTCGAAGAACGACCAGTTGCGCGTGTCCTCAAAGCCCTTGCATTCCGCGATGATATGGGCGTTGCCCACGAGCGCGAACTGCATCGCGAGCTCGCGGCACAGCTGCATCGTCTGGAAGAGGAGCTTGATGATCGTCATGTTCACGCTCTTGACCTCCTGCACGTCGATGATCGCGCGGGACAGTCCCGCATTCACGGCCTCGGCGAGCTTGGGCTCCAGATGGCTGGTCACTTCGTTGATGACAAACGGCGTGCAGTTCTCCGGCAGCCGCATGGTGAAGAATTCCGTGTCGATGTTGAAATAGCGCGGCGAGGTATCGAGGCTCATGGCCTTGGCCATCTTGGCTTCGAGGTCCGCCATCTCGATTGGTTTCGTGATGATCGCCGAAAATCCGATTTGCTGCGCCAGTTGTTGCGCGGCCGAGTCGGTCTTCACAACCAGCGCAAACAGGGGCGTGTTCTTCGTCTTCAGATTCGCCCGCAGAAGCCGGAAAAGCTTCATGGCGCCGTCATCGGGGAGCGAGAGGCTGATCAGGATCAGGTCGGGCACCTGGCGCTGGCAAAGATCCAACGTTTCCCCCAGCTTGCACATTCCAAGCACCTTCCACTGGGTCTGGCCCAGTCCGTCCTGAATCTGCTGCACGATCACCGGCTGGTCCTCGACAACGAGGATATCGCACGGATCCAGGATCGATTTTCGCTTCGCAGCGCCTTCGCTGAGCGGCTTGAGATCGATGATGCGGCCGAGCTTTTCGAGCAGCACGTCCTCCTTGAACGGCTTCACGACATAGTCGCGCACGCCCATCTTCGCGATCTTGAGAACGTTGTCGCGGCCACCCTCGGCCGTGAGCATCACCACCGGGATCGCCCTCAGCCGCGGGTCGGACTTGAGCTTCGTGAGCATCTCCACGCCGTCCATGACCGGCATGGTGACGTCGAGGATGATGACATCGGGCGTTTCCTTGCCCGCGCTCGCAAGCCCTTCGACGCCGTTGGAGGCTTCAAGGACTTCGCAATCGAATGTCTTCATGGCCTTCCGCACGATGCTGCGGACGGTTTTTGAGTCATCAACGGTCAGGATGCGATAGCGCATGGCGGCAGGGGCGTTTATTCTCCGGGTTTCATGTGGACATCGACCACCAACCGGTGCCCGGAACAGTCGAAGTAGAAGATCCAACGCGTGGA
>Ga0182027_10001467_pt1 | contig 39459 bp, 33 predicted proteins | sample 712E1DmetaG_FD_121300 | JGI IMG/M metagenome (GOLD analysis project Ga0182027, IMG submission 121300) | Permafrost microbial communities from Stordalen Mire, Sweden - 712E1D metaG (Illumina Assembly) | ecosystem: Environmental > Terrestrial > Soil > Wetlands > Permafrost | place: Sweden...
ACCATCCAGGAGCTCAAGCTCTGGCTGAACGAGGAGATCATCCACCGCGGCCAGCGGCAGAGCATCACCTTCAGCTTCGTCTCGTTCGGCTACAAGTACGGCATCCCCATCGACGCCGACCTGCTGTTCGACGTGCGCTTCCTGCCCAACCCTTTCTACGACCTCGACCTGCGGCCGCTCACCGGCCTCGACCGGGAGGTGCGCGACTACGTGCTCGACTCGGTCGACGGCGCCGAGTTCTTCGCCGCCCTGCTGCCGCTGCTCGACTACCTGTTCCCGCGCTACGTGGCCGAGGGCAAGGCGCACCTGACGATCGGCATCGGCTGCACGGGCGGGCGCCACCGCTCGGTGACGCTCGCCACCTGGCTGGCCGACCACTACGCGGCCGAAGGCTTTCAGACCACGGTGCGTCATCGCGACATGAGCAGAGGCTGACCCGAGGCCCCCGGTGATGCTGCGCCGGTCCCGCCTGACGCGACTGCAGTGGCTCTATCCGGGCCTCGGCATGAAGCGCCGCGTGCTGGCGGTCTGCGCCGGCGGCGCGCTCGTCGGCCTGTCGGGCTGGTTCGCGCTGGGCATCCTCGTCTCGAGCGGCCGGCGCCACGACGTCGGCGGCACCTGGATCACGGGGCACGTCGGACCGGCGTCGGCTCTCGTGGCCGTCAGCCTGGTCGCCGGCCTCATCGTGCTGATGCTGGGGGCGCGCAGTCTCTACCGGTTCGCGCGGGCCGCGGGCGAGCCGGGCGTCGTGGCGCTGCGCAGCGACGCCCGGCTCGCCCGCGGCCCGCGGATCGTGGCGATCGGCGGTGGCACCGGCCTGTCGGTGCTCCTCTCGGGCCTCAAGCAGCACTCGAGCAACCTCACGGCCGTGGTCACGGTCGCCGACGACGGCGGCAGCTCGGGCCTGCTGCGCAGCGGCCTGGGCGTGCTGCCGCCGGGTGACATCCGCAGCTGCCTCGTCGCTTTGGCCGACGACGAATCGCTCATGAGCCGTCTGTTTCAGTACCGCTTTCCGCAGGAGGGCGGGCTGCAGGGTCACAGCTTCGGCAACCTGTTCGTGGCCGCGCTCGCCGAAGTCACCGGCGACTTCGAGCGTGCCGTGCAGGAATCGACCACCGTGCTCAACGTGCGTGGCCGGGTCTTGCCGGCGACGCTGCAGAGCGTCACCCTGCACGCCGAGCTGCAGGGTGGGGAGCGGGTGGCCGGCGAGTCGTCGATCACCGCCAGCGAGCGCCTGCCGCGGCGCGTCTGGCTCGACCCGGGCCGGCCGCGGGCGCTGCCCCAGGCACTCGAGGCGATCGCCACCGCCGATCTGGTGGTGCTCGGACCCGGCAGCGTGTACACGAGCATCGTGCCGAACCTGTTGATCCCCGACGTCCGCGAGGCGCTCAAGCGCTCGCGAGCTCGGGTCGTCTACGTCTGCAACGTCATGACCCAGCCGGGCGAGACCGACGGCTACACGGCGGCCGACCATCTGGGAGTCCTCTGCCGCCACGGCGCCGCGGGCCTGATCGACGACGTGCTGGTCAACGACACGGCGGTGTCGAGGGATCTCGCCGCGGCCTACCAGGCCGAAGGCGCCGTGCCCGTCGTGGCCGACGACCAGGCGCTCGCGGCCCTGGGGGTGCGAGTCGTCCACGCGCGCCTGGCCCACGAGGGCGACTTCTTCCGCCACGACTCGGCCAGGCTGGCCGAGGCCGTCCTGCGCCTGGCGCGGTGAGCCGGTGAGCTTCACCCAGGACGTCAAGCGCGAGCTCGCCGCCATCGTGCCGGCAGAAAGCCATTGCGCGCGCGCCCAGCTCTCGGGGCTGCTCTTCGCGGCGGGCACGTTCGAGATCGCCTCCGGTGGCCAGTACACCGTGCGGGTCAGCTCGCGCCTGCCGGCCGTCGCCCGTTCGGTGCTCTCGTTGCTGCGGCCCATGGGTACGCACGCCGAGCTGCGCACCGCCGACACGCCGCCGGCCGGACTGCGCTACGAGGTCGTGCTCGGCGACGACCCGCGCCATCTGCAGGTCTTGAACGAGGCCGGGGTGCTGTCGGATTCGTTCCAGGTGCAGCTCGGCGTGCCGGCCCGGATCGTGGCCCGACGCTGTTGCCGGGTGGCCTTCGTGCGCGGTGCGTTTTTGGGGTGCGGCTCGATCTCGCCGCCGGGCTCGGCGGTGCACGCCGAGTTCACCTTCGAATCCGGGGAGCTGGCCGACGACTGCCGCCGGCTGCTGGCCCGGCTCGGTCTGCACTTTCGCGTCACCACGCGCGAACGCAACTCCGCCTGCTACACCAAGCGCGGCGACACGGCGGCCGACCTGCTGGCCGTGATCGGCGCCCACACGGCGCGACTGGCATGGGAAGAGCACCTGGTCTTCGGCGAGGTTCGGGGGCGCGCCAATCGCCTGGCCAACTGCGACCAGGCCAACGCCGGACGCGCCGCCCGGGCGGCGCTGCGGCAGACCGAGACCTTTCGGGCGCTCATGGCCGGCGAGCGCTGGGCGTCGGTGCCGAGCGCGCTGCGCAGCGTCGCGAACCTGCGGCTCAAGCACCCCTACCTGAGCCTGCCCGAGCTCGCCGCCAAAGCCCGACCGCCGCTCACCAAGTCAGCCCTGAACCACCGCCTGCGACGGCTCGAGGCGCTGGCCGGCGAGACGCCGCCGGACGAGCGCCGGCCCGAGCGCCGCCGACGTTTGGCGACCTGAGCCGGGACGGCATATTCAGGCGAATGGCGGCGGTCCCGGAAGCGGCCCGTCGGGTCGGCGCGAGCGCTGCGGGCGCCGGGCGCCGGCGCAACGCCGCGCGACGTGCGCCCGAGGCGGCTCTGGTAGACTTTCCCTGGCAAACCGACGTGGAGGACAGCATGACCTTGAAGGTAGGCATCAACGGGTTCGGCCGCATCGGCCGCCTGTACGTCCGGGCGGTCGCCAAGCGCGGCGCCGACCTCGACATCGTGGCCATCAACGACCTCATGGACGGCGCCACCATGCGCCACCTCTTCAAGTACGATTCCGTGCACGGCACGTTCCCCGGCGAGGTCGCCTTCACGGGCGACGCGCTGGTGGTCGACGGCAAGCCGATCAAGGTGCTCAGCGAGACCGAGCCGGCCCGGCTGCCCTGGCGCGATCTCGGCGTCGACGTGGTGATCGAGTCGACCGGTCGCTTCACCAAGCGCGAGGCCGCCGCGGCCCATCTCACGGCCGGCGCCAAGAAGGTCATCATATCGGCTCCGGCCGGCGACGCCGACGTCATGGTGGTGCTCGGCGTCAACGAGGCCATGTACGACAAGGCCCGCCACGACATCATCTCCAACGCGAGCTGCACGACCAACTGCCTGGCGCCGATGGTCAAGGTCCTAGACGACGCGTTCGGCGTCGAGAAGGGCTTCATGAGCACCATCCACGCCTACACCAACGATCAGAAGATCCTCGACTTCCCCCACAAGGACCTCCGCCGGGCTCGCGCCGGCGCCCTGTCGATCATCCCCACCACGACCGGCGCCGCCCGCGCCGTCGGCGTCGTGCTGCCTCACCTCAAGGGCAAGCTCGACGGCTTCTCGCTGCGCGTGCCCACGCCCGACGGCTCCTGCACCGACCTCACGGTCGAGCTCAAGCGCGAGGTCACGGCCGCCGAGGTCAACGCCGCCTTCAAGGCCGCCGCCGAAGGCGAGCTGAAGGGCATCCTCGAATACTGCGAGGACCCCATCGTCTCGATCGACGTCGTCGGCAGCCCCGCCTCGTCGGTCATCGACGCGGCCCTCACGCTGGCCAACGGGCGCATCGTCAAGGTCGTGTCGTGGTACGACAACGAGTGGGGTTACACGTGCCGCCTCGTCGACCTGACCGAGCGCGTCCTGTAGCGGCGCCGGCTTCGTCTCAGGAGGGTCCCATGGCCAAGCGTGCTCTGACCGACTACCCGGTCGACGGGCGGCGCGTCTTCGTGCGGGTCGACTTCAACGTGCCGCTCGCCGGCGGCGCGGTCGCCGACGACACGCGCATCCGGGCGGCGCTGCCGACCATCGCCTATCTCATCGATCACGGCTGCCGGGTGGTGCTGGCATCGCACCTCGGCCGGCCCAAGGGGCAGGCCGTGGCCGAGCTGCGCATGGAGCCGGTCGCCGGGCGCCTCGCGGAGCTGCTCGGCCGGCCGGTCCAGAGGGTCGCCGACTGCGTCGGGCCCAAGGTCGCCGCGGCCGCCGCGGCCCTCGCTCCCGGTGAGCTGCTGCTGCTCGAGAACCTGCGCTTCCACGCCGAGGAGACCGCCAACGACCCGGCTTTCGCCGCGCAGCTCGCGGCGCTCGCCGACGTCTATGTGAACGACGCCTTCGGCACCGCCCATCGCGCGCACGCCTCGACCGTCGGCGTGCCGCGCATCCTGCCGGGTGTGGCCGGTCTGCTGATGGCCCGCGAGCTCGAAGTGCTCGGCCGCCTGCTGTCCGCACCGGCGCGGCCGTTCGTCGTGCTGCTCGGCGGCGCCAAGGTGTCCGACAAGATCGGCGTCATCGAGAAGATGCTGACCGTCGCCGACGCCATCCTGGTGGGCGGCGCGATGTGCTTTCCGCTCCTCGCGGCCCAGGGACTCGAGGTCGGTCGCTCCAGGGTCGAGGAAGGCAACGCCGCAGTCGCCACGCGTCTGCTGGCGGCGGCTGCTGGGTCGTCGTGCGACTTCGTGCTGCCGACCGACATCGTGGTCGCCGCCGAGCCCACGGCCACGGCCGCCCGCCGGGTCGTGGCCGCCGACGCCATGCCGGCCGACGAGATGGGTCTCGACATCGGGCCGGCGAGCGCGGCCGCCTTCGGCGCCCGCCTGCGGACGGCCGGCACGGTCTTCTGGAACGGGCCCATGGGCCTGTTCGAGGTGGCCGAGTTCGCGGCCGGTACACGCGCCGTCGGCGAGGCGGTGGCCGCCTGCTCCGGCGTGAGCGTGGTGGGCGGCGGCGACACGGTCAGCGCCGTGCGCGCCTTCGGTCTCGAAGAGCGCATCACCCACGTCTCGACCGGCGGCGGCGCCTCTATGGAGTTCCTCGAAGGCCGGGCGCTGCCCGGGGTCGAGGCGCTGCTCGACGCCTGACCTACCGCAACCGATGGCTGCTCGCTCGGGCGCCGGAAGGAGACTCAGGGAGATGACGTTCGCCCGCAGGCCGCTCATGGCCGGGAACTGGAAGATGTACAAGACGCAGGCCGCAGCGCTGGAGTATGCGCGGGCCTTCGCGCCGCTGGTGACCGGTCTGGACGACCGCGACATCCTGGTGTGCGCGCCGTTCACCGACCTGGCGGCGCTGGTCGGCGCGGCTGCCGGCACCAACGTCAAGGTCGGCGCCCAGAACATGCACTACGCGCCCGAGGGCGCCTTCACCGGCGAGGTCTCGGCGGCGATGCTGGTCGAGCTCGGCGTTCAGGCCGTCGTGCTCGGTCACTCCGAACGACGCCAGCACTTCGCCGAGAACGACACCGAGCTCGCCCAGAAGGTGCGCGTGGCGCTCGATCACGGGCTGCTGCCGGTGCTCTGCTGCGGCGAGACCGACGACGAGCGCGTCGCCGGCCGCACGCAGGAGAAGATCGGCCGCCAGATCGACCGCGACCTCGTCGCGGTCAAGGCCGACGAGCTCGCCGCGCTCGCCATCGCCTACGAGCCCATCTGGGCGATCGGCACCGGCAAGACGGCGACCGCCGAGATCGCCCAGGAGACGGTGGCCTTCGTGCGCTCGCGCCTGCGCCAAGCCTTCGGCCCCGTGGCCGACGACGTGCGCATCCTCTATGGCGGCAGCGTCAAGGCGTCGAACATCGACGAGCTCATGGCGCAACCCGACATCGACGGCGTCCTGGTCGGCGGGGCGAGCCTCGACCCGGTCGAGTTCGCCCGGATCGCAGGCTTCACGACGGCGTGACTCCGCCCGCGGACAGCGGGCGCGGGGGCGAGAGCGCGGCGTTCGTGGCGGACGCCGCGCTCTCGCCTACGGGCCGCACGTACCGGCCGGTGGTGCTGGCCATCCTCGACGGCTGGGGCCACGCCCAGCCGGGCTCGGGCAACGCCGTCGAGCTGGCCGACACCCCGACGTTCGACCGCCTCTGGGCGACCTGTCCCCACGGTGTCCTCGACGCTTCGGGCGGCGCGGTCGGCCTGCCCGCGGGCCAGATGGGCAACTCCGAGGTCGGACATCTGAACATCGGCGCCGGGAGGGTCGTCTACCAGGATCTGACGCGCATCGACAAGGCCATCGCCGACGGCGGGTTCTTCGCCAACCCCGTGCTCAGGCAGGCCCTTGCGATGGTACGCGAGCGCGGCGCCACATTCCATCTGCTCGGCCTCGTGTCGGACGGCGGGGTGCACTCCGCCATGGGTCATCTGCAGGCCTGTCTCGAGATGGCCCGCCGCGAGGGCGTCGACGACGTCGTGGTGCACGCCTTCCTCGACGGCCGCGACACGCCGCCCCACAGCTCGCCCGGCTTTCTCGCCGAGATCGACCGGCACATGACGACGGTGGGCGTGGGGCGGTTCGGCACGGTCAGCGGCCGCTACTACGCGATGGACCGTGACACCCGCTGGGAGCGCGTCCGCCTCGCCTACGACGCGCTCGCCTACGGTCACGGCGAGCAGGCGCCCAGCGTGCAGGCCGCCGTGTCGGCGGCCTACGAGCGCGGCGAGACCGACGAGTTCGTGCGGCCCACCGTGATCGGCGCGCGCGACGAGCATCGCCTGCGCGACGGCGATGTCTGCCTGTTCTTCAACTTCCGTCCCGACCGCGCCCGTGAGCTCACCCGCGCCTTCTTCGAGGAGCCGTTCGCCGAGTTCGACCGCGGGCCGCACCCGCCGCGGGTCGAGTTCGTGACCATGACCCGCTACAAGAAGGAGTTTCCGCTGCCGGTCGCCTTCGAGCCCGAGCCGGTGGCGCACGTGCTGGCCGAGGTGCTGGCCGACCACGGCCTGCGTCAGCTCCACATCGCCGAGACCGAGAAGTACGCGCACGTGACCTTCTTCTTCAACGGTGGCGTCGAGCGCGCCTTCGCCGGAGAGCGTCGCATTCTCGTGCCCAGTCCGCGCGACGTTGCGACCTACGACGAGAAGCCGCAGATGAGCGCGCCCGAAGTCACCGACAAGCTGATCGCCGAGCTCGAGACCGGCGGGCCCGACTTCGTCGTGGTCAACTACGCCAACGCCGACATGGTCGGCCACTCGGGCGTGCTGGCGGCGGCGGTCGCCGCGGTCGAGGCCGTCGACGCCTGTCTCGCGCGCGTCGTGCCCCGCGTGCTGGCTCAGGGTGGGGCCTGCCTGATCACCGCCGATCACGGCAACTCCGACCACATGATCGATCCCGACGGCGGTCCGAACACGGCCCACAGCACCAATCCGGTGCCCTTTGTGGCCACGGTCGAGGGGGCGCGGGTGCGCGACGGCGGCGCCCTGGCCGACATCGCGCCCACGATCCTCGATCTGCTGGGCGTGCCGACCCCGGCCGCGATGACGGGCCGCGACCTGCTGCGCGCGGCGCGCTGACGCCGCTCGTTCACGGCCCGCGACCGCACGGCATGTTGCATAGCCGATTCAGGATTACTATTCTTTGACGTGGACCGGCACCGTGCCGGCTGACGCACGCAAAGGAGTCCCTCAGGTGCTGAACGCGATCCTCATCGTCGTACAACTCTTGGTCTGCGTCCTGCTGATCGTCCTCGTGCTGCTGCACTCCGGCAAGGACGCCGGCATGAGCAGCGTGACCGGTTTCTCGTTCGCCGCCCAGGCGAGCGTCATGGAGCGCAACCTGACGCGCTACACCGTCATCGCCGCGGTGGTTCTGTTCATCAACACGTTCATCCTCGTCTGGCGTCTGTGAGGCGCCGCGTGCCGCTGCTTTTCCGGGCTCGCTGGGCGGGTCGGAAGGGACGTGGTAAGGTGGCACGAAGAACACATGCATACGCTGCACCGTCGTGAAAGGGGGTCGGGTCTATCGGCGAACGTGCGGGAGCGGACCGCAAGCGACGCGTCGCCGGCGGTCCGCGACAGGGAGCCCGTGCCGGGTCGTTCCTTTCGTCTCCGTGTCCGCGTGATCAAAGGAGGTCACCTTGAAGAACCTCGGGATGAGGTCACGGGGGGCGCTGATCGCAGGCTTCATGCTGATAGCGCTCGCCCTCGTCCTATCTGCCTGCGGGTCGAGCAGCAGCAGCAGTAGCAACAGTAGCCCCAGCAGCGCGCCGAAAGCCGGCGGCACGTACAACTTCCCCCTCGAAGGGGGAGACCCGGTGGGCATCGCCCCGAACACCTATCAGGAGAGCATCGGCTACAACGTCGTGCTGCAGATATTCGAGGGCCTGATGAAATATCAGGTCGCGGCCGACGGCGTCACGATGGACACCGTGCCCAATCTCTGCACCGGCCCGCCCAAGGTGAGCGCCGATGCGAAGGTGTTCACGTTCACCATCAGGCAGGGCGTCTACTTCCAGCCGCCGGTGAACACCGAGGTCACCGCCGCCGACTTTGTGGCCAGCTGGAACGCCGTCGCCAACCCGAAGAACTGGGTCACCGGCACGCCGGCCTACATCCTCGCGCCGATCATGGGCACCGACGATACGGGTGCCGCCAAGAACGGCCTCACCGGCGTCAAGGCGCTCGACAAGTGGACCCTCCAGGTCACACTCAAGTACCCGTTCGCCGAGTTCCCGGCGAGCCTGGGCCATCCCATCATGGCCGTGTGGCCGGTCGCATACGCCATGAAGGAAGGCCTCAAGACCTTCGATCAGAAGCCGATCGGCACTGGCCCCTTCATCCTGCAGAAATGGGTCCACAACCAGGTGGTCGATCTGGCCAAGAACCCGCATTGGTGGAACGCGAGCCCGACCAACGGTCCGTTCGTCGACAACATCCACATGCCCATTTTCATGGACCCCTCGACCGAATGGCTCGCCTATCAGGCCGGCAACATCGACATCACCCAGGTGCCGACCGGGCAGGTCCAGTCGTCTGAGACGATGGCCGCCCAGAAGGGCTGGGTCGCCAAGAAGTGGCCAAACCTCGGCATCTACTTCATCGGTATCAACCAGAAGGACCCGGTCCTCGGCGGCGCCAAGAATCTGCCGCTGCGCCAGGCTCTCTCGTACTCGGTCGACCGCAACGCGGTCATCAACACGGTCCAGGAGGGCGTTGACCTGGTGCCGAACGGCGTCGTGCCGGTGGGCATCCCGGGCAGCAACCTCTCCACGCTGCCGTACCCGTACGACCCCGCCAAGGCTCAGGCCATCGTCAAGAGTCTGGGTACCATCCCGACTCTCAAGCTCTGGTACAACACCGGCGCCAACCACGACAAGATCCTCGCTCCGGTGCAGGCCGGCTGGAAGGCCGTCGGCATCAACGTGACCATGACGGGCTACGACTGGGGCACCTACCTCACGAAGTGCGCCCAGGGCACGCAGGACCAGCTCTACCGTCTCGGCTGGCTGGCCGACTATCCGTCGATGGACGACTTCCTGTATCCGCTCTTCCAGAGCGGCACGTCGGGCGCCAACACCTTCACCTTCTACTCCAATCCGACGGTCGACAAGCTGCTCAACCAGGCGCGTGGCACGCTCGACCAGACACAGCGACTGCAGATCTACGCGCAGGCCGAGAAACTGATCCTGGCCGACGCGCCCGTCATCCCGTTGTACTTCTATCGGGAGTACTACATCAACAACACGCGAGTCCTCGGGCAGTACATCGACCCGATGGGCAGCTTGAACATGAACAAGGTGTGGGTCGCTCAGTGACCCTCTGAAGACCACGAAATGCAGGTTGTTCGCGGTAAGTTGACCGCGTACTCTGCGGGGGTGGTGCGCCGGCGCCAGAGGCGCCGGCGCACCACCGCGACAACGGTTACCCGCGGCGCCGCTGGCGCCCGGAACAGGTCGTCTGAAGGGACCGACAGGAAGGCCTAGGACGTGTACGGCTACATCGCCAGGCGCCTCGTGCAGCTCGTGTTCGTACTCATCGGCGTGAGCATCATCACGTTCCTCATCATGTTTCTCATCCCGGGGAACCCCGCCTACCTGCTGGCCGGCAAGAACGCGACACCGCAGCGCGTCGCCGAGATCAGCGTTCAACTCGGTCTTAACAAGCCCATCTACGTCCAGTACGGGCGCTTCGTCGACCGCCTCGTGCACGGCAACTTCGGCGAGTCCTACCAGTTCGAGCGGCCGGTCCGTCAGATGCTGCAGAGCGCCATTCCCAACACGGCTCAGCTCGCCGTGGCGGCCGTCCTGATCGAGTTGCTGGGCGTACCTCTCGGCATCTACTCGGCCTTGCGCCAGTACACGATCTGGGACAGCACTCTGACCACGACGGCGCTCATCATCTGGGGCATCCCCGTGTTCGTGCTGGCGGTCTTCATGCAGTACATCTTCGGAGTCTACCTCGGCATCCTGCCCTTCTACGGCACCGGCGGCAGTACTATCCTGTGGGTCATACCCGCCGACTGGAACAACCTTTCGCACCTCATCCTGCCCGCCGTGACCCTCGGCATCATCGAGGTCGCCTACATCTCCTACATGCAGCGCGCCGCCATGCTCGAGGTCATCCGCTCGGACTACGTGCGCACGGCCCGCGCCAAGGGGCTCCCCGAACGCTCGGTCATTCTCAAGCACAGCCTCAAGAACGCCGTCATCCCGGTCCTCACGATCGCCGGTATCGACCTCGGCGCGCTGATGGGCGGGGCGATCCTTACCGAGACGGTCTTCTCGCGCTACGGCGTCGGCCTCATGGTCTACAACGCCATCAACGCCCGCGACCTGCCGGTCGTGGTGGGCGGCGTGCTGTTCGCCACTTTCGTCTACGTCATCGCCAACCTGGTGGTCGACGTGACCTACGCTTACGTCGACCCGCGCATCCGTTATGAGTAACAGCCGATGACCGACACCGAATCAGCCGCCTCGTTCGCCGAACCGCAGCTCGACTCGCCGCTGCCCGTCGGCTCCGAGAACGAGCCCGTTCCGGCCAAGCCTCTCGGCCTGTGGGCCGACACCTGGCGGCGCCTGCGGCGCAACAAGCTGGCCCTCGTCGGCCTCGTCATCATCGTGGTGTTCCTGTGCGTCGGGGTGGCCCAGATCATCGCCGGCGTCACCGGCATCCACGGCGGCTACCTGGCGCCCTACGACCCCAACAAGCCCAACTACGCCATTGCCAAGCAGCCACCCTCGCGGGCTCACCCCTTCGGCACCGACTACATCGGCCGCGACGTATTCTCGCGGGTGCTCGTCGCGTCGCGCATCTCCCTGCTGGTCGGCGTGATCGCCGTCAGCATCGCCCTCGCCCTTGGGCTCTCGCTGGGTCCGCTGTCGGGCTACTATGGGGGGGCGATCGATTCGGTGATCATGAGGGTCGCCGACGTGTTCTTCGCCTTCCCCTATATCCTCTTCGTGCTGCTGCTCGTGGTCGTGCTCGGACCCGGATTCAGGAACGTGTTCATCGCCATCGGTCTGCTGAGCTGGGCGTCGTATGCCCGCCTCGTGCGAGGCACGGTCCTGAGCGTGAAGACGCAGGAGTACGTCGAGGCCGCCAAGGCGGCCGGCGCCAGCGACCTGCGCATCGTGTTCGGGCACGTGCTGCCTAACAGCATGGCGCCGGTGTACGTCGCGATCGCCATGGGCATCGGCGGGGCGATCGTCACCGAGGCGGCGCTGAGCTTTCTGGGCATCGGCGTGCAGCCGCCTACCGCGAGCTGGGGCAACATGATCTCCGACTACCTGAACTACCTGCAGGCCGGTCAGTGGTGGATGGAGCTGTTCCCCTGCCTCGCCCTGGTGATCACGGTGTTCGGCTTCATCTCGTTCGGCAACGGCCTGCGCGACGCGACCGACCCCAAGCTCAAGGAATAGGCATGGCCGAGCGCCTCCTCGAAGTTACCGACTTGAGCACGCAGTTCTTCACCTACGCCGGTGTGGTGAAGGCGGTGAACGGCGTGAGCTTCACGCTCGACCGCGACGAGACCCTGGGCATCGTCGGTGAGTCGGGCTCGGGCAAGACGGTCACGGCGATGTCGGTGATGCGGCTCATCCCCGACCCGCCGGGGCGCATCGTGGGCGGCACCATCGTGCACAAGGGGCGCGATCTGCTGGCCCTGTCCAAAGAAGAGATGAGCGACATCCGCGGCAACGACATCGCCATGATCTTCCAGGACCCCATGACGAGTCTCAATCCGGTGTTCAAGATCGGCGACCAGATCGCCGAGGTCATCAGGCGCCACCAGGGCAAATCCAAGCGCGAGTCCTGGAAGATGGCCGTCGATCTGCTCGCCAAGGTTGGCATCCCCGATCCCGAAGAGCGCGTCAATCAATATCCGTTCGAGTACTCCGGGGGCATGCGCCAGCGCGCCATGATCGCCATGGCGATCTCGTGCAACCCCGACATCCTCGTCGCCGACGAGCCTACGACAGCGCTCGACGTGACGATCCAGGCGCAGATCATGGACGTCATCCGCGCCATGCAGGAGCAGTATCACACCGGCGTGATCATGATCACCCACGACCTCGGCGTGGTCGCCCAGATGGCCGACAAGGTGATGGTCATGTACGGCGGTCGTACACTCGAGGACGGACCCGTCGACGAGGTCTACTACAACCCGCACAACCCCTACACGTGGGGCCTGCTTGGTTCGCTACCGCGGCTCGACGAGACCGAAAAGCAGCGCCTCACGCCGATCGAAGGTCAGCCGCCGAACCTGCTGCTGCTACCCGCCGGCTGCCCGTTCTCGGGACGCTGCCCGTACGAGATGCCGGTCTGCGCCGGCGAATTCCCGGCGCTCGAGATGGTCGGCCCGGGTCACGGCGTGCACTGCTGGATCCCCGTGGCGCAGCGCGAGAAGATCCGCGCCGGGCTGCCCCAGTTCCTGCAACGGGCGGCCTCGTGAGCCTGCTCGAGGTCAGCGACCTCAAGAAGCACTTCCCAATCAAGTCGGGCGTGGTCAAGCGCACCACCGGCCACGTCTACGCGGTCGACGGCGTGTCGTTTGCCATCGAAGAGGGCAAGACGCTCGGCCTCGTGGGCGAGAGCGGCTGCGGCAAGTCGACCACCGGCAGGGTGCTTCTGCGTCTGCTGCCGGCCACCGGCGGGAGCGTCTCCTTCGACGGACTCGACGTCATGGCGGCCTCGCGCGCCGCGCTGCAGCGCCTGCGCCGCGACATGCAGATCGTCTTTCAAGACCCGTATGCCTGCCTGAACCCGCGCCGGACGGTGAAGAACATCATCGCCGAGCCGCTACGCATCCACGACATCGGCACCGAAGCCGAGCGCAAGCGGCGGGTGTTCGAGCTTCTCGAGACGGTCGGTCTGACGGCGGAGCACGCCGAACGCTACCCGCACGAGTTCTCGGGCGGCCAGCGCCAGCGCATCGGCGTGGCCCGCGCTCTGGCCCTCAACCCGCGTCTCATCATCTGCGACGAACCGGTGAGCGCGCTCGACGTCTCCATCCAGGCGCAGATGATCAACCTGCTCGAAGACCTGCAGAAACAGCTCAAACTGACCTACCTGTTCATCGCCCACGACCTCTCGGTGGTCAAGCACATCTCCGATCGCGTGGCCGTGATGTACCTGGGCAAGATCGTCGAGATCGCCGACAGCAAAGCGCTCTACGTCAAGCCGCAGCACCCCTACACCGAGGCGCTGCTCTCGGCGGTGCCCATCCCCGACCCGCGGACCGAGCGCGAGCGCCGCCGCCTCATACTTGAAGGCGACGTGCCGAGCCCCGCCAACCCGCCCTCCGGTTGCGTCTTTCATCCGCGCTGCCCGCGCATGAAGCCCGACCCGTGCACGATCGCCATGCCGCCGCTCGAAGTCGTGGGCACCGCCGGCGCCGACCAGAAGGTCGCCTGCTACTTCCCGACGCTGTACAGCCCCGCCGGCGCTCAGCCGACGAGCGCCTGACGCGCGCTTCTCAGCCATGACCGACACCTCCCGCGGTGCTCTTGTCTCAACCTTTCTGGGCGTCGTGCTGGTCGCCGCGGTGGCGCTCTCTGCGGGCTGCGGCGGCGGCTCGGCGAGCCGGCCCACTGCGTCGGCGAGTCCGGGTCCGGTCTCGTCGAGCCCGAGCGCGGCCGTGGTCGCCGCCCGCGTGAACGGCGACATCGTGACCAGAGCCGAGGTCGAGCACACCATCGATTTCTCGCGTCTGTCGTCGAAGGCGCTCACCTACCGGCAGGCGCTCGAGGCGACGCTCCGCAGTCACCTGTTGAGCCAGGAGGCCGCGCGGCTCGGGGTCGTGATAGCCGACGCCGACGTCGAAGCGCGCCTCGCACAGGTGGCGGCCAGCCTGGGCGGCACTGCGACGCTCCAGCAATCGCTGGCGGGCGTGGGCCTGTCGCTTGACGATTATCGTCAGGAGTTGCGCGCGGGACTGCTTGCGGAGAAGCTCGGCGCGCGCAAGTTCCCGGCGGCCGTGGCGGGGCGTCAGCAGGCCTTGGCGTTCTACCGCTCGCATCGCGCGCAGCTCACTACCCCAGCCGCGGTGCGCCTCGCCGAGATCGTCGTGAAGACCCAGTCGCTCGGCCAGGCCGTGATCGACCGTTTGCGCCTGGGCTATCCCTTCGCTGATGTCGCTCGCTCCTACTCCATGGATTCCGATTCGGACGCGCCCGGTGGGGTGATCGGCTGGATCGCGGTGCCGTCGTTGCCCCAGCCGCTGGCGCGAGCGGTGGCGGCGGCGCGCATCGGCGCCCTGGTGGGCCCGATCTCCGCGGTCGGCGGCTGGCATGTGATGAAGGTCCTCGGGCGTCGCGCCGCGCACACGCAGCCCTTCGCCGCGGCCCGGCCGGCGATCGTCGCCCAGCTCACGCTCGAACGCCGCGCCGCGCTGCTGTCGGCGTGGCTGGCCAAGGCCCGCGCCGCGGCCCACGTGAGCATCGGTCCCTAGCCCGCCGCCGGCTGCCTTGGCGCCGCATCCTTATCGCGCCGCTTTCTCCGTCTGTCGGCGCCTGTAGACTGAGGCGGCGATGAGAGAACAGACTTGGCAGATCGGGCCCGTCGACCTGCGGGCGGCGGCCACGCTCGCCGACGAGCTCCACATCGGCCGCCTGGCCGCCGAGATCCTGGCGCGACGAGGGCTCACCGACCCGGCCGCGGCGCGCGACTTTCTGCACCCCGACTTTCGCGTCCACAGCCCGTACCTGCTCGACGGCATGGCCGCGGCCCGCAAGCGCGTCGACCGCGCTCTCGGCCGCGGCGAGACCATCGCCGTCTACGGCGACTACGACGCCGACGGCATCACGGCGACCTTCCTGCTGGCCGAGTTCCTGCGCGCCCAGATGGGCGCCGAGGTCCTCTGGCGGCTTCCCAACCGTTTCAGCGAAGGCTACGGCATCTCCACCGAAGCGCTCGACGAGCTCGCCGCCGCTGGCGCCGGCTTGGTGATCACCGTCGACTGCGGGATCGGCGCCCACGCCGAGGTCGAACACGGTCGCGGCCTGGGGCTCGACGTGATCGTCACCGACCATCACGAACCGATCGGCCAGCTCCCGGAGTGCATCGTCATCAACCCCAAGCTGGGACGCTATCCGTTCCCTCACCTGGCGGGCGTCGGCGTCGCCCTCAAGCTGGCCCACGCGCTGCTCGAAGACCGTCGCGACGACCGCGTCGAGCTGCCGCTCGCCCTGCGGCCCTACCTCGACGTAGTCGCCGTCGGCACCGTGGCCGACGTGGTGCCGCTGCTCGACGAGAACCGCAGCCTGGCGGCGATGGGCATCGGCCGCCTGCGCAGCGCGCCGCGGCCCGGCCTGGCCGCCCTGCTCGAGGTGAGCGAGACGCGGCCCGACGACGTCGACGCGGCGACCATCGGCTTTCGCCTGGCGCCGCGTCTGAACGCCGCCGGGCGTCTCGAGGACGCCTCGCAGGTCGTCGAGCTGCTCGGCGCCCCCGACCGCGCCGCAGCCCTGCCCCTGGCGCAGCGTCTCGGCGCGCTCAACGCCGAGCGCCAGGAGATCGAGGCGGTCATCCTCCGCGAAGCCCTCGCCCGGCTGCCCGACCGGCTGCCGGCGGCGGTCGTGCTGTCGTCGCCCGACTGGCACGCCGGCGTGATCGGCATCGTCGCGGCGCGCGTCGTCGAGCAGACGGGCCGGCCGACCATCCTGCTCAGCGAGACCGACGGCCTGGCCAAGGGCTCGGGGCGCAGCATCGCGGCCTTCGACCTGCTGGCCGGCGTGGCGGCCTGCTCCGACCGGCTGCTGGGCTACGGCGGGCACCGCGCGGCCTGTGGTCTAAGCCTGCGCGCCGACGACGTGGCGGGCTTCGCCGAGGCGCTCGCCGGCTACGCCGGCGAGCGCCTCGGCGACGACGACTTTCGCAGCGTCACCAGAGTCGAGGCGGTCGCCGCCGGCGACGAGCTCACCCTGGGGCTCACCGACGAGCTCGACCTGTTCGCCCCCCACGGCTTCGGCAACCCGCGGCCGCTGCTGCTGCTGCACGGAGCCGAGCTCGGCGCCTGCCGGCTCACCCGCAACGGCCGCCACCTGCAGTGCGACGTGCGCCTCGACGGCGTCACCGCGCCGGGCGTGCGGTTCGGCTTCTCGGCGCTGTCCGAGCTGCTGCCGGGGGCGCGCTACGACGTGCCGGTGGCCTACGTCAAGAACGCGTTCAACGGCATGGTCCGGCCCCAGGCTCAGGTCAAGGGGGCGTTCGCGCTGGAGCGGCCGGCCGGCGACCTGTGCGAGACCGAGTGCGTCCTGGCCTGCCCCTACCGGGTGTCGGGCGACGAGCTCTGGGAGGCCCTGGCCGAGGCCACGCTGCCCGGGGCGGCGGGCGCCGACGGGGCGGCGGCGGCGGTCGCCGCCCTGCGCCGCGAGCGGCGCCTGTTCGACCGCCGCCGCCGCCCCGTCGGGGCGACGCTGTCGTCGCTCGTCGCCGCCGGCGGGCGCCTGCTGGTGCTGGTGGCCGACGTGGGGCGCCGGCGGCCGCTGCTCACGCGCGACGCCTGGCTGCCGCGGCTCGGGCGGTCCTACCTGTACCTGAACGGCGCCTGCGCCGCGTCGCGCCTCGGCCTGGCGGTGTGCGGCGACGGCGCCGGCGACGAACCCGACGTCGTCATGACCGACACGGTCCTGGCCGCCGCCAGCCCCGAGCTGGTGAGCGTCTTCGACCACGTGGCGTTCGTCGACCCGCCCTTCGACGGCGGCCTGTTCGGCGAGATCCTCGCGGCGCTGGCCCCGTCGGCCTGCGTCCACGTCCTGTGGGGCGAGAGTGAGGTAGACTTTACAAAGGCCGTCGTGGCCGACGGGTACGACCTCGACGTCGTCTGCCGGCGCGTCTACCGGGCGCTCGCGGCTGCCGACCAGACTGGCGACGACGAGCTCGCCGCCGAGCTGCTCGGCCGCCAGGGCTTCCTCGCCGGCCTGCCGGCGCTGGCCGCCGCCTGGCGGACGCTGTCCGAGGCCGGTTTGCTGGCCGACGACGAAGGCAAGAAGGGAGTGAGGAAGGCGGAGGGCAAGACCGACCTGGCGACCTCTGCCACGTACCGCGCATGGCACGAACGATCTCACACGACGACGTTCCTCAGGCACTGCCTGAGCATCCGCCTCTAGGGCCGCTCGCCCCCGCGGCCGAGCAGCAGCGTGAGCTGCTCGAGCGCGTCCTGGCCGCCGTCGCGGTCTACAATCCCGACCTCGACGAGGGACTCATCACCCGCGCCTTTGAGCTGGCCTGCGAGAAGCACGGCGGGCAGAGCCGCAAGAGCGGCGAGGACTACATCAACCATCCCGTGGGCACGGCCCTCATCTGCGCCGAGCTGCGCCTCGACGACGCCACCATCGCCGCCGCCCTTCTGCACGACGTGGTCGAAGACTCCGACACCCCCATCGAGGTCATCCGCGAGCAGTTCGGCGACGTGATCGCCATGCTGGTCGACGGCGTCACCAAGCTGACCAAGATGAGCTTCACCTCGACCGAAGAGGAACAGGCCGAGAACTACCGCAAGATGATTGTCGCCATGGCCGAGGACATCCGTGTCATCCTCATCAAGCTCGCCGATCGCCTTCACAACATGCGCACGCTGTGCTACCTGGGCAAGCAGAAGCAGATCCAGAAGTCCAAGGAGACCCTCGAGATCTACGCGCCGCTGGCCCACCGGCTGGGCATCAACAGCGTCAAGTGGCAGCTCGAGGACCTCGCTTTTTCGACCCTCCACCCGCGCAAGTACGCCGAGATCGAGCGCATGGTCTCGCAGCGCCGCGCCGATCGCGAGGACTACATCTCAGACGCGGCGCGCTTCCTCGAAGACGAGCTGTCGAAGGTGGGGGTGCGCTCCGAGATCACGGGGCGCGCCAAGCACTTCTACTCGATCTACGTCAAGATGAGCCGCCGCGGCAAGGAGTTCAACGAGATCTTCGACCTCACGGCGCTGCGCGTCCTGGTGGAGACCGTCAAGGACTGCTACGGCGCCATCGGTGTGATCCACGCCGTCTGGAAGCCCATCCCCGGGCGCTTCAAGGACTACATCGCGATGCCCAAGTTCAACCTCTACCAGTCGCTGCACACGACCGTGATCGGGCCCGGCGGCAAGCCGCTCGAGATCCAGATCCGCACGTTCGACATGCATCAGACGGCCGAGTTCGGGGTGGCCGCGCACTGGCTCTACAAGGCCAAGGGCGACGGCGACCGTCCGGCCGACAAGCTCGCCTGGCTGCGGCAGATGATGGAGTGGCAGTCCGAGACCGCCGGCGACCCGCGCGAGTTCATGGACACCCTGCGCATCGACCTCTTCGAGGACGAGGTCTTCGTGTTCACGCCCAAGGGCGAGGTCAAGAGCCTGGCGGCGGGCTCGACGCCGATCGACTTCGCCTACTCGGTGCACACCGACGTCGGCGCGCACTGCGTCGGGGCCAAGATCAACGGCCGCATCGTGCCGCTGCACACCAGGCTGAGCTCCGGCGACATCATCGAGATCATCACCTCGCGTTCGAGCCGCGGGCCCTCGCGCGACTGGCTGGGCATCGCCACGACGCCCCGGGCGCGCCAGAAGATCCGCCAGCACTTCCGCCGCGAGCAACGCGAGGACTCCGAGCACTCGGGCCGCGACCTGCTGCAGGAGACGCTGCGCCGTCAGGGCCTGCCGGCCCAGAAGCTGCTCTCGTCCGACGTGTTCTCGCACGTCGTCAAGGACCTCGGCTACCAGAAACCCGCCGACCTCTACGTCGCGCTCGGCACGGGGCGCATCCCGGTGCGCGCCGTGGTCAACAAGGTGCTGCAGCGCAGCGGCGGCGAGCAGGTCGCCGTCCCCGAGGTCGAGATGCTGCCCACCGAGCCCAACGCCGGGGCCCTCGCCAGCGCCTCCTCGAGCGAGTTCGGCATCGCCGTCGAGGGCATGAGCGACATCGTGGTGCGCATGGCGAAGTGTTGCAAGCCGATCCCCGGCGACGAGATCCTCGGTTACATCTCGCTCGGCCGGGGCGTGACGATCCACCGTGCGGAGTGCAAGAACGCCCGGGTGCTGCTGGCCAAGAACCGCGAGCGCTTCACGACCGTCACCTGGGAGGGTCTGGGCGTGCAGGCCTTCCGCGTCGAGCTGCAGGTCGAGGCGCTCGACCGCAACCACCTGCTCGAAGACATCGCTCGCACGCTGTCGGATTCGGGCGTGAACATCGTCGGCGCGGCGGTGCAGACGCTGTCCGACGGCATCGTCCGGGACCGCTTCGTCTTAGAGATCGGCGATGTGCACCAGGTCGCCAACGTGATCGCCAATCTCAAGGCCATCGGCACGGTCTACGACGCCTATCGGGTGGTCTCGAGCTAGAGGGTGCGACGCGGCCGCGGCCGCGCCCGCCCGTGGCTCGACGGACGACGGCCGCGCCTGATAGCGTAAGCCGTTCCATTGCCGCGCAAGTGAGGAAACACCAGATGGCCGACCATTTCGACGTCTTCATGCTGACCCTCGGGCCACTCGGCGCGAACTGCTTCATCCTGGCCTGCGACGGCCGGGCGCTCGTCATCGACCCGGGCGACGAGGCCGACGTCGTGGCGGCCGCCTTCGACGAGATCGGAGCGCTTCCGCAAGCCATCCTCGTGACGCACGGCCACTTCGACCATATTGGCGCCGTCGAGGCCCTCGTGCGGCGCTTCGAGCTGCCCGTCTACGTGGGCGCGGCCGACGCGCAGCAGCTCGCCGACCCGCAAGGCGGGCCGTTCGCCGGCTTTGCCGTCGAGCCGGTCTCGGTCGACCCCATCCTGCTCGACGACGAGCGGCGGCTCGAGCTGGTCGTGCCCGTGACGGCGATCCCTACGCCGGGCCACTCGGCCGGCTCGCAGACGTTCTTCGTCGAAGGTCACCTGTTCTCGGGCGACCTGTTGTTCCAGGGCAGCGTGGGGCGCACCGACCTGCCCGGAGGGTCGACCGACCAGCTTCTCAACTCGATCGCCGCGCTCATCCGCCGCTTCCCGCCCGACACGGTCGTGCACTGCGGTCACGGGCCCGACACGTCGCTGGGCCGCGAGCTTGCGCTCAACCCCTTCCTGGCGCCGCTGCGCTACGACCCGGAGCACCGCTGGTGAGCGCCCCGAAGGCCCCCAAAGGCACCTACGACCTGCTGCCGGCCGCCGCCGAGCGGCGCGCCGACATCGTCGCCATCGCCGCCGACGTCTTCACCTCGTACGGCTTCCGCCAGATCGTCACGCCCGAGTTCGAAGAGACCGGGCTGTTCGCCAGGGGGGTCGGCGACGCGACCGACATCGTGCGCAAGGAGATGTACTCGTTCGCCGACCGCGGCGGACGCGAGCTGACGCTGCGCCCCGAGGGCACGGCGCCGGTGTGCCGCGCCTACGTCGAGCACGGCATGTTCAAGCTCGCCAAGCCGGTGAAGCTCTGGTACTACGCACCGATGTTCCGCTACGAACGACCCCAGGCCGGGCGCTACCGCGAGCACTACCAGTTCGGCGCCGAGGCCCTGGGCTCAGACGACCCGCTGGTCGACGCCGAGGTCATCGCCATGCTGGGCCAGGTCTACGACGAGCTCGAGATCGGCGATCTCACGCTGGCCGTCAACAGCATGGGCGACGGGCAGTGCCGGCCCGCCTACATGGAGCTGCTGCGGGGCTTTCTCGCCGGTCATGCCGCAGAGCTGTGCGGCGAGTGTCGCGAGCGCGCCGTCACGAACCCGCTGCGCGCTTTCGACTGCAAGGTCGAGAGCTGCCGCGCGGTCATGTCCGGGGCGCCGCGGCTCGTCGACCACCTCTGCGAGCCCTGCCGGCGCCACTTCGACACCGTGCTCGAGCTGCTGCGCCGGGTGGGTCTCGACCCCGTCCTCGACTTCAGGCTCGTGCGTGGTCTCGACTACTACACGCGCACGACCTTCGAGTTCCAGTCCAACGCCCTCGGTTTCGCCCAGAGCACGATCGGCGGCGGCGGGCGCTACGACGGCCTGGTCGAGCTGATCGGGGGGCCGCCCACGCCGGGCTTCGGGTTCGGCAGCGGGCTGGAGCGCGTCACCCTCGTAGCCGGCCTCGAAGAGGCCGAAGACGAGGGCCCGCTGGCCTACGTGGTGTCCTTCGTGCCGGAGAGCCGGGCCGACGCCTTCGCCCTCGCTCAGCACCTGCGCCGCGACCTGCTGATCGACGCCGAGTGCGACCTCGCCGGGCGCAGCGCCAAGGCCCAGCTCCGCCAGGCCGGACGCAGCGGCGCCGAGCTCGCGCTGCTCGTGGGACTCGCCGACTTAGCCGACGGCGAGGTCCGCCTGCGCGACCTGGAGAGCGGCGACGAAGAGGATGTGGCCATCGCCGAGCTCGGCGACTGGTTCGACGACTGGCTCGACGACGACGATCTCGACGGCCACGGCCACCACCACGGCAACGGCAACGGCAACCCTCTGGGCGGCAACGGCGGGGGAGAGGCGTGACGGGCGCAGCACCGCTCGGTGAGCTGCGTTCGGCGCTGCCCGGCGAGCTGCGTATCGCCGACGTCGGGCGCGACGTGCGGCTGGCCGGCTGGGTGGCCCGCCGGCGCGACCACGGCAATCTCGTCTTCGTCGACCTGCGCGACCGCTCCGGCCTCGTGCAGCTCGTTTTCGATCCCCGCTTCGCGCCCGAGGCGCACCATCTCGCCGAGGGGCTGCGCTCCGAGTTCGTGGTGGGCGTCAGCGGCACGGTCGTCGCCCGCGACGCCGCGACGGTCAACCCCGGCCTGCCGACCGGCGAGGTCGAGGTGCGCGTCGCCACGGTCCGGGTGCTGTCGGTCGCCCGCACGCCGCCGTTCGAGCTCGAGGCCGGCGACGGTCACGAGGTCGACGAGATGCTGCGCCTGACGTACCGCTACCTCGACATGCGCCGGCCGGCCATGCTGGCCCGGCTCGAACTGCGCCATCGCGCCGCGGCGGCGGCCCGCGACTACCTCAACGGGCAGCGTTTTCTCGAGGTCGAGACGCCCATGCTGACCCGTTCCTCGCCCGAGGGCGCGCGCGACTTCATCGTGCCTTCGCGGCTGCAGCCGCACAGCTTCTACGCGCTGCCGCAAGCGCCACAGATGTTCAAGCAGATCCTCATGATGGGCGGCGTCGACCGCTACTATCAGCTCGCGCGCTGCTTTCGCGACGAGGACCTGCGCGCCGACCGTCAGCCCGAGCACACCCAGATCGACGTCGAGATGTCGTTCATGGCGGCTGCCGAGATCCGCGGGCTGCTCGAAGGCCTCATGGCGGCGATCTTCGCCGGCGTGGGGGAGGGGCCGCTCGAGCTGCCGCTGCCCACGCTCACCTACGACGAGGCGATGCTGCGCTACGGATCCGACAAGCCCGACCTGCGCTACGGCCTGGAGATCGTCGAGCTGTCCGGCCTGTTCACCCAGAGCGGCTTCCAGGTGTTCCGGGGCGCGCTCGAGGGCGGCGGGGTGGTACGCGCCATCCGGGCGCCCGGCGGCGGCCGCCTGTCGCGCGCCCAGATCGACGGCCTGACCGAGCTGGCCAAAGACCACGGCGCCAGGGGCATGGCCTACGTCTTCGTCGAGGAGGGCCGCGCGTTGCGCGGCCCGATCGTCAAGTTCCTCTCGGCCGACGAACAGAGCGGCCTGGTCGAGCGGACCGGCGCCCAGGCCGGCGATCTCATCGTGTTCGCCGCCGATCAGGCCCCGGCCGCGGCCGCCGTGCTGGGCGCCCTGCGGCGCGCGCTCGTCGGCCTGCTCGCGGTCGCGCCGTCGCGGCGCTGGTCGCTGCTGTGGGTCATCGAGTTCCCGTTGTTCGAGATCGACGCCGAGACCGGCACGCTGACCTACGGTCACAACCCCTTCAGCCTGCCGACCGACGACACCCTCGCCTTCCTCGACACCGAACCGCTGCGCGTGAAAGGCGCCCAGTACGACCTCGTCCTGAACGGCGTCGAGCTCGGTTCGGGCTCTTTGCGCATCCCCGACGCCGCGCTGCAGCGCACGGTCCTGCGCACCCTGGGCCTGAGCGAGGCGCGCATCGACGAGTCGTTCGGCTGGTTCCTCGAGGCGCTCGAGCATGGCGCCCCGCCCCACGGCGGCATCGGCCTGGGGTTCGACCGCATCGTCATGCTGCTGGCCGGCCAGTCGTCGATCCGCGACGTCATCGCCTTTCCCAAGACCGCCTCCGGGTCCGACCCCATGACCGGCGCGCCCGCGCCCGTCGAGGCGCGCCAGCTACAGGAGCTGCGCATCCGCTCCGTCTAAGTCCGCGTTCATTGCTCAAGCATTTCGCCGGTCTGCCGACTTATTTGTGGGACGAGCATGTGTCTGCTACCATGCCGACTGCTCGACCTTGTGCGTGATTTGCGGCGTTATTGAGCCAACACTCACGCGCCGGGAGCCCGGCTCCGGTCGGTCCTTGGACCGCCGGGAGGGCACCCACCTGCAATTGCAGGTTCAATAAGAAAGCGAACACGGCAAGGTGGAGCTTTTTCACTGGAGGCGAAGATGAGTGGCCAGCCCTGGTACCGGTCGTTTGGCGTGAAGGCGGCCCTGATCATCGTGATGGGCGCTGCGATCATGGCAGTGGTGACCGGAGGTATCGTTCTCGCGAGCGCCGCCCCGACCCCAGTCACGCCGACGACCGTCAACGGCAACTACAACACGGCCGGCAGCTACGGCATCACCGGCTACCCGGCACTCACGATCAACGCCCAGTCCCCGAACATCCCCAGCTTCATCAAGAACCCGCTCGCCGAGAAGCGCGGCGTCATCCTTCTGGTCTACGTTCCGGGCGTCACCGAGAACGACCAGATGCTCAGCTACTTCAACGCCGCCAAGGCCAAGTACGCGGCCCAGGGTTCGTTCTTCTCATTCGAGGCGCGCCACGCCTCTGAGCTCGGCGACCTGCTCGCTCAGCTCAAGATCAGCCAGCCGCCGGCCCTGGCCGTCATCTCTCCCGACGGCAGCGTCTACCAGGAATACACCGGCTGGATCAGCGAGAAGGTCATGTTCCAGGTCGTCGCCAACGCCCTCGCCAAGTAGAGCAAGGGCCGGGGCAGCCGGCTCCCTCCACACTCCTTCTGTGCCGCGACGCCGCCTTCGGGCGGCGTCGCGCGTTGTCTAGCACTGCGATCGAGTTGTGCGGCGGCGGCGCCCCGGTCGCGCGCCCGGGTCGCGCGCCCCGCTTTCGTCCCCTTCTTTTTCGTTTGACTGACGTGACCGCCGTGGTACGATAATCCCGACCTTTTCTGTTGGTATTGAGCCACCACGTCACGGAGGGCCGGGGTGCGAATCTCCTCTCGCTGCGAATACGGTTTGCGGGCGATGATCTACCTCGCCCGGGCCGAACGCGACGACCCTGTGCCCCTCACCGAGATCGCGCGGCGCGAAGACATGCCCACCGCCTTCCTCGAACGCATCCTCGCCCGTCTGCGCGAAGGCGGGCTCGTGGCCAGCACGAGGGGCGCGAGCGGCGGCTACCGCCTCTCGCGCTCGGCCGGCGCCATCTCGGTGGCCGACATCGTCACCGCCATCGAAGGTCCCTTGTCGCTGGTCGGCTGCCTGCCCGACGAAGGCGGCTGCGCCAGAGCCGGGAGCTGCGCCTCGCAACGGGTGTGGCGTCGTCTCGACGACGCCATCAGCAGGGCGCTCGGCGACATCAGTCTCGATGAACTCTCCGTGGAGGCGATCACGACATGAAAACCGTCTACTTCGACCACGCGGCCACCACCGCCGTCGACCCGCGCGTCTTCGCCGAGATGGAGCCGTACTTCGTCGAGCGCTACGGCAACCCGTCGGAGATCCACCGGCTGGGCCGCGAGGCACGCGAGGCGGTCGACAAGGGGCGCGCCCGGGTCGCCGCGGCACTGGGGGCGGCCGACAAGGAGATCGTCTTCACGAGTGGTGGCACCGAGGCCGACAACCTGGCGCTCACCGGTCTTCTGCAGCGCTTCGAGCCCGGCCATCTGATCATCAGCGCGATCGAGCACCCGGCCGTGATGGAGACGGCGCGCTACCTCATGCGTCAGGGCTGGGAGGCGAGCTTCGCGGCCGTCGATCGCGACGGCGTGGTCGACATCGACGCCTACGAGGCGGCGTTTCGGCCCGACACGCGTCTTGCCTCGGTGATGTTCGCCAACAACGTGGTGGGCACGGTCCAGCCCACCAGGGAGCTGGCCCGCATCGCTCACGAGCACGGTGCGGCGTTCCACACCGATGCCGTACAGGCCGTGGGCGCGATGCCCATCGATGTCGACGATCTCGGAGTCGATCTGCTCTCGCTGTCCGGGCATAAGCTCTACGGCCCCAAGGGCATCGGGGCGTTGTACATCAGGCGCGGCACCAGGGTGGCGCCCATCCTCCACGGCGGCGGACACGAACGGCGGCTGCGCTCGGGCACCGAGAACGTACCCGGCATCGTCGGGCTCGGCGCCGCCCTCGAGCTTGCCGTCGCGGCGCTGCCGACCGAGGGTCCGCGCCTCGCGGCGCTGCGCGACCGCCTGACCGCGGGTCTGCTGGCGTCGATCGACGACACCGTCAACCTCGGCCATCCGACCGAGCGCCTGCCGGGCAACGTCTGCGTCTCGGTCGCCTACATCGAGGGCGAGTCGATGGTCCTGCAGCTCGACGGCAAAGGCATCGCCGTGTCGAGCGGCTCCGCCTGCGCTTCGGGCTCGCTGGAGCCGTCGCATGTGATCCTCGGCATGGGCTACCGCGCCGAGGAGGCCCACGGCAGCGTGCGCCTCACTCTGGGCCGCGAGAACACAGACGCCGACGCCGACTACTTCCTCGAGGTCTTCCCGCCCATCGTCGCGCGGCTGCGCGAGATGAGTCCGCTCTACGTGAAGAGGTAACCGCATGTACACCGATCTCGTGATGGACCACTTCTCGAACCCCCGCAACGTCGGTGAGGTCGAGGACCCCGACGGCGCCGGTCAGATCGGCAACCCGGTCTGCGGCGACGTCATGCGCATGACGATCAAGGTCGACGACGACCGCATCACCGACGTCAAGTTCAAGACGTTCGGCTGCGGCGCCGCGGTGGCGACGTCGAGCATGGTGACCGAGATGGTCATGGGCAAGACGCTCGACGAGGCCGCCGAGATCTCCAACCGGGCCGTCGCCGAAGCGCTCGGCGGGCTGCCCGCCCAGAAGATGCACTGTTCGAACCTCGCCGCCGACGCCTTGCACCTCGCCATCGAGGATTACCTCACCAAGGCCGGGCGCGCCGGCGACGTCGCCAAGGTGCTCGGAAAAAAAGCGTCGTCGTAGGCCTGAGCGGCGGCGTCGACAGCGCCGTGGCCGCCCTCGCCCTGCGCGAGGCCGGCTACCGGGTGCGGGCCGCCACCGTGAAGCTCTGGCCGAACGACGACCAGCGGAGCTGCTGTTCCCCGGAGGCCGTGGCGCGGGCGCGCGACACTGCGCACGCCATGGGCGCGCCGCACTTCAGCGTCAACGACGAGGCGCGCTTTGCCACCGACGTGGTGGCGCCGTTCGTCGCCTCCTACCTTGCCGGCGAGACCCCCAACCCGTGTGTCGAGTGCAATCCGGGGCGCTTGGCGCGGCTCGTCGAGCTGGCCGATCGTTTCGGCGCGGCCTGGGTGGCGACCGGGCACTACGCGCGAGTCGTGCGCGTAGCGGGCGAGCCGCGCATCGCGCGCGGGCGCGATCGCGCCAAGGACCAGTCGTACATGCTGTGGCGTGTTCCCCCGGAGACGCTGGAACGCTTGCTGCTGCCGCTCGGCGAGCTCACCAAGCCCGAGGTGCGCGAGCGCGCCCGGGGCGCGGCGCTGCCGCCGGCCGACCAGCCCGACAGTCAGGAGGTCTGCTTCGCCCCCGGCGACCATCGGGAGTTCCTGGCGGCGCGCGGCGCGCCCGCGCAGGCCGGCGAGATCGTCGATCGCGAGGGTCGGGTGCTCGGTCACCACGGCGGCTGCTGGCGGTTCACGGTCGGCCAGCGGCGCGGCCTGGCGATCAGCGCCGCGCAGCCGTTGTACGTGCTGGCGATCGAGGCCTCGCGTGGTCGCGTGGTGGTCGGGCCGGGCGCGGCGCTCGAGAGCACGGTCGTCGAGCTTCGCGACCTGGTCGATCGCGGCCTCGGCGAGGGCGACGGCGACGGTCTCGAGGTGCAACTGCGCTATCAGGCCGACGCGGTCGGCGTGGCGCGTCTGGAGCGGCTGTCGGGCGCTCGCGCCCGGGTCGAGCTGCGAACGTCGTTCCGGGGGGTGGCGCCCGGGCAGTCGGCCGTCTTCTACCGCGACGACGTCGTCGTGGGAGGAGGCATCATCGCTGCGGGCACGGCGCGGCGTTCACCGGGCTCCCACGGGTGTGATAAGGTGACCGCGCAATCGCGAGGCCGGACTTAGCGGCGATGGAGGCGACGTCGATGACAAACTCACTGTTGGCCGTGGCCGTCAGCACGCCCTCGATGGCGCTGCGCTACGCCGCCGCGTTCTTCCTCGTGATCGTCGGCATCGGGCTGATCTACGCCCTCATCCGGCTGGGCGGCACTCTGGGCTCGGCCGAGAAGCTCCTGACCGACGTCGACACCGAGATCGTGCCGCTGCTCAAGCAGGCCACCGAGACGCTCGACGGCGTCAACACCGAGCTCGACAAGGTCGACGTCGTCATGTCGAGCGTGGTCGACGTCACCGAGAAGGTCGACCAGACGACCCGCGTCGTCGAGTCGGCGATCACCGTGCCGGCCAAGAAGGCCGCCGCGTTCGGCGCCGGCGTCTCGCAGGCCGTCTCCAGCTTCTTCAACCGGGGCTCCGACGCGGGCGAGCCGGTGGCCGACGATGAAGGTCCGTCCAGCGGCGCCTCGTGGAGCCCGCCGGCAGGCTACGCTCCCGCGGCGGCGGCGCCTTCGCCGGCCGCCGACGAGCCGGCCGCGCCCTCACAGGCCACAGCGCCGCCCTCCGCGGTCACGACGCCCGACGCGGGCTTGCCGCCCGACGTGGGCTCTGCGACCGACGCGAGCGACGAAACGCCGGTCGGCGGAGCGTCCCCCGCACCGGGCGAGGTGAGCGGCGGGTGAAGCTCTGGGGGACTCTGGTCTTCGGTGCCGTGCTGGGCGGCGCGAGCGTCGCCTACTACGTGCGCGAGCGCAGCCGGGCCACCGGGCAGAGCTATGTCGAAGTCCTGCGGCAGCTTCCCGGCGAAGCGCGGCGGGGGTACGGCGAGGCCCGCCGGCGGGCACAGCTCGCCATCGACGACGGGCTGCGAGTCGCGCGCGTGCGCGAGCGCCAGGTCGACAGCGCCCTTGTGGCCGCGGCGCCGCGCGACGGCGATCCCGCCGTCTGAGCGAGGTCCACTGTGACAGACACGATCCGTCTTGAAGTGACGGCGACACCGGCCGCGCTGCCCGTCGTGCGTATGGTGCTGGGCGGCGTGGCGGCCCGGGTCGATCTCTCACTGGACGAGATCGGCGACCTGTACGTGGCCGTCGAGGAGCTGCTCTGCGCGGCTGCGGACGCGGGCGAAGACCCGCGACACGAGCTGGTCATCGAGATCGGCGACGACGGCGTGACCGTGAACGCCGGCCCGTTTCGCTCGCCGGGCCTCAAGGCGCGCCTCACCGGCGACGAACACGCGGGCGAGTTCGACCTGCAGACGGTGATGCGCGGGGTCGTCGAGTCGGTCGAGGTCTGCGCGGCGCCCGACGACTGCTACTGCGTCGTGTTCGTCAAGCGACGCGGCGGCGCCTGAGGTCATCATGGCCGGCGCACACACCAAAGACCCCGTCGACGACCAGTTCGGCGACCGCGGGCGCGATGAGCGGCCAGGCTCAGGCGAGCCGGCCGCCGGCGTCGACGAGCGCGAGACCGACGACGAGCGCGAGGCCGTCGACGAACGCCTCGCCGACGATGAGCGCGGGACCGACGACGAGCGCGAGACCGACGACGAGCGCGAGACCGACGACGACGACATGGTGGCGCGGGTCGTGCCGCCGACGGGGCGCGGCAAGGACGAGTCCGAGAAGCTCGACCAGTTCCTGCTGCGCCGGTATCACCTGCACGGCGACCGCCACGCGCGCGATCAGCTCATCACCATGTATCTGCCGCTCGTCCGCTCGCTGGCACGGCGCTACTCGTCTCGCGGCGAGCACTTCGACGATCTCGTCCAGGTCGGCTCGATCGGCCTGATCAAGGCCATCGACCGGTTCGACCTCACGCGCGGCGTCGAGCTCACGACCTACGCTACGCCCAACATCATCGGCGAGATCAAACGCTACTTCCGCGACAAGGGCTGGTCGGTGCGCGTGCCGCGCGGCCTGCAGGAGCTCAACATCCGCCTGAACAAGGTGATCGACGAGCTCGTGCCCAAGCTGCAGCGCTCGCCCACCATCAACGAGATCGCCGAGGCGGCCGGGGCGACGCCCGAAGAGGTGCTCGAGGCGCTCGAGACCAGCCAGGCCTACAACTCGGTCTCGCTGCAGGCGGCGCCCAACGGCGAGTCGGGCGACGACGAGACCGGCCTGATCGACTACATGGGCACCGAAGAAGAGGCCTACGACACCATGGAGGACCGCACCATGCTGGCCCCGGGTTTCGCCAAGCTCGACGCCCGCGAGCGCTACATCCTCCACCTGCGCTTCTTCGAGGGCCTCACGCAGTCGCAGATCGCCGCCCGTGTCGGGATCTCGCAGATGCACGTCTCGCGGCTCATCCGCCGGGCGCTCGAGAAGCTGCGGGCGAACATCGGCGAGGGCGCGCTGTGACGCCCCGGCCCTGACCGCCAGGAGACCGCTCGATGAGGTGCCCATGACCCAGGGACGAAACGGTCCGACGCTGTCGTCGGCGGCGTTGCGCCGGGCGTTCGGCGAGTTCTTCGAAGCCCGTGCCCACCTGGCGCCGCCGCCGGCCTCGCTGGTGCCGGCCGGCGATCCGAGCGTGCTGTTCACCACCGCCGGCATGCAGCAGTTCAAGCCCTACTACCTGGGCGTCGACACGCCGCCGGCCGGGCGGCTGACCACCTGCCAGCGCTGCTTTCGCACCTCCGACATCGAGAACGTCGGGCGCACCGCGCGCCACCTGACGTTCTTCGAGATGCTCGGCAACTTCTCGATCGGCGACTACTTCAAGCGCGAGGCGATCGCCTGGGCGCTCGAGTTCTCGGACCAGATCGGGATCGACAGGGGGCGCGTCAAGGTCAGCGTGTTCGGCGGCGACGAGCAGGTGCCCGCCGACGACGAAGCGATCGCCATCTGGAAGTCGCACGGCTTCACCGACGACGACATCGTGCATCTCGGGCGCGGCGACAACTTCTGGGGGCCGGCCGGACCGACGGGCCCCTGCGGGCCCTGCACCGAGCTGTACTACGACATGGGTGAGGAGCTCGGCTGCGGACGGCCCGACTGCGGCCCCGGCTGCGAGTGCGACCGCTGGATGGAGTACTGGAACCTCGTCTTCGTGCAGTACGAGATGGACGAACGGGGCGGCCTCTCGCCGCTGGCCGCGCAGAGCATCGACACGGGCATGGGACTCGAGCGCGTCACCGCGATCCACCAGGGCGTGGTCACGGTCTACGAGACCGACGCGTTCCGGCCGCTGATCGAGCTCGGCGAGCGGCTTTCGGGCGCTACCTACGGCGAGAGCGAGGTCGTGACAAGGGCCCTGCGCACCATCGCCGAGCACTCCCGCGGCATCGCCTTCCTCATTATGGACGGGGTCCTGCCGGGCAACGAGGGACGCGACTACGTGCTGCGGCGCATCATCCGGCGGGCCGTTCAACAGGGCGTCGCGATCGGCCTCGATGAACCGTTCCTGGCCAGCCTGTGCGAGCGTGTCGTCGAGCTCATGGGCGAGGCCTATCCGGCGCTGGTGGCCAGTCGCGAGGCGATCGTCGAGATCGTCGGCGAAGAAGAGGCGCGCTTCACCCACACCCTCACCCAGGGCCTGGGCATCCTCGACGAGGCCCTGCGCCGCGCCCGCGACTCGGGCGCCGAGCTGCCCCCAGCGGTCGCCTTCGAGCTCCACGACACCTACGGCTTTCCTTTCGACCTCACCCGCGAGATCGTCCAGGACAGGGGCATGAGCGTCGACGAGGCCGGCTTCGAACGGCTCATGGCCGAGCAGCGCCAGCGCGCCCGCACGGCCCAGCGGGCGGGCGAGAGCGGTCCGGGCGATCTCGAAGCCTTCCAGCGCGACACGGCCGCCCTCGAGACGACCTTCGTCGGCTACGAGCGCCTCGAGGTCTACACCATGGTGCGCGCCGCGCGGGTCCTTCCCGACGGGCGCGTGGCGCTCAAGCTCGAGGAGTCGCCGTTCTATGCCGAAGGCGGCGGTCAGGTCGCCGATACCGGCTGGATCCACACCGACTCGGGCAAGCTCGACGTGGTCGACGTGGTGCGCTTCGAGAACGATCAGGTGATCGTCGGCCGCCCGACCGAGGGCAGCGTCGTGGAGGGCGAGCGTGCCAAGGCCATGGTCAATGCGGTGCGTCGCCATCAGACGGCCTGCAACCACACCGCCACGCATCTGCTGCACAACGCCCTGCGCATCGTGCTCGGCGACGAGGTGCGCCAGGCGGGCTCGCTCGTGACTCCCGACAGGCTGCGTTTCGACTACAAGACGCGCCGCGCGCCCACGCCGGCCGAGCTGCGCCAGATCGAGGACCTCGCCAACCGGCGCATCGTCGAGAACCACCCGGTGCGGCCCTTCGTCACCACCCGCGAGTATGCCGCCGAGATCGGCGCCCTGGCGTTCTTCGAAGAGAAGTACGGCGAGTTCGTCCGCGTGCTCGAGATCGACGAGTTCAGTCGCGAGCTCTGTGGCGGCACGCATGTGTCGTCGACCTCGCAGATCGGGCTCTGCAAGATCACGGCCAGCACGTCGGTCGGCGCCAACACACGGCGCGTCGAAGCGATCACGTCGGCCGCTGCGATCGAGTACTACCGTGGCCTCGAGGCTCGCGAGGCCGCCCTCGCCGACGAGCTCGGCGTCTCGGCCGAGCGCGTCGCCGGCGAGGTGCGCCGCCGCGTCGCCGAGATCGAGGAGCTCAGACAGACGGCCAGCGTCGTCGCCAGCGGCGAACGCCAGGGGCGCGTCGAGAAGCTCCTCGCTGCGGCCCTCGTGGTGGGCGACGCGACGCTCGTCGCCGGTCAGGTCGACGTCCACAGACCGGACGAGCTGCTCGCCCTGGCCGACGAGATCCGCGCCAAGCGTCCCGACGCGGCGGTCGCCCTGCTGGCCGGCATCGACGGCCGCGTCGCCGTGGTGGTCGCCGCGACCGACGCCCTCGTGGGGCGAGGACTGCGCGCCAACGAGGTCCTGGCCGCCATGATGCCGGCCGTCGACGGCCGCGGCGGCGGCAAGCCGACGCTGGCCCGCGGGGGCGGTATGAACGTCGACGGCATGAGTGCCGCGCTCGAGGCAGGCGTCGCCAGAGCCCGGGAGCTCCTCGGAGACTGAGATGCGACTGCTGGCGCTCGACTATGGCGTCGCGCGCACCGGCGTCGCCATCTCCGACGAGACCGGCAGCATCGCCCGGCCGCTGACCGTGGTGGCGCGCGCGGGCACGGTCGCCGGGCTCGAGACCGTCAGAGAGCTCGTGGCCAGCGAGGGGGTGTCGCGGGTCGTGGTCGGATTGCCCGTGTCGCTCGACGGCGGCGAACACGGCCAGGCGCGCGAGGTGCGCTCGTTCGTGGCGCGTCTGCGCCGCGAGATCGACGTGCCGGTCGTCTTGTACGACGAGCGCTTCACGACGGCGATCGCCCGGCAGCGTGGCGGGTCGGGACCGCTCGACGCCCGGGCGGCGGCGCAGATCCTCGAAGACTACCTGAGCGCGACGTGAGCTTCGGCTACGACGACAAGACCGCGCAGAGCCGGTCGGCGTCGCCCGACGGCGAGGCGCGGCCGTCGCGTGGCGAGCGCCAAGGCCGCCGCCGCGGCCGCTCGAGCCGTCCGCCGGGCGGGCGGCCGCCGCCCGCGCTGGGCGTGCTGGCCGTCGCGGTCGTGGTGCTCCTGGTGGTCGCCCTGGGGGTCGGTCTCTATCTCAAGTCGTACTTCTCGAACGGCCTTCCGGGCAGGGTCGTGAGCGTGACGGTCCCGGCGGGCGCCGGCCTCACTCAGATCGCGCAGATCCTGGAGGCGGCCGGTGTCGTCAAGCACGCGGGTGCGTTCGCCATAAAGGCGCAGACCGACGGCTACGCCAGCGACTTCAAGCCGGGGGTCTACCGCCTGCGCCGCAACGAGCCCTACGCCACGCTCGTGGCCGCGCTGCGGCACGGGCCGCCGCTGTTGCCTGTGACCATCCCCGAAGGCGACACCGCCCGTCAGACCGCTGCCCTCCTGGCGGCGGTGATCCCCGGTTTCAGCGCGCGCAGCTACGTCGACCTCACGCGGACTCACCCGCTGGCCTTCGGTTGCCTCGGGTTTCGCAGCGGGGCGCCGCTCGAAGGGTTCCTCTTCCCAGCCACCTACGAGGTGTCGCCGTCGATCTCGCCGCGGCGCTTCGTCGAGCTGCAACTCGACGCCTTCCGCTCGGCCATGGCCCGCGTCGATCTGGCTCACGCCGCCGCGAAGAACCTCACCGACTACGATGTCGTGATTATCGGCTCGCTGATCGCGCGCGGGATCGAGGCGTCCGCCGAGCGGCCGCTGGCCGGGGCCGTCATCTGGAACCGGCTGTACCTGCGCATGCGACTGCAGATCGACGCGTCCGTCCAATACGTCCTGCCGACCTGCAAGCCCGTGCTGTCGTATCGCGACTTGCACGTCGTCTCGCCCTACAACACCTACCGGCACGGCGGCCTGCCGCCGACGCCCATCGCCAACCCCGGACTTTCGTCCCTGCGGGCCGCCGCCCACCCGGCCGGCGTCGACTACCTCTTCTCCGTGGCCCGTGGCGACGGCAGCGGCCGCCACTACTTCTCGGCCAGCTACGCCCAGTTCCTCGCCGACAAGGCGCGAGCCCGGCAGTAGGGTCGGGTCGTGCGCCGCCGACGGTCGCGGGCGGCGCGCGGCGGGGCAGGATGTGGGGCGTCGACGTGCAAGCTTGCACTGGCGGGCCACGACCCGCCGCCGGCAATCTCACACGAACCGGGGAGCGAGGGACGTGACGACGATCGCGGGAAGCACCCGTCTGACGGGCATCATCGGCTGGCCGGTGACGCACTCGCTGTCACCGGCCATGCACAACGCCGCCTTCGCGGCGCTCGGACTCGACATGGCCTACGTGCCCCTGCCGGTCGTCCCGCCGGGCCTCGAGGCCGCGGTGCGGGGGCTGCGGGCGCTCGGTTTCCGCGGCGCCAACGTCACCATGCCGCACAAGGCCGCCGTCCTGCCGTACCTCGACCACGTCGCCGCCGACGCCCTGCTCATCCAGGCGGTCAACACGATCGTCGTCGACGACGGCGCGCTGCACGGCTACAACACCGACATCGACGGGTTCGTGGCGGCGCTGCGCGAGGTCGTGGCCGAGCCTCTGAACGGCGCCTCGGGCCTCGTGCTCGGGGCCGGAGGCGCCGCCCGCGCGGCCGTCACCGGCCTGCTGCGCGTCGGGGTGCGGCGTTTCGTGATCGCCAACCGCTCGGTGGCTTCCGCCGAGGAGCTCGTGCGCCTGCTCCGGGCGCTCGACGACGAGGCGCGCTTCGCGGTCGTGGCCCTCGATGAGCTCGCCGCCGACGACGTCCGGGGGGCGGACATCCTGGTCAACGCGACCTCTCTCGGCATGGTCGCGCCGCTTAAAGTGCCGGGGGTTTTGGTCGATAACATCCGACGTGACCACATTGTGTACGACGTGGTTTACGGACAGCGGCCGACGATGCCTTTTGCACGCGCCCGGGAGACCGGAGCGCGAGCCATCGACGGCTTGAGCATGCTCGCCTGGCAGGCCGCGCTCTCGTTCGAGCTGTGGACGGGGCGGGCCGCGCCACTGGAAGTGATGCGGAGTGCCGCACGACGATGACAGCCGGGGCGCGGGTCGCGCAACGGCCCACGGCGGTGAACTTCCCGACGTCGAGATCGTCTCACGCGCCGACCTCGACCCGGACACGACCAACGAATGGGACAGCGACGCAGCGAACGGCGACCAGAAGGCGGACGACTTCTTGAGCACAGGACCCGATGAGATCTTCGATCCCGACGGCGTCTTCGACGTCCTGTCCGATCTCGATGAAGACGATCTCCTGGCCAACGTCAAGCCCATCGAGATCCCCGGCCTGGCTGAGCTTTCGCCGGCGGGGAACGGCGACGGCGAGCCGGACGGGGGCGGGTCGTACGCGACCGGCGTCGACGCCGTGCTCGAGCGCTTGCAGGCCGCCGACGAAGCCGCCGCCGCCGGCGCCCCGGTGCCACTGCGGGCCAGCAAGAAGCGCCTTGGCGAGATCCTGGTCGACATGGGTCTCGTCACCGAGGAGCAGATCGAAAAGGGCCTCGCGCGCCAGAAGGACACCCTCAAGCGCCTCGGTCAGCTGCTGCTCGAAGACAAGACCATCACGGAGCTCGACCTGACCAGGGCGCTGGCCACCAAGTTCGGCATCGAGTACCTCGACCTCACCAAGACTCAGCTCGACATGGCCGCCGCCGGTCTGCTGTCGGAAAGGCTCTGCCGGCGCTACGGCGCCATCCCGGTGCGGTTCCTCGACGACAGCACGCTGCAGGTCGCCATGATCGACCCGGCCAACGTCCTGGTCACCGACGACCTGCGCATCATGACCGGCTACACGATCGTGCCGGCGATCGCCAGCGAAGAGGACGTCTACGGAGCCATCGGCAAGCTCAACCGCCTCGACGATCACGTCACCGAGAACTCGGAGTCGGTCGGACTCGACGAAGAGATCGCCGACATCCGCGAGATGACCGAGGAGCCGCCGATCGTCAAGCTGGTCAACTCGGTGATAGCGCAGTCGGTCGACGACGCCGCCAGCGACATCCATTTCGAGCCGCAGGCCAAAGAGCTGGTCGTGCGCTTCCGCCTCGACGGCGTCCTGCACGAGGTCATGTCGGTGCCGCGGCGCATGCAGAACGGCGTGATCAGCCGCCTCAAGGTCATGGCCGACCTCGACATCGCCGAGCGCCGGGTGCCGCAGGACGGTCGCATCGGCCTCGTGGTCGGCGGCAAGCCCATCGACATGCGCGTCGCCACCCTGCCGACCGTGTACGGCGAGAAGATCGTCATGCGTCTGCTCGACAAGTCCAACGTCATGCTCGACCTGACCGACCTCGGCTTCTCGGCGAAGGCGCTCAAGCGCTACAAGCGCTCGTTCCTCAGACCGTACGGCGCCATCTTCGTCACCGGACCGACGGGCTCGGGCAAGTCGACCACCCTCTATGCGACGCTGAACATCATCAACTCGCCCGAGAAGAACGTGATCACCGTCGAGGACCCGGTCGAGTACCGCCTGCCGGGCATCAACCAGGTCCAGGTCAACACCAAGGCGGGCATGACCTTCCCGGCGGCGCTGCGCTCGATCCTGCGCTGCGACCCCGACATCGTGATGGTCGGCGAAGTCCGCGACCACGAGACCGCCGCCATCGCCATCGAATCGGCCCTCACCGGCCACCTCGTGCTCACCACGCTCCACACCAACGACGCGCCAGGCGCGCTGTCTCGCCTCACCGAGATGGGCATCGAACCCTTCCTCACCTCGTCGGCCGTGGACTGCGTTCTGGCTCAGCGCCTGGCGCGTCGTCTCTGCAAGGAATGCAAGGAACCCTACGAACCGTCCGAGGAGATGCTCAAGAAAAACGACTTCCCGCCCGAGGTCTTTGAGATGGGCAAAGTGACGCTGTATCGGCCGAAGGGCTGTTCACGGTGCAACAACACGGGCTACAAAGGACGACTCGGGCTCTACGAGGTCATGGTAATGAGCGAAGCCATCCGCCGACTGACCGTCGAGCGCAAGAGCGCCGACGAGATCAGCCGGGTCGCGCAGGCCGAAGGCATGAGGAACCTGCGTGAGGACGGCATCGACAAGGTGCTCCTGGGCCAGACCTCGATCGAAGAGATCGCCCGGGTCATCATCTGACAACTTGCGAAGGGACGAAGATCATGGATCTTGTCGATATTCTGCTTGAAGTACTGGAGCGCGACGCCAGCGACCTGCATCTGTCGGTCGGGGCACCGCCGATCGTGCGCGTCAACGGCGTCCTGGAGCGACTCGACTACCCGCGCCTCGGCGCCAACGACACGCGCGAGCTGATCTACAGCATCCTCTCGCAGGACCAGCGCCAGCGCCTCGAGAACGAGTGGGAGATGGACTTCTCGTACTCGGTGCCCAGTCGCGCCCGGTTCCGCGTCAACGCCTATTTCCAGCGCAACAGTCTGGGGGCGGCGTTCCGCCTGATCCCCGTCCAGATCAAGAAGCTCGAGGAGCTCGGGCTTCCCAAGGCGCTCCACAAGCTCACCACCAAGCCGCGCGGTTTCGTGGTCGTGACCGGGCCGACAGGCTGCGGCAAATCGACGACGCTCTCGGCGATGATCGACGAGATCAACGAGGTCCGCGAAGAGCACATCATGACGATCGAGGACCCGATCGAGTTCCTGCACCGCCACAAGAAGTGCATGGTCAACCAGCGCGAGGTCGGCGCCGACACGAAGTCGTTCAACCGGGCCCTCAAGTCGGTGCTGCGCCAGGACCCCGACGTGATCCTGGTCGGCGAGATGCGCGACATCGAGACCATGGCGACCGCCCTCACCGCGGCCGAGACGGGCCACCTCGTCTTTGCCACCCTGCACACCCAGGACGCGCCGCAGACCATCGACCGCATCATCGACGTCTTTCCGCCGCACCAGCAGGAGCAGATCCGGGTGCAGCTCTCGACGACCCTGGAGGGGGTGTGCACGCAGCAGCTCCTGCCGACCAAGGACGGCCGCGGCCGGGTGGTCGCCTGTGAGCTGCTGGTCCCCACGCCGGCCGTGCGCAACCTGATCCGCGAAGGCAAGACCCATCAGATCTACTCGGTGATGCAGACCGGCATGGCGTACGGCATGGTCACAATGGATTCCGCGTTGGCCGACCTCGTGCGCCGCGGCATCATCTCGCTCGAGCTCGCGCAACGGCGCTCGAGCACGCCCGACCAGCTCACCCGCCTGCTGGGCGCCCCGGGTCAGGCGGTCCGCGCGAGCTAAAGGTTTGCCGCAGCATGACGAGAACAGACTCGACAAGGGTCGAAGGCAACCAGGGCGAGAACGGCCCCGGTGTCGGCGCCGCCGAGAAGTGACGGAGGACTCATGGCCACGTTCACCTACAAGGCTCTCGATGCCAGAGGCTCGACGGCGTCGGGCCAGATCGACGGCGACAACAAGTCCGCCGTCGCGGCCAGCCTGCGCAACAAGGGCCTCACCGTCGTCGACATCGACGAGGTCAAGTCGAGCCTCGCCCACACCGACATCTTCGCCTCGATGCAACGCATCCAGGCCAGGGACCTCACCATCTTCTCGCGCCAGTTCGCGACGATGATCAACTCGGGTCTGGCCATGCTGCGGGCGTTGACCGTGCTCGAGGAGCAGACCGAGAACAAGAAGCTCGCTGCGGTTCTCGGCCAGGTGCGGGGAGACGTCGAAGCGGGCATCTCGCTGTCCGACGCCCTCGAGAAGCACCCCAAGGTGTTCTCGCCCCTGTACATCAATATGGTGCGGGCCGGCGAGATCGGCGGTATCCTCGACGAGGTCCTCAACCGTCTCGCCACGCAGCTCGAGAAGGACGACCAGATCAGGCGGGCGGTCAAGTCGGCGATGGTCTACCCGTTGATGATCGCCTCGTTCGCGCTCATCGTGCTGACCGGCATGGTGCTCTTCCTGATCCCGGTGTTCGCCGGCATGTATCAGTCGTTGGGCAACGCCAAGCTGCCCATGCTCACGCGGATCATGGTGGTGTGCTCCGACACCATGCGAAGCTGGAAGGGCGCGATCGTCGTGGTCGTGGTCATCGCTCTCATCGTGATCATCCGCAAGCTCAAGCGCACCGACAAGGGCACCGAGGTCTGGGACCGCTTCAAGCTGCACGTCCCCATGGGCATCGGCGAAGTCATCCGCAAGATCGCCGTGGCGCGCTTCTCGCGCACGCTGGGAACCCTGGTGTCGAGCGGCGTGCCCATCCTGCAGGCCATCGAGATCACCGGCAAGTCGGCCGGCAACGTCGTCATCGAGCACGCCATGAGGGCGGTGCAGGTGAGCGTCAA
>Ga0182027_10001468_pt1 | contig 39445 bp, 29 predicted proteins | sample 712E1DmetaG_FD_121300 | JGI IMG/M metagenome (GOLD analysis project Ga0182027, IMG submission 121300) | Permafrost microbial communities from Stordalen Mire, Sweden - 712E1D metaG (Illumina Assembly) | ecosystem: Environmental > Terrestrial > Soil > Wetlands > Permafrost | place: Sweden...
ATATATTCCCATTATCGGTGAGACACCTGAAGCTATTGAAAAGCCTATTGCAAGAGGCAACGCTACGATAGCGACGATTAATCCTGCAATGAAATCATTTTTGAAATTAGAAAATTTTCCCTTGACTTTATCCATAAGACTGTTGTTGTTCATGTTACTCACTATCCATTACTTTATTATATACGTTATCATACTAAGCATTTTATCATACTATTGTATCGTGTGTTGTTTTTTCGCATCATCCAAAAAAGAGATGTTGCAAAGAAATGTTATAACATTTCTTGCTCCAAAAATTCGACGAATTTTTGTTGTTAAAAAAAGGATTATGTGTTTTTATTATAATTTATTATGTTGTATGCCATTCTTTTAAAAATATTGCGGTGTGAGGTGTTTCTTTGTTTTATTGACGTCTAGCGAGCAATATAAATAATGTTCTATCGCAAATAACTCGGGAACCAATCACTAACACGTCTATGTGAGCGCGGCAAACTTCACCTATACATTATACGTGCATTACACAAAAAATATAAATAGTTAGATAATAAATGATGTATGGTAAAGAAAAGAGCTAGTAAAAAATCTTCGGAATCAAAAGAACAAGGCGATTCTGGTTTTATCAAATTCTTTAAAGTCATCCTGTGGCCTTTCAAGATTATATTTATTATATTGTCATGGATATTTAAGGTAATCATAATGGGTTTTGAAAAATTATTCGAGCTTTTTAAGAAGCACGAAGAAAAAGTCAAGGAGAACAATCCAGACAGATTGAAACATTATGCTCCTTTTACGACGATAAAAGCTGTAAGCGGAAGTTTCAATAATTTTGAGAATAATTTGTCAAAAAAAGACAGCACAATAGGGATAATACTTGGAGCGAGAGGCTCTGGAAAGAGTGCATTCGGATTGAAATTGCTTGAAAACATGCACGCTACAAGTGGCAGGAAGATATTCGCTCTTGGATTTAAATCCGGTGAATTGCCCGAATGGATACATACAATTGAAGATATTGAACATATTGAAAATAATTCATATGTGTTGATTGATGAAGGTGGAATTCTTTTTAATGCGAGGCAAGGATTTTCTGATGCGAACCAATTATTGAGTAAATTACTTTTGATAGCTCGTCATAAGGATTTAAGTATAATGTTCATTTCACAGAATTCTTCAAACCTGGAAATAAATGCAATAAGGCAAGCAGATTATCTCGTCTTAAAACCATCATCATTATTACAACTTGATTTCGAACGAAAAAAAATCAAGGAAATATATGAAGAAGCAGCTGAAGATTTTTCTCGTTATAAGAATACAAAAGGCTTGACGTATATATATTCAGATACATTCAAGGGATTTGTAGTAAATCCTCTTCCAACATTCTGGACGACTAGAATAAGCAAGAGTTTTAGTGGGAAAGAAAAAGAGAAGAAGGAAGAATCATAATTAATATTTAGAATTTTACATTTCCTGACTGCATCTGTTTCATCATCTTGTCCATGTTCTTGTCGTTTCCCTTTAACATTTTCATCATCTTTTTTGATTGCTTGTACTGCTTGACTAATTCTCTGACTTCTCCAGCCGAGAGGCCGGAACCTTTTGCAATCCTGTCTGCACGTGATGCATCTATTATTTCTGCGTCCTCTAATTCTTCTCGCGTCATTGACTGCATCGCAAACTTCCATTTCTCAAGTTTTATTTCTTGATTCTCTAGCATCTCTTTTGGGATCTTTGCTGCGCTCATTCCTGGAATCAATTCCATGACTTTCGTCAATGGTCCAAGTTTTTTCATTTGCTGCATCTGTTCATGCAAATCTATTAAATTGAATTCTCCTTTCAAGAATTTTTTCCCTAAATCTTTTGCTTGATTAGCGTCGACTGCTTCATTCACTTTTTCAATCAATGCTTCGAGGTCTCCCATCCCGAGTATTCTTCCGACGAATCCTTCGGGCTTGAATTCTTCAAGTGCATCAACTTTTTCTCCTAAACCTATGAATTTGACTGGTGCCTTTGTGACTGCACACGCCGTAAGTGCGCCTCCACCTTTTGCAGTTCCATCAAGCTTTGTTATAATTACTCCTGTAACGCCGCATGTATCATTGAATGCTTTTGCTTGTCTCTCTGCAGCTTGCCCAATATCTGCACTTATTACCAATAGATTTTCATCTGCTTTAACGATGCTTCTTATCTTGTTTAATTCTTCAATCAATTCATCATTCAATGCATCTCTTCCAGCAGTATCTATTATTACGATATCATATTTCTTTAATTCTTCTGAATATGTTGAGAATATCTTTACAGGATTCTTTTCTCCTTTTATTCCAAAGAAGTCTACACCGACCTTTTGCGACAATTGTTGCAATTGTTCGTATGCTGCTGGTCTCCATGTATCAGTACTTATCAATCCAACTTTATATCCTCGCTTCTGATAATATTTTGCAAGTTTTCCCGAGGTCGTAGTCTTTCCTGAACCGAACAATCCGACGAGCATTATATAGAATGGTTTCTTGTTTACGTTTATCTTCGCTCCATCGCCGCCTAGGAATTTTACTAATTCTTCATAGACGACTTTTATTAGATAATCTTTTTTGGAAATATTTTTTGGAACTTCATCCTTTAATGCTCTTTCTTTGATGTTCTTTGTTAGTTCGAATACTAATTTTACATTCACATCTGATTGTAATAATGATCGCTGTATGTCCTTGACTAATTCATTTATGAGTTTCTCATCTACAAAAAGCGAGTTCTTTATCTTGTCAAGAGTGTTCCTTAAACTTTCTCCTAATTTATCTAATACCATATGAATAGAGAATAAATATGTGATTTATAAAGGTTTATGGAAAAATCATATTTTTCCAAAACCCAAAAATGTCGTGCATTTTTTAAGGTTTAGAAGGATTGATTTAATTATTCATAAGTATTTATTTTTTTCTAGACTCATATAAATTCTTATATGCTTCATGTCCATACCTTGAAAAGGCTTCAAAGTATCCTGTGAACCATTGATTAAGTTTTACTCCGACTCTTTCTGATTCCATTATATCATTCCAGTTTTCGATTCCTCCTGTACGTATTACATTGAATTCATATGATGGTCCTCCAGCTTTCATATATTCAACTGCAAATGCTGCAAGCTCTAATGACATCTCTTTAAGCGGTCTTCCACTTATCCCTCCGCCGAATGTTTTTGTATAATAATCAAACAGCTTTCTTTCAGCAGGATGGATTTTTTTTCTTAACTTATCGTATTGAGTTGATGTATTTCCTATATTTATTCCGTGGAATCCATAATTGAATATTAAGTCGAGAAGGTATGGCAGCTCTTCAACTGTATTGTCGTTTGATATCTTTATTATTACTGGAATTTTACTGTCTCTATTGTTCAAATACTGTTTCTTAACGTAAGACATCTGCTGCTCCAAAGTTTTGGTTTTTTCTTTTGTGACATTTGGACAATCGATATCCCATTCAAGAAAATTTACTCCAGCATCTTCATAGCGTCTCATGCTATATACTAATCCCTTATTTTGTGCTTCGCTTTCAAGATTTGGTGATGCCATTACACTCCATCCATATGGTGTATGTAGTATCTCGTTAATTCTATATGCTTTGCATCCATTTACTATATCTCCCTTGTTTGGAAGTCCCATAAAATTTGATGATGATCCAGATTTTGGATATGGCACGAATGGCAGATGTATGCCATGCTTTGTATTTCCAAGACACTCATTAAATGTTCCTGTACCGCCTAGATATGCTCCAGCGCCTTCTTTGGCTGTCATTTCATAACAATCGCCATCCTTAAATATGCCTCCAGCATTCATTATTGGAGACCTGAACTTTATATTCCACAGTGTTCTAGATAGATCTTCTGGAGGAATTATTGTCTCTTGTGGAATATCGTTTTTTAGTTGTGTCAAGAAATATTTTCTTCCGAGAGAATAGGCCAATACAGTCATCTTTGGTGGAAAATGTTCCACTATATCGCTTCGAAATTGACTATCTATCTTTGCAAGCGTTGTGGCTTTCATTCATTTGCAAATATATGCAAGGTTTAAAAATTTGATTATATGTCAGTATTTCGAAGTGAGAAATTTATGGTTTCAATAATTATACTGGTTTCAAGAATTATCCTTAACAAGGTTTATATAGTAATTTATCTTAACAAAGTTGTAACAGGGGTGATTGCCATGAAAGAATTCTTATTGTTGATTAGAAAAGAGAAGGATTCAGAGGATGTTATATCTGAAGAATTTTTGAAAGCATGCGAGAATTATATAAAGGAACTTAAAAGTGATGGAAAACTGATTGCTGCACAACCGATTGATGAGGAAGACAACGTTGTACTGTCAAAAAATAAGTCTTGGAAGATAATTCCGGCAAATGGAGTAGTTGGAGGATATTATCATATTCGAGTAAAGGATTTGGAGGAAGCGATGCAGATTGCAAAAGCCAATCCAGAATTTGATTATCATCCAGATGCAAAGATTGAAGTCCGTCCTATAAAAACTGAAGAAAGGGGCACAGGATTTATGTATCCAAGCGATGTTATTGAAAACCTATCATTCATGGATGAGATGGAAGTGCCATTTTAATGCGTATGACTTAATGAATACATCATTATTGGTTGGATTGATTGCATTAATAGTTTTACTTAGCGGATGTTCTACAATCGTTGAGACTGGAACACTTTCCGGAACTGTATCGATAGGTCCATTGTGTCCTGTGGAAAGAAATCCACCTGATCCTGCATGTCAGCCAACACTTTCAACGTATAAAAATTATCCTATATCTGTACATGGCTTTGATGGAACGCAGGTCGCGCAAATCATGCCCTCGTTGAATGGATCGTATTCTGTAAATTTGATTGACGGAGAGTATGTCGTAGATAGAGATAACCCTTCTAAGATTGGAAATTCGAATTTACCTCAAAATATTACAATAACCGGTAAAGATACGACTATATTCAATATTGTCATAGATACAGGGATGAGATAAAACGATAGGAATATTACGAATAATTTTACTTTAATTGCTCGAATTGATCCCTTAACTTCATTTCTCTACGCTTACGATTATAACTTAGAACAAATCTGTGTACTGAATCTCTTATTTCTCTTAATAATAACATCATCTTGCTGTTATTGTTGAAATTTAGAGGAGTTGCGTTATTTGGAATATATATCTCTTCATTCTCTTTTGCGAGTCCAATTATTGGAATCTTTAATCCTAATGCTTTCAATGATTTTAATGACGCTGATAATTGACCTAAACCGCCATCAACGATTATTAAATCCGGGTATTGTCCTTTTTCGTTCTTTATTCTCCTATATCTTCTGTATACGGCTTCGCTCATCGCTGCAAAATCATTCTGTTGACCTATTGTAGAATTAATTTTGAATTTTCTATATCCTGATTTATCCGGTCTTCCATCTACAAACCTAGTCATTCCAGCAACAATATGTTCATAACCTAGATTCGATATATCAAAGCATTCAATTATCTTTGGATATTCTGGAATGTTAAGTGCTTGTTGTAATTCTATCAATGTCTTATTCTCTTCTAAGTTGATTGATGCATTCTTTAATGCTAATTCAATCAATTCTTTCTTTTCTCCTTTCTCTGGGATTGTAATTATGACTTTTGCATTCCTGAGTTTGGATAAGTATTCTTCTAGAACTTCTTTATCTTCTATTTCTTGATTGATTATTATCTCGAATGGGATCTTCTGCGTTGAATAATATCTTCTTAAGAATTCTTCAAATACATCTTCCGAGTATTCAATCCTATACTCTTGTTTTCCCTGTATTATTCCTTTACTTACTGTAAAGATGTCGAATATTACATACTCGTTATATTTTAACATTGCTATGATGTCTTGGTCGTAACCCTTGATTAGTTCTACTTTCTGCTTATCATATATGTTGCTTATAGCTTCCAATTGACGCTTACGCTCTAATGCTTTTTCATATTTCTGGTCTTTAGAGAAATTTTTCATCTCTTCTTCTAGAATTTTTATTGTAGGTTCAATATCTCCCTTCAAGAATAATTTCGCTTGTTGTACTTGCTGTGCGTATTGCTCTTCATTGACATTCTTTATACATGGAGCAGTGCAAATTCCGATATGAAAATTAAGGCAAGCATTTTTTGGCAGTTTTATACACGTTCTTATCTTAAAGATAGAGACTGCTGTCCTTATTAATTGCACTCTTTGATATCCATCTGTGTATGGGCCGAAGAATGTTCCTTCCTTATTGATTTTTCTTGTTGAGAGTATTCTTGGGAACTTGTCATTTGTGATTTCAATATATGCGTAACGTCTATTATCTTTCAAGTCAATATTATATTTAGGTTTATGCTGTTTTATGAGATTATTTTCTAGTAGAAGTGCTTCAATTTCATTGTCTACTACAATCCAATCGACTGAATTTATTCTCTCGACCAAATGTTGCGTCTTCAAAGATTGCTCTCCTGAGAAGTATGAACGGATACGATTGATTAAACTCTTTGCCTTACCAATGTATATGATGTTATTTTCTTTATCTTTATAGATATAACATCCAGGATTCTTCGGGATCTTGCTGAAGTCAGGCTTGTGATTTTCGATAAGCATGGATTATGGTGAGAAGTTGATGTTTATATGGATTGTGGAAGAACAAAGTTTATTAATCAAAAAGGCAAATTGATTTTGTGACTATACTCAGTATAACAGGACTTTTAGCTTTTTTACAAATGCATGGATATATAATTATGCTCTTAATGATGTTTATAGAGGGAGCAAGCGTTACATATGTTGCAGCATTCCTAGCATCTTTGGGCGTTTTTAATATATTTTTAGTATTTTTGATTTCAGTTGTTGGATTTGTTACTGAAGATATAATATTGTATGCTATAGGTAGACGCTGGGGGAAAAAGTTATTGATAAAACATTTTTATAGTAAATTACGAGGGTCAGCTCTTAAGAAAATATCATCAGGGATAAAGAAGCATCCTGGAAAGACAATAACATTCGTAAAGTTTACACCAATAATCCCTATTCCTGGACTATTAATGATTGGAGCCTCTGGCGTTCCTTGGAAGAGATTCTTATTATATTCTATTTCGTTAAGCGTTGTGTATTCTCTAATACTTACTATCTTAGGATTCTATTCAGGAATGGCATTTAATATTGTTGCAAAATACATAAGTAATAGTACTCTAATAATTGGAATGGCAGTCCTTCTTGTGATATTCGTATTGTTTTTGGTGAATTATGTCTCGAATAAGGTGTCGAAGAGGATGTAGATAGTTAAAGAAATAGGTTACAATTTATTAGTTCTTCCATCCTTAACAAACTATTTAAATGTCTAGTTAGTTCTCGCAGTCAAGGGTGATTTGCATGAAGATTGGATTCATTGGGCTTGGAAGGATGGGTTATTCAATGTGTGAGAGGATGCTTTTACATAATATTGAGATTGTTGCTTACAATAGAACTGAAGAAAAGACTGAGGAATTAAGTAAGAAAGGCGCAATCAAAGCCACGTCTATTAAAGAATTAGTAAAGAAACTACCAAGTAGAAAGATAGTCTGGATAATGCTTCCAGCTGGAAAAGTTACAGATGACACAATCAAAGAACTTCTTCCATTATTAAAAAAAGATGATATAATCATAGACGGTGCAAATGATTTCTATGAAAATGCAGAACGACATAATACCTTATGTAATAAGTACGGAATAAACTTCTTCGATATTGGAGTATCAGGAGGTATTTGGGGTCTAAAAAATGGATACACGTTAATGGTTGGTGGAAAAAAAGAAATTTTCAAAGATATTGAACCATTATGTAAAGCATTAGCTCCAAAGAAAGGTTATAACTATTTCGGACCAGCAGGTTCAGGTCATTTCGTAAAGTCAGTACATAATATAGTTGAATACGTTTACTTGCAAGGATTAGCAGAAGGCGTTGAACTATTAAGTAAATTCAAGCATCCAATACAATTAGACAAAGCTACAGAAACTTGGGAGGAAGCATCAGTCGTAAGAAGTTGGTTACTAGAATTAACGACGCAAGCATTAAGACGTAAAGATTTTTCTCAGATAGGAACAGCAATAGGAAGCGTTACAATTGAAGAATTGCAAGCAACAAAGAATGCAGTCCACGCCTACTCGCCAGCATTTGATGTAGCAGTAAAGATAAGACAAGATAAATCCAAAAATTTTGAATTAGGAAAAAGGACCATAGCTGCAGTAAGGAACGAATTTGGCGGGCACGCAGTAGAAAAGAAAAAGTAATTATTATTGTGAATAAAAATGATTGTAATACAGGAAGATAAGGAAGAAATATCAAGGCACGCGGCTGAAGCTATAATAGATGTAGCAAAGAATATCTCCAACTCTAAAGGATTCGTAACGTTAGCATTGCCTGGTGGAAGTTCAGTAAAAGGTATTTATGAAGAATTAAAGAATATTGAAGATCCAGTCTGGAAAAAGATACACATATTTCTAGTCGATGAGCGTGTAGTTAACTTAACAGATCCTGACAGCAATTTTAAATTAGTTTGGGAATCATTCGCATCATCATTAGTAAAAAAGAAACTTCTCCCGTTAGAAAATATCCATGCATTGAAGATAGATGAATCAGATAATCATGGAGCAAACAAATACTTAGAGATTCTAAAAAAATACGGTGGACAATTCGATATAGTCCTAGTGAGTTCAGGTGAAGATGGTCATATTGCAGCTTTATTTCCAGACCATAAAGCATTAAAGACGACAGGAAAACATTTCATATACTTAAACAATAGTCCAAAACCTCCAAGCGAACGTATCACGTCTAGCATTGAATTGATACGTGATGCAAAATTATTAATTCTATTATTCATAGGAGAAAGCAAGCGTAACGCATTCGAAAGATTCAATGATATTCACGTCCCATTATTAGATTGTCCAGCAAAAATCGCAATCAAGATGAAAAATTCTATAGTATATACAGATTTTAAGTAGACTCATCTTTCATAACATATTTGAATATAATTACAGATTCTATATTAAGGTGATAGTCATGAAACTAAATTTTACAGCAATATTTGTATTATTATTAGCATTAGTTGTAGTCGTTAGCGGATGTTCAACCACGCCACCAACTACTCCTGTCTCTTCGAATCCAGCAGCTACCAGTCCATCAACGACAACTCAAGCTGCTCCAAATATTGCAGATGCAAGATACGCAAACAATGCATTCCTTATTTCAGGCGATACTCTAGACTCTGCAGCTCAGATAGCAACATCAGGATTTACCATAAATAAAGTTGTAAATAGCGATGGATCAACTACAATTTCTTTAACATCATCAAATCCAGATTATCAAAACCAGACATACACGTTGCAGTTAGGACAAAAACTATATTTCATAGAGATGAACGCTGGAGATGACGTAAACAATGGTGATGGAACAATAGCAGATGATAGGGCATTAGTTACAGACGCGGATGGTAATATCTTGAATATGCCAACATTTAGTCCAAGAGGAAACTTTACAAATGGGACAGGAAGATTTGGCAATATGACTGATGCGCAAAGAGCGCAATTGAATCAAGTGATGGTTGACGCATGCAATGGACGAGCAGAAAATGATTCATGTTCAGTAACTACGCCGAATGGAGACCAGAATGGAACATGTATGTTAAGAAATAGTACGTTGAGATGTGCAATGCAACGAACCAATGGATTAATGATACCTGCAGGTCAATAAATATTTATGATTTTTTTTCTTTTAATAATTCATTTCTCCAAAAACTTTTTCATAGGAGTCCAGTAGAAGTCAATCCATCCCTGTTTTATATCATCATATTGATATTCAGGCACGTCTTCTTGAGTAAATTTTAGTTTAGTATTTTTCCCAGCTTTAGAAAATTCGAAAGTTATAGTAGAAATAGCTTTAGAAGGCCAATCTGATGCTCTCCAAGTCTGGACTATCTTCTTGTCTGCAACAATCTCAACATTTTTTCCAGAACTATAATCTCCATAAGCAGAATATTTACCGCCTACCTTCCTACTAATCACAGCTTTCTCTCCTGAAAATGCAGAATGCTTCTTTGAATCCATCAATAATTCAAACACGTCATGTATAGGAGCCTTGAATGTTATGCTTTGTGTTATCTTATTCATGATTTTCACCTCATCAATATTTCAGTTAAACTATTCATATTTAAATGAGTTGTGAAAGTTATATAAGTACACCAATACTTATTTAAACAAATACAAGTTTTTATTTCATATGAAGCGTATACAGTCACCATCGTCTATAAATACATATTTTCAATGTCCAAGAAAATATTATTTTATATACAACTTGAAGATGCCAACAAGCCCATCAATACATCTTGTACGAGGATCTGTCGCGCATCTTGTTCTCGAGAATTTCTTCAAGATAAAACCTACTGGAATTACAAATACGTATAAGCATGATATGCAGATAATAGTTCTTGAACTATTAAAGAAGTATTGGAATGAATTATTACCTGAATTCGATAAATGTCATCTTACTCCAGACCAATTCAATGCATACTATATAGATACGCAGATGATGCTCATGAATTGGGTGAAGCAATTCACGCATAGGATTGAAAAATTAATGGCGCAAGGGATATCATTCATCGACGCATTCACGCAATTACGACCAGAAACTGAAGTAGAATACATAAGTGAACAATACAGCGTCAAAGGATTCATAGACGCTATAGAAAAGAACAATGATTATGTCAGATTGATGGATTATAAGACGTCGTCAAAAGCTCATATTACAGACGCTTATAGATTGCAACTTGCAATATATGCATTATTATATGAAGAAAAACATAATATAAGACCACAACATGTCGGAATATATTTTCTTAAAGAAGGAGAACAATTACTTGACGTAGACGATGAATTAATAAGCCATGCAAAATTCATGATTGAACAAATTCATGGATCAACTGATGGATACGATGATATTAATGATTATATAAAAAAGACAGGTCCATTGTGCAAATATTCAAGCGGGCAATGTGATTTCTATGATTATTGCTTCAACAATAAACCGATACCGACTGAACCATTAAAGAATAAAGATTCAGGTAGAAAGAAATAAGTTCTATTTGTGTGTTTTCGCGTCTACAAACGGAATATATTATTTATGCGCCTGCTGATTTTAATTATCTGATTTTTGGATAGGAAGAAGTAATTATAAAGTTAGTGAAGATTTTTGATGATTTTTTCTTCAATCAGACCTAATGGTTGTATTCCAGAGATATAGTCTATTGATATGCCTTTTGGGAGATGAATACCAACCTCATTTTTTGGCACATCTTGGTCTCTTTCGATATTTTTCTCGAATATTTTTTCATTGAAGCCTATAAGGACTCCTTTTCTTTGTTCACATTCCTTCATTAGTTTAATAAAATATTTAAAATTATATCCATTTTTTCTGATTTCTGGCATTATTAAATTTTTATCTTCGTTATTGGATATTGTACTAATATCTTCTGGTTTAAATTGCACATTGGAAATAGCGTAATGCATATCAGCATTATATTTGGCATAAAAACTGGCCGAACATATGGATTTATCCCAATAACAATCATCTAATTTCAAACCTAAACTATTATTTATGAAATATTTGCCATTTGGAGCGAAAAAAAGGTAACCTTGATAATCATCTCTATCATTAATCCTAAAATCAAATATTCCTGTCTTTAGTAGATGGACGGTCGCTTCTATACTCGTCCCATGGATAAGAACAGTATCATGTTCATGCAAAGTATGTATTATTGACATGCTTATGATATAATATATGTCTTTATAAATTTTATCCATTAGTACCACTAATAAGTGAGTACAAGAAGTTATAAGATTCCTACAAATATCGCCAGAAAAAATTAGCAAACAAAAATAATGACTATTTTCAAGTAATAAAAAACACAAACTTTAAAAATACTTATCAGATTACATAGTCATGGTCAAAGTTGGAGATGGTTTATTTTGTACATTCATGGCAGGTGACTTGGATGATTCGAAATATTTGATCGAAAAATTAACAATGCTAGCTAATTCGATTAAATTGTATTATACCTTTAATTCTTCTGTTAAACCTCATCCATCAACAACTGAGCATTGCTATGCATTTAGAGGATTAGTCGAACCAAAAGATGTATTTGTATTTCCTTCGGAAGGAAATATTTTATGCTATTCTCGAATAGGTGATAAATCAAAAATACATTTTACCGATGATAGTAGAACTCTTTTATCATTGGAAGGAATAACTTTCAGATTATTTAGAAACCACTTATCTACACCTGAAATTTCCGAAGAGAAATTTCCAGGATTTTATAAAAAATAAAGAATCTTATTTCTAATCAAATATATTGCTCGTTTAGTCACTTCAACAATAAATTTCTTGAAGCTTTAAATTATCATAATTCACAAGTTATATATACAAACTGACTTCAATAATTTCGAGGGTGCAAACAATGGATGATAATATTCCAGTAACAAGACTTGATAATGTTCCTATAACTAGATTAGATTTCATTCCAATCAGCATCCTTGACGATATACAATCAATGATGAGCCCGAATGCTTCAGTCAATAAAGTATTCATTTTGGATAAAGAGAGAAAAAATATTGTATGAGTTAAAATACTTATATCATCTTCTTCAAGAATTGTCCAGTATATGATTTAGGATTCTTTGCAACAGTTTCTGGAGTTCCGATTGCGATTACTTCTCCACCTTTATTGCCGCCTTCTGGACCTAAATCAATAATCCAATCAGACGATTTGACAACGTCAAGATTATGCTCGATAATATAGACGGAATTTCCCTTATCGACAAGCCTGTTCAATACAGATATCAATTTACGCACGTCTTCAAAGTGAAGGCCTGTCGTCGGTTCATCAAGCATATATGCAGTATTACCACGCTTCTGTTTTGCAAGTTCCTTTGTAATCTTTACACGCTGTGATTCTCCGCCTGATAATGTCGTTGAGGATTGTCCGAGTTTTATGTATCCAAGACCTACATCCATCAATGTATCAAGTTTCCTTTTGATGTTTGAATGATTATCAAAATATTCGACAGCCTGCTCGACAGTCATATCGAGCAACTCAGCAATATTTTTACCTTTATACAATATCTCTAGAGTTTCTTTGTTATAACGACGGCCGTTGCATTCTGAACATTCTACATATACGTCAGGCAAGAAATTCATCTCAATCTTAATCAATCCATCCCCTTGGCATTCTTCACATCTTCCGCCCTTTACATTAAATGAAAATCTTCCTTCCTTATATCCTCGTGCACGTGCATCTTTTGTTGAAGCAAATATCTTTCTTATTTCATCAAATATTTTTGTATAAGTAGCAGGATTTGAACGAGGAGTCCTTCCGATTGGATCCTGGTCTATTATTATTACATTTGAAATGCTATTTGGGACGATTATGCTCTTATGTTTTCCTATGCTGTCTGATTGTTCTCCAAAATATTTTCTCATGAATGGCATTACAGTCTGATTCATGAGAGTAGATTTTCCGGATCCAGAAACTCCAGTAATAGAGCACAATACTTCAGTCGGTAATTCTACACTGATATTTTTCAAATTATTCTCGGTAGCTCCTATAATCCTTATGAAATCTTTAGGTTTTCGCCGAGTTTTCGGAATGTCAATTCGTTTCTTTCCGGAAAGATAATCACCAGTAATGCTCTTAGGATTTTTTATTATTTCTTGAATAGTCCCTTTTGCAGTGATATGCCCGCCGTGAATTCCTGCACCTGGACCCATGTCAATTATGTAATCTGCTTTTCTTATTGTATCTTCATCATGCTCTACTACAATCAATGTATTTCCAATATCACGCAATCGTCGAAGAGTATTGATTAATTTTTCATTGTCTCTTTGATGAAGTCCAATTGATGGTTCATCAAGAATATAGAGTACACCCATCAAGTTCGAACCTATCTGTGTTGCAAGCCTTATCCTCTGAGCTTCTCCACCAGAAAGTGTACGTGCAGCCCTAGACAATGATAAATATGCGAGTCCAACGTTTTTCATAAAACCCAGACGTTCATTAATTTCTTTCATGACTTGCTTTGCAATAAACCTATCCTTATCATTCAATGATTTGTCAAGATTCTTGAAAAATTCAAGAGCTTCATCAATGCTGAATTCAGTGACGTCAATGATTGATTTTTTTGCAATCTTAACAGACAGCACAACATCTTTCAATTTCTTGCCCATGCAAACCTTGCATGGCTTTGATATCATGAATTTTTCCATGTCTTCCTTGCGCCATTCTGATTCTGTCTGACGGTAAAGGCGCATTGTCTGTGGAATTATTCCTTCCCATCCATTATGAAAATTCATGCTAGCTCCACTTGACCATTTAGCATTGATGCTTTCTGTCGTCCCGTATAATAATGCGTCAAGCTGTTTTTTAGAGAATTTATTTATTGGAGTGAAGACGTCGAACCCGAACTTTTTTCCGACGGCTGAAATCTGCTGTATCCTCCAAGACATATCTATCTTTCCATATACTGCAAGAGCGCCATCCATAATGCTCAATGTTTTATCTGGAATTACTAGATCTTCGGAAATCTGCATAATTTCACCAAGACCATGGCATTCGGGGCATGCACCGAATGGACTATTGAATGAAAACATTCTTGGTTCCAATGGTTCAAATACAATTTCAGGATGATTAGGACATGCACCATGAGTCGTGTAAACTGTTTCTCCGATTCCTCTATCTAATTCTTTTTTAGACGCATTCTTAGAAGCCAAATCTACGTCAAGTATTATTATCCTTCCTTTTGTCTGATGCAATGCCTGCTCGACTCCTTCTGAAATTCGTAACCTTTCATCATCATCGACAGTCAAAGTATCTATGACTGCTTCAATCCAATGTTTTTCATAACGAACTAACTTAACTTCGTCCTTGACAGAACCCAAATCATACACTTTGGAATCAACTCGAACTTTTGTGAATCCTTCCTTTTTCAAGTCATCAAAAACGTTTTCATGAGTGCCCTTTTGTCCACGAATAATTGGAGCGAGTATCATTATCTTTTTCTTGTCGCTCATGATAAGATTGACGATATTTTCGCTTGATTGAGGTTTGATTGGACTGTCACACTTCGGACAATACATTACGCCAATTCTTGCAAATAATAATCTAAGATAATCATAAATCTCAGTAACTGTACCAACGGTAGATCTAGGATTTTTGGACGTGGTCTTTTGCTCAATTGAAATCGCAGGAGACAGGCCGTCAATGGAATCAACATCAGGCTTTTTCATAATTCCCAAGAATTGTCTTGCATACGCAGACAGTGATTCAACATAACGTCTTTGTCCTTCAGCATATATTGTATCGAACGCAAGAGTAGATTTGCCAGAACCTGAAAGTCCTGTTATGACGACGAGCTTATTCCTAGGTATATCTACACTGATATTTTTAAGATTGTGTTCACGTGCTCCCCTGATTATGATATTGTCGTTCATATTGTATACCTTACTGCTTTTGTTAGCACCTAGCGAACCTTAGTATACACAATGTAATATACTAGACTCGGCACAACATAGAAAATATCCTCGATGTGAGCGCAAAAAAATTCCATGTACGGAATTTTTTGCGCAAGAAATGCAATACATAGCATTTCTTTGCGTGCTAACAAGTAAGAACAAGAATTATATTTATAAGCTTTATGCATGTATGTCTAGTGAGGTACTTAGTATAATATGATTTTATAATATGTTTTAGTATAATATTTCTAGAATTTTACTTCCATTATATCTAGAATTCTGTTTCTATTATTATTTTTTCCTCTTCGTCATATCTTCCTTTACCCTGTATTTGACAATCTTAGTAATCAAAGATAGCGGCATCGGTTTATCAATAGGGAATTGAATTGCACCTTTTGACGTCTTATATGTTGATAATTCTTTTTTGAAACTGTTTATTCCTGAAGGCAATGGATAGAATCCTATATGATTCTTGAATGCTGCAAAATAAACTAGATTTCCATTCAATATGAATGCGGGCATTCCATAACTGATTTTTTCTTTAGCATTTGGAGCAGCTTTTTTTACTGTTTTTCTGATTTCCATCAATATCTTCTGAACATCTTTTGGATGGCTTTGTATATACTCGTCTATATCCTTGAATTTTTTATTGGATGAATTCATATCTTTATAATTATCTCAAATATTTATTAATATTATGTATATATACTACGCAAAGCTCCAGATTTCAGAAATTAATGTGATGTAATGATAAACTTTGCCGTAATCATTGCTGAAATATATTCTTGTGAGATTAAAGCATGCTCGCGAGATTAAAGTACACTCATCCTAAAGATTTAAGTTTCATAATCGTTATATATTTTTCGCGCATTACTACAATTATGAAAAAGCAGAATTCGTCTATGGCTGAATCAAGAAATCCTGTGTTTGGATATATTGTAATGCTGCTTGCAGGAGCCGTGATAGCTGTATTATTCATGGCTGCATTCTATAAGGGGCCGATGAATCTTACACAATCAGCAGTCACGCAACAAGCCGCGAACACGCAAGCTGCTTCTCAAGCAACTCAATTATCTTATAGTGGACAGAAACCTTCTGGAAATGTTTCATACGAATTAATAGAGAAGACTGTGCCTGTACTTGCTGTTGATTCGCAAAATGATTCAGGAATGGTCGAGAATTTAACTGTAAAACTAATTCCTGGAAACGGCAATATATTGATAGATACAAGCCCTTATACTGAAACGGATCTGCAATATAGCACGAATGTTGCTGCAATGATTGCAAAAAATGTAACAAACAATAATGCTGATTCGACAGATATAATTTATACTTATAAGACATCAGATGAAGTTGCAGTCATAGGAGGAGGCTCAGCTGGTGGAGCAGAAACGATTGCAACAATAGCTGCACTCGAGGGAAAATCAATAAACCCAAACGTTGCAATGACTGGAACAATAAATCCTGACGGAACAATAGGACAGGTCGGCGGAATTCCAGAAAAAGCGAAAGCAGCAGCAGATGCTGGATATAAACTATTATTAATACCCCAAGGACAATCGATTGTACAAAATTATGTTCCAATAATATTCAGTCAACAATACGGGAGATACAGAGTATATAGAGAAGAATATAATGTGACTTCAATAAATATCTCTGACGAAGCAAAACAGTGGGGAATGGATGTAAAAGAAGTTGCAAATATTCAGGATGCAATGAAATATATGCTGACATGAATATAGTACTTACTTTATTTTTTTAAGCCTCTTATTTTCATTGAAATCGTAACATTTATTAAACCATTATCCCCCGTCAAAGCGGGGTGGTATTATGAGTAAAGTATCAATTGTATTTGTAGCATTTTTAATTATAGGATTGCTAGTTGCAACAACTGCATGCAACACTGCTAAAGCGACTAATGTTAATACAGCATCAGATAATAATAATGTAAACGCAGCTGTAGATAACGGTAATGCTAATGTAGCACCAAGCAATAATGATGTTAAAACAGAAACAACAAACAATAAGGTTATGTCTATAAAAGATATAAAGCATATAGAACTTTTAGGAAAGACTGTTACCGTGCATGGAATTGTCGTAAATAATGTTAAACTGGGCAGAATTTCTGGATATAGATTGAACGATTCCATTGATTCAATTCCAATTTCATCGCAGATCCTACCTAAAGTTAATTCGACAGTAACCGTAACAGGGACATTGAGTAATGATTCATTCTTTGGATACTTTATAGTTGCAAACGAACAATAGATTTGTAGAGAGAAGTATTGAAGAATATAGAACTATCTTTTTTATTCTTTTTTTTTATTAATATTTTTTTATCACTATTATTGATGATTATTCATTCATAAATATTCATTCATTTTATCGTCCAATCTTTGTTAACATACGCTTGCATCGTCAGTATACTTTCTTGCATCGTAAACTGTCCGATTCTTGAAGCGTTCTTGTAATCTTCAGGGAATGCGCCGTAAAATTGCGAACTTGTATCATTTATCTGTTTCTCAACAAGCTTTTGCATCATCGCGTCGCTGAACGTCTTGTCATTAAGAGCTATCGCTGCTCTTCCAACCAGTGCATAAACCCACGGGGTATCGGCAGCGCTTAACGCATCGCCGTTTGAGCCATAATTGGCATACAATTCTCCGTCTATCTGGAATTTGTTCTTGTAGAATTGGAGCGATTTATTTGCTGCATTAATTAAGTCAGCGTCAGAGCTTTCTGCATTCCTGACCATCATCCACATGGAATTAATGCTATATCCTCCTGCATCAATTCCATTTCCATATTGGCGGCTTTCAGTCAGCATGGAATTGTACAATCCATTTGCAATCTGCGCACCAAGGCTTGCTTTTTTCATGTTCGCATAAACTGTCGTCCACGGCGCTCCAAATCTGTTTGATAATTCGTTGAGTACAGTAAAATCTGTATACGACAGCCACACTTCATTCGCTGTCCATGTCGCCGTCTCTCCAGAAACACCTCCATAAGGTGCTAGATAATTATCTTTTGTAATTGCAACTTTTTGTATTCCTTGGGCTATTTGGCTTATCATGCTAGTATATGAACTATTATTCCATTGTTTTTCTGCAATCAACAATGCTTTTATTGTCCTCAAATCTGCGTCGGATGCAATGTTTGATCCATCGCCTGTAACGCTATCGTTTGGTGTCAATCGCCACATCATAAAGCCAAACTTCGGATATATCATGTATGTCTGGACAAATTGTAATTCCTTGTCGAATTTTGCTTTGTCGCCTGATTCTGCCGTCCATAAAAGATAATAGCTTGCAGCTTCGCTGTTCGTGTTAAAATCGTTTATATCATTAGCGTTATTTGTACTGCTATTCGTATCATTTATGAAGTTGGCAGGGCTAACGTTACTTGCTGCATTGTTTGCTGCAATATACAGATTGATGTGCCCACTATTTTCAATCATGTGATTGTTCATGAAGTCCTGCGCAGACTGCAAATTTTGCTGTATAGAATTTTTTGGAACATCAGGAATGGAATCATTGCCTACAGCTGATGCTATTATTGGTGGAGCTTTCTGTATTGTTCCAGCTGCTATAAGCACTGCAAATATTGCAGCAATAAAAATATACAAAAATATTATTCCTAAAAGCCAATTTCTTTTTTTATTGAAGCTTTTCGAATTAAGCTTTTTTATGCTGTTGTCTTGATAGGTATTTTGCGATTTTTTCATTTCATATCACCTCTTTTTATCATTAAATAACCTTGCTGATTTTCTAAATGATGTTCTGTCAGATGATCTTTCTGATGTTCTATATGATGGTCTAACTGACGTTCTGTCAGATGGCGTTGCCTTTGATCATCGTCAGAATTTATCCCTGCATTTATCCCTTTAATCTTGCCGCGTCTTTTATTTTTGGAATTTTTGGCAATAAAGTATATTGAGAGTATGATTACTGTAAGAAAACTGATGATAAGGCCGACAGTAACCAATCCTCCATTATGGTATTCCAATTTTATCGTGTAATCTCCAGTAATTTGCGGTGCAATCAGCATGAAGTCCGGACCGATTGATGTGATTGGTATTTTTATTCCATTTATGGATGCAGAAAAATCCTTGTCATGAGTCATCTTTACGATGATTGCAGTCGTGGAAACGGCGCCCTTTACTGATATATCATAATGATTCGGATCGAGCATAGTCATATTTGCTTTTGCACTATACGATGAATCAGTAAGATTAACGTATGTTGTAAGATATTTTATCATTACAGTATCCGTACTGACAAATTCTTCTTTAACACTTCCGCAATACTTCTCCATGAACATGACTCGGCATCCAGGCTCTTGTTTCTGTACATCAAACGCCGCATTCATATCTACTGCCTGTGCAAATGATGGATCAGCCACAGGTATCTCGAAATATGCGTAGCGAGTATTATTTGTCTGTATAAGCGGTAGCGTTCCATTAAGACGATCAAACACTATCTTGTCTCTATCACCCTCTTGCGTATTGATATACAATCTTGTGACGTCAGCAGCTTTAAGATATAGAATAGTCAATTTTGCATTATGATATCCTGATGATACTGAAAATATATCATCAGCGTATGGATTTGTTATTCCTTGCTCATAATATCCATAAACTTGAGGAACTTGTGTGAATGAATTTCTGACTGCAAGGCTCTGATCTGTGTATGGAAAACTAATCCTTCCAGCAAAATTATCGACTATGAATTCAGGGCTATTGCTGATAGTCGATGTTGTCTCCCAATGAGTCTGTACAGAATAAATTATTATTCCGGAAACTGCGACGAATGCTATGAGCATTGAATAATATATCGCTTTCTGTTTTTTAGTATAGACAACATTTGATAGAGCAGCGACTAGAATTGCAGCTATTATCACGAACTCAGGAATAATCCTGTGGTATTGGATGGAACGCAAAATATTCATCGGGAAAATATTGTATAATTCCATATAATAAAATAATACCATGACAAACAACGTCAATGTAAGTCCAGTTATCATCACATCTTCATGAAGTTTTTTGTCATGCGTTTTATTGCCCTTATCGTCATGATTTCTTTCATGATTTTCTTCACGATTTCCGTCATGATTTTGATCGACAATATTTTTATTGCCCTCGTTTTTTTGACCCTTATTCCTCGATCTACTAATGTAATGGATGTATGTGAATATCAATAGAAGGAAAAATGCAATCATAATGACTGGTCCTGGGCCTTTCAAGTTTCCTGCGTCGAAGAAAAAATCTTTTAGGCTTATTATATTTGTGGCTACTTGATAGAATGGAAGATATGAAACTCCCATGTGCGCACCTGAGGTAACTTGTTGATATGTAAGCTGCGGTATGAATTGCAGCGCTCCTATAAGCAAGCTTAAAATTACTATTCCTATGAATTGCAAGATATAATGCCTTGTCAGGATATCATCCTCTATATTGTTAGGATTGTCGGAATCTTTCATTCTGTCAGGACCTTTCAATCTGTTTTCGTCAACTGCACTATTGGCATTCTCCACATTATCAGTTTTTTTTCTGAGAGCTATAGAAAGAAGATACAATCCCATAGTCATGCATAAAGAGAACCATATTAGAGGATGCGAGATGTATGCGATTCCAAGCAATAGTATCAGCCAGAACCTGAATGGTTTTAGAGGATTTTTAAAGAATATGTAAAGGCCGAGGGGGAAAAGGAACAAAAACACTACAGTTATTGGCTCCCATCCATAACTTCTAAGACTTAAAAAAGTATTAGAGAGAACAAAAGACGAACATAATGCAGATACAAAAATTTTTCTTGAAACTTTATAGCATACAAAAAAAGTCAGTATAGTCGCAAGGAGGTGTCCAAAGATAATCATCATCAATGTAGACTTTGCAGCAGTCATTCCAGAAAGTGCAATGACAAGAATATTTAAGAAATAGAATCCTGACTGATAATATTTTAGAAGAGGCATCCCTAGGTACCAGTACGGATTCCATTGATAATTCGGAAAGTTCTGCATCAAATATTCAGTTTTCCATACATGCGTCTCAAAATCCCATGCACCAAACGTGTGTAGATTTCCTTCATTCGTCCTCCAATCAGGATTATCATATGTTGGTGAAATCCAGTCCTGCCCAAACAGTAATTTATAGTCGAGGGCAAGCCATACTCCTACAATAAATAGCATTGCAAGTATTATTCCTATAGTCTTTCTTGTCTTGCTAAGAGGGATATTAGACTTTGAATCTGTCTTTCTATTTTCCGCATCCGATATTTTATCAGATTTTGAATGCTTATTCATGCAGCCTCCAAAGGTGTGTCCGAAGATATATTTTTATTATTTGATTCATTCTTTGACATTGATTTATTTCCTATAAAAAATATTGAGCTTCCAAGAATTATCGTATAGAACAGCATCCATAACGATATTGGAAGATACGTCCTTATCTGATCTATGTTTGATGTAATCATTGTCCTGAAAAGACCGTATATGCTGAATCCAAAGCAAATAAGTGCAAGAAATAAATTTAATCCTATCTCTTTTAATTCCTTAAGATTTGAATTGCTGGAATCTTGTTTAGCCTTATTCGTCGTCACAAATCCAATGTATCTCTTGAATATTGCTGATAATGCGGCTCGCGCATAGATAAACATGCTGTTTGTTATAAGGCTGTATTGCAGGAATGCATCCTTTAACGTAACTTTATCGTCGTCATCGCGTTCGCTAAGAGACATGTATATCATGGAGATACCGAGAGCTACATTCAAGAATAGTATTGCAAGCATCCATGTTGGAAGCCACGTGTGATGCGTCCCTCCAAAAAAGAATGATAATATAGGGACGAGAATGTACAAGAAACTAACTAGTCCTATGAACCACCATCCTGTCGTAAAAAAAGTGTGTATCTGCTGGCGCAAAGAAAATTTTCCAAGCAAAATATTTTTCCATGATTCGCGTAGAATTGCAAGGTTGCCATTTGCCCACCTATATTGCTGTGAAGCATATGCACTGAAATGCGTCGGAGAATAGCCTTTCACAAGAACTTTCGGGACATATGCACCATGATATCCGTATTCGTTCATTCGAAGCCCGAGTTCAATGTCTTCAGTAGATGTATAATAAGAGAATCCATTCACATTCTTGAATGCTTCAGTTCTTATGACTGCATTTGTACCGCAGAATGGCATGGCATTATCTTTTGCCTTGCTCTGGCATTGCGCCTGATAAAATATGTTCGTACCCATCTTCTGCGCGCGCTCGAGTGGGCTTGAATCATTGATGAAATATTGCGGGGTTTGCACAAATCCTACTTTTGGATCGCTGAAATAATCCATTGTCTCCTCAAGAAATTCTGGTTCTGGAGCCTGATCAGCGTCGAATATGCAAAAATAATTTTCTTTCACATGGTTGCTTAATGCATTATTGATGTTTCCTGCCTTGTATCCAATCCTGTCCTTTCTTCTCACGAGGATTGTATCATATTTTTTGCTTAGCTTTTCCATATCTTTAATGTGTTCTTCTTTAGTGGAATCATCAAGAAGATATATTCTTGTCCCGCCAGGCCATTTTATATTCTGGCAGTTTTTTAATGTTCTCTCGACGATAATATAAGGCTCATTATATACTGGAAGAAGTATCGCCACACGGCTTGAATCTTTTTCTTTCAAAGGAACAGGATCAAGTCCATAGTTTTTAGAATTATCGGACTTGTTTTTGCTTGGATAATTGCCATTGATTAAATTATATACGAAATATAGAGAGAATATGAATGAAAATAGTTCGGCTGGAAAAATTAGGAATGTCAATGGAAATCTAGAGAATGAATTAATCGGAAACTGCTGCGGTGTCGTGAAGTGTATGATTGTATTTGACAGATAATACATCATAAGGACGAAACCTATCAAAGCAAAAGCTATATAGAAGAGCATATATTTTGTTTTTTGTGGTCTTATTTCTTTTACCATGGTCTCTATTCCTTTATATGGATATATTTTCTTATATAGGTATATTTTTTATATCGACCTGAAATATATTTCCGGCATTTATATGCATGGTATTTCTTCTATCTTATTTCTTTGCGCCCAGCGAGCCATTAATATAATCCGCGAAACCAAATAGCTCGACACACAATCGATATCACATTCGATGCGAGCGCGCAAGTTAGTTGTATCATATGCTTCTTATTTCTTTGCGCAGCGCAGGGTCTCTGCATACTGCTTTTTCAAAATTTCTTTGAACTAAATATGATAACGATCGCAAAAATAATCATGAGGATGAATCCTATTATGGTCGGAATGAATGGATGTTGCAGGATTGTATCCATGCTTTGCTTGGAGAAAGGCGATTCTATTATCGCCCCTGTAATCGCTAACAATGAATTTTGTGATTTAGCTGAAAGCTGATCGTTAACTTGCAGATTTGGAATGGCCTGTATATAGACGCTCCTGCCATTGATGGCATATGTCTTGCTATCCTTGGAATTTGACAGAGTAATATTTGTCACAGTGTATGTTGAATCTGGCATCGTCGTAATGAACGTGCCTTTCCATGTACCATAATCCTTGTTTCCACTCGTGAGATTTAATGGAATAGAGAATGAATCTTCCGGTGTCTGGTTAGTTCCTAATGTATCAACAATATATGCTACAGCTGATGTTATGCCTTTGGAATCTTTGGCATCGAGTGTTAATGTGACGGGTGTTCCATTAATTATATTATTCTCGTCTAACAATGAATAAACAAGACTAAGGTTGGTGTTTGGCAAATTCATATCATCAGCGTAATAGAATGATCTATTTTCAACATTTATTTCAGTCGGTGATGCCAACGTATCGGATTTTAGGATGACGGAAGTTATATTATATTGCCCAGAAATGAAGTTTCCAAATGTAGTCGACCAAGTGCCATAATCATTTGTGCCTTTGATAAGGTCCAGTTGAAGTTCTCTTGTATCATTGTTTGGCGCCAATACATCTACTGTAACATTCTGGATTCCTCCCTGGAATCTTTTGGCATCAAGAGTGATTGTCTGCGTCTGATTTATTGTAACCACATCTTTTTCAAATGTTATATATACAAGTTCAGGAATTGACGATGAACTTATTCCACTGCCACCTCCTCCTCCGCCACCATTTCCACTATTTCCTCCGCCGCCAGTGTTGGCTGGAATGGTTTTATAATGCGCTCTTGCCGTTCCAATATTGTAAGTCGATATATTTCCAGTAGCATTGTTGTATCCTGTGATAATTGATAAATAATTATTTCCAGGATTCGTATCAGAGAGGTATATCGACCAATCAGTTTCAGTCAAACTACTGAATTGTTTGTTTAATTGATAGACACTATTTCCAGCGCTGCTTGTGATAGTCACGTTTACTTCTGTGAAATTCACAAGGTTATTATTTGTAAATACATGGACTTTAGTGTCAGGCGAACCTACGATATCTGAAGAGTCATTCATGCTTGAAAAGAATGGATTTATTACATTTTCTACCTCAACATTCCAGCTCAATGTTGCATTAGATGTAACTGCAGTTATTGTTGAGTTGGCGATATTAGAATAATCTGGAGCCCTCGGAACCCACAAAATTCCTGGACTCCAGACAAATGTTGCATTGTTTCCTACTGATGTGCTCTGCTCAACACCGTCTACAAACCATGTGACGGAATTTGTTGAATTATTTGTTGCATTGAAATTTATATAGAATGCCGCGGCAGAATCTTCGCGCATATAATATGTATCCGTGCCATTTGCCGTAGATATTATTTTCAGGTCTGTACCTTTGCTCAATACATTGGAAGATAAAGAAGATGGATTAGAATTATTTATTGACGTGTTACTGACTGTAGTGTTGATCGTAGTGTTTATGGTTGTATTGATTGTTTGGTTTATCGTCGTGTTTATTGTTTGATTGTTAGTGATGTTTAAGGTTTGGTTATTTGTTATGTTTATTGGGTTGATTATGGTTATGTTGTTTGTTAGATTTCCTGTTGTGTTTATTGAGGTGTTGATTATTGGGTCCGTTATATTTATTGATTGGTTTCCTGTGATATTTATCGATACGTTTATTGGATCTATTGTGATATTGGTTTGATTGCCAGTATAGTTTAAGGTTTGGTTTCCTGTTATGTTTATTGTTGTCGTATTGATTGTCGTGTTGAAAGTTAGATTTCCTGTTGTGTTTATTGACGCGTTTATCGGGTCGATTATGGTTATGTTGTTTGTTAGATTTCCTGTTGTGTTTATTGCAAGATTACTTGTTTGGTTTCCAGTTATATTTATAGTTGCATTAGTTGGATCAACTGTATTATTAGCAATCAGGGTATTAGTGTTATTACTCACATTAATCGCAGTGTTTATTGCGACTGTCGTGATAACCAGATTACTTGTTGTGATTGTTTGTATATTATTTGGTGCATTGTTTGCAGGAGCGGCAATCTTAACTTGTTGAGATGTTTGTACCTTACCTTGTTTATCTGCTTGTTTATGATGATGTGTATTTATCTGGTTATTTATTGTTCCTGTTGTTTGATGTGTTGTTGTATTTGTCGTTGCAACTGTTAAAGAATCTGCATTAGCAGAATGAATAATTTGAATCAGGAAGAGGAGAAAAAATATCACCAACAACTTCTTGGCATTCTGATATTTTTTCGTCTCTTTGGTTTTGTCCTTATTTGTCTCGTCAAGGACTACTTCACTTGCATTTGCGCCTGCAATTTTATTGCTCCACGTGAAAGTGGAATTTAGAATAAAATTTACAACGAACATTATTACAATTGCCAAAACATTCCACACGAGAAGAAGGTGCTTTCCGAATAGTGTTACAAAAAGCCACAAAAAGAATATAGTACCGACGAGAGCAACAAGGCTTATCAGCTGAAATGAGAGGAATTTCTTGAATATATTATTATTTTTATTCTTGTCCTTGAATGTGATATAATTATTGCCTAAAAAATTAGATATGATTGCTGTTTCCGTTGCAATTATTGATGCTATGATATAATTAAATCCTGCATATGTCGTCAATAAAAATAGGATTGCCGTATTTAATATCGTGCCAAACCCTCCTACTATTGCGAAATAAAAGAATTTCTGAAATTTTTTGAAATTCTTTATCTTCACGTTTTTCACGTATTGATTTAGTGTTAGCATATTTAATCCCGCAATGTATTATATTAATCATTTGATTTTTTGAAATTTCTTTTTTTTGAATTATTCGACTTTAACTGATTCAGGCTTTCATTGCTCTATCTTTCTTTTCCTGTCTGCAAATAGATCGTATTCAGCGTTGGCTAAATTCGGATTCTTCAATGCATTCTGTTCAGGATCTCTTAAAAAATCCAATCTTGTCGTCGTGAAATGACTTATGATGTGTACGCCATCCATAATTGCATATACTACTAGAATTTCGCTTGTGATAAGTTTAGTATCTAACATCTTGGTTATTTCCTCATCAAGCATTACAGATGTACGATAAGCTTGATTGGCCTTGTCTGATGTCGACTTATAAAAATATGAGTATGCAGCTTCATACTGTTCAAACAATAATTGCATGAGATTAATTATATCCTGGTTCTTTTTTTTGGATACGGCAAGATAATTTGCCATCCTCTTGAAAACATCGCCTAGCTCTTCAAGAATCTCGATAAGATAATATAGTGTGTGAGACTGTTGCGCCTGCTCTGTTCCTATATATTGTTCCTTATTTATTTGTCTTAAGCAAAAATTGCAGAACCTATTGACTTCCAAATCCATTATCTGCAATCCTTCAAGGGTTGAATTATCTTTTTCCTTATAAGCCTTTATCGCGATTTCAAGCATCTGTTTTGTTATTATGAATGCCTTTCTTAAGGAATTATCAAAATCCAGTTCTATATGTGAACTTATCGACTGTATAAGGCAGCTTTTATTGTTCTGCTCAATTATCTCATATCCAATCAGTTCAAGTGTTTTTGTCTGGATCTTTTTCAAGACTTCAAGATTATTATGGATGAGGTTTATCTTGTCATAGCCTTTTTGGTATGCCCTGACCAAAAAGCTATTTACGAGCAGCGGATCAAAATTTGAAACATCCTTTGTTATGGAATTATCTTCCAATATGAATTCTTTTGAGACTACTAATGTCTTGCCTTCCTCTTTGACTTCCAATTCATCACCTTTATTTATCTCGTTTTTTTTGATCCAGTTAGAGGGCAGACTAATGATAAGTGTTGACGGTCCGTGCTGAACAACTTTTCTCTTCATATATTCACCTAAATACAAACTTCCTACAAACTTCTCTTACTGTGCATATTAGCTAATGCATATAACTATATAAGCATTTATGCATATAAAAAATATAATTTGCCTTTTTGCCATATGGATATAATGTGAGTTTGTGTAAATAATTGATGATTGCGCCTAGCGAGTCCTTGATTTTATTGCCGCCCAGCGAGCATGTGATTTATTGCTCGAAATCAAATAGCTCGGCAACGAATTGATGTATTACTCTATGCGAGCGCGCTAAAATAAGTTTTCTGTCAAATGTCTTCTTCTACACCTGGCTCACAGCAACATTAACATCCTTCTGGAAGTCCAGTCTTGTTATTATCAAATAATATAATTCATACGACGCTGATTTTATATCATAGACTGATTTCAATTCATGCATGGACATCTTATTTTTGCCAATTTCACTAATTTCCGCGTTCAATTCCTTGAATAATTTGTGCGCTAAATTTGCCTTATCCGTAGTTGAATCATAATAGTATGAGTAGACACTATTGAATTGGTCAAGAAGCAACTGCATCAATCGTGTTATATCAAGATTCTCTTTCCTTGCACGAGAAAGATTGGTTCCGAGACGTGTCATATTATCACCTATATGTTCCAGAGATTCTATGACGCTGTATAGTATATGTGATTGCTGCATCTGTTCAGTTCCTATATGCTGCGCCTTATTTATCTGCCTCAGACAAAAATAACATAGGCGATTCACTTCCAGATCGATTATAGAAAGACTTTCAAGTACAGAAATATTTTTTTCTTTGTATGCATTCATCGCGATTTCAAGCATCTGTTTTGCTGTCGAGAAAGCCTTTCTTAAGGAATTGTCAAAATCAAGTTCAATATGTGAACTTATCGATTGTATCAAACAGTATTTGTTATTCTGCTCTATTATTTCATAACCTATCAATTCAAGTGTCTTTTCCTGGATTTTTTTTAGAAGTATAGGATCGTTATGAATCAGGTATGCCAAGTCATATCCTTTCTGGTATATTCTTGCAAGAAATGTCTTGACGAGAAATGGGTCCAGCGAAGAAATATTTTGTGTGATGGACTTTATTGATGTGTTGATGTTTGAGGCTATCACTAGCGTCTTGTCCTGCTCTCCAACATCTAATTCGTCGCCGCTCTTAACATTATTTTTCTTAATCCAGCCGGAAGGTAGACTGATAATTAGTGTAGACGGTCCGTGCTGCACGACTTTTCTTTTCATGTTTCACCCCTAACACAATTATGATCCATGAATCATATATTAACAAACAATAATATATATAATAACACATATTGTTATATATTACGTAAAATATTAAGCAAAATGATGTTGTGTCCAGAATTGATGCAACAAAGTCCAAAAAATTATAAAGCATACTTGATATATCAAGAATATACTTGGCATTTTTATATTTTATGCATATTGCCTCCCTAAGTATGCTTAAATATGTCTTATAATCGGATACATGATATGGTACCAATTGTAATTGTCGACGATAAACTTATTCTCGGGCAAATAAGCATATAATGTAATCCATATGCTTATGTTGGCATAATGTAAGGATAATCAATATATCATTCATAATGCTAACACTTATATGCGTTTGTAAGCAATGATGCTGTTTATGAATTATTGGCCAACATTTGAGGACAAAGGGCCTGTTTATTTTTTATATGCTTATTCGTATAATTTTTTGTATAATCTTTTTGAATAATTGCGGGTGATATGCGATGGTCTCTAAATTCAGAAATTATTGTCTAATAGATGAACTTGGAGGGACAATTCGTGTCTCAATGATAATTCCAACGTACAATGAATCCCTCAATATAAAAAAGTTATTGGACTATATCTATGACAAGAATCACGTTAAGGAATATGAGAAACGAAACATCCAGATGAATGTTCTTGTAGTCGACGATAATTCCCCTGACGGAACTTCAGAGATAGTTAAACAATACCAGAAAGTAAATTCTCTCGTACATCTTTTGATAAGACAGAATAAGGAAGGATTGGGCGCGGCATATATCCATGGAATGAATCATGCCCTTGCAACTTTGAAGCCTCACATACTTTTTGAAATGGATGCAGACTTATCGCACAATCCAAAATATATCATCCCAATGATCGACAAGATACGAACAGGCGCAGACTTCGTCATAGGATCAAGATATATCAAGGGAGGATCTATCCCAAGCAATTGGGGATTTTCACGCAAGTTGATAAGCGGCTCTGCAAATTTTTATGCACGACTAACTCTCGGTCTTCGCAACGTGCATGATTGCACAGGAGGATTCAGGGCTATGAGGGCATCACTTCTAAGAAGAATCGATTTGAATCACTTGAACATCAAAGGATATGTTTTCCAGATATCTTTACTTAATGAAGTTGTATTGCACAAAGGAATAATACGAGAAACGCCTATAGCATTTGAAGACAGGACAAACGGAAGCAGCAAGATGCGGTTAAATGATATACTAGAATTGGGTTTAGTCGTGTTGCGTATGGGTGCAAGAAATACTTTTATGAGAATCTCTAATACAAATATTGCATCATCTTTTATTGACAGAAGAAAAGAATTGCAGCGAGATGTTATAAGATATTAGGCAAAGAGTTGGTATGATATTAGTCCATCTCTCATTAGATTCTGTCTTATTAGTTTATGTCTTTAAGAATCACATTTTAGAATAATTTATTTGAATACTTTTTTAATGGCAGGTGTTACATGAAATCCAAAATGCGTTCCAGACAAATACGAGGGCTTTGGTTTTTACTCTTAATATTTATGCTATTTATGCTAATATTTTCAGTCGGCATCGTACAAGCAATGGAGCCTGTAGTAATTCGAGTCTTGTCTGCAAATCCGAATAATCGGACATACACTTTTATATGCGCTGATAATGGAAGCGGCCTTGCAGGAAACGGTGTCAGGAATTGGTTCTTATATCCTGAAGATACGGGAGTTGATGAATTGATAACTACACTTCCTGCAAATCAACCATTAACTTACACATTCCAAAGAAATGCATATTACGATATTACTTGCAATGATCCAAATCCTATAGGATTAAACTATACATCATTATATCGACATAGTTTGCATATAGATTTGCGTACGCAATTAGGAAATCCTGCTGTAATACCACTTTCTGTAGGACAAAATTCTATAACTGAGAAATGCGTCTATAATGGAACCAATTATAGTATGAGTTGGTTTCTTAGCTCTTACACATTTACAGGAGGAAGCGGCAACACAGTAAGGTATTCATTGAATAGTACAAATAGTATTTTGACATTTACTCCACCTGTAACTCCGGGATTATTCGATACACACTGCTTGATACACTTTACAGACGGAAGACCAGACATTGATCTCCCGACGGGCATAGACTTTCCAAAAATAAATGCAGCACCATATGTTGCTGATCAATACGGAATTAATCTTGCAGGAAACTATGCACCATTTGATTACAATACATGGATAACTTTGCACAATGGGAATGGAATTCCAATTAATAATACAGGAAACAATACAGGAAATCAGACGAATACTACCATCACTATCGCTGGAAATTTGAATATTACCACAACACCAGGAGGAGTTTCTATCACGATAAATGGAAGCAATATAGGATCAACAAGTTCTGGTTCAAGCGGAAGTTTGCTTAAAACAAACATAAGTGCTGGAACTATCATCGTCGGTGCTACATTGCAAGGTTATAATTCATACCAGAATAATTTCAATATAATCGCGAATCAAACTACAATGCTTAATATAATTTTGCAGGCAAATAATACCAATAATAATTCGACTAATTCTTCAGGCAATACAAGTAATTCTACAAATTCTACTGTATATCTTTCTGTAAAAGATATTCCTGCAACTTGCATAAGCGGTAATATTATTAACGATACGTGGAATGGTGGACGGACAATAACTTGTGCTAATGGATTGAATACTCTAACCATCACTGCATGGAACAAGCCGACAAATACTGCTCCACAATATTTTGAGATGTATTTGAAATCATTGACTGGAAGCGGATTGAAGATCTGCCTCTTAGGAACATGCATCTCAAACAATGGCTATGCAAAAAGTCCGAACTTTCCGATAACAGGATAATTAGGTCTCTATCCATTGACGAAAATATCATCAAATATTATATTTAAAATATACATTAAAAACCTGGAGGGGAATGCGATGAAAACGATAAAAATGATAAAAAATATTTCGAATAGAAAAAATAATCTGAACAATAAATCAGTTAAACCCATTATCAGCAGGATATATTTGTTGTTTCTTGCCTTGATAATCCTATCTTTGGTTACACCGCAAGTTTATGCAGCAACATATACAAGTATGTATACAATCCCCTCTTCGTGCACTGGAGGTTCTATAACGTCTGACAGCGTCAATGGTGGCGGTGGAAGAATTATTTCTTGTTCTGGAACTACGGGCAATCTTACGACAATCTCTTATAATAAGCCAGGCGATACAAGTCCACAATATTTTGAAATGAACAAGCAAACTTCAACTGGTTCCGGAGTGCAGATTTGTCTCCTCGGAACTTGCATATCAAACAATGGTTACGCAAAGAGTCCAAACTTTCCAATATCAAACGGAGTAAACGCAACTTCTACTGGAACAATAAGTTTGACAACAACTCCTGGAGGATCATCAGTTACATTGAATGGAAATAACGTAGGAACAACAAGTGCTGGTGCAAGTGGAACATTAAATTTGCAAAATGTTCCAGCAGGTATAAATAGTGTTGTCGTTTCATTATCAGGATATCAGACATCAACAAATACTGTAAGTGTCACAACAGGCCAGACAACACCTTTGAATGTTGTCCTTCAACAGAATCAGGTTACTGGAACTACGTATACAAATATGAGAGCTATTCCATCAACATGCAATGGCGGATCTATAACATCTGACAGCGTCAATGGTGGCGGTGGAAGGGCAATAACATGTACGAATGGAGGAAATAGTCTTGGAGTAACTGCATACAATAAACCAGGCGATACAAATCCGCAATATTTCGAAATGTATAAACAAAATTCAATAGGTTCAGGACTTCAAGTATGTCTATTGACGACATGTGTAAGTAACAATGGATTTGCAATAAGTCCAAATTTTCCAATAATCGGAAATTCAACAGGCAACTCTACAAATAATTCAACAAATACTACAAATCCATCGACGGGAAGTATTACATTGACAACGCAACCAGGAGGAGCATCAATTACAATGAATGGAAACAGCGTCGGAACAACTGATCCATTAACTGGAGCGCTAATGATTACAAATGCGCCAGTCGGAAATGATGCAATTGTAGCAAGCAAGACAAATTATGCAAATGGTCAAGTATCAGTAAGTGTAACAACAAACCAGACATCAACACAGTTCTTGGCATTATTGAATACAAATCCAGCAAATCAACCGCCGCAAGCTCCTGTCATGATTTCGCCTAATTCGACGGGAGTGTTGCCGAATGATTTTCTTCTTGAGACGCAACCGGCCGTCGACGCGGAAAATGATGCAATAATAGCTGCTGATTATGAGATATGGGATATGTCAACTAATCAAGTAGTATTTGCTGCAAATCAAGAGACAGCAAATCCTATTATAATAGACAAAGCAAATGGCGTCTTTGTTGGATCCTTGGCGGGTTCGTCGCAGTTGCTGTATAATCACTCATATGAAACAAGAGCAAGATTCTATGAAAATGCACAATTCAATAATGTAAGCAGCTGGAGTGCGTGGGATGTATTCCAAACAATCAATGTTTTACCGACAGTAACGTCATGGACGCCAGCACCAGGATATGCAATACAAAAAGTAGCGAGCAATGTAAGTCTTCCAGTAAACGTCGAGATGGCGCCAAACTTATACACCAGTCTACCGCTAGCGAAACAACCTCTATTATATGTAACGCAACTCTATGGTCAAATTGGAGTAATACTTCATGACGGAACATATGTGCAATATGCTGGCAACCTATTGACCACTCCACCGCCAGGAGGCATCCCTGGAGGCGGTGAAGCAGGAGTTGATGGACTATACATAGATAATGTAACAGGAGATGTATATGCCGATATGTCATACACAGATAATACATCAATAACAGGAATGTCAGCAAAAGTAATGCACTTCAAAACAAATGCGGCAGGTACGGGTTTCACGAGTTCGAATGTTATCATCGACAAAATACCAGTTCGTCCGTCACATGAAGCACACACAATACTAAAAGGACCTGATGGTAAGATGTATATTAGCGTCGGAGATGCAGATCAGACGTCTCCAAACAATTGGCCTTTAGATCCAACAAAATTTAATGGAAAAGTGTTAAGATTGAATTGGGATGGAAGTATGCCAACAGATAATCCATTCAATAATACATACTCGTATGCTATAGGTTTTAGAAACCCATTCGGAATGGCATTTAGACCAGGAACTAATGAATTGTACGTGAGCAATAATGGACTTGACACTGATGACGGATTTTACAAGACATTCGCAGGTTCGAAATTTGGATGGTTCCCGGATTTAGTAACTGGTGCCTGGGTGAATTGGCATATTGAAATAGCACCAACACAAGTGGCATTCGATACGGCTAATGCATTCCCTTCCGATACGGGAAATGGAGCAAATAATGTATATGTGGTTGGATCAGGAAATACGTATCTTCAAGGACCAAGCTCGAATTCAAAAAGAATTTTCCAGATACCAATAAATCCTAATGGAAGTCCAGGAACTCAAACAGCAATTGCAACATATACTGGTTCAGGATATGGAGATCCGATAGGATTAGCATTCGCTCCAGATGGTGCATACTTCACAGACATTTATGGAGATGCAGGTTTCACAGGTGCAGGAGTTACACAAGGAAACATTTACAAGATAGTATGGACTGGGCAGAACTCAACTAATCAGACAAATACTACAGGTCCACCTCCAGTATTTAGCACAGTAATAGCGCAGCATCCATGGTACCCGCAAGGACTTAACATGATATGGGATTGCAAACCAACAGGCGGAAGTGGCAACTATACATACGATTTCGTTTTCGGAGATGGAAATCAATTATTTAATTTGCCACAAAATAATGCATATATAACATACCCAAGCCATGGAACGTACAATGCAGGTTGTACAGTGCATGATTTGAGTAATGGACAGCAAACAAGTGCGTCAACAACATTGACTATATAATTTTTTTTATTGATTTTATTTTTTTTGAAACTTTAATGAATAGAATTACAGCTAAATAAACATATATAATTAAATTTAAATAAAAAAAGAAAATAAAAAATCAATTGCAACATTAATTTTGGCAACCTAATTGCTAAAAGTTGCAAATCCAGTCGTTGTTCCAATGCAAGTATTAGCAAAACAGATTTGTGCACCGTTAGATGTTGTCAACTGATACATCTCGTAATTATGTGAGTTGTATTGATTTAATCCTTTATCACATATTTTTGCATCAATCTCTCCATTTGGTGTACTATATTTTACTATTCTGCATGTCGAACCGTCTGCTGCATCACTAATCGAATTTCCTGATGGTTTTACTGTCAAAGATAATCCCATCACTCTGGATTTCGTCGTGTCTATAGGTGCAGATGTTGGTGTAGGATTTACCACTGGTGCAGACGGTGTTAATGTCACAGGTGCTGGTTGAGGAGCAGGTTGCACGGCTATAAGTGTTGACATCATGAATCTTACGAATCCATTAGCTTGACTTATGCATCCACTTGCAAGACAAGTCTGATATGTAGTGGAGGCTGGTTCTAACTGTTTGTATATTTCAACATAGCCGCCAGTTTTTTGGCACGCTAATATCTTTAAGTCGCCATTTGTGGTTCCATATACTACTGTTCTACATGCGCCACTTGTTACATCACTTTTTTCTGTACATGCAACATTATTTGCTACACATGATTGCGATAGACTTGCAATCCCGTTAGTTATTGTCGTTCCCGAAGTTGGTGTCGTTGATATGGGATTGCTTGCAGTTGTCGTATTCGTAGTTGCAGTATTGCTGCTGTTTGTACTACTCGTCGTATTTATTGGTGTAGTTACGATAATAGTTCCTGGTGCAACAAATGCGTTATTGTCTCGTCCTATTCCCATTCCTAATGCTCGAACTACAAATGCTTGCGTATACACTCCAAAACATGCTGTGTTGTCAAATGTTTTTGATGTTGGGTTGTAATGGCTTAATGCATTGTCAAGTGTTGGCTGGAATAATGCCGTGTTTGCTCCAGACTGGAATAATGCTTCAAGACCTTGCGCAAAAAATCCGCTTTGAGATGATCCTGAAGATCCATCCGGTGTAAATTGTATAGGTGCACTATTTGTATTCGTCATATATTTTGCACTCCACAATTTACAATACTGGTCTAATCCCGGCAATGTTACTCCGATATTATGTGCATAATAATTAGCTTGGCACATTCCTAAAGCCCTTGATGCATCCATCATATCCCATGTTACAGGACTGCATGTATTTGTGCATTGGGCTCTTGGGACTCCATTAGCGTCAACTGCCCATTTAAAACTTTTTCCTGGTGGGGCTGTAAAAGTATTTCCATCAAAATTTGCTGCTTGAAGATAATTCAATTCAATTCCTTTGGCTGCATCCAAATATTTAGTGTTGCCTGTTGATGAGTATGCTGCAAGCATTGCAATTGTTCCATCAGCAAAGTAACCAGTGTATGCATAATCCGACGATGCTATTCCACCTTTTTTAACCTGACTGCCGCCTGACATCCAATAACAAATCTGATTGACTCCAATGGAACCGAGACTACTTGGTCTGCATGTCTGGTCAACTTCGTATGTCAACATATCATTTGCAAGTGTTGTTGCAAGAGAGGCATAATTCGCTTTTGCAGTTGTATCAGTCATGTATGGATTTTTGCTTGCAGTAAATAATGAAATTATTATTCTTGCACTGCCATCACTTGCTGTATCACAATTACCGTCGATTCCTGATTTGCATGTTTCAATATTTCCACCATTATCATATACTCTCCATGCTGGAAGTGAGCCGAATGTGCTACTGATACTTTTTACAGTATTATAGAATTGGGTCATCTTCGTCTGGTCTTTTCCCATTGATACCAATATTCCTACTTGGCTGAATTCATCTGTGACCATGCAGTTATGCGTTGAATCTATAGTCTGGCCAGAATTACAATTAGTTCCGCTCTGAAGATCGCCCTGTGTACAACTTGAACTTGTCTTATACCAAGGGACCCATAATTGATTATTATTGACCGTGGTAACTACATTATTATTGCTCGTCAATGCAGTCAGAAGTGAATCATAATTGCTGCCACGTGTTTGGCCTGCAAATCCTGCATCATTTTCATTCAATAATTGGCCGTGTACATATGGCACAAACAATGTCAAAAAAAATAATATCGCTACTAATATAGTATGTTTTCTCGCCATCTTTATTAACTCACGTTAATATTTGTTTAGCTGCTAGCGAACCTTCTATAATATATCTTACTACACTGAAATCGTTTTAATACTTGAAAACATATCGATATGAGCTTGCTAAACAAATATTTTCTTTTTTTTCTTTAAGATCATGGCTATCTCTAACACGAACTAAATAATCCTGTCTTTACACACAACAATTAATGTATTAACGGGGAAAATTAATCCATATATTTTTTTTAGATACCATTATTTTTTGAACCATACTATCCAATGTTCATAACTTGTTATACTTGCCACAAATGATATTTAAAGATATACTTACAACAATATACACTAATAGAGAAATATGTATATTAAATCTAGAATAAGCATATACCGGTGCATAGAAATCTCAGTTAATGCTTAAAAATCATAATCCGTAAGTTATACTTTGTAAGATGTTTTTGGAAGTTAAGTAATTGGCTTGCATCGGGACGTGGGCTAATAACACTTGCGTGATGTAGAAAGACTATTAATCTACGTAAATTATATATCTTCATCAAAGTTTTTTAAGTCCTGCATATTCGAGTGTCTTATCCAAAATTTTTCTTTCATTAAAAACTTTCAAGCTTATATCATAACAATCATCGAAATGCGACGAGGGGGTAACTCATACGGGGAGGAGCATCTAAGATGCTGATTTCCTTTGCGTTGATAAACCAGAAATTTTTCGAAGTTTATTACTACAATTGTTCGGACCTTGTCGGGGGCTTTAGAAATCATGGTGCAATTCTGATTTTATCAGACGAAGCCGTGAGAGTATAAATCTGATAGATTATGGTCTTTGTGTTTTATATTTTCTGGCTTTTTGATATTGATATTATAGATATAAATTATTCTAAGAAAACTTAAAATCTTGTTTAGAGCATAAAAACAGAATTATATGAAAAAAAAATCAGCGTATGTTATAGATATACATTTTTAAATTTAATAGAATTTACAATGATTAATTAAAAAATGCTAATTCTTTAGCTCAGCGATAACACCCACTCTGATATTGAAACGTATTTTTTTGCAGCTGTTCCTAATGGAACATCTACATAGATATACATCGATTGGTTTCCAACACTTGTATCGGTACTTCTTGGCAATGTTGCACCCGTGATGTTGATGAATGTGTTGTTGCTTAAGATTGTTCCGATGGAAACATTGGTTATATTTATTCTGAAATTAGATATGGATAATATGTTTGTATTATTGGCTAAATCATAAGCTTTCAACTGCACGAGTGTATAATTGAAATTGCCAGTATTATTCAATTGCAATACTCCTGCAGTCTTATTTTTATCTCCTGCATTCAATGCTCCGAAATCTAATAGATTAGTATTCAGTGCTACCGCATATAACATATTGTACGTGAATGTTGTTGAAGCGTTTGTCGTATAATTGCCCATCGTATCTGCTATTGAAATATTGATGTTCCAAATGCCTGCAGGATCATAATATTGTAACGACAAATTACAGGAAATATTTTGTGCAGTTGCGTTAATTGCAACTCCGGAACATTGCGTAGTATTTCTAAACAAACCAGAATTATTCAAAACAACCTTTGCACTACTGATATTTATTGTAGAATTGCCATCGGCATCATTGACTGTAAAGTTAACACATATGAGTTTTGTAGATGATTCCATTGGATTCTGGGCGGTAATATTTTGTACATAAGCTATGGTCGGAGGAGTATTTACTAAACCACCCACGGTGAAGTATCTCATTTCCGTCTGACTGTTATTTCCAGTGATATCGCTTGCAAACGCTTGATATGTATAAGTTCCATTATCTAGGCTTGATGTCGCATTCTTGGACTGATTAATATACAACGACCATTGAGTTGGATTGAACTTTTGCAAGTTGCTCATATATATTTGCTGAATTTCTGATGATGATAAAACTCTATTCCATATTCTTAATTCATCGAGCGCTCCACTCCATTGTCCTCCTCCAACAACATAATTACCGATTCCAGATATATCGGACGTTGATATTTTTGTACTTGAAGTTCCAACATAAACTCCGTCAATATAAAATAGAGTTGTAGTTCCTGTTGCAGTTGAGGTTATAAGATGCCATCCAGATAAAGAGTTAGTATTATAACCAGAATCGAAGAAACCTGCGTTATACACACCTATATTTCCATTAACATCGAATAATATATGATGGTAA
>Ga0182027_10001469_pt1 | contig 39436 bp, 34 predicted proteins | sample 712E1DmetaG_FD_121300 | JGI IMG/M metagenome (GOLD analysis project Ga0182027, IMG submission 121300) | Permafrost microbial communities from Stordalen Mire, Sweden - 712E1D metaG (Illumina Assembly) | ecosystem: Environmental > Terrestrial > Soil > Wetlands > Permafrost | place: Sweden...
GCAGTCCGCCGAAGGCGATACGCAGTCCGCCGAAGGCGATACGCAGTCCGCCGAAGGCGATACGCAGTCCGCCGAAGGCGATACGCAGTCCGCCGAAGGCGATACGCAGTCCGCCGAAGGCGAGGAAGCCCTCGAGTCGATGCTCCCCCTCGATGAAGAGCCCTTCGCGATGGCCATGGAACCCGCGCTTGAAAGCGACCTGCTTGAGAGCGTCGAGTCTGAGGCCGCGCCGACCGAGGACTTCGCTCTTCCCGAATTCGACCTCGTCGATGACGGGAATGCCGTGGAAGGGGCCCAAAGCAGTCCCAGTAGCGCGGCCTTCGAAGAGGATTTCTCTATCCCCGACTTGGGTGCGAGCCTGGAGGGAGACAAAGGGGCGGAGGCGCCTTCACCCGCAAGAAGACCGCGCAAAGCACCGTCCGCGCCCGAAGAGGAACTCAGCCTCGGAGGAACAGAGCTCGGAGAGGATGCCTTCGAATCTTTTAGCTTCGAGGAACCGGGCGCCGGGGACGGCTTCGGCGGGGCCGCTTCAGACTTAAGGAACCGTGCGGGGCAGGACTTGGATACGGAGATAGCCTCCCTGAGCGAAGAGGCTCCCATAGCCGATACCTTCAAGATCGACCAAGACTGGGGCGGTTTCGGTTCCCTGGGCACGGAGGGCGGAAACGCCATGCAGCCGCGTCAGGCGCCGCCCAAGGCCTCGCCGCCCCGCTCGAACGAGGAGAAGTTCAAACCCGTCAACCTGAACGAAGCCCAGGTCGATCGGCTCCAAGATTCCCTGCTCTCCTTCCCGCTCAATCTTAGGGTAGCTATAGAGGACATCCTCGCAAACGACCGGGGCAGCGAGGCGCAGCAGTCCAAGCTGGTATGGGCCCTCGTCGATGGGGCGGCGGCCGAGGACGCCGCCGTTCTCGCCGGCCGCGTCCTCAAACGCCACATACCGATTCCTAAGGGCCGAGAAAAGCGTACCGGCGCCGCCCTAGAGGCCGAGAAGGGCACCTTCGCCTACGCTTTCGTACACACATTCCTCCCTGTAATGAGAATCGGCATCCTCGTCCTCGCGGCGGCGGCCGCCTTAGGCTACCTCGGGTGGCGCTTCGTCTATGTGCCCCTCGCCGCCGACTCGCTCTACCGCACGGGCTACCAGCGCATCGCGGAGGATCGCTATCCCGAGGCCGAGACGGACTTCGCCAAGGCGACCCAGATGCGCGAGTTCATTCCCTGGTATTACCGCTACGCCGAATCCTACGCGGCCAAGCGCCAATACATTCTCGCCGAGAAGAAGTACGCGTCCCTGATCGAGGCGCACCCTAAGGAAAAAAAGGGCATTCTCGCTTGGGCTCGCCTCGAGAAGGAGCAGCTAAAGTTCGAAGAGGCGGTCGAAGTCCTAAAAGGCGCGCCGCGGAGCTCGAAAGCCGGCACCGACGCCACGCGCGGGATGACCGGTCTCCTGTCGTGGGACTACTTCAACGAGCAAGGGCTCCTACTCCTCGGCGACGTGTATCTCGATTGGGCCGAAGAGGCCCCGGCAGAGTACGAGAACGCGAGAAGGACCTACGCCACTCTCCTCGAGCACTTCGGCGATAGCGACATCTACCTCGAGCGGATGCTGCTGTATTTTATCCGCATCGATCGCCTAAGCGAAGTGCTGCCGCTCAAGCTGCACTTCCTCGCCGATCCGAAGAGGGCGGCCCTGAACGCCGAAGTCCTCGCGGAGTTGGGCGGATATCTTCTGGACAAGGGCATGATCGACGACGTTCGGGACATCCTCCTTACCGCCGCGAAGAAGGATCCGGCTGTGCCCGAGTCGCACTATAACCTCGCCCGCTATTTCCACCGAGCCGGAGATCCTACCGAGGAACGAAAGGCCCTCGACAACGCCGTGCTTACCTTCGCCGCCCTGCCCGGCCTCGGGGGCAGGCGCGCGGGCATGTATATCGACAGCCTCATCTGGCGCGGCCGCTTCCTCGTCCAAGCGAAGGAATGGCTCGGCGCCGAGCGAGACTACGCGACCGCGGCGTCCGAATACGAGAAAGCCCTCGAGCTCAGGCGCGTGAAGAAGGGTGCCCGCTTCGGCGAGGCCTACGCCGGCCTCGCCGACGTCGCTTATTGGCAGCGCGACGACCTCGCCTCGGCCCTCGCCCTTTACGAGCGGGCTGCCGACAACGGCTATACGACTGCGGATACGAGCTACAAGAGGGGCAACATCCTCTACCGAACCGGTCGCTACCAGGAATCGCTGGAACACTTCTTCGAGGCAGGTGCGGGGAGCTCCATGAGCCCCTACCTGGCCTACGCCTTCGGCTCCGCCCTCTATGCGAGAAACGACCTATTCTCCGCCGAGGCCTATTATCGCAGGGCCTCGTCGGCGATGGAGAAGGAACTCGCCAGCGTCGGCGAGCCCGCGCCCCAGGAAAGACCCTCGGAGATCGAGATTTTGAAGCTCTACATGAAGTCCGAAAACAATCTCGGAGTCGCCCTCTATCGCTCCGCAGCCCGCTCAGGGGATTCGAGGCGGCGTATCGAAGCGATGGCCGCCCTAACCCACTCGGTCCAGCTCTACGACCAGCTGGCTCAGGCCCCCGCAGCCTTCGAGGGCTCGGAGTCTAGGAATTTCGGCCTCGAAAATATAAATACTCTGCTTCAGAAGGGCAGGGGAGAGAATTTGCTTGTATATGCCGAGATCGAAAAGGACATGAAGTTCCCTAAAAATGGATGAGGTGAAGCCAATTGATGGGCGATACTGGATTTGAACCAGTGACTTCTACCGTGTGAAGGTAGCACTCTCCCACTGAGTTAATCGCCCATCCATAGGCACCGACATGAAACTAGCATCCGGCAATGCCGCTGTCAAGGACTGGCACTTGTTCGAGATTCCTCGAAATGGATCGCTGGGGTGTCGACATTAATACACACTGCTGGTTAAGGTGAAGCGACTTCTATTTGCAAGTATTTACTAGACTGACAATTAGCATTTTATTTACATTCTGTGATTGGTGGCATGATTGTTGCTAATATTAATGATTGGATACAATGATGGAATATCTTGCCACGGCACCGAGTAAAACTAGAGCACGAGCCATTCGTGAAATATCTGAAGAGATTCGTATAGAACTCCTCAGAAAAAGCATTCACCTCCTCATCGCATTCGTTCCCGGGATTGCGCAACTGAGCCTGGGCTTGGCGGTGGGGCTCCTTTCAGGAGGCGTCCTTTTCTACGCGGCCAGCGAGCGCCTGCGCATGGAAGGATACCGGGTTCCCGTGATCTCGAAGGTCACCGCTCTCGCCGCAAGACGGCGCGACGGCGATCATTTCGTGCTCGGGCCGGTGACTCTCGGCCTGGGCGCCCTGCTCGCCCTTCTCCTCTATCCCAACCCCGCGGCGTCGATCGCGATTTATGCACTCGCATTCGGCGACGGCCTTTCAAGCCTCATCGGTAAGACTTTCGGAAGCGTGCGATTGCCGTTAACAGGCGGCAAATCCCTCGAAGGCAGTCTTACCTGCCTTATCGCGGTTTTCATCGCCTCATGCGCCGTAACCGGCGACGCGAAGCGATCCTTCATCGTGGCCGTTGCGGCCGCCCTAGTCGAGGCTGCCCCAACCAAGGATTTCGATAACATTATCCTGCCCGTAGCTGTCGGCGCCCTCGCGACCCTTCTCTTCTAGCCCAGCCTCAGAGGCATTCTCGGTCGGTAGGCCTCGCGCAAGCGTTCGGAGTAGCGTACTATCGCCGCCATGGAAAGAGTACTGGAGTGCCTTACCGAAGCTTCTGGCGGTCGTGTCTCGATAGAGGTCGTACCCCCCGCTCGCGGCGGGGATCTCGAGAAAATAAAAGCGGCGGTCAGCCTCCTCATGCCGCACAGGCCCGCCTTTGTCAGCGTGACCGATCATCCCGCCGGCAGAGCGTGGGCCGATTCGGGGCAGGGTCCCTCGCGCGTCGCGCTCAGGACCAAACCGGGCACCCTAGGCACAGCCGTCGCGATACGCGACGAGTTCCACGTCCAGACGGTGCCGCACCTCGTAGCTTCCGGCGTCGATAGGCTCGCGATGGAGGATCTCCTCATAGACCTGCATTATGCCGGCTTCCGCGATCTTTTCGTTGTCCGGGGCGACCAGCGCTACGCTCCCCTCGGTCTACGCGCCAAGCCCGGGGAGGATCAAGCCGATGGACAGCTATCGAGCAAGCTCGACGGCTATATCCACGCGGTCGATCTCGTCGCCCATGTGAGTGCGCTCAACGCGGGACGCTATACTCCGCCTTCCGAGGGCCGACCCACCGATTTTACCGTCGGGGTGGCAGGATATGCGCAGAAGCATTTCGAGGCTCCCAACCTCGAGACGGACATGCTCCACTTAAAAGAAAAGATAGATGCTGGCGCAAGTTTCGTCATTACACAAATGGTATTTGAAGCGAGGCAATATGCCGAGCTTGTCCGCGGCCTCGATGCCCTCGGTATCAAGGTTCCCATCGTGCCGGGCATCAAACCCGTGCTCAGGGCAAGCTCTCTGGCCTCCATACCCCGTACTTTTTTCGTCGATCTGCCCCAGGGACTAATAATGGCACTCTCCGAGGCGCGCAGTCCGACCGAAGAGCGGACCGCAGGCATCGAGTGGGCCGTCCGTCTCGCGCGCGATTTGCTGGACGCCGGCGCTCCTTGCCTTCATTTTTTCACGATGGGTTCGGGCGCAGCGACTAAAGCGGTGTTGGATGGCCTTTTCGGGCCGAAATGATCCTCTTGACTTTTTATAGGAATTTAAACAATCCTATTATGGTCTGGTTAGGGGGAATATGGGCTTCATCTCCACCCGTTCGCGTTATGGCCTGCGTTTTCTAATCGATCTCGCCCAGCGGGGGGCTGAGGGGCCTATCGATCTCGGGTCCATAGCCGAGAGACAGGCTATCCCCGAGACCTATCTCGCGAAGCTCGTCGTACCCCTACGTAATTCCGGCATCATCAGGTCGGCCCGAGGGGCCAAGGGCGGCTATGAACTCGCCCGATCTCCCGATGATATCGCCGTGCTGGACGTCGTGGAGGTGCTGGAGGGGCGTAGTTCCCTCCTCGAGTGTACCGACCGACCGGAGCTCTGCGCCCGCTCCGCCGATTGTCCGACCCTGCCCATCTGGATCGGCCTCGAGAAGGTCATGCATGACTATCTTAAGGGCGTGACCGTCGCGGACGCCGCCGCGCCCCGTACGGCCGATTACTCGATCTAAAGTCTCAAAACGCCAAGGAGAACCCAATGGCATATGCCGAGAAGATCACCGACCTCATCGGAAATACACCACTCGTAAAGATCAGGGCCGCCGGGCCCGATTCCAAATCGATCATCCTCGCCAAGCTCGAGTCTTTCAATCCCTTTGCGAGCGTCAAGGACCGCATCGGGCTTGCGATGATCGAGGATGCGGAGCGCCGCGGCCTCCTCAAGAAAGGCTCGGTCATCATCGAGCCGACGAGCGGCAACACCGGCGTCGCCCTCGCCGCGGTCGCGGCGGCCAAGGGCTATCGCATCATCCTCACTATGCCCGAGACATTCTCGATCGAACGCAGAAAGCTCTTGGCGGCCTATGGCGCCGAACTCGTCCTCACCGAGGGGCCCAAGGGCATGAAGGGCGCCATCGCCAAGGCCGAGGAACTCGCCGCCGCCACGCCCAACTCCTTCATTCCAATGCAGTTCGATAATCCGGCCAATCCCGAGATCCATCGCAAGACGACAGCCGAGGAGATCTGGCGGGACACCGAGGGGAAGGTCGACATCGTCGTGGCCGGCGTCGGTACAGGCGGCACAATTACCGGTGTCGCCGAGGCGCTCAAGGCCAAGAAGCCAGGCCTCAAGGCGGTCGCGATCGAGCCCGCGGACTCGCCCGTCATCTCCGAGGGCAGGGCGGGTCCTCACAAGATACAGGGCATCGGCGCGGGCTTTATCCCCAAGGTTTTCAATCGAGAGGCGGTAGACGAGGTGATCACGGTAAAATCCGAGGACGCCGGCCTCGTCGCCCGGAAGCTAGCGAAGGAAGAGGGCATCCTGGTCGGCATATCCTCGGGCGCGGCGCTCTGGGCCGCCATCCAGATCGCCAAGCGCCCAGAGAGCGCCGGCAAGACGATCGTCGTGATCTTGCCCGACACCGGCGAGCGCTATCTCTCGACCTGGCTCTTCGAGGAGCCACAGGCTTAGGGTTATCGCGGAAGCGGAATCTCGCGGGTGCTGAGCTGGATCTGCGGCATCCATCGCATCCGCGAGGCCCTGAGGGGCCGAAGCATGGAATAAATCCTGGGTATAGCGTACAATGGCGTATGGCGCAGTATCTGGTTTTTCTTGCTCTCGCGCCTATCGCTTTGCTCGGTTCGCTGAGCGCCCTCTTCTTGCCGCGCATCGTCCATTCCTATCATCGCTTTGTGTGGCTGCGCGTGTTCAATTATCTGCAGCTCGTCTTTCTGCTGATCAACCTGGCCGAACTGTTGACGCGAAATCGCGCGCTCAAGCAATCCCTGGCGGCGATAGACTATCTATTCATCGGCAGCGGCCCCTCGATCTGGCTCTTGTTCAGCCTCGAGTATTCCGGGCTGGTTCGTAAATTCCGGCCCTGGCAGGCCCTTCTTTTCATTATCCCCGTAGCGGCCTGCGTCGCGGGCCTGGCCAATGGCCCTCAGGGCCTTGTCTGGCGCGACCTGCGATTCGTGGATGTTTCCTGGATCCTCGCCATGAGGACCGGGGGCTATGGCCCTATGGCCGTAATAATGTTTATCAGCGCCTATTCCCTCCTTTTGGCAGGGGCCTGGATCCTTGCCCTCCACGCGGCCCGGAGCCATCGCCTCTACCGTCATCAGACCGCCTGGATGCTGGCAGGGGTCATTTTGCCCTTGGTGTTCAATGCCGCGTTCGTCCTAAAAATGATTCCCGGCTGGCACAAGGACTATTCGGCCTTGGCCGAGTGCTTTGGGGGCTTTTGCTTCTCCATCGGCTGCCTGCGGTATCGCCTTTTTTCGGTAGTGCCGGTGCCCCAGCGCATGATACGCGAACAGATGCGGGTGGGCATGGTGATAACCGATGCCGATGGCGTCATCGTGGATTTGAATCCGGCGGCCTGTCGCATGATAGACAAGTCGGAAACCCTGCTGTTGGGCAGCCCCTCCGGACCGATAATGTCCCGCATTGAGAAGCTGTATGAAGTGACGCGTCATCCCATAAATCGGGCGGACGGCCAGCTCGAGGCTTGGCATCTGGAGCTGCGCTCCCGAGACTCTGCCCCGGCTCTCGATGCGGCCGGGCCGTATCGGGGAAATTTCCTGCAGGATCCGCAGGACAGTCCCATCCTGTCCCTTGGCGAGCTGCGGGTGGTGGAGATGCTGGCGCAGAACCTTGCCAACAAGGAAATCGCCGATAGGCTCGGCCTGTCCGCAAATACGGTGAGGTTCCACTTGAGCAATGTCTACCGCAAGACCGGAGCCTCCAACCGGGCCGAGCTCCTTCACCGGATCTCCGACAGCGTAAGCAACAAGTTCGCCTAACCCTCTTCCTTCCCGACCAGTCCAAAAACCGTCCGAAAGAGCCCCGCGCCTCGCCTCATTATGGGATAGCTTGCTAATAACTCTTTTTTGCTCGGATGTATTATTTAAACGAGGCGGAGGCTGAATGAAAAGATCAAGCTTGATACTCGCGATCCTTTTAGCGGCGATCGGCGGTTTGTCGGCCCAAGATTCGATCCGGCCCCTGTCGCCATGGTCCATGACGGTCGCCCCCATAGTCGCTGTACCCTTACTAGCGGGCGATGGATCGGGCTCCGTGCTCTTCTCCACTGCCTTTGGCGGGAGCTTGACCGCCGAATATGCCCTGCATAGCTCCTTTCCCCTATCGCTCAGCTTGGGGGCCGGCTACTCTTTCGGAGGATTCCTGTCCAACCAGGGCTTCGCGGTGCCCGGTTCCTTGAGCGAAGTGCTTCTCCTAGCTGGCGCGAGCACCGGCAAGGACCTCGGCAAGAGCCTCTTCGTACGAGGCTTCCTCGACGCCGGCATCGCCTTCGGCAGCCTCTCCACCGGCACGAGCGCCCCCTACGCGGCAGCCCAGCTCGGAGCCGGCCTCGGCTATAGGATAAATCCTAGCCTATCGGCTCGCCTCGACCTCGCGGGTCTGTACAAGGTTGGACTCTACGGCGGGCTCGGCGCCACCATCGGCCTCGGCTACAGCTTCCCGGCGAGCGCCCAGGCCGAGAAGCCCCGCCTCCTGGAGCTGTTGTCCATCAGCATGAAGAGCCTTTTCCCCGTCATGCGCTCCTACTACGACCAAAATCCCGTCGGCACGGCGAAGATTTCCAACACGAGCAAGGAGACGGCCACCAACGTCCGCGTGAGCTTCGTCATCAAGCAGTACATGGACGGCCCCAAGGAGTGCGCGACGATCGCCAAGCTCGAGCCTGGGAAGACGATCGAGGTGCCGCTCTACGCCCTCTTCAACGACAACATTCTCAACGTCACCGAGGCCACCAAGGCGACGAGCGAGGTATCGGTCGAGTACGGAGTCGACGGCGTCTCGCAGAGCCGTACGGCGACCGTCCTGGTCAACGACCGCAACGCCCTCACTTGGAGCGATGACCGCAAGGCCGCGGCCTTCGTCTCGAGCAAGGACCCCTGGGTCCTCGACCTCGCGGGCAACTTCATGGCGACGGTGAAGAGTCGGCGCAATCCCGAGATCCTCAAGAACCTCCAGACCGCCATCGCGATGCACGAGGGACTTAGGGTCTACGGCATCGGTTATATGCTGAGCACGACGCGGCCCTTCGAGCAGGCGGTACTCAATCCCGAGGCCGCCGACTCGCTCAAGTTCCCTCGGCAGACGCTGACCTTTCGCGCGGGCGACTGCGCCGATCTCTCCGTCCTTTACGCTTCCTGCCTCGAGGCGGCCGGCGTCGAGACGGCCTTCATCACGATACCCGGCCACATCTTCATGGCCATCGACCTGGGCATCACGGTAGACGAGATGAAGGCGCGCTCGATGGACCAGAAAGAACTCATCGTCAAGGACGGCCGCGTCTGGCTGCCCATCGAGACGACGATGCGCGACTCGGGCTTCATCGATGTATGGAAGAAGGGCGCCGAGGAGTGGCGCGACGCCACGGCCAAGCAGGTGGCGGCCTTCTACCCGATGCATGAGTCCTGGAGGACTTACGCGCCGATGGGCCTGCCCGCCGACGGCTCGAGCGTCGCGCTTCCGTCCAGTGACAAGGTAGGGGCGGCCTTCCAGGCCGAGCTCTTCAAGGCGATCAACGCCGAGCTTAGCGCAAGGCTCAATGCCCTGGGCGCCGTGCCGGCATCCGGTCCCGCGGCCACGACCTGCCTGAACAACCGCGGCGTCCTGTACGGCAAGTTCGGCCGGCTCGACGATGCGGCGAAGGACTTCCAGGCGGCTGCCAAGGCGGGCTCGGTCTCCGCCCTCGTCAACCTCGGCAATATCTCCATGCTCAAGTCCGACCCGGCGAGCGCCTACGGCTACTACCAGCAGGCGGTCAAGCAAGTGACCGGCAACGCGGGCTTTTACGTGAACCTCGCCAAAGCCGCCGCCGCCCTCGGCAAGAGCGACGCGGCCTCGGCCGCCCTCGACAAGGTGCGCTCCCTCGATCCCCAAACGGCCGACAAGTACGCCGGCCTCGCGCAGGTCCAGACGGGCTCCTCGGGGACCCGGGCCGCCGAAGTCGATGACGGCAGCCTCCTGTGGTTTTAATTCGTAAAGCGGCAGACCAAGTCAGCCTGGAGAAAAAACGATGATGAACATTAAGCATGTGAAGGCGCTCTGCTTGTGCGGCGCCGCCATTGTCGGTCTCGCCGCAGCGCTGGCCGCCTGCAAGAATCCACTTACGCAAGAGGTCAGGCAGTTGGCCGCCGTCGCGGCCTCGCCCAAGATGGCGATAGCCGTCGCGAACTCCACCGCCACCGCTATCGCGAACGGGGCATCCTACGATTTCGGGACGGTGGGTATCAACGACGCCACGCCCTATGCGGAGGTCAGTTTTACCGCGACCAATAGCGGCAAAGTCGCCCTTGCGATATCGTCGAGCGGTTTTAGCGGCGCCAACGCGGGATGCTTTAGCTTTTCGACGCCGCCGCCAGCCAGCCTATCCCCGGCGGCGAGCGCCACCTTCACGATCCGCTTCACTCCCGGGACGAGCGGCGCAAAGACTGCCAAGGCCGTGTTAGTCACCAATGACGTGTCCAACACGAGCTTCTCGTTTACGTTGACGGGGACCGGGATCGACTCGGCGCCAGTTCCGGTGTTCGTGGAGAATTCAACCACAACATATACTAGTGGCAGTGTGCTTTGTGTCCCGGGCGGTTTGGATAGTATTGAAATAAAATGCAGCAACTCGAACGCGACAATTTACTACACAGAGGACGGCCCTACTCCCAATACGAAATATACCGTTCCGCTCTCCCCGGCTTGGTCTGGCAATACGATTATACAGGCTTATGCCGCTGTCCCGGGCATGAAAGATTCTAGCGTGGCAACGCTCACACTAACGACGACAACCGTTTCGACACCGACAATTATAGTTGCAGACCGAAGCTTCTCTCCATCTGATGCCCTTGCCTCCTTCCCATTCAGTATCTCTTCTCCGACAAACAACGCCAAAATCGCATTCACAATTGATGGCTCACCGCCTATCATCGGCGGGGCAACCTTGTTGACTTCACCGACTTCCCCACCCGTAAGCGTAGACGGGGTTACCTACATGATGACCAATGGCAGTAGCTTTATTTATCAAGGACAACATATTAACGGTTCATTTACATTAAAGGCCGTTGCCTTTGTCTCAGCTGTCTCTTCCCCTTCCAGTGCGCCGGCGACCTACACCTTCCAACTGTCTCCCCCGACCTGGGCAACCGTACAGCCTTCCGCAACTTATTATGTTGGAGCGCAATCCGTGGGACTGAGCGCCGCCAGCGGGGCCGGAGGTACGGTTTCGATTCTGTATTCCACGGACGGGAGCGCTCCTTCATCGACCTACGGTGGGCCTATTGTCGTGCCGGTCGGCGCGGCCGGATCCAGCACGAGCGAGGTGATCAAGGCGGTAGCCCATCAAGCAAACTGGGTGGATTCCACTCCGTCTATAAGCGGCGTTTTCCACGTCTGCGGCCCGGGGTTGTGGTGCGATGGTGGTAGCAACTCAAACTGGGACCAGGCCACCTGGCAGCCATGATCACAGCTTTACCTAGGAGACAGTATATGAAGAAATTGGCCGTATTAGTTCTCGTGGCTGTGGGAATGGCAGCGATGCTGGGCGCCCAGGCCTTCACCGCCTTCGCGAGCGGTCAGGCAATCAGCGCGAGCGACATGAACAATGATTTCATCGCCTTAGTCCCGGTAGGGACGATCATCGCCTCGCTAGTTCCGCCGACCGGAAGCTACATGACGGGAAGCACGGTCTGGGCCTACGCGAACGGAACCAAGCCAGCCGACGCGACCGCGTATACTGGCCTATTCCCGGATCTTCGCGGGCAGTTCCTGCGCGGCGTCGATGGGGGCAGCGGGCACGATCCCAACGCAGCAACTCGCACGGCCGCGTCGGGAGGAACAGTAGCCGGGGCAGGCTCTTCCCAGGCCGATGCCTTTCAGAGTCATAAACACTATCTTGCTCTAAATGGTAGTGGCACCACGACGGGATGGGGATTAAATGCGGGTGCAAGCAGCCAAATATCTGTAGGGTCCGGTTATGTTGGCGGCTATGACGCTGATACTGGTGGCGCCCCCCGTACCGCCAGCGAAACCCGTCCCACCAACATCGCCGTGTATTGGTATATCAGGGTCAAATGAGAAGGAGCCTTGAATGAGGAAACTGCTTGCGATTTCTATTTTAATGATTGGCTTTTCCGCGATGCTCGCGGCTCAGGTGTCGGTAACTTCCTTTAATTCCGGTGATCCCATCAGTGCTACCGCCATGAATACGAATTTTTCGAATATCAACATCCAATTTACCAATTTGGACAGCAGCCATTGGACCTACACTGCAGGCAGTCCCAACAAACTCGGCTATTCCGGCGGCAATTTCGGCATCGGGACGACGAATCCTTTATATAAAGAACATGTGTACAACAACACGACCGACTTTGTCATGACGGTGGAAAATGCGCACAATTCCGGCGCAAGCTGGGGTCTGAAAATTAAAGCCGGAGATGATGCGGGTCTACAAGGAAACCAGTGGCTGTTATATTTTGAACGACCAACCGGGAATGTAGGTCTCGGCGGCGTTGTGCAAAATGGAACTGGCGGATTATTGTATGTCAGCACTTCCGATCTGCGGATGAAAAAAAATATCACCGAAACACGTCTTTCCATCGTCGATCTGATGAATGTAAAGGTCCGAGACTACAATTTCAAAGACGCGACGGACGGCCGTAAGCAGACTGGTTTTATCGCTCAGGAACTCTACCAAGTTTATCCCGAAGCGGTCGCAAAGCCGGCTAATGAAAGCGATGCCTGGGCCGTGGATTACGGGGAAATGACCCCCTTGCTCGTAAAAGCCATACAGGATCAGCAAGAGGAAATTGCAGCTTTGAAGGCCGATAACGCCGACCTGCAAAAGCGCCTGGCGGCCATCGAGGCGAAATTGGGGATGTGATTCGGACGATTCGCCCAAAAGGAGTACCAAAGATGATCAAGAAAATATGGATTGCGGCGGTTCTAGTTCTGGCGACAGCTTTGCTAGGCGCTCTGCCCCTGAAAACTTTCAATTCGGAGGATCCTATCAGTTCCAGCGATGTCAACGCTAACTTCGCGAGCCTGGAGGCGAGAATTGCGGCCCTTGAGACTAAACCCGTTTCATTGGCCGCCAATGGCTACCTTGATTTGCAGGGTGGTTTGACGCTCCAATGGGGGACTGCCACCGGGGTCGCAGTTCAAGGTTCAACGACGATCACCTTTCCAAAGGCCTTCGCGAATGGCCTTCTTTTTGCCTCTGCGACCACCGGCAATGGTACCAGTACCAACTGTGTCAATGATTGGTCGATCACCGGCTCTTCATCGACATCAGTCACATTTTTGCGAGCGAATTGGAGCAGTGAGAACAACGCGACATCCTTCATGTGGTTTGCCGTCGGGTACTGAGCGGGATACCCCGGGTTTCGCTGGCGGCCATCGAGGCTAAGCTGGGCTTTGGCTTGGGCCGCATATTCCCGTCAGGAGCTGCGCTATTAGTTTAGCGATGGCCTCGCTCCGCCCTTCGCCGCCGCGGCGAGCGTTTTCCCGAAGCCCTCGGCCGGACGCATGTCGAGGGTGGATGAGCTCTCGGCCTTGCCTGAGACGGCCTTGACGATGAGGCGCTCGAAAAAGCCGAGCCTCGCGTAATCGAAACGGCCGCCGAAGTAGGCCGAAGCCGAAACGGCCGTGGCTAGGGAGGACGGCAGGGCTGCCACCGCCGCCTTGTCTCCGAGCTCCGCATTGGAACCGACGGCGAATACGCCGAGCGCCTTGAGCGCGAGCGTGGCCTCGTAGGCGGAAGCAAAGGCCAAAGCGCGTTTCGACCATCGGCCCATGTAGAAAGGGGCGCCCAGGGCGACCGAGTCGTAGTCCGCGAGGGAAAACTTGACGGCGCCCTGAGTGCGAAGATTTAGGAGCGAGACCGCGCCGCCGCCGCCGACCTTGACCGCGGTAGCGATGCTTTTAGCGACTTCTTCGGTGGTACCGTGCTTGCTGTCGTAGACTATGAGGGTTTTCATGAATTCTCCTCGCGCGAATGCCTAATGGGGCATTCTCGGATGCAGGAAAAAAATCGACGGACGAAAGATACGAAGCGGAGACTGAAGAAGTCAAGCCTGGGGCGCCGCCAGGGGCTGTGTCCCTGGCGATGTCTCGGCCTTCCGGAGCTGTATCGCCACGGCGTCGTATTCCTTCCGGTCACGCGAGAAGAGGGCCTCCGATAGGAGGGCTATCCTGTAGCCGCCCGAGTCGAACTCCTTGGAGCCGGCCAGCTGAGCGGCTAGATCGCCTGTCTTTTCCAAGGCTTCGCCGAGCTCGGGATCGCGGCAGAGGACGAGGGCCGACTCCGTGGGGCCGTCCTTCCAGGCGACGAGGCGGAAGGGGATGATCCGCGCGTCCGCGGCGATCGTGCCGGCGGGGGGCGGAGCCGCCGCCGCCGCCGCCTGCCGCGCCTCGAGCTTGATCATCCTGGCCTTGGCGTCGGGCGCCGTCTCGCTTATCGCGAGGCTCACCCAATCGAGGAGCTTCTCGCGGACCGATTGGATGTCGGGGAGGGCCGCGATCGTCTCGATAGTGTCGCCCGCCTGGACCGCCTTGGCGAGGCCGGATATTTCCTTGAGGTAGGAGTTGCGCTCCTTGTCGGGGACGTAGTACATGACGAGGACGTGGACGCGCTTGCCGTCGGGCGCTCCGTAGTCGATGCCGGTCGGCGACCAGCCCACGGCGCAGAGGAGCTCGCCCTCGGCGCTTACGCGGCAATGCGGGCAGGCCAAGCCCCGTCCTATCGCGGTATTCGACTGGGCTTCCCGCTCCATGACGCTCTTCATGAGATCGACTTTGGACCCGATGTCCGGGACGGCCTCGATGAGGTGGGCGAGGAGCTCGAGGGCATCCTCTTTGTCGCTTTCCGGAAGCTCGATGAGACGGCCCTCTTTCAGGGCCTCGAGAAGGCTTTTCATTTGGCGCTACTCCCCTTGCTTCGGGCGAAGGCGGATTTGACGAGTGTGGTGAGGACCGAGTAGAGGACGAGGAAGCTCCCGATCCACAGCCAGAACGCGCCCGGCAGGGGGACGAGGCCGAAGAATGGAGCGATGGGCGTATAGGGCAGGATAACGGCTATCGCCATCACTATCAACGTGGCGAAGGTCATCGCGAGGCTCGCGCGGCTTTGGATGAAGGGGATTCGATTGGTCCTGATGATATGGACGATGAGGGTCTGCGTGAGGAGGGACTCGACAAACCAGCCCGTGTGGAAGAGCGCTTCGAGATGGGGCTTGTCGGCCCCGGGCAGGAGCCAGGCCGAACAGCCGAAAACCCACCACATAAGCGCGAAGGTAGCGTAATCGAAGATAGACGATATCGGCCCGATGCGGACCATGAACTTCCGTATTTGGGATACATCCCATTTTTGCGGCGACTTGACGGCCTCGGCATCGACGTTGTCGAGGGGTATGCCGGTCTGCGAGATGTCGTACAGCAGGTTGTTGAGGAGTATCTGCACCGGGGCCATGGGCAGGAAGGGAAGCAGGAAGGCGCTGCCGACCACCGAGAACATGTTCCCGAAGTTGGAGCTCGCTCCCATCTTGATGTACTTGAGGATGTTGTTGAACAGGCGCCTGCCCTCGACGATTCCGTCCTCGAGCACCAGGAGGTTCTTCTCGAGGAGGATGATGTCGGCCGACTCCTTGGCGACGTCCACGGCCGAGTCCACGGATATGCCCACGTCGGCCGCGCGCATCGCGGCGGCGTCGTTGATGCCGTCGCCCATGAAGCCTACGACGTGGCCCTGGTTTCGCAGGGAACGTACGATGAGTTCTTTCTGGGCAGGAGTGAGGCGCGCGAATACGTCGTGCTCGAGCGCCGCTTTGGCGAAGGCGGTCGGGTCCATGCCCTCCAGCTCCTTGCCTGTGACGACTCCCTGGGCGGCGAAGCCGACATCGTCGCATATCTTCTTGGTCACGAGCTCGTTGTCGCCGGTGAGGACCTTGACCCTCACCCCGTGCTCGCCCAGGATGCGGATGGCCTTCTGGGCCGAGTCTTTGGGCGGGTCGAAGAAGGCGAGGTAGCCCAGGAGGATGAGGCCCGACTCGTCCGCGGCCGCGAAGCTTTCCTTGTCCTTCGGGTACTCGCGATAGGCGATAGCGAGGACGCGGAAGCCCTGCATCGACAAGCGCTCGTATTCCTCCAGGATGTCCTGACGGAGCATGTCGATGAGGGGCAGGATCTCCTCGTCGATCTGGTAGCGGTCGCAGGCCTCGAAGACCGCCTCGACCGAGCCCTTGCAGATGAGGACGTGGTCTCCCTCGTACTCGATGATCACCGACATGCGCTTGCGGACGAAGTCGAAGGGTATCTCGTCGATCTTCTTGCAGGTGCGCTCGACATCGAGGTCCTCGTTGGACAGGATCGAGAGGTCGAGGAGGTTGCGCAGCCCCGTCTGATAGTAGCTGTTCATCCACGCGTAGCGCAGCACGTCCTCGCTGGTCCGGTTCGTCACATCGACGTGGCGCTCGAGAGCCACCTTGTCCTGGGTGATCGTGCCCGTCTTGTCGGTGCACAGGATGTCCATCGAGCCGAGGTTCTGTATCGCCTTGAGCTTCTTGACGATGACCTTCTTGCGCGACATGAAGACCGCCCCCTTGGAGAGGCAGACGGTGACGATCATCGGCAGCATCTCGGGGGTGAGGCCCACGGCGACCGATAGGCCGAAGAGGAGGGCCTGGAGCCAGTCGTGCTTGGTGATCCCGACTATGAGGAAGGTGATGGAGACCATGACGAGCATGAAGCGCACCATGAGGCTCACGAAGGCCTTGGTGCCTTTGTCGAAGTCGGTGACTCCCTTGGGTTCCGAGAGGTCGGCGGCGACGCTGCCGAGGAAGGTCCTCATCCCGGTGTTGACCGCGATGCCGCGCGCCGTGCCCGAGATCACCGTGCTGCCTTGGAAACAGGCGTTCTTCATGTCGAAGATGCCCGCTCCGCCCGAGTCGGTCGTCGCGTCCTTCTCTACGGGCAGGGACTCTCCGGTCAGGGCCGCCTGGGCGACGAAAAAGTCCTTGGCCGCGATGACGCGCATGTCGGCCGGTACGATGGAGCCCGCGGAGAGGGCGACGATGTCGCCGGGAGCTATCTCGGCGATCGGAACCTCGGTTTCCTTGCCGCCGCGCAGCACGACGGCGCTCGCGTGGATCATCAGCTTCAGTTTCTCGGCGGCATTGCCCGAGCGGCGTTCCTGGAAGTAGGCGAGGAAGACGCTTATGAAGATCATGGCGAAGACGACCGTGCCGGCGCGAAGGTCGCCCATCGCGTAGGAAACCACGCATATCACCAGGAGCTGTATGGTGAGGGGATCCTTGAAGCGCCCTAGCATCTCGCTTACGAAGCCTTTGCGCTTCTCGCCCGAGAGGACATTGGGTCCGAAGCTCTTTAATCTATCGTCGGCCTCGTCGGGATTCAGGCCATCGCGCCTGGTCTCGAGGAGCGAGAAGGCCGCCTCCGCATCGGCGGCGCATGCGTCGCGCAGGCGCCTTTCGTCCGCGGGATCGGCCTTGGCGGCGGGCGAGGAGCTCAGCTTTTTGGCGGCCCCGATGGGCATATTGCGGGGGAACAGAGACATGCTCGACCTCCGTAACTACCTTAGTGCGTAATGGACCGCAATGGAAGGACGAAAAGACTAATGCAGCTTGGACAATTTGGGCGCGATCACCAAACGGCAGTAGCCGGCCTCGGGATGCTTTCGGAAATAACCCTGGTGATAGTCCTCGGCGGGCCAGAAGCGAGGGAGAGGAAGGAGTTCGGTGACGATTGGAGCGTCGCGCAGGGCAGCCTGGGCAGCCATCGATGTCTCGGCCGCCTTCCTCTGTGCCTCGTCGGCGTAGAAGATGACCGAGCGGTACTGCGTGCCGATATCGGCCCCTTGCCTATTCAAGGTAGTCGGATCGTGAATCTTCCAGAACCGATCGAGGATCGCGCTGTACGAAAGCCTTTCGGGATCGAAGGCCACGCGCACGACCTCGGCGTGGCCGGTCCGGCCCGAGCAGACTTCCTCGTAGCTCGGCGAATCTCGAGCGCCGCCCGCATAGCCGCTCGTCGCTCCCGTTACCCCGGGCAAGAGCTCGTAAGCCGCCTCGAGACACCAAAAGCAGCCGCCCCCAAGGAGGGCATAGTCCATTTCCTTCGTGCTTTCCATGGGACTTAAGATACTGAATCGGCTTTTATTTTTCTCTCTCGAACTCGAGGAATATCCTGTCCATCCTCTCGCCCGGCCTAAAATCGACGCGGCGCGCGAGATTGCGGCACATGACGAGGCCTATCCCGCGCCAACGGCGATGGGCGGGATCGAAGAGGGGCTTCGCGACGGCGGACCAAGGCCCGCCGTCGCCGGCGAAGGCGGCGAAGCTGGGCGAGCGGAAGAAGAAGCCTAAAAGTATCGAGGCGCCGCGGCGCGTCGCCCTCGCGTATATCCTGGAGCGATATATCGGAGACGCATGCTTGACGAGATTGTCGAGGATTTCGCTGCCCGCCAGCTTGAGGCAATACCGCTCGCGCGGCGTGAGGAAGTCCAGTCTGTCGATGAAATCCTCGAATCGCAGGACCGAAGCGGCGCGGGCCTCGAGGACGACGGTGCGCTCCGCTCTGCGGCCGCGGCGGCACATCAAACTTGCTTCAGCGTCTTGACCACGGGGAAGCGGTCCCCGAACCCCGTCGAGTCTATGGCGAGCCTCGCGATCTCGGAGGGATTGACGATGGCGAAGCCATGGCCCGTGGTCTCGGCGTCCTCCATCGCTGTCATGATGACTCCGAGACCGGCGGAGGACAGGGCGGTCACGTGCTCCATGTCTATCGCCGTGTCCGCTTGGGCTATGGCCTTGTATACCTTTTCCTGGAAGTCGGTGAAGGTATAGCTGTTGATCGGCCCCGATATGGACAGAAGGAGCCTGTGGTGCTCGTTATGGACGGTGATGTCGAGCTGGGTCATGTAGCGCTCCTTTTCGTGAGCTTCATTACGAAGAGAGTGATGTCGTCCTCTTGGCGCTGATCGGTGAAGGTTAGGAAATCGTCCATCACGCCAGCGGTAATCCCCGCCGCGGGGAGGCTCATCCTCTCGTGAACGGCGCGGCGCAGGCGCTCCTTGCCGAAGCGCTCGCCGCGGAGGTTCTCGCTATCGAGGATGCCGTCGGTCGTAGTCACGAGGGCGGAGCCCGCCGATAGGGAGAGTTTGCGCGGCTTAATGTAGGGCGCGACGTCCTTTACGAAGCCGAGGATCTTGCCTTCGCCCTGTACTTCGATAAAGGTATCGAAGCTGGGCGAGTAGAGGAGGATCGCGGGTACGCCGCAGTTGATGTAATAGAAAGCGTCCTTGGAGAGGTCGAGGTAGCCGAATAGGCCGGCGAAGAAGGTCCCCTTAGGAAGGTTATCCTTGATGAAGGCGTTGACTCGGGCGACGAGGCCCACAAAGTCTTTCTCGACCCGGAGGAAGGTTCGGATCATGGACTTTAGGATGAGCATGTTCATGGCGGCAGACAGGCCTTTGCCGGAGACGTCGCCCATCACGACGAACCAGCGGTCCTGCGAGAGCTTGACGAAGTCGATAAAGTCGCCGCCGAGGCTCCTGGCCGAGCGCGCCACCCAGGACGCGTCGGCCTTGGGGTGCTCGATGCGATCGACCTTTTCGAGGGCGAAGCGGATGATCTGGTCGGAGAGGGCGATCTCGCGGTCTACGGTCGTCATGATGGACTCGCGGGCGATGTTCTTGAGGTAGTAGGCGATGACGAAGAGCTTGCCGTAGATGGCCTTGAAGGTGTCGTAGTCGTAGGCCGTGTACTCGGCGCCCGTGCTCCTCGCGCCGAGGGCGAAGAGGCCGATGGAACGGCGGCCCTCGAGGATGACGATGAGGGCTTCGGCCTTGAGGGACTCGAAGAGCTCCAGCAAAGCTTCCCGGGCGTCGGAATAGGCCGAGCCCGTCTGCGCCTCGGACTTGAGGACGATGCTGAACTCCGCCTTTTCGAGGAGCTCCGACAGCTGCGAGCCGCGTTCGACGGTGGCTCTGCCCCCCGTGGGCGAGTAAACGGTGCGCATGAAGTTCTGATCGTCGTCTATGAGGACGGCGAAATCGGTAAAGTCGAGGGCTTTGGCGAGGTGGTCGTAGACTTCCGCGAGTACCGCGTCGCGGCCCTGGGCCAGGTCCACCGCGGCGAGCCGTGACTCGAGCTTCTCGCGGTAGTCGCCGCGGGCGCTGAGGCGGTTGAAGAAGCGTGCGAAGAAGAGCCTGCCGAGGAGGGAGGCGAGGACGAAAACGGCTATGCCGCCGATCACGGGGAGGAAAGGCGAAGTGACGCCGCCGAGAAGAACGAGGCCCGCGAGGACCGCGCCGGCGGGAAGGCCTACGACGCCGAAAAGGGCGGCGTAGCCGAGGAAGGTTCTCCCGATCCTTCGCCAGTCGAAGAGCCGCGAGAGGCGGAAAGCGTAGGTCAGGCCGCTAGCGAGAAGGAGAGCGCCGGCGGGTGTGAAGACGACGCTCGGCCTCTTGGCCTGGTCGGTGGAGAAGAGACCAGTCGAGATGAAGATGAGGGCGGCGCCCACGAGTATGAAGACCGCCGCGACTGCGGAGCGCTGTTTTTGTACGCTGCTTTTGCCGGCCGTAGCCCGGATGCCGAATACGAAGGCGGCGAGGCCGGCGATCGCCGCGTCGCCGTACACGAAGAGGTTGTAGTACCGGCCCTCGATGCGAAAGATAGTCGTCCAGGGCCGGTATACGGAGATGATGTAGTCGAAGGTGAAAGCGGCGTCGTAGATCGCGACCGCGGCGAGGGGCAGCGTTATCACCCAGGCGAGCCTCTGCGCGAAGGGGGGCAGGGGCGTCGGGAAGTTGAGCGCGAGGAGGAGGAGGAGGAAATGGGTCAGGACGATGAGGGAGCCGGAAGCCCTTTCTAGGAGGAGGGCGCTGTTCTGGCTGAAACCCGCGCCGGTGAAGATGAATACGAGCCCTTGCGCGAGGGAATACGCCGCGAGGGCCACGGCGATCGAGGCGACGATGGTCCTGCCGGGCATGCCCTCGCCGCGGCGAAGGACGAGAAGGAAAAGGACGGCGAAGCCGGGAATGGAGATGAAGGCGAGTATCGTCAGTCCCATAGCCTGCCCACCTTAGCCGCGAGGATCGTTACGTCGTCCTTGAGGGGATTGTCGCCGACGAACGAGTAGAGCATCGAGCTGACGCTCGAGATGAAATCGGCAGCGTTAGACTTGGACGATTGGGAGAGGGACCTCTCGAAGAGCTCCGTCTCGCCGAGCCGGGCGCCCGAGTCGTCGGAAACTTCGGTGACGCCGTCGGAGGCGAGGAGGAGTATCTCGTCGGTGCGGAGCGGAAGCTCCTCCACGACCACTTCGTCGATGGGGATGAGCCCCACGAGGCCCATCGTCGGCTCGAGCCTGACTACCTTAGGGCCCATCGCGGTCTGCGTGATGATGATGGGATCGGCCATCGCTGCGTTGACGTAGCGCAGGGTCCGCTTGGCCGTATCGGCGAGGCCTATGAACATGACCGTGTACTTGTCGTCGAATCCCATATCCCGAACGGCGGCATCGACGCTTCGGATCAGGGCCACGAGGTCTGTCTTGTCGGCGGCCACGCGGATCGTGTTCACGATGATGCCCATGATGAGGGCGGCCGCCAGGCCTTTGCCGGAGACGTCGCCTACCACGAGGAGGGTCCTGTCAGCGTCCACGACAATCGCGTCGTAGTAGTCGCCCGAAACGTTGACCAAGGGTCTGTATAAGACCGACAGATCGAGTTTATTGGGGTTGGGCAGCTGGCGAGGCAGGAAGGAGCGCTGCGTCTCGGCTATGAGCTGCCACTCTTTGGAGAGCGAAGCCACCTCGAAGAGGCTGGATATCGTGAGCACTCGGTCAAAGTAGATACGGAGCTCTCCATAGAGGGTCCTGAAGGCTTCGGGTTCTACAAGGGTGCACAGGCGCGTGAGGACGAAGAGATGGAAGCCGTTAGCGCCGATGAGGAAGCCGCGAGCGCCGGCGTTGCCGATGGCGGGCGAGAAATCCTCGGTGATGAAGCAGATTCCTTCGGCCCGGTCGCGAAAGCGCGTTCCCAAAAGCTCCGCGAGCTTCGGCTCGCTTGCGGCTGCGGAGGGGCTTCTGTAGACGACTTCCCAGGCGGCGGATCTGACGAGGATAACCCCCATGTCGGCGGCCTTCTCGAGTTTATCGCGTATAGCGTCTACAAGATCCAGGATGGTGAAGCAGACGCCTACACGCTCGGTGAATTCCATGATCAACCGCGTCTCGCGCCCGCGAAAGCTCAAGGAATAGGCGCTGCGCTCCAGCACCGACGCGGCCGCGTTCTTGAGGGCGTAGAAAGCGATGAAGGCCGCGGCGCCCACCGCGATGGCCGGCAGGAAGGCGAGGCCCGCCGTCGCTACCAGAGGCACGATCAGGAAAGCGAGGGCCGCCGCTCCCATGGTGCCTATCTCGACCAAGCTGCGCGAAGTTCGGTACGTCATTGGTTGGGGTACACTCCAGGTAGGTTATCGGCATTCTTTGTACGCCTATAGAGCGCCGTCGTCAACATTTTTCTGGCATAGACGCTCAGTCTAGGCCGACGGCCAACGGTTGCGAAAGGCCACTTCGCTCAAGGGCTTTCGCTGCCGCGGCGCTTTCTCGCCCTCGGCCTGCCGTTCGGAGAGGAGGCTTCCGTCCCCTCTCTTGCCGACGATGACCAGGGCCAGGGCCACAAAATCCTCCGGCAGCTCCACGGCCTTGGCCGCCTTGGCGGGCGAGTAGCCGGCTATGGGGTGGGCATAGAGTCCCTCGCGCACCGCCTGGAGCTGAAGGGCCAAGGCGGCCTGCCCTAGGTCGAAGTAGGCATAGTCCCTGCCGCCTTCGAGGCGGCAGTCCAGCGAGAGCTTGGTTGCGAAGACGACGATCAGAGGGGCGCGCGTCGCCCACTTGTTCCCCTCCGTCAGGGCCTCGCGGAGACTAGGGAGGGTCTCGCCAGTGACGGCTATAATGCGCCAGGGCTGCATATTGGCGCAGGAGGGCGCCAGAGTGGCCGCCTCGAGGAGGCGGTTGACCTGATCCTCGCTCAGGGGATCGGCGGCAAAAGAGCGAAAGGCGCGGCGGGCGACAAGCTCGGGAAGCAAGTCCATGAGGGCCTCCATTCGATGATTATAAGCGATTATGCCCGGGTTCGGCCAATCTACCAATGGAAACGCCGAGATAGCTTTGACTTAGGGCGATGGAGAGGCCATATTGAAGCCAGAATGCGCCTGTGAATAGGAGATTTGACAATGAAGGTTCTAGGCATCAATGGCAGCCCTCGCAAGGGCGGCAATACGGACGCGATTCTCAAGATGGCGTTCGAGCCTCTCGAGGCCGCTGGCATCGGGACCGAGATCGTCCAGATCGGCGGAGGCGATATCCGCGCTTGTATGGCCTGCATGGCCTGTTTTCGGAACAAGAACGGTCGCTGCATCATCGAAGACGACATGCTCAACGAGGTCGTCGCGAAGTTCGGCTCGATCGGCGGCATCGTGCTCGGCTCGCCAACCTACTTCGCGGACGTGAGCTCCGACATGAAGGCCTTTATGGACCGCGCGGGCATGGTAGCGAACGCCAACGGCGCCCCGCTAAAGCACAAGGCGGCGGCGGCCGTCACCGCGGTCCGCCGCGGCGGGGCCATCCACTGCCTCGACACCATGAATCACTGGCTTCACTACATGCAGACTTATCTGGTCGGATCGACCTATTGGGACATGGTCTACTGCCGCGAGATCGGCGAGGCGGCTGCGGACGCCGAAGGGGTGAAGACGATGGGCAACCTCGGCCTCAACATCGCGCATTTGCTAGGCCTGCTGGGACGAACAGCCTGACCCCGGACGATGACTTTGTCAGCGGCCCAGTTGCTTCGAGAGCGATACGAGCTCGAGGAACTCGGCGCGGTAGCCGCCAAGGTCGCGTCCCAGGGAGCCGCGCGCCAAGGAGGCGGTCTGCTCGAGGCTCGCGCCGCCCTTGTACGCGGAGCCGCGGAGGATGAGGCCCCACTCGGCCACGGCGGCGGCGAAGCGGAAGTCGGCGGAGCATTTCGCGAGCTCGCGCGGCGCGATCTGAAGCGGCTGTTCGATGAGGCTGCTCGCGCTTCCGTCCGGCTTCTTGTAGCGGAACTTCAGGGTTAGGAGCTCGGCCGCCGCCGCGCCCTGAGGCGAGAGGCTCGTGCTTTGATACTTGAGGTCGCCGCGCTTGGAGGCGCCGCTCGGGGGGATAAGCTCGTAGAGGGCGGTGACGGAGGCCCCCGCGCCGAGCTCGCCCGCGTCCTTGGCGTCGTCGGCGAAATCGCGGGCCGCCAGGGCGCGCTTCTCGTATCCTATCAGCCGATACTCCCCGACGAGGGCCGGGTTGAATTCGATCTGGACCTTGACGTCCTTGGCGACCGTGAAGAGAGTGCCCGCCATCTGCTGGCCGAGGACCTTGTCGGCTTCGGAGAGGGAGTCGATGTAGGCGTAGTTGCCGTTGCCGGAGTCGGCGAGCTTCTGCATCTTCGAGTCCTTGTAGTTGCCCATGCCGAAACCGAGGACGCTGAGGAAGACGCCGGCCTTCCGTTCCTCTTCTATGAGGCGGACGAGCTCGCCGTCCGAGGAGGCGCCGACGTTGAAGTCCCCGTCGGTGGCGAGGATGACGCGATTGGAGCCCTTGGGGATAAAGGCCTTCTTCGCGGTATCGTAGGCCAGCGCGATGCCCTCGCCGCCGGCGGTCGAGCCGCCCGCCTCGAGATCGTCGATAGCTTGCAGTATCTTCGCGGTCTTGGAGCCCGCCGTGGGCTCGAGGACTATGCCCGCGGAGCCGGCGTAGACGACGATCGAAATCCTGTCCTCCTGTCTCATCCTTCGTGCGAGCATTTTCAGCGATTCCTTGACGAGTGGAAGCTTGTTGTCCTCGTCCATCGAGCCCGAGACGTCTATGAGGAAGACGAGATTGGAGGGCGGCATCTCGCGATCGCTTATGCGCTTGGCCTGGAGCGCGATGCGCAGGAGGGAGTGGCCTTGGTTCCAGGGGCAGGGCGAGAGCTCGGTGTCGAAGGCGAAGGGCGCGTCACCCGAAGCCCCGTCGGGCCCGGTAGGGCCGGCGTAGTCGTAGGGGAAGTAGTTGACGAGCTCCTCGATGCGCACGGCATCGGGAGGGGGAAGCGACCCCTCGCGAAGGAATCGCCTAACGTTGGCGTAGGAGGCGGTGTCCACGTCGATGGAGAAGGTGGAGAGGGGCTCCTCGAGGACCTTCGCGAAGGAAGACTCGACGATGCGGTCGTAGCCCTCGGTGTTCAAGCTCTGATTGTATCGGTCGGCGAGGACCTCGGCCCGGTCGTCGGCCTTCTTGTCGAGGACGGCGACGGAGGAAGAAGGCATCGCCATAGGCGCCTCTTTCGCCTCCGTCTCGGCCTGGGCTATGGGGGCCGCGGCGCCCATAGGCGCGGAGAGCCGCGCGCTCTTGTCCTTCTCGAGCGCCTGGATAGGCCGAAGCGCCGAAGGATTCGAAAGCTTGGCCGGTTTCTTGCCCGCGGCGGCCTGGGCGACACGCGCTGTCGGCGCCGTAGGCCTGTCCGTGTAAGCGATAGCTTCCGCTGGCTTAAGGCCCCTCGTCCCGGGGGCGAAAGCGACATAGACGGCCACGAGGGCGGCGGCGGCCACGCCGAGGCCGATCCTGAAGGCGGGGCGCGCGAGGAAGAACGAGCTTCGCTTATGCCCGCTCTTTGTCTTCTTCGAGAATTCCGCGAGGAGTTTTTCTTTCAGCTCGGCCTCGAAGGCCTTGTCCATCCGGCCGTCGGGCCTGGACTTGAGCAGGTCAATAATCGTCTTTTTCAAGGTCTCCTCCTCATCCCTCATGGCGGGGTCGATGAGATAGAGCTCTTCGAGTATGTCGTCGATCTTAGTGCTCATGTTTATTCTCCTTTCACGCGATGGGCGGTTTCGACGCCAGTAGAAAGGCGAGGAGGAGGCAGAGGGGCATAGCTTCGCGCAAGCGGGCGAGGGAGCGCGAATAGGACATCTTGCAGGCGTTCTCGGATTTGCCGAGTATTTGCGCGATGTCCTTATAGGGCAGCTCGTCCCAGGTCCTTAAGATGAGTATCTCGCGCTGCTCGCTGGGCAGGGCGGCGAAGTGGGGCTTTAGCCTTTCCCACAGGTCGCGGTTCTCGGCCTCGATCTCGAGCCCCGCCGCGGCCGGGAGCCCTCCCGCGTCCGGGAAGTCCCACAGGTCGGCCGCTCCTTCGAGGCTCACCGTCCGCGATAGCGCCCTAAAGTGGTCGCGCAGGGCGTTGCGAGCGATGCCGTAGATCCAGCGAGAGAAGCCGCCCAGCTCCGGCCGGAAGCCGGCGAGCCCCTCGAGAGCTTTCAGGAATACCGCGCTGGTCAGGTCTTGGGCGCTCTCCCTGTCCAGGCTCCGATAATAGAGATAGGCGTAGATGCGCTTCGCGTAGAGATCGTAGAGCCGACTGAAGGCCTCGCGATCGCCGTCGCGGCTCGCCGCCGCCAGTCTCTCCGCTTGATCGTCGTTTTCCATGCTTTCCCTCTCGTCTTTCGCATAGTACTACGCGAGGGGCGGCGATTGGTAACGGGGAAAAGCGGAATCCGGGGCGGCTCCTCGGCCGCCTATCGTCCCAAGTATTTCACGAGGGTCACTTGATTGCCCGCCTCGTTGAAATGTACCGTGTCGAAGGCGCCCAGGGTGATAAAGAGCCCGCGACCGTGCTCCAGGAGGTCCTCGTCCGGCGTTCCCGCGCCCTTCGCGTATCGGCTGTGATCGAAGCCCTCGCCCTCGTCGGTGACGCGGAAGGTGGCGCGGGCGGCCGATATCGAATACTCGACGACGACCTTCCGCGACCGATAGCGCGGATCCAGCCGACGCTCTTGGAGCATCTCGAAATAGCGGCCCGCTTGCATGCTGGCGCTCTTCTCCTCGAAGTTCACCTGCAGATTGCCGTGCTCGATGGCGTTTACGATGATCTCGCGCAGGCAGCCCGCGAGGAAGCGGGCCTCGTCTTCCGCCGCGTAGCGCGATAGATAGGCGGTGGCTCGGCGGCACACTCGGTCGGCGGCGGAGAGGCTGCTCTCGACGTCGAAGCGTTCCCGCCCCTCGACGAAGAAATCCGCGAGGGCGTCCTTCTCCTCGGGAATGACGCGCACGAGTATCTCTCTGCGTTCGAGGGCGTCTATCCGCTCGAGCCGAAGGTTGCATGGCTTAGGCTCGCCGATGGGCCCTTTGATCCTAAGCTGAATCTCGCTATGCCCCACTTTGTCCCGCAGCGAACGCGCGGCCGCGCGCAGGAATTCGACGGGCAGCGTGCCCTCGCGCTTCTCGGCGTACACGGTATCGGAAAGGCTCGCCGGCGAATGGCCCGGCCGCGCCAGGCTGAAGAATTCCGAGGCCGCGCGATTGCCCTCGATGAAGTTGAGGTCCTCCGTGAGGAGTGCGATCGGATCAGAGCTGCCCTCGAAGAGGCTTCGGTAGCGGCGCTCGCTGGCCGAGAGGCGGGCGCCGGTCTCCGTTAGCACGCGGATACGCTCCTCGAGGGTGCGGTTGAGCCCGCTCAAGCGGTCGTGGAGGAAACCCATGCGGTTGGCGAGTATGAGGGCCGTGCCCATCGTGAAGAGGAAAAAGCCGTATTTCGTGAGTACGAGATCCCATTGCATGACCACGGCGTCGACGATGTCGAATATGCCGGTCGCGAAAAGGATGAAGCCGCCGATCACCAAGTTGCCGACGGGCGTCCGGATCAGGGCCTTCAGGTAGATCCGGCCGAGGCTCCGCCCTCCCGCGCTGTCGCGCTCCCGCTTCCAGCGTCGCAGCCCGTCGGAAAGATAGCGCCACAGGAGGTCCACGCCGAAGTAGTAGAAGGCCATCACCAGACCCGAAAACTGCCAGACGCGAAGGAGGTCGAAGGCGAAGGCCATCGGCATTGCGAGCTCGCCGAGGGCGATGAGGGAGCAGAAGGCGCCATACCACAGCGTGATCTTCTTGATCTTGTTATCGGTGAGCGTCTCCAGAAAGGCGCCGACGAGGGGGAGGATGAGGGAGAGCGTGAAGAATTCGACGCGGGTCACCAGGTTGCTGTCGGCGACGACGGTAGTGATCGTGTAGGTGCGCATGAAGAGGTAGAGCCCGAGGTCTAGGGAGAAGAGTCCGTAGAAGAGGTTGTACCGGTCGCGAGTGCGCACGAGGAACATGAAAAGGTGGTAGAGGCCGATGAAGAGGTAGAGGCCGATGAGGACCATCGTCCCGATCTCCGCGTTCGCCAGCTCGATTCTCTTGTATTCGTCGATGAAGTATGGCTTCGCTTGGTCTAGGCCCGAGGGCAGGTAGGCCGGGTCGGCGACGATCCTGATGGCCAGGACATTCCTTCCTTCATGGAAGAGGCGACCGTCGATGGGGAAGTGCACGTTGCGCAGGTTCCGGTGCCCGACGATGCTCCCGTCCTTGGCCAAGTGCATCTCGGCCTTCACCAGGGCACCGTTGAGATATATCTCCCAGTCGTCGCCGATGCCGGCCAAGTGCATGCCGGGCACCGCGCCTGCGCCCAGGAGGCTGGCCATCTCGGCCGAAACCTGAAAGGGTATGAGATAGGTGAACTCTATCGTCTTGTAAGAAGTGAGAGAGAAGGGAGCGCGTTTAGGCACTGTGTCGAGGCCGAGATCGGCGGGCCGCACGGTGCGGCCGACGGCGCCCGCGGGCGGAATCACCTGCCATCCCTGCGAAGCGGGAGCGGTGATCGAATCGAGGCGCCCAGAATCGAATCCCACGCGGGCAAAGAGCGGTGAGGCGTTTAGGTCGATGTAGAGGGGATCCGCAGGCGCGGCTGCGATTGTTACGGGGGCGAGGATAAGAGCGGCGAGCAAGACGGCGGGCGATGGGCATAGTAATCTCATGTAGCGAAATTATAGTGGCCGCGGCTTGAAAGTGGCAATGCGGTTCTGGATGTTTTCGCCAGACTGCTGACGGGCGAAACGGCCCGTTGACAGCCGCCGGGAGCGGCCTAAGAATATGCCTATGCGTAAACCCTTAAGCATTATGGCCGTTCTGGCCGCCGCCGTCGCCCTTTGGGCCCTGCCTTCGGAAAACGAGGCCCGAAAGGCCATCGTCGAGACCGCCCAGTCTTTCAAGGGCGTGCCCTATGTCTACGGCGCCGAGTCGCCCGAGGCCTTCGACTGCTCGGGATTCGTTCAGTATGTGTATGCTCACGCCGCCGATATCGATTTGCCTAGGAATTCGAGGGAGCAGTGGGCCGCGGGGAAGCCGATCGAAAAAGGAGCCGTCAAGCCCGGAGACATCTTCGTCTTCGATACGGTCGGCTCAGGCGGGCCGAGCCACGTCGCGATCTACCTGGGCGACGATAAGATGATCCACGCGGTATCGGAAGGTCCGAAGACCGGGGTCGTAGTCTCTCCGATCACCGACCGTTATTTCGGACCGCGGATGATCGGGGCGAGGTATTTTATCGTCGCAGCCCTGCCGAGCGCGGCAGTCGCCGCGCCCGCCGCGCCCGTCCAAGCTGCGCCGCGAACTGTCGTCCCCCTTGCGCCGGCGGCGGTAGCTAAACCCGCCGCGGCCTCGACTGCGCCCGCCGCCTCCGAACCGGTCGTCTCTCAGGTCGGCTTCATCCTTAAGTCCACGCCCGAAGTCTTCAACGACAAGATTCCCGCCGCCACCGGGACCTCGATCGCCTTTACGATCACCAACGACACCGGCAAGAGCGGAATCTTCCACGTCTTCTTCTATAAAGCCGAGCTCGATTTCTCGAAAACCAAGATCCTACGCGAGGATAGGCGGCAAATACCCGCGGGCGGCAGCGTCGAGATCGCGCCCTACCTCTTTATCGAGCCGGGTGTCTACCGCCTCAACGTGAAGACGGCCGACAACACGCAGCTCATGCAGCGCACATGGAAGGTCGTGGCGGCGAAACCCTAGATGCGACGCTGAGTTGAATGTTTCATTGCCGGGTCAGTAAGCCGAGGATGAGGACGAGCTTTTTCACGGTAAAGCGGTCGCGGATGTAGTGCGCGCTCTTTAGGCCGAGGGCGATCTCCCTACGCCCCAGCCCCAGCTTGCGCGGATCGGTCGGACAGCCCGCGACTACGAGGAGTCTCCTTGTTTCCGAGGAGCCGGGTACGGCCCTCGCGAAGCCGAGTATCTCGTCCCAGGCCAGAAGTATCTTCTTTTTCAGCGCCCCGTAGTCGGCCTCGCCCATCGCGAGGAAGCGCCCATGGGCCGCAATAGTCTCGTCGGCCGCCGCGCCGTAGGCCTTGCGGATGCGGGCCTCCTCGGCTGCCCGCGTGGGAAGGCGGGAGCGCGCGAGGAGCTCCGCGGCGGCCTCTTTCGACGTCGCGCGCACGATGTCCCAGAGCCTTGCGGTCTCGAGGGTGCCGATGCCGACCTTGAGCCCGTGTAAAATGGGCGCCCGTCCCTCGGCCAAGAGCCGCATCTCCCAATAATGCGAGTACTGGTGCTCCGCCCCGGAGGCCGGCCGCGAATGCCCCGCCTCGGCCATGCAGAGTCCGGACTCGACGAGGGCGGCCATGAGGGCTTTGAGGCCCTCGGGCTTCGCGGCGCCTATCGCGCTCGCGGCCTCGACGCAGGCTTGGGCGGCGGCGGCCGAGCGGCGCGCTATCGCCTCGTCGAAGCTCTCATTCCATATAAGGGCTCCGAGCCGCCAATCGGCCACCGCCGAGAATTTGCAGATCATGTCGCCGAAGCCCGCCGCGATCATGGGCCGCGGCGCGCGCGCCAGGGCTTCGGTGTCGGCGAAGACCGCGATGGGCGCGGAGGCGGAGACGGTTTTCTTCGTCCCGTCGATGACGAGGGGGGCCACGATCGACGAATAGGCATCGACCGACGGCGCGGTGGCAAGGCTGACGAAATCGCGGCCGGTCCTGTGCGCGGCGAAGCGGACAATATCGGTGATCGTGCCCGAGCCGACGGCGAGGTAGAGCTTCTCCTTCGCGTCGTCGTCGACGAGAAGCCGCATGATGCTCCGCGCGTCCGCCGCGAGGCGGCTGTCCTCGAAGACAGTCGCCCGAGTCGGAAGGCCCGCGGCGATGAGTTCGCGTTCGGCCTCGGCCCCCATCGCGGCCCATGTCGAGGAGTCGGCGACGATACGTACCGGGCCTTTGCCGAGCGAAGCGCAGAAAGCGGCGAGGCTCTTCGCGGCTCCGGGGCCTATGCATATCACTTCAGGAAGACGGAGTGAACTCAATCTGGACCTCCGATGCTGTTCAAATCAGCACCAGTTTATGTGCTTATCTCGATTGACGGAAGACGTGAGCGATGATACAAAGAGAGATTCGTGTACGTACACGAAAAGCATGGAACCAGAACGCATCACCGTAAAAGGGATCGCCCGGCTCGCCGGCGTCTCTATCGGCACCGTAGACAGGGTGCTCCACGATAGGGGTGGTGTTTCGCCCGAAACCAAGCGGCGAGTCGATGGGATCATCGCGTCCCTTGGCTATGAGCCCAACTTCATCGCGCGCCAGCTTTCGCTCAATAAAACCTATACTTTCCGCGCCGTCCTTCCCCGAGTCGATCAGGACTCGGGCTATTGGTCCTTGTGCCTCGCGGGCATTCGCCGCGCCGAGCGCGACCTCGCTCCGTTTGGGACGAAGCTGCGTATCGACGAGTTCGACCGCTACGACAGGGATGCGTACCGCGCCTTGCTCGAGGACCTCGTCGCCGATCCCTGCGACGGCCTGCTTATCGCGCCCGTCCTGCCGGAGGAGCTCCTGCCCGCTCTCGCCCGCCTAGACGCGGCCCTTCCCTACGCTTTCTTCGACGCCGACGCCCCAGGGGCTTCGCCGGTCGCGACGATAAGCCAGAATGCATTCCGGGGCGGCTACCTCGCGGGACGCATGATGTCCCTCCTGTCCTCGGGAGGCTCGGGCCAGCTCGTGGCGGTGAGCGCCCACGCCGGGGACAGGCATATCGGCCTGCGCATCGAGGGCTTTGAGGCTTTCTTCCATGACGCTGCTTCCCTCTCTCCGCCGTCGGCCCCCAGGACGATCGAGGTGGCCGAGTGTCCCGAGCTCGAAGAGCCTGAAGATTGCGACCGATTCCTCTCCCTCCTCTTCCGCGAGCTCCCCGGCATCTCGGGTGTCCTCGTGGCCAATTCCTCGGGGCACCTCGTGGGGGATTGGCTGGCCTCCCGCGGCCAAAAGAGGGGCTGCGCCGTCGTGTCCTGGGATATGGTGCCGGCCAACGTGCGCGCCCTCCGCGAGGGGAAGATCGACTGCGTCCTCTCCCAGCGTCCCGCCGAGCAGGCGCGCGAAGGCTTGGAGCGGCTGTTCAGGGCGGCTGTCCGAGGCGATGCGGACGCGTCCCTCGCGTACATACCCCTCGAGGTTTATTTTTCCGAGAACATTCCCGAGCAGGAGGAACGATGAGTACGAGGAAGGGCCAGGACTATGTGCTTGGCATCGATTTCGGGACCGATTCCGTTCGCGCCCTGGTCGTGGACGCGTCCGATGGGTCGAGCGCGGGCACGGCTGTCAGCGCGTACAAGCGCTGGGCTAAGGCTGAGTTTTGCGATCCGCGCTCGAACCGCTTTCGGCAGCATCCCCTCGATTATGTCGAGGGCATCGAGGACGCCACGAAGCGCGCCCTCGCCGAGGCCGGCGCCCGCGTGGCCGCGAAAATACGCGGCATCACTATGGACACGACGGGCTCGACGCCCTGTCTCGCCGACGAGACGGGGACGCCTCTGGCGCTGAAGCCTGAGTTCGCCTCCGAGCCCGACGCGATGTTCGTGCTCTGGAAGGACCATACCGCGGTGGCCCAGGCCGAGCGGATCAATGCCCTAGCGCGCGGCTGGGGCGGCGAGGACTTCACCAAGTACGAGGGCGGCATCTATTCCTCGGAGTGGTTTTGGGCGAAGGTTCTCAAGCTCGTCGAAAACGAGACCAAGGCCGCAGACGCGGCGCGCACGATCGTCGAGCATTGCGACTGGATGCCCGCCCTGCTCACGGGCGCCAATGACCTGGGCTCCTACAAACGCAGCCGCTGCGCCGCCGGCCACAAAGCCATGTGGCACGCCTCCTGGGGCGGCTACCCTCCCGCCGCCTTCCTCGACAAGCTGAGTCCCCGCCTCTCGGCGCTCGCGGCCTCCCTCGGCACGGAGACCTACACCGCCGAGACGGTCTTCGGGAAGCTTTGCCCCGAGTGGTCGAAGAGGCTCGGACTGTCGGCGGACGTCGTCGTATCGGTCGGAGCCTTCGACGCCCACATCGGCGCGGTCGGCGGCGACGTGGCGCCCGGCACGCTGCTGAAGATCATGGGCACCAGCACCTGCGACATCATGATCGCGCCCAAGTCCAACGGACCCCAGAAGCTCGTGAGAGGGATCTGCGGCCAGGTCGACGGCTCCGTCGTGAAGGACATGATCGGCTATGAGGCCGGGCAGTCGGCTTTCGGCGACGTCTTCGACTGGTTCCGCAAGCTCCTCGCCTGGCCGCTCAGGGCTATCCCGTCCATCGTGCCGACGGGCAATGCCCGAGGGATGGCCGATATCGCGCGGCGCAACCATGAGGAGATCATCCTTCCCGCCCTCGAGGCCGAGGCCGCCAAGATCGACCCGGCCGAGTCGGGCCTCGTGGCCCTGGACTGGCTCAACGGAAGGCGCAGCCCCGACGCCGACCAGGCCCTCACCGGCGCGATAGCCGGCATCAGCCTCGGCACGGACGCGCCCGCGGTCTACCGCGCCCTCGTCGAGTCGGCCGCCTTCGGCTCGCGCGCCATCGTGGAGCGCCTTCGAGCCGAGGGCGTCAAGGTCGAGCGCGTCGCGGCCATCGGCGGCGTCGCGCGCAAGAGCCCCCTCGTGATGCAGATTTGCTCCGACGTCCTTGGCATGGAAATCTCGGTGTCCGCGAACGACCAGTCCGTCGCTTTGGGCGGAGCCATGTTCGCCGCGACCGCCGCCGGCCTCTACCCCGACGTCCTGGCCGCTCAAGCGGCCATGCGCGCCCCCGTCGAGCGCGTCTACAAGCCCGATCAGCCGCGCCGCGCCGTGTATGACAAGATCTACAAGAAGTACCAGGCGCTCGGGGCATTCGCCGAGAAGGAGATGAGACGATGATCGACCTCAAGAAGTACGAGTTTTGGTTCGTGACCGGCAGCCAGGATCTCTACGGCGCCGACGTCCTCAAGAAAGTGGACGAACACTCGAAGGCCATGGTTCAGGCCCTCGATCCCGCCCTGCCCTGCAAGCTCGTGTGGAAGAGCGTGGTAAAGGGGCCCGACGCTATCCTCGCCCTGATGCGCGAGGCCAACTCCGACCCGAACTGCGCCGGCATCATAACCTGGATGCACACCTTCAGCCCCTCGAAGATGTGGATCGCGGGCCTGACCGAGCTGCACAGGCCGCTTTGCCACCTCCACACTCAGTTCAACCGCGACATCCCCTGGGAAAGCATCGACATGGACTTCATGAACCTCAATCAGTCGGCCCACGGCGACCGCGAGCACGGCTTTATCGGCGCCCGCCTGCGCCTGCCGCGCAAGGTCGTCGTCGGCTACTGGGAAGAGAGCGCGGTCCGCGAGAAGCTCTCCGGCTGGATGCGCGCGGCCGCGGCCTTCGCCGACGGGCGCAGCCTCAAGGTCGCGCGCTTCGGCGACAATATGCGCGAGGTAGCCGTGACCGAGGGCGACAAGGTCGAGGCCCAGATAAAGCTCGGCTGGTCCATCAACGGCTATGGGATCGGCGACCTCGTCAAGGTCGTGAACGCGATCTCCGACGCCGAGGTGGACAAGCTCGTGAAAGTCTACGCCGAGGAGTACGAGATCGCCGCGGACGCCAAATCGGGCGCCGGCGCGGAGCGGGTGCGCGAGCAGGCCCGCATCGAGCTCGGCATGAAAAAATTCCTCGAGGACGGCAGGTTCGGCGCCTACACCGACACCTTCGAGGACCTGAACGGCCTGCCCCAGCTGCCGGGCCTCGCCTCGCAGCGGCTAATGTACGAAGGCTACGGCTTCGGCGCCGAGGGCGACTGGAAGACCTCCGCCCTGGTTCGCGCGATGAAGGTCATGGCCTCCGGCCTGAAGGGAGGGGCTTCCTTCCTCGAGGACTACACCTACAACTTCGACCCGGCCGCCCAGGCCGTCCTCGGCGCGCACATGCTCGAGGTCTGCCCCAGCATAGCGAAGGACAAGCCCAGGCTCGAGGTGCATCCCCTCGGAATCGGCGGCAAGGCCGACCCCGCGCGGCTCGTGTTCGCGGGCGACGCCGGTCCGGCGCTCAATGCCACTTTGGTCGATATGGGCGGCCGCATGCGCCTGATCGTCAACGAGGTCGATGCGATCGAGGCCAAGCCCATGCCCAAGCTCCCTGTCGCGCGAGTCCTCCTCAAGCCGAGGCCCGACCTCGCTCGCGCCGCCGAGTGCTGGATAATCGCCGGCGGGGCCCACCACACCGGCTATTCGCGCGTCGTGAGAACGGAATGGATGCGCGACTGGGCCGAGATGGCCGGCATCGAGTTCCTCCTCATCGACGCCAAGACCGACCCCGATGAGCTGCGCAAGGAGATCCGCTGGAACGAGATCGGCTACAGGCTCGGCCTGTGAGCGCTGCCATGACGGGCCGCTACGCGGCGCTCCGCGAGGAGGCCTGCGCCGCCAACCTCGAGATCGCGAAGCTCGGGCTGGCGATACTCACCTGGGGCAACGCGTCGGCCTATGATCCTGCGGCGGGCGTCTTCGCGATCAAGCCCTCGGGCCTCGAGTACTCGGAGCTGGGGCCCGAGAGCATGGTCGTGGTCGATCTTGAAGGCAAGGTCGTCGAGGGGGCTTTAAGACCCTCCTCGGACACGAAGACCCACTTAGTCCTCTACCGCTCCTTCGAGGGCATACGAGGCGTCTGCCACAGCCACTCGACTCACGCCGTGGCCTGGGCGCAGGCGCGGCGCGGCATACCCTGCCTCGGCACGACCCACGCCGACCAAACGGCGGGGGAGATACCCTGCACCGCGATGATAAGCGCCGAAGCCCTTGCTAAGGATTACGAGCTGGGCACCGGAGAGCTCATCGTGGAGACCTTCAAGGGACGCAAGCCCCTCGAAGCGCCGATGGTGATAGTGGCGGGCCACGGCCCATTCGCCTGGGGCAAGAGCGCGATGGACAGCGTGCATTGCGCGGCGGCCCTCGAGGAGATCGCGCGCATGGCCATGCTCACCTATCAGGTGAACCCCGCCGCCGCGCCGCTTCCAGCGCACGTTATGCGCAAGCACTACGAGCGCAAGCACGGAGCTAAGGCGTATTACGGCCAACCGAAGGCATAGCGCCTTCGGCGCTTGGCCGATAGGAATGGGTCATATGCCCGCTATCGCACGCGGGGAAATCGCGCGTAAAAAAAAGACCGTACCGGCTTAGCCGATATGGTCTTTTGTATCTGAAGTTAACGATCAGTTGAAATAGTAGGTAAGGAATGTGGCGAAGCCATAAGTTCCTATGGTCGTGCTAGTGGCGCCAGAAGGTGCTTTATAGGTGTCGAATCCCACTCGAGCCTCTCCCGCCCAGGAGAAATTGCTGGAGAAGAAAAACTCGCCTCCGAACAAAGCCATGATCCCTAGGTCCGATGGAGTGGGGACGCTGGGCGAAAATGACTCGCTGGAGTAATTGAACAGGGCGCCAATATAGGGAGACACTCCGCCCTTGCCCGCGAAATGATACTCTAGTCCCACGCCCAGATCGTAGACCATTTGCGTGTTCGAAGTGACGCTACTGCTATACTGCTTTATCCCGACGTCGGCGCGCAGCGCGATAGCGTCGTTGATCATGTACTTGACGCCGATCGCCTCGGGATTGGCCCCGATGCTAGTAAAAATGACGCCCCCCTGCAAGCCGAACTGGCCCCCTCTCGCCGATACTTGGCCAAAGGCGAACGAGCCGGCCAATACTGCCGCAAGCAAAATAAGAATAACCTTTTTCATCGAAGTCCTCCTGTAGTGATGTTCTTAAGATACTGCTAATGGGCCTTAATGGGGCGAGGCTCGAACGATTGTGGCATGAATGTAGGAAAGAGGATGCGCTATTCTCTTCCGCCGGGCATATATCACATAACGCGTATCAAGATCATGTACAGCGCGGTGCCCCCCAAGATGCTGAGGAGGGTATTGCGCTTCCACAGATGCAGAGACGCCACGGCGAGGCCCGAGACTATCTCCGGCAGTCCATAAGGCGCCTTGGCGAAGCTTATCGCCTTGTACGAGCCGAGCACGAGGACAGTCATGATCATGGGAGGAATGTATATCTGGAGAAAATCTACGACGGGAGGAGGGCGGCTCTTCATGAAGAAGAGGAAGGGCGCCGCGCGGCAAAAAAGGGTCACCGCGGCCATCGCGAGTATCGAAGCGATGACGTAGACGCTCACGAGAGCGCCTTCCTGAAGGGCAGTATCCCTAGTATCGAGGCTAGTATCGCGACGACGAGAAAATTGGCGGGTCCGACGAGGAGGAGGGCGCCGCCGGTCGCGATCGTCGCGACGATGTAGGGCGGGGCCCTCCTGACCGCGCGCATCTGCTCGACGAGGAGGACGATGAAGAGGGCGGTGAGGGCGAACTCGATGCCCCTGGCGTCGAAGGGTAGAAGACCGCCGACGAGGGCGCCTAACGCGCTGCCGATCACCCAGTACAATTGGTCCAGGGCGGACACGGCGGCGTAGAAAGACTCGCGGGCCCTGTCCGAGGAGGCGTCGGTCGGCGGCTCGACGGTTGTGAGTATTCCGTAGGTTTCGTCGGTGAGGGCGAATATGAGATAGGCTTTCCAACGCTTGCTGGCAGAGTAGCGATCCAGGAGGGAGAGTCCGTAGACCATGTGCCGCGCATTGATCACTAGAGTGAGGAGGGCGATCTGCGCGATGCCCATGCCCGAGGCGAGAAGGCCGACGCCCATAAACTGCGCCGCGCCCGCGTAGACCACGACGCTCATGACAGGCGCGAGCCACCAAGGCTGCCCCGACTTGACGAGGAGGAGGCCGAAGGCGATCCCTATGGTTATATAGCCGAGCAGCACGGGCACGCTCGCGCTGAAAGCCGCCTTAAACGCCGATTTGTCATCATTTTTGTCCATGGTACCTGTTCCTTCTTTCTCCCCTCACGGAATTCCTTTATCCCGAAGCGTAGTCGATTATCTCCTCGATGTCCGAGGAGATGAGGATTATCGAGGCGCCCTTGGTGACGAGGTCGTTCATCGCGTTATAGATGTCTATGCGGGCGGCCGCATAGACGCCGCGCGTGGGTTCGTCCATGATGAATATTCTGCACAGGCTCATGAACCACCTGGCGATGACGACCTGGATGTCGTTGGTCAGGACCGTCACGTTGACCCGCTTCTCGAGCATTCGCGCGAGACACAGGGCGATAGGGCCGTTCATGAGCATTATTACATCGTTGTCCTTGACCATGAGGAAGGCGACACGCGCTATCTCCTCGCGATCCAGCTCTTCCTTCGCGTATTCAGGTCCCTGACCGGGAGAGGGCGCGGGTTTTTCTTTGCCCTTGATGATGGCCCCTCCGTGCATCCGGGTAAGGAAACCCTCGGTCTCGAGTTTTTCGAGGTCGCGCCGCACGGTGACTTCGGAGACGCTTAGCAGCTCGCTCATCGAATGGACGTCCAGCTTTCCGCGCTCGCGGAGATAGCTTTTTAATATATTGATACGCTCGACGGCAAACATAGCAGGCATTGTACGGGCTAACCGGGATCATTGTCCAAGTTTTTTTCGTTTGGCGGGCGGGGAAACCATGTTAGTCTCCGAACACATTCGAAACCAAACGATCGTATACGTACACGAAATGATCAATAAACGATCATTTGGTTCGTAACAGGGAGTATCCCCGTTCATTTCCTTCCAAGAAGTGTTCAAACATGAATCGTTTCGGCAAGGTTCTCCTCTCCACCCTCGCGGTGGCCCTGCTCGTAGGCACCGGCCTCTTCGCGCAGAAGACGGTCGGTATCGCCATGCCCACCCAGTCTTCCGCGCGCTGGATCAAGGACGACCACATCGTCCCCTCCTATCTCTGCGACCCGGTCAGCGTCGACATCACGAACATCAAGCCGGCCCTGATCGATACCGGCTATTACACCGCAACATCACGAAGTCCTTCACCGGGGCGAAGGCGCTCGATCTATTGGCCAAAGTCGGCCTTCACGAGAACCCTAACACCCGTATCATCCCCTGTACGAAGACCGTAAGATCATCAGCCACGTTTCCCTAAACTTGTGCCGCGGCGAGGTTATCGGCCTCGCCGGCCTCATAGTCGCGGGCAGGCTAAACGCCGCGACGCCCAAGGCGTGAGCGTAGACTGGCAGCAGTCGATAAAGGGCTTCGTCCTCCTCGGCGCAGTCTGGTTCGACATCTACACGAAGACGCGGTCCCAATCCCGCTGATAGGCCTGGCGATTGAAGCGCGCAAGTTTAGAATTCATGCAGTTTCGCCTTCAGGAATTTTAGCGAAACTGCCGGTCGGGATCGCGATGCTTCTCGTTTACGCTAGAAGCGAAGAGCCTAACGCTTCGCTGATATGATGTGACCTCGTCAATAGCGATTCTTTTCTTTATTTTTCTCAGCAGGGCTGTACGAGCAAAGGCCGAAGAAGCTCTAGCCGACGGTTGATCACTCTGATATTCGTGGATCAGCCCCGAAGGGTTGCCAACATGGTCGTGAATTCGTCGGGAGCTGCCTCGGACTAGAGTCGCGGGTCCAGCCGTGATGGCCTGTCGCA